>Ga0209952_1003552_pt1 | contig 10730 bp, 9 predicted proteins | sample ThiBiot_750_biof_2_FD_183951 | JGI IMG/M metagenome (GOLD analysis project Ga0209952, IMG submission 183951) | Wastewater bioreactor microbial communities from Cape Town, South Africa - Thiocy_cont_750_biof (SPAdes) | ecosystem: Engineered > Bioreactor > Thiocyanate-remediating >...
GGACTCATCCCGCTTGCGGCGATCCTGCGTCGCTCCGGCGCAGCAGGCTTGGTGGTTGAGCCGAGGCAGGTGGGGCAGATTTTGTTGCGGTTCTCCGGCATGGGTTACATCGCGGTAGCGACGTTGATCGGATCTGGCCTCGTCAACAGCTGGTTTCTCGTTGGACTGCCGGCCGGATTGCTGACAACGTCATACGGCCAGTTTCTTCTTGGAAAGCTTGTGCTGTTCGGCGTCATGCTGGCGCTCGCGGGTGCGAACCGCTTCTGGCTTGTCCCGTCGATGAACAAGGCGCGCATCGACGCGCCCGATGAATGGAGCAGGTGGTCCGCCCGGCTGCGCAACCACGTGCTTGGAGAACAGGTTCTGGGATGGATGGTTCTGGCGGTGGTAAGCTTTCTCGGCACGATGCAACCGGCGATCGGGCAATGACGAAGATCGTGGCGGGGAATGCAGATGATGATGTTCACTTGCTTCCGCAGGAGAGAGACAACTGCTGCCATTGTCGAGATATAACTTTGAAGTTATTGCTATCACCAGTCGTTTGAAGAGGAACGTGGAAGGGAAACCGTCATGAGCGAGGAACTTGTTGTCCGCGAGGATCAGGGAGCGGTGTCCTTTCTGTCGTTGAATCGGCCGCGCAACGGCAACAGTCTGTCGCTGGCGACGATCGACGCATTGACCCGCCATTTGATGGATTTGCGGCTAGAGCCGTCGGTTGCGGTGATCGTGCTGGGCGGAATCGGCAAGAAGATTTTTTGCGCAGGACATGACTTGACGGAATTCGACGGGGAGACCGATCCGGAGTTCTTCAAGACGGTGTCTACCCGATGTTCGGCGATGATGCAGGCGATGCGCGATCAGCCGCAGATCATCATTGCGAGCGTCGAGGGCGTGGCTTCAGCCGCCGGGTGCCAGTTGGTCGCCAGCGCCGATCTGGCGATTGCTTCCAGCGAAGCGCGGTTCGCAACCCCCGGCGTGAATATCGGCCTGTGGTGTCTGACGCCGATGGTGGCGTTGTCACGCACCGTGATGCCGAAGCACGCGATGCAGATGTTGACCACGGGGCGCCTTTATGATGCGGAGTTCGCGTTGCGGGTCGGGCTCGTTAACGACGTGGTCGCGCCCGAGCAACTCGCCGAAACCGTCAAATCCCTGGCGGCGGAGATCGCCTCGAAATCGACCTATACGCTGGCGCTCGGCAAGCAGGCATTCTATCGCCAGCTTCAGATGCCGATTTCCGATGCTTACGAGTATTCCGGCGAACTCGTGGTGCGGAACATGGCGCATGCCGATGCGCGCGAGGGGATCAATGCGTTTGTCGAGAAACGCAAGCCGATCTGGGTGGGCCGCAAGTAGAGATTCGCGCCGTGTCGACCGCGGCCGTCGTGTTGCGATCAGCGTGCACGCAATGCGCCCTTCACCAGGTCGACCAGTTGGCGGGCGATTTCCTCGCCGCTGGCTGATCCCTCCGGCGTGAACCAGCGCGTCATCCAGTTGATCGATCCCATGAAGAAGAACACCGTCAGCTTGGGGTCGACGGCGCGGACGGTGCCGTCACTCAAGCCCTCGGCGATCAGCTTGCGGAAAGCGCGATCGAACTTGTCACGGCGCTTGCCGACGATCGCCTTGTTGTGCGGTTCGAGCGCATAATACTCACCAAGCACGGCGAAGGAGCCCATCTCGCTGGTGATGGTTCGGACATACTTGTCGACCAGCAGAAGAATCTTTTCCAAGCCGGTCTTGCCGTTCTCCTCGCAATACTTCATCGCTTCGTCGCCGAAATCGAGCGACAGCATGTGACATTCGAAGAGAATTTCCTGCTTGTTCTTAACGTAGTAGTAGAGCGCCGCCTTGGTGACATCCAGCGTCTTCGCGACGTCTTCGAGCGAGGTGTTGTGATAGCCGCGTAGACTGAAGGCGCGGCCGGCTTCGCGAAGCAGTGCGGCCCGTTTGAGCGAGAACTGTTGCTCCCGGCTCAAAACGACGCTTTTCCACGCCGAGGCGTGGCGGCCGCGTCTTGCTGTCGAAGCCTTCTTCATGAGATCATGCCAGATAATCCACGGCCTCTTGGCCGAATCGCGCTTTCGAGTGCCATAGTCAAAACTATGGCTTCAAAGTCAATTCGTCGAACGTCAGGCTGAGAGGCTGCGCGCGATGATCTGCTTCTGGATATCGCTGGTCCCCTCGTAGATTTTGCAGACGCGAACGTCTCGATAATAGCGTTCGACCGGGAAGTCCTTCAGGTAGCCGTAGCCGCCGTGGATTTGCAGCGCGTCCGAGCAGACTTTTTCCGCCATCTCCGAGGCGGTGAGTTTGGCGATGGCGGCTTCCTTGGAGCAGGGAGCGCCGGCTTCGAGTAACCGCGCGGCGTGGATATAGTATTGCCGCGCGACATCCACTTGGGCCGCCATCTCGGCGAGATGGAAGCTCACCGCCTGTAATGCGGCGATCGGTTTGCCGTAGGCTTCGCGCTCGCTGGCATAGCGAATTGCCGCATCGAGTGCAGCTTGCGCGACGCCGACCGCCTGCGCGGCAATCGCGATGCGCCCGTCGGACAGGCCGCCCATCACGATCTTGTAGCCGCCCCCGACTTCGCCGAGCACATTCGAAGCTGCCACCCGAAGGTTGTCGAGTTGGATCTGCGCAATGTGCGCCGTGCGCTGTCCGAGTTTGTCCTCGACGCGTGCAATGTTGTAGCCGGAACTGGCGGGGTCGACGAGAAACGTCGTGAAGCCCTTTCTGCCAGCCTGCGGATCGGTGCGGGCCAGCACGATGGTCATGCCGGCCTCGCTTCCGTTGGAGATGAACTGCTTGGTGCCGTTGAGCACGTAGTGATCGCCGTCACGGCGCGCGGTGGCGCGGAACGCCGCGGTGTCTGAACCGGCTTGTGGTTCGGTGAGGAGGAAGGCGCCGATCTTCTCGCCGCGTAGCATCGGCGGCAGATACTTCTGCTTCTGCTCTTCGGTGCCATGCAGAGCGATAGTGTAGGCCGTCACGTTGTGGACGTGAAAAATGGTGCCGACGCCGGCATCCGCAGCGGCAATTTCCTCGAGCGCCAGGCAGTAAGAAAGAAAGCCGGCGTTGGAGCCGCCGTATTGTTCGGGCGGCAGCATGCCCATGAAGCCGAGACTGGCGAGTGCCTTCAGTTCAGCATGCGGCCAGGCCGCTGTGCGATCGCGCTCGGCCGCGGTTGGTGCGATCGCATCGGTAGCCACGCCGCGCGCGACGTCGCGCACCATCATCTGCTGATCGCTCAGGAACGAAAAAGATTTCTTTTCGGGCTGCGCCATCCCGGATCCTCCTGCATGTCATTATCGGAGATTGCGCGGCGCCGGTAGACGGTTGTCGCTTTGCAGCCGAATGGACTGAGCGGGCGGCGTTGCCCAGCCAGGCATGGCAATCTCTCTATTCGACCTGATATTAGGTTATTTAACGCTGTGGTCAATTCAATAATCGCCGTTATATCTGCTTCGACTTTTTGCGTTGTCATCCGCCCCGGAAAGGCGTGACGGTGGTGTTATTGGCCGCACGTCGGAACGATGAATGCGAACTGCGATGCGCGCGGAAGCGGCGTTTCCCCTACGATTAAAGGTTAGCGACGTCGGTCGATGCCGCTAAGGAGTTGCTGGAATCTGCAGGCACGCCCGACAACATCCCGCGGCGACCGGTCGTGCGATTGCGAGCGGGCTTGACGTAAATTGACTATCAAGTTAAAAATAAACCTGTTTGGTCATAAAAATCCGCCAAGGATCGACCGACTTTAAGGTAAGGCGCTGACTCGGTCGAAATGCCGCATACCTGGGGGAGGATGAATGTCGCAGGATTGCGCTGGTGAAGGAGGTGCATGTTGAGTGCCGTTTCACCGATCTATTCGCCATCGCAAAATTCCGCTGCTGCGCAAAACTCGGAGGTCCTGGTTGCAGACGGTATCCGGATGGCCTTCGGCGGCGTCGTCGCGCTCGACAAGGTGTCGATCTCGGTCGGCGCGGACGAGCTGCTGGCGGTGATCGGACCGAACGGCGCCGGCAAGACTTCACTGATGAATTGCCTCAGCGGGTTCTATCGGCCGCAGCAAGGTGAAGTGCGCTTCAATGGTTCTGTGATCTCCGGCATGGGGGTCCATAATATCGTGCGCGCCGGTCTGGCGCGAACCTTCCAGGGCACGCACATCTTCTCGAATATGACCGTGATCGAAAACATCATGGTCGGCCGTCACATTCACATGAAAAGTTCGGTCCCGTCGGCGTTTCTCTATTTCGGCGCGTGCCGGCGCGAGGAGATGCGCCACCGCGAAGTCGTCGAGGAAATCATCGAACTGCTTGAAATCGAGTCGATCCGCCACCAGCCGGTCGGCAGCCTCGGCTACGGCTTGCGCAAGCGCGTCGATCTTGGCCGCGCGCTGGCGCAGGAGCCCACCATCCTGCTGATGGACGAGCCGATGGCAGGCATGAACACAGAGGAGAAGGAAGATCTCGCCCGCTTTATTCTCGACGTGCGCGAGGCGCGGCGGATCCCCGTGGTGCTGGTGGAGCATGATATGGGCGTCGTGATGGATCTTGCGGACCGCATTGTCGTGCTCGATTTCGGGCGCAAGATCGCGGAGGGAACGCCGCGTGAGATTCAGGAAAATCCGGCGGTGCTGAAGGCGTATCTGGGCGAGGGGAATCGCTGATGCTGCCGATGCGTACCATTCCGCAACTGCTGCTGGATCGCGCCGGCGCCGCCCCTGGCCAACTTGTCGAGCGGCACAAATATCGCGGCATTTGGCGCGAATACACCTACGGCGATGTACTGGAAAAAGTGCGAGCCTTTGCGCTTGGTCTCGATGCGATGGGCATTCGTCGCGGCGAAACCGTTGCCATCATCGGCGAGAACGAGCCGGAGAATTTTTGGAGCGAGTTCGCGGCTTTTTCAATCGGCTGCAAGATCGTCTCGCTCTATCCGGATATCACCGCCGACGAAATCGAATACCTGCTTAATGACAGCGATGCGGTTTGTCTGGTGGCGCAGGATCAGGAGCAGGTGGATAAGGGGCTGGCGATCCTCGATCGCGTGCCGCATCTGCGTCAGCTGATCTACTGGGACAACACCGGGATGTGGTCCTATCACCATGCGCGGCTGACGCCGTTCGAAAACGTGCTCGAAGTTGGGCGTGCGCGTCATGCCGAGGATGCCGATTGTTTCCGCAAACTGGTCGAGGCGGGGCAGCCCGATGATATCGCGGTGCTGTCGTATACGTCGGGCACTACTGGGCGACCCAAGGGCGTGGTGTTGACGCATCGCTATCTCGTCGACAACGCGCATCGCGTTATCGCGGCGACCGGCATCAAGCCGGGCATGGAATATCTCACCTACATCGCCCCGGCCTGGGCGACAGAGCAATTCTTCGGCGTTACCATCGGCCTGCTGATGCCGCTGGTGGTCAACTTTCCGGAGTCGCCTGAGGAGGTTCTTAATAACATCCGCGAACTCGCGGTCGAGGTCATGGTGTTCGCGCCGCGGCAATGGGAAAGCCTCGCCGCCACCATTCAAGGGCGGATGCTCGATGCCGGCCGAACGCGGCGGGCGATCTACGCGTGGGGCGTCGATATCGGCCACAAGGTTCATGTGGCACGGCTCGAAGGCAAGCCGATCCCTTTCGCTGCGCGGCTTGCATTGCCGCTGGCAGAAATGCTGGTGCTGAAGCCGCTTCGTGACAAGCTTGGTCTCACGCGCATCAAGCTCGCGTTATGCGGCGGTGCCACGATGGCACCGGATGTGTTCCGGTTGTTTCATGCCATCGGTGTGCCGTTACGCAATATTTACGGCACGACGGAAATCGGTCTGCTGACCCTCCATCAGGGCGATCGCTACAATCTCGAAACCGTCGGGCATTGGCTCAAAGCGCATCCGGAGTCCGGTGCGACACTGGAATGGCAGGTGTCGGACGAGGGTGAATTGCTGATCCGTGGCGGCAGCTTCTTCCAAGGCTATCACAAGAAGCCCGACAGCGTCGCGCAGCGCGTGCAGGACGGCTGGTATCGCACTGGCGACGCAGTGTCGGTCACCGACGGTGGCGAACTCGTGTTTCTCGAGCGTCTCGACGACTTGCGGCAGCTTCGCTCGGGCGAGCGCTTCCCGCCGCAGTTTATCGAAACGCGGCTGCGCTTCAGCCCGTTCATCAAAGACATCATGACGCTCGGCGACGAAACGCGCGATTACATTGGTGCACTGATCAACATCGACATGAGCGTGGTGTCACGCTGGGCAGAAGATCGCAACATCAGCTTTTCCACCTTCACTGATCTTTCGCAGAAGCCCGAAGTGGCCGAACTGGTGCGCGGCGAGATCGCGCGCGTCAACATATTCCTGCCCGAACATGCGCGGGTGCAGCGCTTCGCCAATTTCCCGAAAGAACTCGATCCGGATGAAGGCGAATTGACGCGCACGCGCAAGCTGCGCCGCGAATTCCTTGCGGAACGCTACGCTGCCCTGATCGACGCGATGTATGGTGGCCGGGATCATCAGGCGCTCGAGATCGCGGTGACCTATCAGGACGGGCGCAAGGGCACACTCTCCGCCGGCGTCGCGATCCACGATGTCGCCAACGGGACCAAGGCCGGCACCCCCGAACAATTGCGAGCCACCGCATGATCGATTTTATCAACTACCTTATCAACGGGGCATTGGTCGGGCTGTTGTATGCCCTCATCGCCATGGGTTTCGTGGTGATTTATCGCGCATCGAAGGTGTTCAACTTCGCTCAAGGCGAACTCGTCGTGTTCGGCGGCTTCATCGTCTGGTGGATGGTCGCCTCCATGGGGCTGCCGCTCTGGGTTGGTCTGCCGCTCGCTTTCGTTGCTGCGGCGATATTTGGACTTCTGGTCGAGCGCATCTTCTTCTCCCGCCTCGCCGGTGAATCCGTGTTTGCCATGGTGATGGTCACAATCGGGCTGTTGATCCTGATCCGCGGCCTGATTCTCGTGCTGTTCGGCCCTCAGGTGCGCTCGTTCCCGATCATCTTCCCGCTGCAGCCGGTGATCATCGGCGATATTCTGATTCCGCGCTCGCTGCTGGTCGGGGGTGTCATCACCGTGATCGTCGGCTTCGGCCTGTCATGGTTCTTCAACCGCACCCGTGCCGGGCTGCGCATGACGGCGGTGGCGGAGGATCATCAGGTCGCGTTGTCGATGGGTATTTCGGTGAAGCGCTCCATCGCCTTCGCGTGGGTCCTCGGTGCGGTGCTCTCCACGCTCGGTGCGATCATCTTCCTCAGCGGCAAGTCGCTCAACTTCCTCGCGTCCGATATCGGGCTCGCGGCATTGCCGGTGGCACTGTTGGCGGGCTTCGAGGCGATCGCTGGCGTTCTGCTGGCGGCCTATCTCGATCCGATCGTCGGCGGCGCCATCGGCACGGTGTTCCCGTTCATTATCATGCTGCTCATTCTCTTCATTCGGCCGACCGGAATGTTCGGCTGGAAGACCATCGAAAGGGTCTGACCAATGGATCCGGCAGGCGTATTCGCCACCAGTTTCGAACGCGATCAGGCGTTAGTCCGTACGCGCGGACAATGGATCGCGCTCGCTCTGCTTCTGATCGCGTTGGTCGTGCTACCCCATGTGTTGGGGCCGCGTCTGGTGGCGATCTCGACCAACATGCTGATCATGGCGGTCGTGGTGATCGGGCTGCAGATCAACATGGGCTACGCGGGGCAGATCAATCTCGGTCAGGCTGCTTTCATGGGGGTCGGCGCTTACGCCACCGGCGCGCTCGCCATCAAGTTCAATCTGCCGTTCTGGCTCAGCATTCCGCTCGGCGGCTGTGCGGCCGCGCTGTTCGGCTTCATCTTCGGCCTGTCGGCGGTGCGCATCAAGGGATTCTATCTGGCGCTGACCACCATTGCGGCGCAGACGCTGTTTCACTTCCTGATTCTCAACCTGCCGCAATCGTGGTTCGGCGGATCGAACGGATTGACGCTTGAACCGGCTCAGATCTTCGGCTTCAGCTTCGTCAGCGATATGTCGATCTATTACCTTTGCCTCGCAGTTACGGCGGCAATGGTGTTCGGGGCATATGGCATCGTGCGAAGCCGGCACGGACGTGCTTTCGTTGCGGTCTGCGACGATGACGTTGCCTCCGGATTGATGGGCATCAACGTGGTGCGCACCAAGGCGACCGCGTTCCTGATCGGGGCATTCTACGCCGGTATTGGCGGTGGATTGTGGGCATATTACGTGCGCTTCGTCGCGGTCGATCAATTCACGCTGTTTCACTCGATCTGGTTCATCGCCATGGTGATCGTCGGCGGTCTCGGTTCGATTACCGGCGCCCTGATCGGTGTGTTTGTCATCAAGGCGATTCAGGAAAGTTTCGTGACGCTCGGCCCAAGTATCGTAGCGCAGTTTCCGGGGCTCGGGGGCGACGTCGTGTTCGCACTGATGAACGTGTTTCTCGGCGGCATTATCGCAGCCTTCCTGATCTTCGAGCCACGTGGGCTGATGCATCGCTGGAACATCATGAAACGATCCTATCGCCTTTGGCCGTTCCCTTATTGATGGCCCTACACTTCAAATTCTGAAAACAGTTCATGGGAGGAGTTAAGCAATGACAATCCTGAAGCACATCAAGGCGGCCGGTGTGGCGGCTGCATTCGGGCTGTTGACGGCCGCGGGGCCAGCCCAGGCCGAGACCACCTACAACGTCGCCTCACTCGCTGACTTCACCGGTCCCTATGCGGATGTGATGAAGGACCTGATCGGTGCGCGCAGGCCCGTCATCGACTGGTGGAATGCGGAAGTCGGCAAGAAGATCGGCGTCAAGCTCGGTACCAAGGATTACGATCACCGTTACGACGCCGCGCAGGTGGCGAGCCTATGGCCTGGCATCAAGGCCGAGCTCAACCCGATCATCGTGCTCGGAGTCGGCGGACCTGACGTCGCGGCCCTGCAGGGGCGTCTGCCATCCGACAAAATCCCGATGGTGATGTCGACGGCGGCTTATGGTTTTGCCTGGAAGCCGGATCCGTGGATTTTCAATCAGCGCCCGACCTACAGCCACGAGGCGGCGGCTTTCTTCGAATGGTTTCGCCAGAAGCGCGGTGGCACCGGGCCGCTGAAGGTCGCGATCATTTCGTCGGAAGCCTCGCCCGCCTATGTCGATCAGCACAAGGGCGTTCAGCGTTACGCGGCGGACAATCCCGACAAGGTCGAGGTGGTTGAAGTCGTCTTCACCGAAGTCCAGCCCACCGACCTCACTACGCAGGTCAATCGTGTCACCCGCAAGGGCGCCGAAGTGGTCATGGTGATGACTAATACGGCCGCTGTGGTCGCTACCAAGCGTGCGCTGCAATCGCTTGGCAAGAAGGTGCCGATCGTGATGAGTTCGCACAACGGTCTGGCGGAATCCGGCCGCGCCATCGGTGACCTCAAGCAGATGGAGGGCGACTACGAGGTCTATGCGATGGCCGCGCCGACTGATGCCAAGACGCCGGGCCGCGAGTTCTTCGACATGCTGCAAAGCAAGTACAACCTCAAGGCCAAATGGACGGTCTCGGCGGTTCAAGGTCTTGGCCAGGCCCTGATCGCGATGCGGGCGATCGAAGCCGCGGCCAAGAAGGTTGGCCCGGACAAGATCACCGGCGAAGCGGTACGCGAGGCGCTGATCTCGACCGCCATTACTCCCGACGACAGCTTCAAGATTCTCGGTAACATCAAGTTCTCCAGCGACGCTCCGTTCCCCACGCAAGGCATGGTGGCGAGCATCGCGACCGTGAAGGACGGCAAGTACACGGAAGCGGCCGAGAACGTCCCGGTACCGACCCTCAACAAGTGGTGAGATAAGGTTATCCGGCCGGGTGCGTATCAATCCGGCCGGAGCTCCTCCGGAGGCTTGCGTCTTGCTCGAACTCAACAACGTTGAAGTCATCTACAGCGATGTCATTCTTGCGGTGAAGGGCATCTCGCTCGCCGTGCCGGACGGCAAGTGCGTGGCGCTGCTTGGTGGCAACGGCGCCGGCAAGTCGACCACGCTGAAGGCGATCTCCGGCATCATCCGCGTCGAGGACGGCAGGGTGACGTCCGGCAACATCAGTTTCGGCGGAAAGCGGATCGACAAGGTCGAGCCGACCGACGTGGTGCGCAGCGGCATTATTCACGTGATGGAAGGACGTCGCGTGCTGCGCCATCTAACCGTGGAGCAAAATCTTCAGGTCGGCGGCCACATGGAGTCATCCGGTCGGGAAGTGCGCAAACGTCTTGACGAGGTTTACGATCGCATTCGCCGCCTCGCGGCGCTCAAGGATCGCGTCACCGGCTATCTCTCCGGCGGCGAGCAGCAGATGGTGGTCATCGGTCGCGCGATGATGGCCAATCCCAAGCTGATCATGATCGACGAGCCATCGCTCGGCCTCGCGCCACTGATGATCGACGAGGTTTTTGAGTTGTTGAAGCAACTCAAGGCGGGCGGCACCACGCTGTTGATCGTTGAACAAAATACCCGTGTCGCGCTCGATATCGCCGATTACGGATATGTCATGGAGAACGGCCGTATCGTCCTCGAGGGTGCCGCCGAAGAGCTGCGCAACAACGAGGACGTGCGGGAATTCTATCTCGGGCTTGATCTTGAAGGCGAGCGCAAGAGCTACCGCGACATCAAGCACTACCGACGGCGTAAGCGCTGGCTCGGTTGAGCCCGCGCGTCAAACGTCCTTGCGGTCGACCACGAATGGCGCGTCGGCCGGAAGTTCGTCGGCA
>Ga0209952_1003554_pt1 | contig 10727 bp, 12 predicted proteins | sample ThiBiot_750_biof_2_FD_183951 | JGI IMG/M metagenome (GOLD analysis project Ga0209952, IMG submission 183951) | Wastewater bioreactor microbial communities from Cape Town, South Africa - Thiocy_cont_750_biof (SPAdes) | ecosystem: Engineered > Bioreactor > Thiocyanate-remediating >...
TTACACGTTAGTTCTTTTTTTGATCATCTGAAAATTGTTCATTGTTTGTTGGAAAATGACGCTGATTATTGTATTCTGTTCATGTGACTAATCGTCTGGTGACCCGATGACCGACGTGTGTCCTTGTTACTAGTATCAAGGCATCGGTCATATACTATCGCATATCTATATTTGTGACATATATATACGTCTGTTTTTCGGTTCTCTTCTCGCTTCACTGCTTTTTCATTTGTCTTGGTTTCTTACTCTTTCTTCTTCTTCTCGGTGTAGTTTCTGTAGTGTTGTTTATTTAAAAACAAATATCGAAAATATCTCTGTAAATATTGATCATCAATATGTTCTTAATCGTAGAAATAATTCTCTACTAATTAATAAATCAAATGTACTGTTTAAAGAAGTTTGTTTATTTAAATATTCAGATATAATACATCGTTTAAAAAATTTTACAGCTCATTGTTAACCGAATCATTACGGATATATAGCCAAAAAGAAGGACCGACAAAAATGCACATGAGAAAAATAGTCCAAGCCTTTTGTTCCTGAACTAAAATATATTTTCATCATCATGTCCCATAGGCTTAGCGCCCGTTGAGGCAAACCATGCTTTTACGAGATCAGATTTTTTCACACTTGTCGATCTTGTGCCAAGTGAAACAGTTCCTGCCCACTGCGTTGACACCATTCCGTTATATCGTCTAGCCACTCTCTGCATGGGCATCCTCGTCTTCCCATCCCTTCCATTTTGGAGAATATTATATGTTTAATTATTCTCGTGCTTTCCATTCGGCAGATGTGGCCAAACAGGAGTAGTTTTCTCTTTTTAATGATGTCAATGATGGCCTCTTCCTTCGATATCATTCTTCTGATATCTTCGTTTCATACCATGTCTCCAGTTTATTTTTAGAATCCGTCGATAACATTTCATTTTGAATGCTAATAGCTTTTTTTTATCAGCTTCATTTAAAGTCCAAGTCTCTGCTGCGTATAGTAGGACTTTTAATTTGTTTTCTCTGTTCATCTTTCCACTTTTCCAAAAATATATTTTACTGCACGAATATCATCGAATTGCGATTTTATCATGTCTATTCGTTGATCAGCAAATTTAAGTACACAATAATAGACCATTGATATAATCAATTGAGACAATATTAATGTAAGCATGTATGATAGACATATATGGAGAACAACGAGGAAACAGTTTTCTGTTGCTTATAAAGCTTTAGCATCGATCAGTCTAACGAATAAAAAAAAACTAACGATAACACCAAGTACGTCAATACATAGTTCATTTAATCAAAATTAACTTTTATTTCTAAAATCTTGAGGGTGTTGGTCAATATAGAAAACAATGGTTTTTCATGATATGAAACAGATGTGCTTACAGAGTAAAGGAATTTTAACGAAAAAAATTGAATTTTCCAAAAAATATAGGATGATAGAAAAAAAAGTCAAAATATAGGAAATATAGGACTGCTGCCAGGCCAGACTCATTTGTAAACAAATAGAAAATTTTCTGTTCTATAAATGTTTTTCTTTTATTGTTAAAGCCAAACAGAAAAAAAAGAAAGAAGAAAAGAAATGTGATACAATACAACAATGTCTGCAATTAAATTCTTTATATATATCGATCTTATCAGAACAGATTAATTCTTTTTAGCTGATGGTGCTCGTTCAGTTTTAGCTGAAGCATCAGGTGCATTAGCAGCTCGGCCAATTTTTAATGCTGTTGCAAATTGAGTAAAAAATCCTCCTTGATGCTCAGCTAATTGTAATTCGAGTTGACTTGGTTGACGTGAACCATCTCCATTAGCAAATGTACCAGCACCATATGCACTACCACCATGGATTTCATCCATTTTGCCTTGTAATGGACTTGAATAACCTACTGGAACATAAACCATACCATGATGAATGAAATTTGTCAATGATGTTAAAGCTGTTGTTTCTTGACTACAAATAGAAGAACTACAATGATTTCAATTTGTTTGCTTTCTCTATTTACCCTCCACCTTGTGTTCCAGTTGAAAAGAAAATAGTAAACGGTTTACCAACTAGAGCACCTTTCATCCAAAGACCACCGGTTGCATCCCAAAAGGCTTTGACTTGAGCTGGCATTCCACCAAAACGTGTCGGATAGCCAAATATGATACCATCACAATTAATTAAAGCATCTTCGAGACTGACCGTATTTTCACCGGCTTCACCTAAGGTTATTGTTGGCACAGCTTTGTCTTTTTCAGGTGCATGCATTTTAGCTAAAACTTCTGTCGATAAAGTTTCAGGGATTTGAAGTAAACGAACTTCGGCACCGGCACCTTCGACACCTTTGACAACAGATTTTGCCACTAGAAATCAAATAGCAACAGAGTTTTTCTTGTAATTTAATCAGAATCTCACTTACTTGTTGCAATATGTCCATACATTGAATAGTAAATGACATTTATACGTGCTTTATTTGTTGATGATGGTGTAGCAGCCGTCGGAGCCGATTTATTTGATGCACTTGGAGCTCGAGACATAGTTTTAAAAAAACCACTTGTTTAATGTATGTTTCTTTTTTGCTTTGTCGTGAAAAAGTAACCAATGCTTATGTTCTACTTCTCTTTTATAAAAGAAAAGGTTTTTTTGCTTCGTCATTCTTATTTTTCTTTCTCAGTGAATTCCTTTTATTTTTTTATTATGCTTCTAGAAAAATCAGTAACCTTGTAAACGACTGAGTACATACAACTACCTCGCGCTATTTCAAATCTATTGGTAACAAAAAAAACTGTGCATTTATTTCTATCAATGAATACAAGTACATGTGCAAAAAACAGATAACGAAGGTAAATCTTTATGATAAATAAATGAGTTCTCGAGATGCCGCTAAATATCAGATATACTAATCAGGAATTAGCCGTGGACTATGTTGTGTTAATTTTTAGTTTAAAATTAATTGAGAATTCATATTATAATCTGTAAAAAATAGTTCTAAAAATGTCAATAAAACGGTATTATGTTTAATTATAAGTATTAATGAGAATAAAAACAAAGTACTTAATGTTTCAAGTTACATGCTAAGACAAAAAATGACGAATAAGATAAAGTATTTTTTATCCAAAGTCCATATAAAACAACGACCTCAAATGACTCCTTGTTCTACAAATTTTGTTGATTCACCTAAAGTCAATATTTATATCTCAAAGTTCACACATCTATATGTATATATCGTGTAAATCGTACTTTGTTCCTGACCAAAGAAAAAATGCATACATATAACGAATTTAAAAAAAAAACAACAAACAACAACAGCAACATCAACAATAAGTTTACTCTTATACATATATATTATATAAATAGTCTGATGATTTTTCGTTGTTGACTGATCCAAACGGAAGATCAATCCGATGAAAACGTTGTTAACAATGAATAAACAAGATTACCAAATGGTTGCCTTTCATATAAACTTTTCTCTAATTCAAGACCATAGTTTTGATGTTGCAAAACTTGTCCAATAATCAACATAAACATTCGTTGAGCTGCTCGTTCACCGTAGTAATAAATTAAATACAACCACAATAGATCTGTATAATAATCTTGTAAATGATTGATATGTACAATTGTATTTAAGTTCGGTTCATAGAGATTCTTTTCATTAACAATTAAACATGGACTAAGAAATAATAGGATTTGCATGATTTTACTTATGAACAAATCAAAACCAACTAATTGATGTAATTTTTGTACGAGATAAAGACTTTCATTGACTAACTCTTGACCATAAACATATAAATAAACATAATGACAAGCATGACTTTCATCGAAATAAATTCGATTGCCATTAATTGACATTAAATTCACCGAAGAAAATAATAAAAGATATCGTAGATTCGCTTGAATTAACCATTGTCGATCGTTTCGATTGAACAACATTGTTAAATCTTTAATAATTTCACGAAAAAATCCATTTAAACTAGTTAAATGAATTTTTAAAACATTTAAAAATGAGTTCTCTTTTAAACGACATTTAATCGGAAGTGTATTCATATATTCTTCACGTTCTTCTTCAGCATGTAAAATAGGATATAAACAAATTTGTTCGTATGCCGTACGAATATTCATTAAATGTGTCCAATGATCTGATGAAAATACTGGTTGACGAATTTGATTCATATAAATGTATTTATCGGTTTTGATTTCATGATCGAATTGTTGTTGAATTTTTTGACGACGTTGCAAACGATTAGCACGAACTAATTGCAAACGTGCTGCGCGTTCTTCATCGGTTCGTATGAGATCTTTCTGCATGCCAACAGCAAAACATTTGGCTAGACGACATGTCGGACATTGCCGACGTGTACGTTCGTTAACAGAACAATTGCCACCGAAACGACAAGGAGGAAGAGACTATAAATTACAATTATTATTATTATTATTAGGATAATATTAATCGATTGCTTACATTTTTATTTCGACCATTTCGTCGAAAGAATGCTTTACATGTTGAACAAGTGATAACACCAAAATTTCGACCGGTATTCTGATTAAATCCACAGACACGACATGGATCACTTGCTAGATGAAGATTAAGATTAAGATGGAAACATTCAGTATGCATCTAAGAATAAATTTTCAATTCATCAATAGTTGAGTTTCTTTTAGCAGACAGACTTTTTTTGTAAGGTATTTCGAATATTTTGTTTTAGTTGGAATCATTTGTAGATGATGAATATAATTCGAAGTATATGTATCCGTAAAGTCCAGCATATTATCTTTTCAATTTAAGACTAATAGGCGTTTATAAAAAAAAGTACTTCGTTTGACTTTATTTTCTTCGTCTACAAAACTAAAATAAAGAAGAAAAGAATTAAAAGGTGATCTTTCACTTTCTCTCATTTTTTTTTCTCTTCGTCTTTCGAACGCAAACGCCCATTTCTTTCTCGTTCTCGCTTTAAGTGCATATTCTATCTTTTACAACATTAAAAGAACTCCTAAAATACATGTCTCGGAGGTATACAAAAAAAGAGAGAAAGCCTTGTACACCTGCGATATTTTTCAGTCTGTAAATATTACAAAAAAAGCACGCATAAAAGAAAAGTCTCATTTATTGTTTTGTCTTTGCTGTGTTTCATACATACATAAAATAAATGATTTCTATCTACTTATGTACTTGATAAAGGGTGATAGTATATATTTCTTTCTTCAAATATGCACCCAGCGCTCTCCCATCAAAACGAACGAACGAACAAGTAAATATAATAACTATACTTCAACGACCTGTTATCATGTATCTAATGAGCGAAAAAGAATACACTTCTATATATATATATAAATAATGAAGCACGTGTCAGTCGAGGATAAGGCCTCGTGCAGTTACGTCTGCATTATTCACCGTAAAAAAGTACGCGAATTAGACCAAAGTACTGAAATAACTTACGTGTATTCTCTTTTCTCTCTTTTCTTCCTTTGTCTACGCATACCAGCGAACAGTAACAAGAATAGAATAAGAAGAGAAAAAAAAAGAAATACGTAAAAGAAAAGTTAAAAAATAAATCAAGTTCGATGTTCTTGGAGCAGTATGATAACATATGATACGCTGATGCCTCGTCTTCCATATATAGATCTATATTTATAATTTTTTCTTTTGTTTTAAATATACTCAATTGTAACGTCTGCCAAATAATTTCAAGTTTTTTCTTTTGTTATCAGTAATCGTCTGCACACGGCTGGGGCACGTGACGCGATCAAAATGACATGTTACTATGTAACATTCATAACTTTGTTTTTCTTTGTCAGGCACGTTCAATTTATTAACATGTAGCTTAATAATACTGATGATAAATATTTTCTTTATAAATCGAATTTCTATATGTAGATCAAGGAAAAAGAAGAAATCCTTGTAAATTGGAGTGAATACAAGACATTTTAAATGACAGGTTTCTTTGTTATTCTTTTAGATTAAGATTATGTGTATATTGTAATTGTCAGTTCACTATTTTCCAATCCAAAAGCTAATCTTTTGCTGAAAATCGAAACGAAGCCCTCGCCCTAATTTACTGTAAAACTTGATAACATAAACAGATGCTTCCCACATGGCACAGATAACATTCAATCATATTCATTGTTTCGCCCTATTTATAATCGAAAAATATCCGACATCATATTTTCACATCCGACGACTAAATAGTTGTAAAATACCCATCGGTATGATGGCGAGTAACGTATAGATACTTAAGATAACAAAGAATCAATGCATATATTCGTTATCGGCGAGAGGTTAATGTTCGACAAATATATAAATGTTACAGAAAATTAGAACTAAACATGGTATCAAATGAGCAAATAAACGTACATATAGCCAGACAAAATGAAACCAAATGTATGTATTTTCGTGTAATTACTCGACATGTTTGTCCAAAAATGACAAATGTCGTTGATTTCGTAATTAAGAGAAAAATAATAATGAACTATAAACATCGAAATCGAATTAAATGTAAAGAAAATTTTAAGAAATGTATTCGTCTATGTGTAATCTTAAGAGATGTTTGTTGAGGATTGTGAATCATTGAGATTCGATCAAAGTTCAAAAGAACGAGAAGAATCGATGATGACGTATTATTAGTTATTTGGAATTTGCTATTTAGTGAACTAGTTTTGTTTTTATACTAAATGAAAGTCGATGTTCATGTCGAGCATATTAATTGGAAAACTACAATATTCGCCTACAAGGTCGAAGTTCTTCAGCATAAAGCTTTGAGCCATCTAATGACACGGTTAATAATTGAACCCTTTCGGTGTCTTTCTTTTTTGAAGTGTAATATTATACGTTCCTTAGGAAATATTTGATACGAAGGTTAAATGAATCACCCCGGAAAACGCTGTCAAAACTGATACTATATGTAGAAATGGAACATTTTCTTCTTCTTCTTCTTCTTCTTTTCTTTACGTTTTAGTGGGGATTAAATATTCACCATGTCAAGAGCAGAATCACGTTGTACGTTAGAAGCAGAAAAAAACCGTTTCAAAAGTAATTTTTTTCAAACAACATTGAATTTCTTCATTTTCTTTTTTTCTCCTTCAGTTCTTTTTTAATTTTATTTCGTTATCGACACCACACTCACGCACGCACACATACACGTATATATATATATATATGCAAATTGAATCTATTCACAAGATGTCTACTTAGTGTTACCTCGTTCTCTTTCATCTAGTGTTTATTTAACATATTCCTTTTCTAATCAACTCATTGAAATATTTTTTTCTTCATTCATACATGTATTTTTTTTAGACAATGAGCAAAGAAAATAATTTCGAAAATGTCCAACGTCGTCATAGTACAGTCATGGCGAAATACGAATGGACATGAAATTCATGATCGTCGAATGAAATCAAACCGAAAAGCCAATGAATTCCTACAAGATCTTCTCAAACGACGAAGTGACGGTAGTTTACTCGATGATAATGGCATCATTGATCGATATAAAAAATTTCTGAAATATAAAACAAATGCCAATGATGATGATATTTTAAATGAATTCGATCGAAGACTACGTGCCTTAAATAGAGACCCATACCGACAGATAAACAAGAACTGGAAATTAAGTTCATCAAGTGATATTCAAAGTTTAAATTCGAATGATCGAGTAAACAAATCTCGTTTTTTTTTATTAAAAGTTAACAAAAATGTTTTCTCTTAGACAAAATCCTTGTCGAAATCGACCTTGACTACAAACGTTTCTTCGGAAGGAACACAAACAAATTTTACATTAAACAGTGACGAATATTCTTCATCACCATCATCATCGTCATCATCATCATCAACTCGTCAAATAGTTCATCGACCAAAAGCACGTCGTGCCGATGGTACAGAAATCATTTCAACTTCAACACGACCTCGTCTTCGTCGTGCTTCATCAGATCTTATGATTTTTCATCATTGTCACTTTCCACGTTCATTAAAATCGCACAAAATCGTCGAAGAACAAGAACAACAACATTCGATTCTTTCATCAACTTCATATACAATCGAACAATACGACAATAATCAAGTCATGCATTTACTCGATCAATTAGACACTCAAGGTTGTTCATCAAACGATTTCACAGCAATGCTCGATCAATTGACAATGACAACTGTTCACATTGAAAATTCTCTTTCTGAGACAAGTTCAAAATCGATTCTCGAAAACAACGAAAATAGTTTTGTACTTCCGCCAAATCTCTTCGATCAATCAGGTCTATCCGATGATTACTATCAAATATTGAATGTCGTAATCGATGATTCGAATAAGATCTCAATTTATACAATGACAATAGGCATAGTGCAATTGAGTCCATCTCTTATCGTTCCATATTCAATTCTCAATGGTCGTCGACCGTTTTTACAATGCTCGAATCGAACGAATTTTAAACGTATTCAGTCGAAACAAGTCAAACAAACATGTCAAGTAACAGCTATTGAGTCGATAATCAATATTGAATCTCTACAAGAGAACGATATTCTTTTGAAAGTGAGTTTTCGCATGTGACAACATGACTCTTGACAAAAAAAGAAAACGAACTTGTCGTTTCTTATAGATTAATCATCAATCTATTTGGGATTTAACAATCGATCTCGTTCGAGAAATATTACAGCAATCAAATAATTGTCAATTGACAGTCGCTCGACTTTGTCAACCATTGATTTAACTCGTCGTTTTCTTTTGTATGATAAAAAAAAATACTTTAGAATAAACCTGTTCTTTTTTTTTCTCCAGCGTTGTTGATTAAAAAAATGAGTCATTATCGTGCGCATTGGTTGACAGTTGACAGGAAGAAAAAAAGTTGTGGGAAAAAACGCGCATATAAACTGATAATGTTGGGATGTTTGAGAACTAGAAATGGAAACTTTACAGATTCTTCGTAAACATATTGACAATGCCGAGAATTTTTTGGACATGGAAATATTTATTCAAATTTTGAACAATGTTGAAAAACAGCTAGCAGATGACGAAGGAAGTGAACGTTTAGTACGTTGTATTGATTTGGAAGGTTTTGATGCTTGTGGAAAATCGACAGTGGCTAATGGATTGGTTCAACAATTGAATGAACGTGGTCAAACTTCACGTTTACTAAACTCACCGCCTGAGAAACTTCGTCGTTTTCGATCGTATTTCGATGAACAAGACGAGTTGGTTCGTCGAGCTTATTATTTTCTCGGAAATCTAATCACTTCATTTGATTTAAAAACTCAATCTGATTCAATCATAACGATTCTTGATCGTTATTGGCCATCGACAATTGCTTATCAAATAGCAGGCAAACATAATCCTGAAACTATCGATGAAATTCAACTTTCATGGCCAAAATGTTTGGCTGAACCGATACTCATTGCTTATATCACTGTGGACGAAGATGAACGTTGTCGACGTTTAAACAAACGTTCAGCAACGATTGCAGTAACCGACGAAGAAAAACAACTAGCTGAACAAACAGAATTTCGTCGACAACTTGATTTCATTTATCGACATAAAATACCCAGTTCACATTTACGTATTATTGACGGAACTCCAGCAACTGAGACTGTTGTTAACAATATTCTTGACTTATACGAACAATCAATCGAAAACTAATATTTATAGTTCAATCAGTTCATTCTTTTATTGAATAGAACAGTAACTGAAAGGAAAACTAACTAACAAAAACACATATATATATATATAATAAATACTTCAGTGGTGTTTTCTCTCAGAAAAATATTGAAAATGAAATTTTATATTTCTTTTTGCTTTTGAGAGATAATAAGAATTTTTTTTCGGTATAATTGATTACTATTCAGCATTTGCACAGTTGTCTGCCACTGGCCACATGCTTTGAATTAACGGTTCCATTTTCTGAATTTCATTTGAATGATGCAATACAAATGTATCGGTAACCAGAAAAACACGTTGAACAAATAGAAGATCACGAATAATTTGATCATAAAATCGGACCACATCGAATTCGTTCGGAAAACGTGTCAATAAATATTTCCATAGCAAATCAACATAGACATTTTGCGCAGCAAATATTGTTCGAGTATTATCATAAACGTGATCGGTGCAAGTTTCATAGATACTTCGTTGAATTCCGCTAGTAAAACTTTGAATAGTAAGTAAAAGTTTCAGTAAAGTCCGATCATAAATATACGAATGAAGAATTTTAATACATTGAATTAATTGCGCCGATAGATTGGCTGAATAGAGCATTGAAACCGAGTCGATCAAATGCTGAGATATATTAGTTGATAGTGCTGCTTCATTGATTGATAATGTCATCGTAAAATTATTTCGTATCAAACGCATTTTGTCATTGATTGAGAGTTGATCAAATTCAGGTATGATTCGAAAGTATTTTACGAGAGATTTCTGTCGTTCGCTATATTCACTAAGGAATGTATGGATAGTTGAGTGTTTACAAATAGGAAACGCAGGTGAATGATTTAGTTTAGTTGCAATACAAGTTCGTTCGTATGCACCGAGGATATTTGTTAGACGAGTTTGATCCATCGGTGACATATGTTGAAATGAATTCGACGATGAGAGTAAAAGATTAGCCGGTCGAATCTATGTTTAGAGATGAATCAAAGGAAATTGAATGAGAAAGATGTTTTTACCATCTCTGGCGTTTTGGTATTCAGATGTCGAACACGTTTCTGTCGGTTTTGTTCGACGAGTTGTTTTCGTGCTTGACGTTCAGCTTCAGATCGTATTAATGTCTTTTGCATG
>Ga0209952_1003564_pt1 | contig 10703 bp, 6 predicted proteins | sample ThiBiot_750_biof_2_FD_183951 | JGI IMG/M metagenome (GOLD analysis project Ga0209952, IMG submission 183951) | Wastewater bioreactor microbial communities from Cape Town, South Africa - Thiocy_cont_750_biof (SPAdes) | ecosystem: Engineered > Bioreactor > Thiocyanate-remediating >...
ATAAGTTCGCCGCCGAGCAGGCGACGACGGTGCTGGAGAAGATCGACATCCAGGTCGGCCGCACCGGCGCGCTGACGCCGGTGGCGCGGCTGGCGCCGGTGACGGTCGGCGGCGTGGTGGTACAGAACGCCACGCTGCACAACGAGGATTACATCAAGGGCATCGGCAATGACGGGCAGCCGATCCGCGACGGTGTCGACATCCGCGAAGGCGACACCGTCGTCGTGCAGCGCGCCGGTGATGTGATTCCGCAGATCGTCAGCGTGGCTATGGATAAGCCGCGCGGGAAACATAAATACAAATTTCCCGATAAATGTCCTGTTTGCCATAGTCACGCCGTCCGTGAGAATGATGAGGTGGTGCGTCGCTGCACCGGCGCGCTGATCTGTCCGGCGCAGGCGGTGGAGCGGCTGAAGCACTTCGTGTCGCGTCTCGCCTTCGATATCGAAGGACTCGGCGAAAAGCAGATCCAGCAATTCTATCAGGAAGGCCTGATCAAAACGCCGGTCGATATCTTCACCTTGCAGCGGCGCGATGCCGAAGCCGCGCAAAAGCTCGCCGACCGCGAAGGCTATGGCGAAGTCTCGACACGCAACCTGTTCGCGGCCATCGACGCGCGCCGTAAGATCGAATTGCACCGGCTGATCTTCGCGCTCGGCATTCGCCACGTCGGCGAGGGCAATGCCAAGTTGCTGGCGCGGCACTACGGCACTATCGACGCGTTCCGCGAGGCGATGCTGGCAGCCGCCGCAGGGCTGGGCGGCGACGAGAATACCTCGGAGGCTTATCAAGACCTCAACAATATCGCCGGGGTCGGCGACATCGTCGCGGATGCGGTGGTCGAATTCTTCGCCGAACCGCGGAACGTCACGGCGCTGGATTTGCTGCTTCGCGAGATCGAGGTGCTGCCGGCAGAAAAGCCGCGGCAGACTTCACCGGTGTCCGGCAAAACGGTGGTGTTCACCGGCTCGCTGACAAAGTTCACGCGCGATGAAGCGAAGGCGGTCGCGGAGCGTCTTGGAGCCAAAGTTGCGGGATCGGTGTCGAAGAAGACCGATTATGTGGTGGCCGGCGAGGACGCCGGCTCCAAGCTCACCAAGGCGCGCGAGCTTGGCGTCGCGGTGCTGACCGAGGATGAGTGGCTCGGGCTGATCGAAGGATAGGCTCAACAACCTCGACGTCGTTCCCGCGCAGGCGGGGACCCATAACCCCTGGCCTTGATTGCGGTCATGAGCGTGGGCAACTCGCGTTTTTCGTATCGCCGCTGCTGCGGAGTCTGGGTCCCCGCCTGCGCGGGGACGACTCTTGTTGTGTTGGAAGTCCCCGTACAAAACGAGTTGCCGGTCCGTCTCAGAGTGTCGGCTTCAAGAGCAATCTTGCCTCACCCGGGAAAGTGATCCTCATACGGGATCGGCGCGGTGGCGGCGTCGAGCCACATGCGCGTAGCTTCGTCGAGATGTGGCCGTACCTCATTGCGCACGCGCGCATGATAGTCGTTGACCCACTTCACTTCCTTCTTGCTGAAGCGGCGGTCGATCAGCCGGCGGTCGATCGGCGCGAGCGTCAGCGTCTCGAAGGCGTTCATCGGCTTCTCCGCACCTTCGATTTCCGCCGGCACCACCAGTTCGAGATTCTCGATGCGGATGCCGAAGCCGCCGGTCTTGTAGTAGCCGGGCTCGTTGGAGAGGATCATGCCGCGCTTGAGCGGCGCGGTGCCGAGTTTCGAGATGCGCGCCGGACCTTCATGCACCGATAGATAGCTACCGACGCCGTGGCCGGTGCCGTGCTCGAAATCGATTCCGGCCTGCCAGAGGAATTGCCGCGCCAGCGTGTCGAGTTGCGCGCCGGTGGTGCCGTCGGGGAATATCGCGCGTGCGATTGCGATATGGCCGCGCAGCACGCGAGTGAAGCGGTCGCGCATCTCCTGCGTCGGCTCGCCGATGGCGATGGTGCGCGTCACGTCAGTGGTGCCGTCTTCGTACTGGGCGCCGGAATCGATCAGCAGCAGATCGCCCGGTGCGATGCGGCGATTGCTCTTGCGGGTGACGCGATAATGCACGATGGCGCCGTTCGGGCCGGTGCCGGAAATGGTCGGGAACGATACGTCCTTCAGTGCGCCGGTCTCGCGGCGAAACGTTTCCAGCGCCTCCACCGCGTCGATCTCGGTCAGCTTGCCGCTCGGCGCTTCGCGATCCACCCACGCGAGAAACCGCGCCAGCGCTACGGCGTCACGCTGATGCGCGGTGCGGGTGCCGGCGATCTCGGTCGGGTTCTTCACCGCCTTCAACAGGCTGATCGGATCGTTGCCGCGCACCGCCTTGCCGCCGCCGGCGGTGACGAGGCGGCTCAGCGCATCGGCGGCGGTGGCGCTGTCGAGGCTGATCTTCGCGCCGCGCTGCGCGAGCTGCGTCAGTTGCGGTGTCAATTGATCCGGCGTCGCAACGTCGGCCTGGCCTTCGAGATAGTCGCGCACGCTGTTGGAGAGTTTTCGCGGATCGATGAAGATGGTCGGCCGTCCGTCCTTCGGCACCAGCGCGTAGGACAACGGCAGCGGCGTATGCGACACGTCAGCGCCACGGATGTTGAAGGTCCATGCGACCGCGTGGGAATCCGACAGCACCAGCGCATCGGTGCCGAGACGCGCGATCTCGTTGCGGACTTGATTCAATTTGTCGGCGACCGGAATGCCGGCGAACTTCGCGTCGTGTATCGACACCGGCCCGAGTGGCGGCGCGGGCCGTTCGCGCCACACCGCGTCGACGGGATTGCGCTCGACCGCGATCAATTCCGCGCCCGCCTTGGCGCAGGCGGCAGCAAGCCGCTCCGCCGCAGCCGTCGTGTGCAACCAGGGATCGAAGCCGAGGCGATCGCCCGGCGCGAGATGCTCCGCCAGCCAGCTTTCCGGCGGCGGCTCGATCAGCGATTCGACTTTCCATGCCGTAGTGTCGATTTGCGTCGCGGCTTGCAGCGTATAGCGGCCGTCGACGAACACCGCCGCGTCACGCGGCAGCACGATCGCCAGGCCGGCGGAACCGGTGAAGCCGGTCAGCCACGCCAGCCGCTCCTCGGACGGGGCGACATATTCGTTCTGCTGCGCATCGGCGCGTGGAATCACGAATCCGGTCAGCTTCTCGCGCGCCAGTTCGGCGCGGAAGGCCGCCAGCCGCGCGGTGAGCGCAACGCCGCCCTCCGGGTCCTCGAATGTCTGGAAGTGAGCTTCGAACATGGTTCCTCGATTGTATGACACAGATGCGGACAAGTTTTTCGGAACTCACCGGAACTTCAGGTCATAAAGTTGTAATCGTGGCGTAACTTAGATTAGATTGCCACGCCCGCACCAGACGGGCAGGGACATCGCCGCCACGGCGAACGCTCACAATTCGACAGTATCGGGAAACGTCCGGAGTGTTTCAACTCGGTCCGAACGATGGGGGATGACTTTGCCCGCCTTTACGTTTGAGAAGTTGTCGACGTCCGCGCCGCGCGCCTCCACACCGCGCGCTCCCGAGCCGGTCGTCGAAGTGACGAAGCCGCGCAGCAAGCTGCGGCGAGTGCTGGATCGCTTCACCGCGCGCGGCCGCGCAACGGCGCGCCGCTCTGAAGCGTCGAAACCGAAACAGACCTCGCAACGCTAAAATCGATCAGCCACGCGAAGCCGGGCGCTGCATCAGCAGGCTGCACCAGCCATCGACCTGCAAGCGCCGGATCAACCGCAAGCCGACCGCGCGATAGCTCGCCACCACGCCGCGTGTATGCGCCGGCAGCAATCCCGACAGGATCACCAGCCCGCTAGGCGCGAGATGCCGCACCATCGTCGGCGCCATCTGCCGGAGCGGATTGGCGAGGATGTTGGCGAGAATCAGATCGAACGGCGCGCGCGTGCGAAGCGCCGGGGCAGCGAATCCGATGGCGCAGACGGCGTCGATCAATGGTCCGACGTCGTTGAGTTTCGCGTTGTCGCGCGCAACGATGACAGCCTGCGGATCGATATCGCTGGCCAGCACCGGTTTTCGTAGCGCCTTCGCGGCGGCGATCGCCAGCACGCCGGTGCCGGAGCCGAGGTCCAGCACGTGCGAGGGACGGCGGCGCTTCAGCACGTCGTCGAGCAGCAGCAGGCAGCCGCGCGTGGTGCCGTGATGGCCGGTGCCGAACGCCAGCGCCGCCTCGATCTCGATGCCGAGCTTGTTGATCGCGATCCGTTCGCGGTCGTGCTGGCCATGCACGACGAAGCGTCCGGCCGCGACCGGCACCAGCCCCTCGAGGCTGGCCTTCACCCAGTCCTTGGCCTCGATCGTCTGGAACGACAGTGCCGCAGCCGCGCCGTCGCCGCCGGCAAGACCGACCAGATTGCGGATCGCATCTTCATCGGGCGGCGACGGAAAATGCAGCACCACCTCCCACACGCCGCTCGCGTTCTCGAACGCGGCGACTGCGACCTCGCCGGGATCGAGGCTTTCTTCCAGCACGTCGACGATGCGCCGTGCTTGGCGTTCGTCACCGACGGTGAAAGTGGCGCTGGTACTTTGCGGGGTCATGGTGGTCATGGGAGGGACGGGGGCTCCTGCGGCGCCCCTTGTTCACATGCGATCCACAGATAATTCAAGGCTTTTCCACGCCTGGTACAGGATTGGCGCAACATCGATACAGGACTTGAGGTCTCATTGCGTGGCTTGTTGAAGGACATTTATCCACGCGATATCCGCGGATTATCCACATTCCATCCACAGGGATATCAACAAGGGGCCGATCCGGCCGGCCTCCCTCAAGCAAAAAACGCCTTGTGATCGCGCAGGATGGTGCGGGCGGCGTTGTGGCCGGGGGCGCCGGTGACGCCGCCGCCGGGATGGCTGCCTGAGCCGCAGTGATAGAGCCCCTTCAGCGGCCCACGATAATCGGCGTGGCCCAGCATCGGCCGCGCCGAGAACAGTTGGTTCAGCGTCAGCGCGCCGTGGAAGATATCGCCGCCGAGCAGGCCGAACTCGCGTTCGAGATCGAGCGGGGAGAGCACCTGCCGACCAAGCACGCTGGCGGCGAAGCCGGGCGCGTAAGCGTCCACCGTCGCGATCATCAGGTCGGCCACCTCGTCGCGGTGATCGTCCCAAGACGAGCCGTTCGGCAGTTGCGGCGCGACGTGCTGGCAGAACAGGCTGGCGACGTGTTGGCCGGGCGGGGCGAGCGAGTCGTCGAGCGTGGAGGGGATCAACATCTCCACCACCGGCGCAAGACTCCAGCCGTATTCGCGCGCGTCCTGCCAGGCGCGGTCCATGTAGCCGAGGCTCGGTGCCATAATGATGCCGGCAGTGAGGTGGTCGCCGTCGCCCGGCAGCGCCGTGAATGACGGTAGCGATGAAAGCGCGACATTCATGCGGAAGGTGCCGGAGCCGTTGCGCCAGCGCGCGATGCGGGCGAGGAAATCACCCGGCAGCGTCTCCTTCGGCATCAATCGCGTATAGAGCAACTTCGGATTGACGTTGGCGGCGACATAGCGCGCGCGGATGCGGCGGCCGTCGTCGAGCGCGATACCGGTCGCGCGGCCGTCCTCGACGATCACTTCGCGGACGCCAACGCCGGTTTCGATTTCGACGCCATGGCTGCGCGCGGCTGCCGCCATCGCCTGCGTGATCGCGCCCATGCCGCCGATGGCATGGCCCCAGACGCCCTTCTTGCCGTTCACCTCGCCGAAAGCGTGATGCAGCATGACGTAAGCCGAGCCCGCCGCGTAGGGGCTGGCATAGTTGCCGACGATGGCGTCGAAGCCGAACAGCGCCTTGACCAATTCGCTCTCGAAAGTTTCGTCGAGCATTTCGCCGGCGGAGCGCGTGAACAGGTCCAGCAGCAGGCGTTGCTGTTCCATCGGCAGCGCGCGCAGCACGTTGGCGGTGCCGAGCGCATTCAGGCTTTCGCGGATTGCGGGCGCGCCGAAGCTTGCCACCAGATTCGGTGGCGCGCGCAGCACCAGTTGCCGCAGCACGTCGGCGATGGCCTCAAGCTCGCGCGTGAACGTGGTGTATCGTTCGACATCGTTTGCGTTGAGGCGCGCGATCGACGCCGCCGTGCGGCCTTCACCGGTGAGAAGATAGTCGCCGTCCAAGGTCGGGAGGAAATTCTGCGCGCGGCGCTCGACGATGCGCAGGCCGTGCTCGTGCAGTTTCAGGTCGGCGATGACGGTCGGGTTGAGCAGGCTGACGGTGTAGGCCGCGACCGAATTGCGGAAGCCGGGATGAAACTCCTCGGTCACTGCCGCGCCGCCCACCACCTTGCGGCGCTCGACCACGCGCACGCGCAAGCCAGCCATCGCCAGATAGGCCGCGCAGGTGAGGCCGTTGTGGCCCGCGCCGATAATGACAACGTCGGTATCGAAGTCGGCCATGATGCCTTCGCGCATAAAGAGAAGTTGGGGGCAGTTTACCGGGTTCGCGGAACCGATTGCAGCCTTTTGTCGCGGTGAGGGTCGAAAGGGCGTTTCCTGGAACGATACCGGTTTCCCCCGCATTGTTTGCGGCGGGGCCTTGTGCTTCAATTCCACGCCCTCGGCGCAAGGCCGCGAGAGTATCGGATCGAGGCTGAAGACCGCATGACGCTTTCCGCGCCGCCCGCGAGCCGCGACACGCCGTCGCCATCGCGCCATCGCCTGATCCTGATCCTTTACACCGTCGCGATCTTCGTCAGCGCGCTATTGCTGTTTTCGGTGCAGCCGCTGTTCACCAAGATGGTGCTGCCGCGGCTCGGCGGCTCGCCGGCGGTGTGGTCGGTGGCGATGGTGTTTTTCCAGTCGTTGCTGCTCGGCGGCTATCTCTACGCGCACTTTCTGACGCAACTGCCCGGCCGTGCGGCCGCCGTCGCCATCCATCTGCTGCTGCTGATCGCGGCATTGACGGCGCTGCCGTTGGCGATTGCCAGCGGGTGGGGTGAACCGCCGTCGAGCGGCTACGCGGTCTGGCTGCTCGGCCTGTTCGCGGTGTCGATCGGTCTGCCGTTCTTTGCGCTCGCCGCCAACAACCCGCTGTTGCAGGCGTGGTTCGTACGCACCGGCCATCCCGGCGGCCGCGATCCTTATTTCCTTTATGCGTCGTCGAACATCGGCAGCTTTCTTGCGCTGCTGTCGTATCCGTTCCTGCTGGAGCCGGCGCTGTCGCTGCGCGGGCAGAACCTGCTGTGGACCATGGGCTACGGCCTGCTGATCCTGCTGATCGCGGGCTGCGGCGCGATGCTGCTGCGTTCGCCGCAACCGGTTGCGACGGAAGCGACGGCTGAAGCGGTCGACAATCGCCCGCCGCCGACGTGGCTTGTCCGCCTGCGCTGGATTTTCCTCGCGGCGGTGCCGTCCGGCCTGCTGATCGCGGTGACGGCGCATATCTCCACCGACGTCGCCGCCGCACCGTTGTTATGGGTGCTGCCGCTCTCGCTTTATCTGCTGACATGGGTGCTGGTGTTCCAGTCGCGCCCGCTGCTGCCGCACACATGGATGCTGGCGTTGCAACCGTTGGCGATCGCCGGCGTCATCGTGCTGCTGGCGGTCGGCGGCGAGCAGAATTTGTTGTTGACGCTCGGCGGGCATCAACTCTGCTTCTTCGTGATTGCCATGGCCTGCCACGGCGAACTGGCGCGTACCCGCCCCGCGCCACGTTATCTCACCGGCTTCTATGTCGCGCTGTCATTCGGCGGCATGGTCGGCGGCTTGTTCGCGGGGCTGATCGCGCCGTTTACATTCTCATGGATCGCCGAATATCCCATCCTCATCGTGCTGGCGGCGCTATGCCGTCCGCCGTTCCATGAACGCTGGCCGAACCTGACCCGCTGGTACTGGGTGTTGCTGGCGCTGCTGGCGGTGGGGTTGATCGCGCCCACGTTTAGCGGCGGTGCGTGGTTCACCTGGCTCGAACAACAGCGCGTCTATGTCATCGGCGCGCTGGGTGGCCTCGCGGCGCTGGTCGCGCTGCTGCCACGCGGCAATCGTTGGAAGGTCGCAGGCACAGTAGCGCTGGCGCTGCTGCTGTTGCGCGCCTATCCGTCGGACGAGGGGCGGGTGACCACGGTGCGCAGCTTCTTCGGCGTCCACAAGATCGTGGTGACGCCCGGCGGCCACTATCATGTGCTGATGCACGGCACGACCATCCACGGCGCCGAGCGGATGCTGAACGATGACGGGACACCCGTCATCGGCCGTCCCGAGCCGATCTCCTATTACGACAAGGACGGCGGCATCGGTCAGGCCATCGCCGCGATCCGCGCGCGCAAGGGTGGATCGATCCGCGTCGCGGTCATCGGCCTCGGTGCCGGAACGCTGGCTTGCGCCTCAGTGCCCGGCGAGAACTGGACCTTCTTCGAGATCGATCAGACCATGATCGATACCGCGCGCGATCCGCGCTACTTCACCTTCATCGAGAAATGCGCGCCGCAGATGAAGCCGGTGCTGGGCGATGCGCGGCTGACATTCGCGCGCGAACCGGATGGGCAATACGATCTCATTATCGTCGATGCCTATTCGTCCGATGCGATCCCGATCCATTTGGCGACGCAGGAGGCGATGGCGATCTACCGGTCGAAACTCGCACCACAGGGCGCGGTGGCGATGCACGTCTCCAACCGGCACCTCGAACTTGCCAGCGTGGTGGCCGGCATCGCCGGTGCCAACGGGTTGACGAGCTGGCACTTCAATGAGGATTCCGGCCGCGACGACAGCTACGTCTTCACCACCGACGTGGTGATATCGGCGCGCACTGAGGCCGACATCGGCAGCCTCGCGTCGAACGAGAAGTGGGTGAAGACCGTACTGCCAGCCGATCAGCAGGTCTGGACCGACGACTATTCGAACATCCTCGGCGCCGTGTGGCGACGCCTGCGCGATGGGGATAATTGAGGGCCGATGCATCTCGACATTGAGTGTTGATGCATCATCATAATGAGTTTGTCGTCATGGCCGGGACGAACCCGGCCATGACGAACTGCAACGACAGTGCTGAATTGATCAGTTGCTGACCGCACTCACTCGCGCGCGATTTACTCAATCCGCGTCGGAGAACAAACCGCGCGGACGCAGGTAGGGGCGGGGGGCGTAGTAGCCGCCCTGTTGCCCGGCGTAGTAGTCCTGCGGGTCGTCATAGCCACGCGGCGCGGCGTATTGCTGGCCGTACTGGCCGCCATAGGTCTGTCCCTGATAGACGCGGCGATAGGGGCGCGGCGAGGGATAGCGTTGATCGCTGTTGCTGCCGTCGGCGGGGTAGATGTAGCCGTCGTCGTCGCGCGCGACCTGCTGCTGGGGCTGCGCCGGGCGTGGCAGGCGGCGCGCCTGTGGCGACAGGTCGATCGGGTTGCCGGCGGCGTCGTAGCCGGTCTCGATATCTCCCGGAGCCGGACCGCGGCGGGCGACTTCGGTCTTCGACTTGCCCTTGCGGGCCAGCGCAACGCGCGAGGAGCCGGTCAGCGTCACCGTGGTGGTGAGCAGGCCGTCGCGCTTGACCAGATCGTAGAGCGTGGTGGCGTTGGCGCGCGAAATGCGGACGCAGCCGTGCGACACCGGCGTGCCAAGGCTCTTTTCCGAAAACGTGCCGTGGATCGCGTGCCCCTGCTTGGTGAAGAAAATCGAGTGCGGCATCGGCGCATCGTCGAATTCCTTGGAGAAGTGGTCTTCCTCCATGCGGAAGGTCTGGAATTTTCCGTCGGGCGTTTCATGCGACGGATTGCCGGTCGACACGGGCCATTGATAGCGTTGCACGCCATCGACCGAGACCGTCATGATCTGGTTGTCCTTGTCGACGGTGATGGCGACTTTGGCCAGGGCGGCGGTAGGGGCGGCGGCGAGCATCAGCGCGGCAACCGGAATGAGCAACGAACGCATGTCTTTCCTGGCCTCCAAATCCGATTCAGGCTTTCGCCTGACATCGAAGGTCACTTGTCCGTCCCCGCCGTTTATATGCCTATGATCGCGCGGCGGCACCAGTCCCATAGCGCATCAATCTTAATGGCGCGGTGACACGCCTTGGTGAGATTTATCGATGGCGGAAGCATGGCCGCCGGACACGTGGGCCGCCGGAACGCCATGGTAGCCGGCAACCAGTTTGACGCGACGGTGGCAACCAATCGCGATCTCGTGCGTTGTCGTAAGCAATCCGCAGCAGTTTGCCGGCGCTGCCTTGGCTGCCGGCGTCTTTTGATTGGTTAACCCGCGAGGAGCCCCGATGAGAATCCAAGCCATGAAAACGCAGGCCGTTGCTTTGCCGTCCCGTCCGTCGTTGCGCCTTCATTTGGCCATGGCGGCCTTGGCTGCGGCCTTGTTCGCCGCCCCCAATCTGGCTCATGCGCAAGGTGTGATCGGTGGAATGGAGCGGGGCGCGCATCAGGGGTCGCGCGAGGGCAATCGGGCCGCCGGTCCGATCGGCGGCGCGGTGGGCGGTGCCATCGGCGCCGGCGTTGGCGGTGTGGTCGGCGGCGTCAAGGGCGTGCTCGGCATTCCCGATCGTGGCCCGTACCGCGGCAAGCGCTGCCGGGGCTATTACGACAAGCACCACCACTTCCATTGCTATCGCCGTTAATTCGATAGGCAACAATGAAAAGGCCCGGAGTATCTCCGGGCCTTTTTCGTGTGTGCCGAGTATGAACGACAGCTTGGAGGTGGAAGTCCTCTATCCAGCCTGATGACGGCGAAGGATTAGCGAAGCGCAAGGGCGCCGTCGCGAGATGGGGTCTGAAGAAAGCGCGGAGCA
>Ga0209952_1003576_pt1 | contig 10683 bp, 11 predicted proteins | sample ThiBiot_750_biof_2_FD_183951 | JGI IMG/M metagenome (GOLD analysis project Ga0209952, IMG submission 183951) | Wastewater bioreactor microbial communities from Cape Town, South Africa - Thiocy_cont_750_biof (SPAdes) | ecosystem: Engineered > Bioreactor > Thiocyanate-remediating >...
GAAATTCCTATTTTCCATAAAGTTTGATCAAAGGTAATCGGGTATGGAGAATTCGAATCCGATGTCAGATTCTCAAGAATATAGATTACAGAGAGAAATAAAAACTCATCTTCCGCTTCATGAACAGTTGATAAACCGTATAATGGAATGTTTCGCTATTCATGCGTTACAAATGTCCCTTATGGCTGTTATCTTTACATACATGATGAGTTTTAATGTTTGTAAGCCATATCTGCCTTGCAAATTATATTGTATACCGATAGCTCTTGATTCGTTTATTTCTACATTCTCACGGAACGTTTGCAGTCGAAGATTAAGTGAGTCGAGTCGCGATGAATGTCATCTTGTTTTAAGTATTTTAGATGGCATTTCTGAATAAATTGATTTTTAGGAGAATAAGAATATATTTTACAGAGTTCGATAAAGCATAATGAAATATTCAAAAACTAATACGGCAGTTAGTTTTTGAAAGTATTTGGCTGGGAGTTTTCTCTGTATGAAGGAAACCGTTATATGGTAGAAAATCATACTGATATATTGAAAACAATGTCAGTGATTCGTAAAGAAAACAGTTGAGTCACGCGAGTCATGAGTGATGGGTCGCGTGAAGTGAACCAAAGAAATTAGGATAGTTTCATATGGGAAGTTTTGAAAAAAATTCTGATTTTTATTGTAGAATCACAAAAATAAGCACAACGCTGACATCAATTCCAGATCGGAATCCCTTTCAGGGCGACTCGACCTGAAGTCCTTGCGAAATCAAGTAATTCATATAGAACACGATCAACAGCTCTACATATCAAAACAATTTTTTTTTCAACAGGACAAGTCGACATATTATGAAAGCATTCATTCAATTTCTCAAAAATTCAACTACAATCTCTCCTACAGGATAACTTAAGTGAAAATCGGATGACAAGTCGACATATCACGAGAGAATTCATTCACTGATATTCGATTTAATTCATTGAATTTCTGAAAAATTCAACTAAAAAACTTTTTTAAAGGATAAGTCGAGTGAAAATCGATAACAAGTCGAGTTGTCTCAAAAGACTCATTTACTTGATATTTGATACAATTCATTCAATTTATCAAAAATTAAAATACGTTTTTGAGCTTCCTTTTGGTTGACACTGGTTTTGGTTCACTTCACGCGACCTACTAATAATGATAAATGCAGGATTTAAATGGGTAATTCTTTTACTACTGACTAAACTAAATACGCATAAGCATTCTAAAAATTGTTAAATATAATGGCGAATAAAGATAATAAAATAACAGCAATTCCATTGAAAATTGACAATAATAATATTCAGGATATCTTCAAGAAATATCTAAGTGGTAATGTTGTCGGTGTAGATGTAGCAAATCACGATGTTGAAGGTTTACTTTCTTCTTTACCTTGCCCACCACCATCATTAAATGAAACATTACCTATAAGTTATGAAACAACTGACAACGAACTTCGAGAATTAAGAAGACAAAATAAGCTTTTAATGGAAAAAGTCGATGAATTGCAGAAAAAAAATGAATTTTATGAGAACAATTACATTCTCAAGTAAGCACATATGTATATCTGCATATATATCTGTTGTAAAATTGTCGAGATATTATCAATTTTCGAATCGTAATCATTTGAACAGCCAATTTAACTAAATATTAATTTGTCGTATCGTATAAAAATCCTTTTGTTTCGAATTTGTTTGTCATAATTATGATAAAAAGTTGTTTTATTTTTGCATTTTTACAACAGAGTGCTATTCTTTTTACATTTATTTGAATTAATATAAATAAAATATTTTTTACTTCAAGACCGACTGGCTCTGCAGCGGAATATTTAATCAGTACAGCGAAAAAGCTTGAAAATATGCAATGTGATTTGCCAGTATCAGCTGATGAACGGAATAAGCTTCAGAAAAATGAATTAAAAATATATTCAAAGAAGTTTAAACTCACTGTATCGAAACTTATGAAGTGTAAGCGAAAGTCCATTACATGGACTTGCAGACGCTTGACTTTGCTATTATATCCCAGTACAGAGAAGCGTATGTGTAACAGCTTAGCTGAAATGGATGACAATTTGGTTAAAGACATAATTAGTAAGTATTATATATTTCGGCTTGAACGCGCGTAACGCGATGATGAATTTCTATAGGATCAGTTTTGCTCTGTTTTTTTTCCTTCTTCTTCGTTCTCAGCGAATCAATAGATATTGAGTTTCGAACATGCCTGTGAAAGCTGTTTATATCGCAGAATTGATCGATGCTAGTCAAGTCTCTTTACGTGCAAAAAACTTGCTGCAAATCCTCAAATTGGCATCGTCAAGGCACTGAAATTTTGTTTTTTTTTCTATAAAAGACCTTATGATCAACGCATTTGAACTGAGAATTTTGAAAAAGACATGAATTTAAAAGATACTACTAGGAGGTGACGCGTTACGCGTTTAAACCGATTTATCCTTAAATTCGACAAAATATTATTTAAAAATTTTTTTTATGCTTTAGGTTTTGGCCGTTGTCTTAATCCATTTGACACAGGTGTAACTGATCGGGATATTCGTAATGGTATTTCGAATGTTTTTTCAAGTTCTAAATACCATAAGAATTAAAAAAAATTCTCATTTCATTGGAAATAAAAGAAGAAGAAGAAAAAATCTCGAAAAAAATCTCGAGCAACTAATTCGATTTTTGTTGGATACAGATAAATTTCATTTCGCCAAATACGAATTTCACCAGTTTGTCGATTGGAAACGTAAATTGAATTGTTTGAATTGAGAAGGATACCATGCGATCGTGTGCTCTGCATCCGAGATTCTTACCGGTACAGTAACGTTTATATATACGTACATAAATTTTAAGCATATTTCAATGCGTTAAATATGTTAAAATCCAACTGAAATTTAATGATCATATTTTTCAAATTTTCATCGAGCAAAATCAAAAGAAAATTAATCAATTTTAGTCTTCAAACAGAGATTAAAAATAAAAAAAAGATTCATAAAAAATTCGAGGAAAACTGTAAATGTTCATGTAATATGTGTGTAAATACACTTTTATCGATGTTTTATCACTCAAGAGTAGTAATTTTAAAAGAGATCTTTTATTTTGTACAGTAAAAAATTGATTATTACATCCCATTTATGTTATTGTTGCATGTAAACAAAAACGAAAGCGAAAGAGAAAGAAAACGTGGGATGTCAAGTGCATGAAAGAGAAAATTTCTTTCTCTTTGAAATTTTGTTTATTTTACTGTGTTTGATGATATTAAAATGAAACTAATGGAAACGACGGATAGTTTTTGTATTTTAAAACAAAGATTGTGTTAAAGGAGTCAAACTCCAAATAACATGTGGAGATTTGTTTTTATTCAAGTTGAATACGTTCCAATAGAAACGATTGGAAATTTCATTTTATTTGAAAAATTGATTGTGATAAAACGAAGTCTTATCTGATTATTATTTCCTGATTTTTGTTGAATTAAAACGATGGAAAGATAGCTCAAATAGAAAGAGAGAGGTTTATGAAGATAGATTAATGTGACGTAAAACAACTTGATTGACATTCGATGGAAATAATTAATAATATGTCATCTTGTTCAAAGAGAAGTGAGATAGCAAAACAAACATGTTTTATGAGAGTAGCATGACAACTTGCGATAAAAAGGCGAGATGAAAGTAATAGAAGATCATCTTGCATATACACAGATATGCGTGCTTATATTTGAATACATGTAAATCTAATCTAATTGAACGTGTAGAGAGTTTTGCCGACATTTTCAATTAAAAAACAAAAATAAAAAATTGTAAAATGAAATTCTAAGTAGAAATCTAGAATTACAATACAAATTTGAGAGAAACATGGGAACAGTTATAATTCTTGACACGAGATTCGTACAACTAACCTACTCTTTATATATATGTTGTATACGTGTGATTTTCACACTTTCAAATTGCTAAGAATTCAAGTGAAACTCGATACTTTTCAAAAATTCTACATCAAAAGATTAAAACAATTAAAAGAGAATTAATTAAATTAGAGATATTGAGTAGAAATCAATAATCAATGAAAATTTTAACAAGAAATCTCCAGCAAACATTTCGATGTTAGCGCTTGCTCCGAGATTCGTACCCACGAACTAATGTTTGGCTATATGTGTATTTAATGCATTAAATGCATTGGAATAAAAACGATTTGAAATTAACCCAGCTTCGTCAAGAAATTCATGTAAAACAGTGCGAAAATTTTTACTTAAGAAGAATTGACTTATTTTCAAAACTAAAATAAACTAAAAAATATCGACGTGAGTTGTAATATCTTACAGTGAATCACAAATAATCCATAATTCTTTATCAGATAACAGTGTATGTCGACTAAAGATTTTTTATTTAGCTGTGTTTTTAAAGAGCTATTTATTTGTCAAATATAACATGCATGATTTGCATCATGATAGCGATGGGAATATGTCATGAATGAATATTTTTGATCTAGTGACGTTGTCTCAGAAATTGTCATCACAATATATATCAAAGAGATTATTTCACTGCTTCCGATAAACTTATGAGAAAAATTTTGTGTACAAAGCGATTACGGTAATTCGATAGATTATTGAATATGTTAAGATATAATAAGCGTAAAAACCATACAAATCGTGCTGTTTATCAAATGAATTCACCAAGCAATTAGTGATAAAGATGAACTTAGTAGATGTGTGCAACATGTATCCCTACGATAGATTATTTTAACATTCGATCGTTATTTGTTTTTATGAACAATTTAATCAATCTCAATGCATGCGCTGCTCGTGATAAATTGAGTACTTTATTGGTTATCAACATAATCATTTCAATGAAATAAAGTATTTCAATTGATTTTTCATTGATGAAAAACGGATACATTTTCGTAAGAAAAGCAAAAACAGAAAATAAAATCAAATGAAAGTATTATTAGCGACGTTTTCGGATAATTCCTCGTTTTTTAATCGTTTGATTCAAGATAAAACACGATATCATTGAGTTTGACGTTCAATATTACATTAAACCGAAAAAAAATGGTGCATATGCCTTAGACTAAGATAGCTATGAGTGAAGAAACAATGAAAAAGGAATCAAGTCTTTATAACAGCTAGTTGGAATGACAAATAATATTTTCGTTATTAACATAAATCAAGTGTCAATCAGTTGTTTTCAGTCAAGAGTTAGATTAGATGAAATAAGAGTTTAAATACCATGCAATTAGCTTGACTAAGTGAAACTCATTTAATAACATGAGTCATATCGAATGTATACAGTACATACATCAAAGATGATTTATCAAGACTTTTAAATTGAAATTAAATTCGATTAGAAACAGATAGCTAAGAAATTGAATCAAAGAAAAAATTTCCGGAAATCCGGATTCGATTTGAATTGAATCATAAGAAAGAAATGATGAGAAACGTTGTTATCGTTATCTTTCATTCTAGCATACAAAAACATCAGAAACATTACCGGAACTCAGTGCTCATCAACTAAGAAAAGGAATCAAGAGTAAAGATAATCTAATATCAGTTGAGAGAATTCATGAGTCATGATAAGAGCACATTTGTGGGGGTATAAATAGGGACAGCCCATACTTATATTTCTCGTGTTTTTCGATCAGTTGAGTTCGAATCTGTGCCTCATTTTTCGAAATATATACATTCTAAAATATATACATTCTAAATAGAATTTGTAAATGGAAACTACCATTACAATCACCAGTTTACAAGAAGTACGAATCTTTTTTTCTTTTCATAAGATAAACAAGTACTGAGTTCTAGAATGCGCCTTGTACAATTATAATTGAAATTCCAATTGCAAATGTTGAACTCACAATTCAACAACCATCAACTAATCAGCCATCAATTAATCAACCATCGATTAATCAATTACCAATTTGTCGACAACAGACAAAAGTTAAAGAAGAGAACATCGAAATTAAAAATGACAAAAAGATTACTCAAGAGTCCGTCATAAACATCGAAGATGAATCACTCGATTGTGAAATTGAGATGGATCCTACATATCCAAGCAAAACATTGTATATAATATCCGACGATGATTATTCATATTCACCCGCAAGCCAATTTGAATATTTTTCAAGTTCCACAGATTTAGAATCTTCTGATGATGGTTCTTCAAATACGGGTTCTCAAGTTTGTTTTGACAGCAGCCATGACATCATCAAACATTTGCAACAAGACGTTCTTACTCAATAAATGTTCAAATAATTATCTGTATTTATATGTAAATTATTTATTGTCACTTCAACCAGAACTTTGTACATATGTAAAATTATATGACTTGAAATTTTGATTCAATAAATAAATAATTCGAATTCATTGTTATTTGACGAAGAAATATTTGTCTTTTATTTACTATAATCAAACTTATTTGTGAGACTTCCATTGATGTCAATCGTGTTGTATTTTATGTTCAAACACGGATTGTACTTCAATGTTTTTTGTTTGAAAAAATATACACTGAAACGTTTACGTTCAATATTCTGATAGAAGTATTACTTTTCTACAATCTGTTTATCTCATATACGACGGATGTCAACGAGATGATCAACATAAATAGCCGCAAGATAAGAACGAGAGAATTGATATTGGCTACACAAAAGAATAATAGATAGATCAGAAAAGAAACCATTTTTATCAATAAGAGTGATCATTCGACTTTTACAAGACCGATCTAATTGGTTTACGTCGAATGATTGAAAACTATATGACACAAATGCAAACATAATATTTGTTGATTGACTTCTTAACGATATTTCGTTCTATAGCAGAAAGAATTATTTTGATATCATATTAAAATTACGAGTAGAATTAAGTTAAACATTGAATTTGTTCTAGATTTCTAACGTGAAAATACATCTATTCTCCTTAACTACAAAGCTTATTCTTAATATGTCACGATTATCAGGTGTGCACTTTTATTGAACTACCTTTTTTTATGAAAAAGGTATCTCATATCGTTTTCAAAATAGATTCAACAACAGCAACAACAGCAACTTCAAACCGTGCCTGTAAACGAACAATATCGGATGAATTTGAATTTGGAAATGATGCAAAAAAAATTACGTCTCATCATCAATCATGCGAAAATCAATCGACAGCTACTATTCCAAAACCTGTTGATCAACCAAGATTTGTCAGCGCAGCTACAGTGATTGGTTGCACTCCTAAAACCATTAAGACACTGGCAGAAATGACAGATGATGAAATAATTGCGTATACAATTGAATTCGAGAAAAAGCATCCTCAATAGCTGGTGTCCAAACTTGATCTTATACATGATAATTAAAGGATAATTTTTAATGTATTATATTGTATATTTGTAACTGTTAACTTCTTGTAACGTTAAGTTGTTCTTGTTATATTGAACTTAGAAATATGTTTATCTTATTATTCCTTATCGATATAAATAAATTTTCGTTGAAATTATTATAGATAAAAATGAAAACAACTTTACAAGAATTTTATCCAGATATTTGGCAAGAAATATTTGAATATTTTAATCCGATCGAATTATATCATAGTTTTGCACATGTAACAATGTCGGCAGATGAAGTCTTATTTAATAAAAAACAAAATCTTCGATTACGACGACTTGTTCTTAATTCTTGTGTTAATAATCTTTCTATTGAAATTCTATATAATCGAATCATCTCACTTGAATTGCATGAAGAAAGTTACCTTCATAGTATTGATGAATTCACTGAAATTCGTGAACTTAAACTTGTCGGACAGTCAGAATGGATTATTCATCTGGTTCGGAAAGTGGCGTGCATAAATAAGAATCTTGAACGTTTAATTTTAGTTATTCCGGGCATTGGCCCGTTGTATGATCTCTTAGAATGTGTTTCACATTTCTTGTCACTGCGTTCGCTAGAAATTTACGCGAATGAGATGGAAGAAAAAATACGAAGACGTACTCTTTGTGTGAAACAGGCAACAATTGAATACGTTAAGTTGCATTCATGCTCATGTATTAGTTGGGTTGACTTGCCGTATATGTTACCTGTTCTATGTAATATACATTCTCTTGATATTACTTTGTTCGATGATTACAGAAATGCATTTTCTTCGTTTACTTTCGAAAAAGTCCGTTATATACGTCTCACTTTAATAGAAGTTCCATTCCATTGGATAGTTGAACTTATGAAAGCCATGCCATTTCTTGTCAAGCTTAAATTAAGAGGTTTTGTCGATACTGTGGGCTTTGTAGTCAATCAAAAATGGCTTTCTCTATTCGAATTGTGCCGCAATCTTGAGGCAATCATCGTAAATTTATCGTTAGAAGTAGACGACAATTCTTTTTATTTTGATAAGATTCAAACAACTTTACGCAAACTAAACCTACGATTGAAATGCACCGACGATGATTATGACTATTATTTAGGTGAAATACAACAATCTCGATGGTGGAATTTAAGCGGAACAATTCGCTATCATGGTGATGACCATATCTAAGAAACAACATAAAAACAATGTTTTTCTGTTAAAAAGATTATAAGAGAGATATATGAATGTGAGAGAATTTGTTTTTTCCATGTTGTTAAAATTTTTCCTAAAAAATCATTATGAAATTCGTTGTCGATCTCGTTGTTTATGTATTCATATTAATGAAATTATTTCAGATTTCTTTGATATTCGAATAAAGACCGCTGATCAATTTCAAATCTATTGAAATACAAAAATTATGTCTCACAATCGTTTGTGTCAATGTGGAAAGTGTGAACGAATGCGAGAGTTTCAATCGTTCTTGCATCAGCTGTCAACAGCATCGGAAAAAGAGGATTATGAAGAGTATATTTCCGCTGTTGTTGCCACAATTTCCACAGTACTCGTGTCATTTAATTTGATCTGAATTTAACGGATAATTTTAATTGTTTTAGAATATGGAACTAATGGCGCCATTAGAGATCAATCTATCCGTAACATTTGATGATACTAAGCACATCGTAGATCTCGTTGCAAAGGAATATCTTAAACGTGCTAGTATATCTGTTCAAAATTTTATTCCTGTCAAAGTTGTTGCTGATGGGAACTGTCTGTTTAATTCTATCATCTCACTGGCTCTTGATTCTAATGTATCAGCGATTGAGTTGCGAGGTTTGTCATCTTCATTTAATCTACACACAACCGTACTTCTAATGAATTCGGGAATTTATTTTAGTTCGTACAGTAATCGAGCTTGTTAAAAATAAAACTCACTATATTAATCAATGTTGTAAATATGTCGGGCCTTTTTCTAATGCACTGAAACGGACATGTAATAATAACAGCTTCTCGGAATTATATGAACTTGCGGCCCTAACCAATGTTTTGCATTGTGAAATTCAAAGTGTTTTTCCATACATTGATTACCGAGCAGAAATGAAAATCATGAATTCAGTGTATAAGCCAATAGAAAGATCAGTTTCAAACAATGCAAGAATATTCATCTTTTGGTCGAGTACTGAAGATGAAACTTCTACAAAAGCGCGTCCGGGTAATGGAGGCATTTGGAATCCGAATCATTTTGTTCCACTTTTGCAAAAATCACGAAACTATGAAGCAACAAGTGGTGGACAAGCGAATACGGTGCCCAACGTAAATATAAAATTTTAAGAAAAATTACAACTAAGATGTCTAATTATTCTTTCTTTAAGACGCCAGAAAAAACAACTGTAAAAAACAACCATGTAATATCTATAAGAAGTCCAGAATTTCCGTTACCTTCTGTCACAAGAAAACAAAAAATTTCCTCTGAAAGTTGTTTTGCTATCGACAATCCACTCGAGTCACTTACAAATCGAGATGAGAACGGTAAAGCACCACTTATCAATGTCAGAAACATCCGAAGACGACTTATCAGAGACGATGAAAACACAGATCAACGGGAGGCACGTCTAGCTTCTCAGAAACAAAGATCGGCGTTAAATCGCTTGCGCGAGAGTGAAGACGAACGAATTGCACGCTTAATGGGTCAGCGAAAAAGATGGATTAAGTCGAAAGCAAATGCAAAACAGACGAAAAAGACAGTGTGTCTGAAGTCAACCCAACGACATCGAGTTATTACAGGAGCAGCTAATAAAAAGGAAAACATGTTGGAAAAAAATCAACAAAATTTGCTCGAACAATATAAATGGCCAGATGCTATTCCAACAAAGTTAAAGAAACACTGTTTACAGGATTTTTGTCATCAAATGTCTATGCCAATTTTACGCCAATGTGTGTGTATGATTTGCAATATTCGAGCATCTGGTAGCACGATGAAAGAATTCAGTCTTGATGATATTCCAAACTCTGACAAACTTTCGTGTCATATGGATTTATTGAATGTAATCAAAAAAATCTCAGACATATCAGAAAGTAAAAATATTTATAAGATGATTACTTTAACGGACTCATGAATTATTTTTGCGTAGGTGATGAAACGAGTTCAATATTCTGCTCATCATCAAATGCAGTCTTGTATAAGAAAGGATTTAATGCATCGACAAATATTGGCAACGTTTGTCGAGAATGTCAAAGCGCTCTAATCAAAGATAAAATACCGATGTTTTCAGTAGCAAACAAAATGTGGATTGGCGATGTTCCATCAGTACTTTATGAATTAACAATAGCCGAACAGATGCTGTATGTATATATATATATATATATATATATAATGAG
>Ga0209952_1003580_pt1 | contig 10674 bp, 6 predicted proteins | sample ThiBiot_750_biof_2_FD_183951 | JGI IMG/M metagenome (GOLD analysis project Ga0209952, IMG submission 183951) | Wastewater bioreactor microbial communities from Cape Town, South Africa - Thiocy_cont_750_biof (SPAdes) | ecosystem: Engineered > Bioreactor > Thiocyanate-remediating >...
TGATGCGGGCTGGCGTCCGGTTGACGGCCGACCGTCGCGCCGCTGGAGGACGATGCTTTCGGAGCGCCATCCTCGCCATGGCGGGAGGTGCGATGAAACAGGCGCTCGATCGGTTTACCGAGGAGCAGCACGAGAGAGGCCAGCAGACCCGCTACCAGCACGATCCGCCATTGTCCCGCACCGCAGACGATGCCGATGCAGGCGGTCAGCCAGACGCAGGCGGCGCTGGTCAGGCCGTGGATGTGCTTGCCTTGCTCGCGATGAACGATCACGCCGGCGCCGAGAAAGCCGATGCCGGTGAGAATGCCCTGAATCACCCGGCTGGTCGCGTCCGATATCGCGGCGTGTATGACACCGCCATCGGCAAGCAGCACGACGACGGCCGCCGATAGTCCGACCAGTCCGAGCGTGCGAACCCCGATCGGCTTTCCGTGCAGGTCGCGATTGAGACCGACCGCGCCGGCGGCGATGGTCGCAACACCAAGACGCAAGGCGATTTCGCTCAGCACGATGTCCACGTTCGCCTCACGTCTTGGGCAGGCGGCCCATCAGATAGAATTCGTCGTTGGGCCGCATGTTGGTGAGGTTGGCCATCCGGTTCGACAATCCGAAGAACGCCGAGACCGCGGCGATATCCCAGATGTCGTCGTTGCTGAAACCGTGGCGGGCGAGTTCGGTGAAGTCGTGCTCCGAAATCTTGTAGGCTTCCGCGCTCACCTTCATGGCGAAATCGAGCATCGCCTTCTGGCGCGGCGTGATGTCGGCCTTGCGATAGTTGGTAGCGATCTGGTCGGCGATGAGCGGGTTCTTGGCGCGGATGCGGAGGATCGCGCCGTGGGCGACGACACAGTACTGGCATTGATTGGCGCTGCTGGTCGCGACCACGATCATCTCGCGCTCTGCCTTTGAGAGGCCGCTCTCCTTCTCCATCAGCGCGTCGTGAAAGGCGAAGAAGGCGCGGAATTCATCGGGACGATAGGCCAGGACCAGGAAGACGTTGGGCACGAAGCCGGACTTTTCCTGCACCGCTTCGATCCGCGCGCGGATATCGTCCGGCAGTTGCTTGAGCGAGGGGATCGGAAACCGGCTGTTGGTCGATGGCGTCATCATGCGGCCCTTTGGGAGTCGATCGTTTGGAAACTGCCTGAGCATACGGGCTTCCCGAAGGACTGGCGCGTAAAAAATTCGGCCCCTCGGGAGACTTCTCGTTACGGCGGATTTTATATCCGCTTCCGCGATTTGGCGATTTCGGTCGCGGGTTGGCTCCGGCCCGCGAGGAAATTCCGCAGGGTCGCGACCCGGCTATCCGGCGTTCGCGTCGCAGCGAAGATCATGCAGAACGAAAGTTTGCTTTTGAAGGTGAGGGGGAGGGGTTTGACGAGCCGGCGCAAGCGGAGGTCATCCTCCACCAGACAGCCGACCCCCATTGCGATGCCGACGCCTTCGATGGCGGCCTGATAGGACAGGTTGAGGCTCTCGAACGTCGGTCCGGCTTTGGTCGCCGCCAGTTCGTCCAGCCCTGCGGCGCGCAACCAGCGCGGCCAGTCGTTGGGCCGGGATGCGGTATGGACCAGCGTATGATTCCGCAAGTCGGATGATTTGCGGATCTTCGGCATGTGGTTCGGTCGGCAGACAGGAAAAATCTCCAGTGGAGCAAGAACGATCGAGTTCTTCTCGAACTGATGGGGGAAAATCAACTTGATTACCGCATCGAAGCCGTCGTGCAGCGGATCGACCGGTTCGAGCGATGTCGTCAGTTGCAAATCGATGTCCGGATGCTGATCGGAAAACTCCCGCCATCGCGGTATCAGCCATCGCAGCGCGAAGGTCGGATAAGCGCAGATACGCAGTGGCCGATGCTGACGGCCGGCGCGGATTCTGTCTGAGGCTTGCGCGAGACTGTCGAGGGCGCTGGCTATCTCAGCAGCATATGTCTTGCCAATGCTTGTCAACGCGACGGCGCGGCTGTTGCGGTCGAACAGCCTGACCCCGAGTTCGGCCTCCAATTGCTGAATCTGCCGGCTGATCGCACCGGGTGTGAGCCCCAATTCGCTGGCCGCCTCCGCAAAGTGCAGCCGACGCGCGGCGGCATCGAAGGCGCGCAACATCGCAAGGGAAGGAATTCGGCGCATCGGACCATCTGATCATTGAGTTAAGCTCAACGATACTTGCCCAGAACTCGTTTGTCACGGGCCGCTTCGCGGGTCAGGTTGTCCGCAAGAGTCACGGAGGAAGCCAATGAATATGATTCCAGCCCGGCAGGATTGGGCCGAGCAGACCGGTTCCGATCTGATCGCTCACGATTGTCAAAATCTCAACTTTTGGGACGTCGACCGTTCCATTCGTGATGTGCTGGAGCTTTATCTGTCACCCGAAGCGTTCGCGCATTTCGCGCCGCACCTCGAACGACTTGGGCAAATGGGCGGCGGAATTCTTAACGAACTCGCGATGACGGCGGACAAGCACGGTCCGATGCTTCACCATCGCGACCGGTTCGGACGCGATCAGGACTGGGTGGAATATCATCCGGCGTATCGGCGAATGGAGGATATCGCTTACGGCCAGTTCGGGATGCATGCGATGTCGCGGCGCGAGGGCGTTCTCGGCTGGTCCGACATCGTGCCGCCGTTGGTGAAATACGCTTTCAACTATCTTTTCGCCCAATCCGAATTCGGGCTGCTGTGTCCGGTTTCGGCGACGGATACTTGTGCGCTGCTCATTCAGAATTACGCCAGCGAGGAACTGAAGCGCCGTTATCTGCCCGGCATGCTGACGCAGGACATGGATGGGTTGCTGCGCGGCGCCCAATTCATGACCGAGAAAGCCGGGGGATCGGATATTTCGCGCAGTGCATTGACCGCACGCCGTTCCGGCGATCACTGGGAGTTGTGGGGCGACAAGTGGTTCTGCTCCTGCGCCGACTCCGAGGTGGTGTTACTGCTGGCGCGCTGTGAGGATGCGTCCAAAGGAAACGCCGGCCTTTCACTATTCCTGATGCCGCGGACTCTCGATGACGGCACTCGCAATCGCTATCGGTTGGTGCGCCTCAAGGACAAACTCGGCTCGCGCTCGATGGCCTCCGGCGAGGCGATCATGGAAGGGGCGGTGGCGTTCCTCCTGGGCGAGCCCGGACGCGGCCTGAAGCAGATGATGGATCAGGTTAATCTGTGCCGGCTGTCCCATGGGTTCCGTGCCGCCGGCATGATGCGGCGCTGTCTCAACGAAGCTCTTCAGGTTGCCAATTCGCGCGTCGTGTTCGGGCGCAAGATCGTGGACCATGCGCTCGCGCGGCGACAACTGTTGAAACTGATCCTGCCGACGGAGCAGGCGCTCTCGGTCGGCTCGGCTGCGGCGATGGCGCTGGCCAACGGTGATGCGGAGACGTTGCGCATCCTGACGCCGCTCGTGAAGTATCGCGCGTGCCGGGACAATGTGAAGGTTGCCACAGGCGCCATGGAGATGCGCGGCGGCAACGGTTTCATCGAGGACTGGAGCAATGCGAAGCTGGTGCGCGATGCCCATCTCGGCGTGCTGTGGGAAGGAACCAGCAGTGTGAATGCGATCGACATCGTCCGCCGGGCGGTCGGCAAGGAGCGCTCGCATCTGGCTCTTGCCAACGATCTGCACGCGCGGCTCGATACGAACGCGATACCGGGTCAGTTCCGCGGAGAACTGAATGTCCTCGTCGATCGAGCGGTGGAATTCGTGGACAAGGTTGCGGCCGACCCGGCCGCGGAATCATCGTATCGCAAGGCGGCCTCAGCCCTGTATCACGTCACCAGCGCCGCGTTAATGGCGAGCGAGGGCGCGCGGCTCGGCGCTGCCGGCAAGGATGCTCGCCGGCTCTTGATGGCGCGCCTCGTGATCGACCACAGGCTCGATCGCGACGATCCTTTCCGCATTTCGAATGCCGAGCGGGAGGCCGAGATATTCGCCTGCCTTCAGAACGAGGACGTGGTTTCGCTGGAACGCGTTTCGCAATTGCTCGCGGCCTGAACACCATAACGATGGCTTTGCATGTGATGCCGCCGGCTCGCGCGGGCGGCACTCATGTTCATGAGGAGAATTCCGTTGAAATCAGTTCTATCGATCGTGCTGGCAGGTTTCGTAAGCGTTGCTGGTGCGACCGCCGCGATGGCCCAGAAGGCTTACGGGCCGGGTGTCACCGACGTCGAGATCAAGATTGGAAACACCAACCCGTATAGCGGACCGGCTTCCGCCTATGGCCTCGTCGGGCGGGTGGAGCAGGCCTACTTCAAGATGGTCAACGAAGCGGGCGGCGTGAACGGCCGGAAAATCACCTTCATCAGCTATGACGATGCTTACAGCCCGCCGAAGACGGTCGAGCAAACGCGCAAGTTGGTCGAGAGTGACGAGGTTTTTGCCATCGTCAGTTCGGTCGGCACGCCGACAAGCCTCGCCGTGCAAAAATATCTCAACATCAAGAAAGTGCCTCAGCTTTTCGTGCTGTCGGGCGCCGGCAATTTCAATATGCCGAAGCAGTTTCCGTGGAGCATGAGCCATCAGGTCAACTACAGTGCCGAAGGCCGCATTCTCGCGACTTACATCATGAAGGCGCAGCCGAAGGCAAAGATCGGCGTTCTCTACCAGAACGACGATCTCGGAAAGGACCTGCTCCGCGGTCTGCTCGATGGGTTGGGCGAAAATCAGGAATTGGTCGTCGCGCAGGAGCCGTATCAGTTGTCCGACCCAAGCGTTGATACGCAGGTCCTGAAGATTTATGCCGCCAAGCCTGACGTGTTCGTCAACTTTGCTTCGCCGAAAGCGGCCGCGCAGGCGATCCGCAAGATCGGCGAACTGAACTGGAAACCGATTCAATTCGTCGGCAAGGTTGCCGCATCAGTGGATGCGGTGATGAAGCCGGCGGGCCTCGATCATGCCGAAGGGATCGTGTCGGTTGCGTTTGCCAAGGAATATTCCGACCCGCAGTGGGCGGATGATCCGGCGCGCAACGCTTATGGTGCGTTCATGGACAAGTTCATGCCGGGGGTGGAGAAGAACAACACGTTGGCGGTGCAGGCGTATACGACGTCGCAGCATCTCGTCGGGCTGCTGGAGCTTTGCGGCGACAACCTGACGCGTGAAAATCTGATGAAGCAGGCGTCGCATCTCGATGGCAAATTGCGGTCGGGCATGCTTTTGCCGGGTATTGGGCTGCATACCACTCCGGACGACCTTGCGCCGCTCAAGCAATTGCAACTGATGCGCCTTGAGGGCGGGAACTGGAAACTGTTTGGAGACGTTCTGATGGCGCGCTAAGCGGGATGCTGCCACGCGCAATCGATATCTGGAAAAGCCGCTGCCTAACGCAGCGGCTTTTTCAGCAATGAGAAACGATCGGGATCGAGGCCGAGCGAGGGTTGCAGCATCGGCGCCTCGAAATTGCGCGGGGTTGGTCGCGTGGCGAGGCCGTCGTTCGGCACCTCGCGATGTGAGGTCGCACCGCGCCAGCGCTCAAGCACGGTATTGAGGAAATGCGCGTCGTGGCCGCTGTCAGTCACTGGCGTGCTGGCGATGGTGGATTCGCTGCGCGGCAATTGATGCGCCGGAACGTCCTTGAAACGCAGGCGCGTCGGCAGCGCAACGCCTTCGCCGAACGCCAGCACCTCGCGGGTCCCGAGCGAAGGTACGAACGACAGCAGGTTTGCGGCGGCGTCCGACACCGCCGAGCGGAGCAGGGACTGGTCGCGATCGTTAGCGAGGCGCATCGTGAACAGCGTGCTGCATTGAGAGATGATGGTGGCGTCGAGTTCGGCCGGACGCTGCGTCACCAACCCAAGATAGACGCCGTACTTGCGGCCTTCCTTGGCGATGCGCGACACCGCCTTGCGGGTGGGGCCGAAGCCGATGCTGCGGTCGGCTGACGCGTAGCGATGCGCTTCCTCGCAAACGAACAGCAGCGGCGAGATGCCATCACTCCACAGGCCAAAATCGAACGCCATGCGACAGAGCACGGAAACCACCGAGTCGACGACCTCCGCGGGAAAGCCGGCAAGTTGCATGATGGTCATCGGCCGACCGTTGGCCGGCAGCCGGAACAGATGGCTGATAACCTCCGCCATGGTATCGCCGCCGACATTCGCATTGTCGAACATGAAGGCGTAGCGCGGATCGTTGCGCACCGTTTCGATGCGCGAAATCAGCTTGTGATAGAGGATGCGCGACGAGCGGTTTTCCAGCCGGCCCATGCGCTCGTCGATCAGCGAGATCAGATCGACCAGCCGGTAAGGCACCGGCGTATCGGCTGTGAAGGTGTTGTGTTTGCCGTCGAGGCGCTTCACTCCCAACCGGTCTCCGCTGCTGTATTGGGTGTAAAGACCCTTTGCCAACGGAATGACTTCGGTGAGAATTTCCAGTTCCTCGGGAACGCCTGGCCGTCCGCCGAACAGGACGTCGACGATTTCCTCGAAATTGAACAGCCAGAACGGCAGTTTCAGGTTTCGTGGATTGAGGACCAGGGCGCGCTCGCCGAAGCAGCGGCCGTATTCGTTGTGAACGTCGAGCAGGAAGACGCGAAGCTTGGGGCGCGCCTTGAGAATCTCGTTGAGCAGCAGCGAGACGCCGCTGGACTTGCCGACGCCGGTGGAGCCGAGCACCGCGAAATGCTTGTTGAGCATTTCCTCGACATCGACATAGGCCGTGATCGACGGGTCCTGCTGCAACGCGCCGATGTTGATCTGGTCGACACCTTTCGGCGCGTAGATCGTGCGTAGTTCCTGATTGGAGATCAGGGTGACGGCATCGTCGATCGCCGGATAGCTGGTGACGCCGCGCCGGAAACGTTGCTGTTGCGGCTCGCCGTAGATCTCGCCGAGCAGATCGACCGACGCGCAGGCATAGTAACGATCGCTGTCCGGCAGGTGCTCGCTGGTGACCTCGGTAATAATGGCAACGATAACGGCATTGGCGCAACGGATGCTGACGAAGCGGCCGACCGTTGCGCGTGCCTCGGCAGGCGAAGCGTGTTGACCGGCATGGAGCCCGGCGCGGGCCTGCGAGCCGCGCACCGAAATGATCCGCCCGAACGAGGTTTCAGGTGGCGAAAAAGACATATCGCAATCTGTATCTTGCTCCGTAATTCCCCCACTATCGGCCGGGTTGTTTCAGAAATCGTTAACCGGCCAAAGCTGGTCGGACGATGGGCGTTGCAATATGGCCTTAAAAATCAAGAGCCGCCGTCGGGACGAAGCGACGGCGGCTCTTATACGCAATATCATGCTGTCCGATGAATATGGAGGCGCTCAGTCAGTCTCTCAACCGGGCGTCGGTTCAGGATATCACCAGTGACGTCGGTGCCGCGAGTGCGACCATCCGCGATGGCGCCCGACGTACCAGCCGCGGTGCAGGCCGCGATTGCCGTGCCAGCCATGATGGCCACCACGATGTCCGTGCGCGTGCCCATGGCCGTGTCCACCCCGGACCTGAAGCAGGTCGGAAGCTCCCTCGATATGTTTGGCAGCCGGCGTAGCCGCGCTTGCTGTGCCGGCAGTTGCGAGGGCAAAGGCCGCGACGGCGGCCCAGGCAATTGTGCGTATTGTCATCGGTGTTCCTTCGATTGATTGCGCCAGATAACGGAACGGATCCATTCTGGTTCCCGGCCGCGCCCGAAGGAACGCAGCTGGGCGACTTGCAAACCGAAAGGCGGCCATCTAAAAGGGCGCCCAGCGAGTGCGTTTGGAAAATGCCAAATGGCAATTGGAAGAAACTTTAAGAGCTTTATCTAAAGTCTTCCATCCATTGGGGAATGGTGTAACGGTAGCACAACAGACTCTGACTCTGTTTGTCTTGGTTCGAATCCAGGTTCCCCAGCCACACCCTATATGACTCAATAAAATCAATCACTTAGCGGGTTCCAAGAGCCCTAAAATCGGGGCAGTTAGTAACACCCGATAGTGAGTCACAATTCCTGTGAATTACGTCTGTTTAAGCGACGGTACCGCCTAAGTCGGCAAATCCGCGTAACGCGACTATGTCTGGTGACGTGACAATAATCCTAGCAAGAGGAAAAAATTCTTGCATCATTAAATTTCGCGCTTATACTAGTTCCCATTCCCGGTGATCGCGCCACGCGCACACAGACCGGGCAGCAACACAGAAAAGGGGCCCGATGAACAACAGGTCCGCGATGAGCGGACCGGAGAAATATTTTGAATCTGTTGCCCACCTTCAAACGTCGCCAGCCTGAGCCTGAGCCTGAGCCGGAAGCCAAGAGCGCCACACCCGCGCCTGAGCCGACGCTTGAAACGAAGTCGGGCATCGCTGCGCCGGAAGATTGGTTGATCGAGCTTTTTGGCGCTCAACCTTCCGCGTCCGGTATCCACGTCGCGCCGCATAAGGCCATCCGTTGTGCGCCAGTCCGCGCCGCAGTCGCGACCATTTCCGAAAACATCGCTTCCTTACCGGTCCACGTTTATCGTCGCGGACCTGACGGCGCGCGGGACCGTGCAACCAACCATCCGGTTGAAAGGCTCTTGTCGGGCGCGGTGAATGACTTCACGGCGTCCAGCACCTTCCGCGAGTTGATGACCGCCGACGCTCTTTTGCAGCACGGCGCATTCGCGTTCATCGGACGATCTAGCGACGGGCGGCCGATTGAAATCTCGCAACTCCCAGCCCCAGCCGTCACTATTGAAACGGATACATTTTCGGGTCCGACCTACAAGGTTGCGGACGAGGCCGGGAATAGAAATGTAGTCCCGCGCGAAAACATTCTGCATCTGCCATCCCCAAGCCTGAGCGGGAAGGGGCTTGTCCACGATGGCCGGGACGTTATCGGGCTGGCGCTAATCCTTGAGCACCACGCAAGCAAGCTGTTTGCTAACGGCGCGCGGCCTTCCGGCATTCTGAGCCTTAAAAGCAACATCACAGCCGACGCAATGTTGAAGGCCAAGACGTCTTGGGACAACGCGCACGGGGGCGACAAGGCAGGCGGAACGGCAGTCATTCCTAACGATGCGGCTTGGCAATCGCTCGTTATGTCGTCGGTTGATGCACAATTCCTAGAGCTTAGGAATTTTGCAATCGATGAAGTAGCGCGGCTTTTCAACATTAGCCCGATCTTTCTTCAATCGCTGCAAAAAGCAACGTGGTCGAATAGTGAGCAGGCAAAAGAGTTTCTTTTGTCCGTCACGCTCTTGCCGTGGATTCGTCGATGGGAGGCTGCGCTAACCCTCAAGCTGTTGACTGAGGAAGAACGCGCGGCGGGCTTCTATATCGAGTTCAAGACGGAAGGTTTTGTCCACGCGGATTACAAGGCGCGGACTGAGGGCATTAACAAGCTGATCGCTTCGCGCGTCATCAATCCGAATGAAGCGCGCGCCATGCTCAACCTTCCGCCTTACGAAGGCGGCGATCAATTCATCAATCCGAACGTAACACCGGGGGCAGCGCTATGACCCCCATGAAGCTGTTCTTTGGCGATGGCGACCATTCCTTTGCGCTTAACGATCGACGACGCTCCGTCGGCCTTTGCACGTCCGCCGGTTCGACGGGGTGACGAAGGCGGCCGGCTCGTCGGGCGGGCAGATCGACTACACCTTCTCGGCGTCGGACGCGCAGTTCGACTATCTGGCCAAGGGTCAGACGGTGACGCTGACCTATACGGTGCAGCTGAACGACGGCGACGGCGGGGTGACGACGCAGACGCTTGCGGTGACGGTGACGGGCACCAACGACCGTCCGTTGTTCCTGGCGGGCGACGTGCGGGTCGGGTACGAGAACGCGGACACGACGGGGTCGTCGGCGTCCGAGACGTTCAACGGGCTGCTTGTGTTCGGCGATGCGGACCGCGACGACGTGGGCCACACGGCGAGCGTGACGGGATTTGCCGCGACCGGGACCACGGCCGGGTTGAACGCGGCGGACGTCGATCATGCGCTCTCCATCGGCGCGGTAACGAAGGCTGCGAACGCGATCGCCGGCACGGTTGCCTGGTCGTTCTCGGCGCAAGACAAGGCGTTCGACTATCTTGCATCCGGTGAGACGGTGACGCTGGCCTATGAGGTCACGCTGGACGACGGCGAGGGCGATTCCAACAGCACGGACACGACGACGATCTATGTGACGATCGTCGGAACCAACGACCGTCCGGTGATCACGACGGGGGACGCGGCGCGGGCGCTGACGGAGTTTGCGCATACGACCGGGGTGGCGACGGTGCACACGACGGGCGGCACGTTTGACTTCACCGATGTGGACCTGACGGACGTTCACACGACGGACGCGTCGCTGACGAGCGCGGTGTGGTCGGGTGCTGGCACGATCCCTGCGGTGACGCAGGCGGCGCTTGCGAATGCGCTGACGACCTCGATCACCAACGACGCAACCGGCGACGGCGCGGGCCAGATCGGCTGGACCTTCGGCCTTGCGGATCAGCAGGTGGACTTCCTGGCGAGGGGCGAGACGCTGACGCTGACCTACACGGTCACGCTGCAGGACGACAGCGGCACCGGCAACGACGCGGCACTGACCAGAACGGTGACCATCACCGTGACCGGGACCAACGACACGCCGCTGCTGACGTCGGCGGTCGGCACTTGGACGGAATGGACCGACATGACAGGTTCGCTCGGGGTTCATTCGGTCTCAGGTACGATCGGCTTCACTGATGCTGACCTGAATGATCTCGGCCATCAGGTTGACGTAACCAACATG
>Ga0209952_1003583_pt1 | contig 10667 bp, 10 predicted proteins | sample ThiBiot_750_biof_2_FD_183951 | JGI IMG/M metagenome (GOLD analysis project Ga0209952, IMG submission 183951) | Wastewater bioreactor microbial communities from Cape Town, South Africa - Thiocy_cont_750_biof (SPAdes) | ecosystem: Engineered > Bioreactor > Thiocyanate-remediating >...
CATCCGCTTTGGTTCGTCACCGTCGGTCGATGCTTACATCGCCGCTTCGGTTGAAGCGGACGGCGACGCATCGCCTTGATGCCAGCGACGGGCATCGGGACCACACGACTTGGGCCGGCGCGCAAAGGCGATGCAAATGGGGTGCATCTCCACCCCGGTCCGCACCGCGCAGCGTCGTCGTCTGCGCGAGGATGACGGCTCACGGAGCCCTCGCCATGGAGGTGATCCGCCCTGCCGCCAAGTCCTCGCGCCGAACGCTGCCGCGTCCACCGCATCCCGCCCCGCGAACCGTGACGATCGCGAGCCGCCCCTCTCATCGGGATGGGACAAAGGAATTTAATCGCATTTATATACTTGACTTAGCAATCTAGCGCAGCCATTTACGGTAATGCGTGACAGGCCAGTCAGTATGTGAATGCGCTCCGCTTAAAAGGAGCGCCTAGTGGGCGAATATCTTTCAAATAAATGTGCAGAGGTTGTAGTACTACACTCAGTGATTGCAGACGCTGGGGAGAGTGATTTGGAGAGGATTAATCCATTCTCGTTCTACGAATTTGCGAGCAAGCTCCATGCCGTAAGTGCGCTTTCTGGTGAAGTCTCTACGCGAGCTGGGTTCTGGCCGATTTGGCAAGCTCGGAACGCTATGGAAACCCTGATTAAGGGCGATCCTATCCCGATAGGTATTTCGAGCGGCAAAGCTCAAACTCTCCGTGAGCGGCTCGATAATGTAATGAAAGATCGGTTCGAAACGACGGATCAAAAAGGGGAAAAGCGGATTCGGTTCCCGGAAGAGTCCGACCAGCCTATCGCTGGTTACATGATTGATTGGATCAAATCCGGGATTACGGAATTTGAAACAGTGTTTGCAGAAGAGATGAGGGAGACGGCTACTTATTTTGTCCCTCGTCGCGGAATCTATTGGACGCCAGCTTTGGTTGATTCCGCCGATGAGACCTTCCCGAAGGAGCTGCTTTCTTTCATTCCCCAGAAAGCCCGCGAGGATTGGAAATCGGCCGGGCGCTGCTTAGCTTTCAATCTGTTGTCGGCTTCCGGATTCCATGTCGCCCGTGCGGTGGAGGCGTGCCTCGAATCCTACTACGGATTATTTAGCGGCAAGCCAGGTGAAACGCTTCATAGTTGGTATGATTACATAAAGGCGCTTAAAGAAATTGCTGCAAAAGAACCAACTCCATGTCCGCTGGCAAAAACGCTTGTAGAGTTGGATCAAATGCGTGAGGACTATCGCAATCCTATTGTGCATCCACGCGTTGTCTTGTCTGAAGGGGATGCGCGGATGCTTTTCGCCAACGGTGAAAGTCTGATAATCGCAATGGCGCAGGAAATTGCTCTAGCCGCAACAGGTATACAGCCTGCTCTAGCGCTCGTGGGCGGGAAAGAGGCTGGTGGTGAGGCGTCTTGAAAAACAACCCGACGAAAGACCCCGTCTTTCAAAAAACGCTCAAGAATCTATTGAGTGCAAAGCCCAAGCCTCATTCTGAAATGAAGCTTGGGCCCAAGGGCAAGGTGAAGAAGGCTAGGAGCCCTGCGAAGAAGCGCGCCTCTTCCAAGCCAGAAAGCGCTTAACGGCCTGCTTTCGGTTCTTTAATTCAGTTAGGCCGTCGATACGTCAGGCGCTTGCCTTCGATACCCTTCAAAAGTGTGTCGGCGCGCATCTTATCGTTGATGCCGAGACCAATACGGTTGTTAAAGCGAAACTCGAACTCGGTCACGTAGCGCTGCAAATGCTGTGCATCGCACTTGTGATAGGTGCCGACCATGCCGCGCTTGAAGATGCCAAAGAAATTTTCGCAGGAGTTGGTGGACTGACCGTCCTTGCCGACCCACTCGCCACGACCATTGACGGAATGGGTGACCGTCTTATGCGCGGCAAATTCCTGTCCAACTTCGTCATAGAGGCGGGAGTTGTCGGTATGCAGTTCGGATTTGCGCGAAGCATTGGTGACGAGAATTTCGCGGACTGACTTCTTGGTCGCGCTCTTGACGTGAACGGCCTTAGCCTTCCCGCCCGGCTCGACAAGGGCAACGATCTGCTCCTTGTGCGAATGGCCCTTCTTATAGCCCTTCGCGCGCTTTGAGGAATTGCCGATATAGGTCTCGTCGGCCTGAACGGCCTTGCCTTCGCCACCTAGCGGCCCAGCCTTGTCATCGATCATCGCTTCACGGATGCGGTGTGACAGGAACCACGCCGACTTGTAGGTGATGCCGAGCATACGGTGAAGCTGATGAGCGCTCATGCCCTTCTTGCTGGACGCCATCAAGTGGATAGCAAGGAGCCATTTGTGAACAGGGATATGGCTGCGCTCCATGACCGTGCCGGTGCGGCAAGTGAACTTGTCGCGGCAATCGTTGCACTGGAAATAACCGGCTTGGGTCTTGCCAGCCATCCGAGTAACCGAGACCGAACCACAATGCGGGCAAACAACGCCGTCGGCCCAACGAGATTTCTCCAGATGGGTAATCGCGGCTTCTTCGTTCGTGAATTCGGGTGCGTAAATGTCGGCCATGGGGCTATCTCCTTGCCCCATTTATCGCAATTCGGCTCTGCTAAGTCAAGTATATAAATGCGAATTTAATCCTAGATTGGGGGTTTTGTCAAGGCGCGTGTTTCTATCCGTGTCCTGGACGCGGCGCAGCGCGCGCCTCGTCTCTCTTGCGCAAGAGGACGAATGAGGAAGTCGTCCGGTCTCAATCTTTCGCGCGCATGCAAGAAGGGCAGGCGCATCCTTGGTTCAACATCGTCGGCGCCTTGATGGCGCGGCAAATGACGCTGGCTATTTCGCGTCGTTTTGCCACCCAAGCGCGATTGCGGGTGACGCCATGGCTTCTGTCGCAATAATTGCAAGAGCGTGATTCGTTGTGTGACGGCGGTTGCTGTGGGGGCATTCTGCGGAGCGGCAGGATCACGCGAGGATGGGGCAACATGATGAACCGACGGTCCTTGCTTGCGCTGGGATATTTTTCGCTTGGCATTCAGATGGCGGCGGTCGCGCCGGCGCGCGCGATTTCGCTCAACAATGACGTCGCGGCGAATACCGCGGCTGCCGCGAATATATTCGACCAAGGCAACCAGTATCCGAACGTGGTGTCGGTGAACGGGTGCACCGGCACGCTGATCAACGCGCGCACCGTTCTGACCGCTGCCCATTGCTTCTACGACAACGATCGGTTCGCGCCGACCAAGCCCATCGATATTCGTTTCGGCCCCGATGCCAACGTCGCGACGCGTTTCGACCAACACGCCGCCGGGCTCGCTACCGGTCCCGGATACACGTTCTCCGGGACGAGCGGCGACATCGCGCTGGTTACGCTGTCGACACCCGTGACAGGAAGGTCCATCGCGCCGGTGACGCTGGCCGGAGCGAACGACGCGCGGCCACCCCCCGGGGCACTGATGGTGACCGTCGGGTACGGCCAATACGGTACCGGCCTCGACGGCGGTCTGTATGCCGAACTGGAAACCGAGGGCGGGGCGCCGTCCGACCAACGCCGCCGCGTCGGGGAAACCCGACTCGGAGACTATATCCTGTGGAACTATAGTGGCCGCGATCCGGGCACGGTCGGCATCCTCGCGGCGCAGTTTCGCAATCCGCATTCGCCGTCGTCACCGGACGACTTCGGATTGGCGGCAAAGGGGTTCGGCGTGCCGGCCGGTCAGGCCGGCAACGGCGCCGGCGACAGCGGAGGGCCGCTGTTTCTGGTCCGGCCCGACGGCACGCTGTTGCAGGTCGGGGTGCTGGCCTTGCTGGAGCCGGCGTCCCCCGATGGCACCATCCGCTACGGTTCGATCAGCGGCTGGGCGGCGGTGCAGGATTATCTCGACTGGCTCGCCGGGAGGTCTCGGTGCGGCAGGGCAATGTGCTGTGGAGCGACACGTCGGCGTGGAGCGGCGGCGAGGTGCCTGACAACGTGGCGGGGTCGCTCGAAGGGCCGCCCGGTTCGACCGGCCGCTATTACGACGTGCGGCTGTTTGAGCCCGGGCGCGTGACGCTCGACATGAATCCGGTCATCGACAGCCTGAGTCTGTTCGGTCCCCGCACCGTTCTCGATATCACGGCGGACCATACGCTCGAGGTCGTCGTCGGCACCGGAATCTGGTCGGGGCAGATGGTGCTGAACGGCATCCTGCAAACGCCTTCGGTCGACATGCAGGGTGGCGTCCTGAGCGGCGCCGGCACCGTTCGGATCTGGGACTACGGCGTTCAGGATCTGTGGTTCGGCGTTCACAACCAGGCCGGCATCATCGCGCCGGGGAATGCGGATCAACTCGGTGTTCTCACCATCGAGGGCAACTACGAACAGGGCAAGCAAGGCATTCTGGCGGTGCGGCTGGGCACGGGCGGTTCCGACCGGCTCGCGGTTACCGGAACCGCCACGGTTGCCGGCCGGGTGGCGCTTTCGGCGTTCGGATCACCGACGCTCAATGCGCCCTATGCGATCCTGACCTCCACCGGCCTTGCCGGCCGGTTCGATACGGTGCAGTCCGATTTCGCCTTCCTCGATGCTGAAATCGGCTATTCGGTCGACGAGGTGACGGCCTTGCTGCGCCGGAACGCGGTCGCTTTCGCCGACGTCGCGCAGACGCGCAATCAGGTCGCGGCCTCCGCGGCGCTCGACACGCTGGCGCAGTCCGACGTGCTTTATCGCAATCTGGTGGGCTTGAGCGCCGTCGAGGCGCGCTCCGCCTTCGATCTGGTCTCCGGCGAAATCCATGCCTTGCTGAAATCGGCGCTGATCGACGACAGTCGCTATCTGCGCGACGCGGCCAATGCACGGCTGCGCGATGCGCCGGCCTCGGCGCCGGTCGGCGGCGTGCGCAATGCCTTCGCCGCGATGCCGGGCGCGGCCCGGCAGACCGCGCGCGAGACGCGGCTGGAGGTCTGGGGACAGGCGTTCGGAGCGACGGGCCATATCAACGGCGACGGCAACGCGGCGCGGCTGGACCGCCGCTCCGGCGGCATGCTGCTCGGCATCGACGCGCCGCTCGACGAGACGTGGCGGCTCGGCGCATTGGCCGGCTACAATCAGGGCAGTTTGAGCGCGGGCGCGCGCCGGTCATCGGCCGCAACCGACAGTTTCCATATCGGACTGTACGGTGGCGGCGATTTCGGCGCGGCGTTCCTGCGCTCCGGCGTGTTCTACTCCGGCCATGCGATCCGGACCGACCGCACCGTCGTGTTTTCGGAGTTCGTCGATCATGCCCGTGCGGACTATCGCGCCGGCACGCTGCAGGCGTTCGGTGAAATCGGCTGGCGCTGGAAGGCGCCGCTCGCCACCGTCGAGCCTTATGTGAACCTCGCCCATGTCCGCCTCACCACCAACGGCTTCGCCGAGCAGGGGCAGGAGGCGGCGCTGCGGGCGGAAAGCCAGACCTCCGCCGTCACCTTCGCCACCACGGGTCTGCGCGGTTCGACGGATTTTTCGATTGGCGCACAGCGGGTGACGGCAAGCCTCGGTGCGGGCTGGCGGCGGGCGCTTGACACCCAGGCTCCGCTAGCCATGTTAACATTGGCGTCGGCCGATTTCGCGGTCGCCGGCGTGGCGATCGGGCGGGACGCTGCCGTGCTCGATGCCGGCATTGCCGTCCATCCAACCGACAATGCGACGGTGAGCCTGACCTATAACGGGCAGGTGGCCGCCAGCGCGTCCCAGCACGCCCTGACCGCGCGTCTGAAGATCGGATTTTAACGGCCGGCGGCACCGCGCTCACGCGAGCGGTTCCGTTTCGTTGGCGTCGCCGCGCGGCCATGGTCTGACGATTGCGCAAGGCAGGCGCTGATGCATGGCAGGGAACTGTCAACAGAGCTTGTCTTGCCACCCTTGGTGCACTGCGCTAAAGGCTCAGAACAATTCCAAGGTGGCCGAATCTGTCGGCCGTATCGCCCCAAAAACCAAGGATCGCCGATGACCGGCATCTTGCAAGATTATCTGCCATTGGTGGTGTTCATCGGCATTGCCGCCGTGATCGGGCTGGCCCTGCTGATCGCGCCGTTTATCGTCGCTTTCCAGCAGCCCGATCCGGAGAAATTGTCCGCATATGAATGCGGCTTCAATGCGTTCGATGACGCGCGCATGAAGTTCGACGTGCGGTTCTATCTGGTGGCGATCCTGTTCATCATCTTCGATCTGGAAGTCGCCTTCCTATTTCCGTGGGCGGTGGCGTTCGGGAAACTCGGTCTGGTCGGGTTCTGGTCGATGATGGTGTTCCTCGCCGTCCTCACCATCGGCTTTATCTACGAATGGAAGAAAGGCGCGCTCGAATGGGATTGAGCCCTAATCACGCGCAATCGTCAGGGACGCTGGTTGCTCCGGCTGCGACTGGCGTACTCGATCCGCGCACCGGGAAGCCGGTCGGCGCTGACGACCGCTACTTCCTTGAGGTCAATAACGAGCTGTCCGACAAGGGCTTCTTCGTCGCTGCCGCCGACGACCTGATTACCTGGGCGCGCACCGGCTCGTTGATGTGGATGACCTTCGGCCTGGCCTGCTGCGCCGTCGAGATGATGCAGGTGTCGATGCCGCGTTACGACGTCGAGCGCTTCGGCTTCGCGCCGCGCGCTTCGCCGCGCCAGTCCGACGTGATGATCGTCGCCGGCACGCTGACCAACAAGATGGCGCCGGCGCTGCGCAAGGTCTACGACCAGATGCCGGAGCCGCGCTACGTCATCTCGATGGGCTCCTGCGCCAACGGCGGCGGCTACTACCACTACTCCTATTCCGTGGTGCGCGGCTGCGACCGCATCGTGCCGATCGACATCTATGTGCCGGGCTGCCCGCCGACGGCGGAGGCGCTGCTGTACGGCGTGCTGCTGTTGCAGAAGAAGATCCGGCGCACCGGAACCATCGAACGCTAAGGCTGAACAATGGACGACACGCGGCTCGAGACCCTGGGTCAGACGATCGTTGGTGCGCTGCCCGGCGTTGCCACCGGCTATGAGGTGGCGTTCGATCAACTCACGGTGAATGTCGAGATCACCAAGATCGTCGAGGCGATGCGCTTCCTGCGCGAGGACCCGCGCTGCCGCTTCGTCAGCTTCATCGACGCCACCGCGGTCGATTATCCGTCGCGCGAAAAACGCTTCGACATCGTCTATCACCTGCTGTCGCCGATCCTGAATGAGCGTATCCGCATCAAGGGCGTGGCCGACGAGACCACGCAGGTGCCGTCGATCATCGGCGTGTTCCCCGGCACCGACTGGTTCGAGCGCGAGACCTACGATCTGTACGGCGTGATCTTCACCGGCCATCCCGACATGCGCCGGCTGCTCACCGACTACGGCTTCGACGGTCACCCGCTGCGCAAGGATTTTCCGACCACCGGTTTCGTCGAGGTCCGTTACGACGACGCCGAGAAGCGCGTGGTCTACGAGCCGGTGCAGCTCAATCAGGAATTCCGCCGATTCGACTTCCTCTCGCCCTGGGAAGGCGCGGACTATCCGCTGCCGGGGGATGAGAAGAAGAGCACCGACGGAGCCAAACCGTCATGAAGCCGACGCTCAAAGCGGGATTGACGCACCGATTCACCTATCGCGTGCCGGAGAACAAGACGGTGCCGCATCTCTATCCGGAGTCCGCCGATTTCGGGGCGATGCCGGAGGTGTTCGCGACGGGCTATATGGTCGGCCTGATGGAGTGGGCCTGCATCGATTTGATGAAGCCTCATCTCGACGCCGGCGAGGGCAGCCTCGGCACGCATATTGATGTCAGCCACGCGGCGGCGACGCCGCCGGGGCTGACGGTGACGGTGGACGTCGAATGCACCGGCGTGGATGGCAAGCGCCTGACCTTTGCCGTCAAGGCGCATGACGGCGTCGACATGATCGGCGAAGGCACGCATCAGCGCCATGTCGTCGCGTGGGACAAATTCAATGCACGGGTCGCCGGCAAGGCGACGAAAGCGGGGGTAGCCGCGTGAGCGAATCTGAAGTCCCCGGAATGCGCAATTTCACCATCAACTTTGGGCCGCAGCATCCGGCTGCGCACGGCGTGCTGCGCCTTGTGCTGGAGCTGGACGGCGAGGTGGTCGAGCGCGTCGATCCGCATATCGGCCTCTTGCATCGCGGCACCGAGAAGCTGATCGAGACCAAGACCTATCTGCAGGCGATCCCGTATTTCGACCGGCTCGATTATGTCGCGCCGATGAATCAGGAACATGCCTTCTGCCTCGCGGCGGAAAAGCTGCTCGGCATCAAGGTGCCGCGCCGCGCGCAACTGATCCGTGTGCTCTATTGCGAGATCGGCCGCATCCTCTCGCACCTCCTCAACGTCACCACGCAGGCGATGGACGTCGGCGCGCTGACCCCGCCGCTGTGGGGCTTCGAGGAGCGCGAGAAGCTGATGGTGTTTTACGAGCGCGCGTCCGGCTCGCGGATGCACGCGGCGTTCTTCCGCGTCGGCGGCGTGCATCAGGACCTGCCGCCGAAGCTGATCGACGATATCGATACCTGGTGCGACGCCTTCCCGCCGAAGGTCGACGATCTCGAAGTGCTGCTCACCGGCAACCGCATCTTCAAGCAGCGCAACGTCGATATCGGGGTGGTGACGCTGGAGCAGGCGTGGGAGTGGGGTTTCTCCGGCGTCATGGTGCGCGGTTCGGGTGCGGCGTGGGATTTGCGCAAGGCGCAGCCCTACGAGTGCTACGACGAAATGGAATTCGACATTCCGGTCGGCAAGAACGGCGACTGCTACGATCGCTACTGCATCCGCATCGAGGAGATGCATCAGTCGGTGCGCATCATGAAGCAGTGCATTGCCAAGCTGCGCGCGCCGGACGGGCAGGGCCCGGTGGCGGTCGAGGACAACAAGATTTTCCCGCCGCGCCGTGGCGAGATGAAGCGCTCGATGGAAGCGCTGATCCATCACTTCAAGCTCTATACCGAAGGCTTCCATGTGCCGCCCGGCGAAGTGTATGCGGCCGTCGAAGCGCCGAAGGGCGAGTTCGGCGTTTTCCTCGTCGCCGATGGCAGCAACAAACCCTACAAGTGCAAGATCCGCGCGCCGGGCTTCGCGCACTTGCAGGCGATGGATTTCATCTGCAAGGGGCACCTGTTGGCCGACGTCTCGGCCATCCTCGGGTCGCTTGATATCGTGTTCGGCGAGGTCGACCGGTGATCGTCTGGTCTCGCCATCTCCGCCTGAATGCGCGCCGTGCGGCGCGCTCGCAGAAAGACTGAGCAAGCATGTCCGTCCGTCGTCTGGCCCCGAAGGAATTGCAGCCCGCGAGCTTCGCGTTTCGCGAGGGTACGCTCGACTGGGCGAAGCAGCAGATCGCGAAGTATCCGGAAGGGCGGCAGGCGTCGGCCTGCATCGCGATCCTGTGGCGCGTGCAGGAAGAGCATGAGGGCTGGGTGTCGGAAGCCGCGATCCGCGCGGTCGCCGACCTGCTCGATATGCCGTACATCCGCGTGCTGGAGATCGCGACCTTCTACACCATGTTCCAGCTCTCGCCGGTCGGCAAGAAAGCGCATGTGCAGGTCTGCGGCACCACGCCGTGCATGTTGCGTGGCGCTGGCGATTTGATCGAGGTCTGCAAGCATCGCATCCATCACGATCCGGGCCACGTCTCGGAGGACGGCAACTTCTCGTGGGAAGAGGTCGAGTGCCTCGGCGCCTGCGTGAACGCGCCGATGGTGATGATCTGGAAGGACACCTACGAGGACCTCACCAAGGACACCTTCAATAAGGTGCTGGACGGTTTCGCCTCGGGCAACCTGCCGAAGCCCGGCCCGCAGATCGACCGCCAGCACGCCGCGCCGGCCGGTGGACCGCGTGTGCTGAAGGATGCCGCTGTGGCTGGTGACGCGACCAAGAAGGGCAACGTGTGATGCTCGACGACAAGGACCGCATCTTCCGCAATCTCTACGGTCTCGATGATTGGGGCCTTGCCGGCGCGCGCCGTCGCGGCGCCTGGGACGGCACCAAATCGATCATCGAGAAGGGCCGCGACTGGATCGTCAACGAGATGAAGGCGTCCGGCCTGCGCGGCCGTGGCGGCGCGGGGTTCCCGACCGGCATGAAATGGTCGTTCATGCCGAAGGACTCCAGCGACGGGCGGCCGAGCTATCTCGTCGTCAACGCCGACGAGTCCGAGCCCGGCACCTGCAAGGACCGCGAGATCATGCGGCACGATCCGCATCTGCTCGTCGAGGGCTGCCTGCTCGCCAGCTTCGCGATGGGCGCGCATGCCTGTTACATCTATGTGCGCGGCGAGTTCATCCGCGAGCGCGAGCATCTGCAAGCCGCGGTCGATCAGGCCTATGAGGCCAAGCTGATCGGCAAGGACAACGTTCACGGCTGGCCGTTCGATCTTTACGTCGCGCACGGCGCCGGCGCTTACATCTGCGGCGAGGAAACCGCGCTGCTGGAAAGCCTCGAAGGCAAGAAAGGCCAACCGCGCCTGAAGCCACCGTTCCCGGCCAACGTCGGCCTGTTCGGTTGCCCGACCACGGTGAACAACGTCGAGTCGATCGCGGTCGCGCCGGACATTCTGCGCCGAGGTGCGGCGTGGTTCGCTTCCATCGGGCGCGCCAACAACGTCGGCACCAAGCTTTACGGCATCTCCGGCCACGTCAACACGCCGTGCGTCGTCGAAGAGGCGATGAGCATTCCGTTCAAGGAACTGATCGAGAAGCACGGCGGCGGCATTCGCG
>Ga0209952_1003586_pt1 | contig 10648 bp, 12 predicted proteins | sample ThiBiot_750_biof_2_FD_183951 | JGI IMG/M metagenome (GOLD analysis project Ga0209952, IMG submission 183951) | Wastewater bioreactor microbial communities from Cape Town, South Africa - Thiocy_cont_750_biof (SPAdes) | ecosystem: Engineered > Bioreactor > Thiocyanate-remediating >...
ATCGACAAAAAAAATATATAATCAATCTCATTTAGAATTGACCTTTTTCTCTTGTAACTTAACTTAATACATATCGCTGAAAGGAATGAACTTTACGAGACGCGATCTATTTCGACGTTTTTAGTCTCAACAACAAAAGAAGAAAACGATGCGATTCTAGAATGCAGGTGACATTGAAAAAAAAAGAAAAGTACCATATTAACACTTTACTATGTGATAGGAGAAGATGAAAGGAAATGTAAAATGACTATTTCATAAATTGTTGCGTCACATTCTCTCCTTCGTCAAAGCGGATGCAAGTTGATGATTGTGATAATAAATTCTCGATCAATAACGATTTATTCGCATACTAAATAGTCATTTATGAGTCTGTGTACTCTCTCAATCGCTTTCATTTGTAATAATAAAAAAAAACGAAACAAGAAAAAAAAAGAAAATCAAATAACAAAACGCCATACTTCTCGTCCAGTCAGCCTGCTAATTTGATATCTTACTTTTTTCTTTTATTCAGCTCGATCGACTGATTACTTGGCTCGAGAAAAAGACATTAGAAAATCTCTCGATTATCTAACTTCTTCTTTTCTCGACTATTAACACTCTCGATGATGATCAATGTCCATATGCCATTCATTCTTCTTGATACACTAAGAAATCATTAGAATAAATAATAATACCATGAACGACCTTTACTGACAAAATCAATGTTAAAAGATAATCAATAATCTTTAACAAATATTTAGACTGTTTTTTCTTTTAGATTCAACAGTCGAATTTATCATGTTATTTTAAATAATGAGATACGCATGTTTATTCGATTGATATTATCAATTAATGAACACACGTAACAGTTATGCTTTTAATTTACCTATAACTTTGCATATATCCTTTAGTTTGCATGTGAGGAAAAAAAGAAATTGATTTAATAGAAATCTAATTGAAAATCGATTAATGAGAATAATTTTTATCTATTTCGTACGTTCATATGCATCAAATAAGATTGATTGCTGATAGACAACATCATCATAGATTTACTAAAGATTTATTACTTACACCTCAAGGATGATCAACAAAGAAGATGGCACGAGATAGTTTCGGTAGAGTGCGATGAAACGTTTGTTTTTCTGTGTATTCTCGTTAAAATTATTATTGGATAACTTATATTCGGTTAGAAAAAAAACGCTACTTTCTTTTTGTTTCTGATATTTTATATTGAATTTAGTTTATTCTCGAGAGAATCGTCTCAATTTTGATTATAACATGCAATTTCTCCGATGAATAAATGGAAAGTAATTGCAAATATTGATAATTGTGTCCTTTCAAAAAACAAAATAGATCGAGTACAGACGAAAAAGAAATCGTGTTTTTTGTTAAATTACTACATAACAAATAAATTTCGTTTTGAGAAAAAAAGGCACAGTGCAACATATACACGTATATATTTTCGAAAAACAATATCGAATGTTCAAAATCGACCGAGATCGACAGGCAGATTTGCCAATGCTTCTTCTTCAGTTGCTTCATCGAATGTACCTTTTCGTTTTTTACTACAAACGAAGAAGATAAACGACGAAAGAAGTAAAATAAAGAATATAATCCACGCAAGTATATAACAGATTCCGTAGGATTGTTTCGTGCCTTTGGGATAAATATCTGGTAAATATTGACTTATATGTCGAAAGATTGTGCTTAAAACTTCGATGCAAACCAGAAGTGATGCAGCTAAAAATAAATCTATCAAAATGTTGATCTTAATCGAAATCAATTCGTACCTGTTAGAATGTAAATCATGCCTGTTAAACGTTTGTATGTATATCGATATTCACGAATACTGTATAAACCACAAATGAATGTGATAATTAAAAGAAGAATATGAATGGCACTAAATGAGAGCATTGTGCGAACCATTCCTAAATTAAAAAGAAAACAAGAAAGATATTTGATTAAGTAATCATACAACACTCGAACTATACTCGTACCAATCAATGTTTGTTCAGCTGTTGATGAACTATTATAAGCGTGATTTTGATGGTAATCACATGTATTCTCTAAGACGAAGAAAAAACACATATATATATATATATATATACAATTCGTTTCCCAAAATAAATCAAATAGGATAATAAAAAAAAGTGTCAACAGTTTATTTTACCCTGGATAGATCTCTAATCTTACAAACAACAGTCTTATAATTATATACAATTTATCAATACTAACCATACATAGATGTTTTGCTAGTTCGTCCGTACACACATTCCCAAATGAGACCATACGTCGACCGAACAATATAACGATTTTTTCTGATATCAAAAAATTCATCATTAAAATTAATGATAACCCAATAGCTTGATGTTAATATAATTGAAAACGTAACGAATGAAAGAGCTGTCAACGAGAGTGTTATACGCATCAATTGAATATTTCGTTGGACAAGCGCTTCAGCAGCTGAGATTGTTATCACACCCGTTTTTCCGTTTCGGTTATTCATGATAATGTTGATTATTTCTAAGCAGATGGATTCTGTCGAACTTGATAGATGTTGTTGTCGTTGCTGTTTTTTATATTCGTTAAGAAGTATAATAAAAATAATGATTATCCTGATACTGAATGCACATCAACGTTCTAAGAAAAGAACATAATTACGAATCTTTTTCCGATCGACCAGATGAAAAATTTCAATAATCTTCAACAAAACAAAACAATAACCTTTTTTCATTTCATTATTCATTATTCAAGCTTGTTGTATACTAAATTTCTTTCGACGACTTACTGTAGAAGTAATATGTGTTATGATGATATGAAAAGATCAGACCATCTAGAAAGTATGCCGAGAAAAAAATTCCTATCCTAAATTCTTCGATATACCATAGGAGAATAACAAGAAAGCAAACGAGAGAAAGAGAAGAAAATTGTCAGATGAATCGGCAAGTAGGTCGTTCTCTGATAGGGAAATAACTAGAAAGACATACTATATGTTTCCTTGAAGAAGAAAAAATGCAAGAAAACAGAAAGGAAGAAAGAAAAAAAGAGAAAAAGACTACAAACGATGAATATAAGCAACCATTTTTGGATAGAGAAAAGTAAGGTCAGTACTACCAAATATGCGTTGATGATACCTGCCAAACGTTGTTGTTGCTCTATCTGTCAGTGATTATTACATGTCTGATTATTTCTAATGGACGGCTTCTATTGTTCGTAGATACGTATACATTAATAAAAAAAAATAACCAAAATGTCATAAATATGATGATAACAAAAGAAAAAAAAACCTTGAGTGTGATTTTCTAATTGAACATTAATAGTTTATTATTGTATAAACATGGATATTACGTAAAATAGACGCATCAAATATTCATCAAAATGAATCTATCATTTTCGAACCAATGGAGTAACTCATAAAACGGAAATAATGATCCTAGATAAACAAACGACAAATCTCTATAAGTCGAAAAGGCAATGTTAATAATTCTTTATCTGGTTTTTTTCTGCAATGACGAATACGTTTTTATAAATCTGTCATTTATGCCTATTTGACCTGTAGACTGATATGTAGGCTTAGAATTAATAGAAGAAAAAAAAGAATTCCTCTTGTCTAGTATGGTTTAGCGATTATTTTCTTCGTAAATGTCTTGGAACATGCTTTTAGATATTTAACGATTGGATTGCTATATATTTCAATAATACAAAAACAATTATTGCCTTTAACCTTTATTTAATTCCTTTTTGTTTCTTTGCGTTTTCCAAAACAAAAAAAAACGTCAAGAGAAAATAAAAATGCTCTATTAATAATAGAAGTCTGTCGATGAATAATTGAACAGTCATTATCATTCATCAGAAGTCTACAATATTTACTTACCAATGTTTTATTGAATTTTTTCCCGTCGATGATATGAATAGTTCGTCTAGTTGTCTGTAATTTATGATATTGTAATACGAAGAACACTAAGAGCTATATATTTGGGGACGAATAGCATTCTTGTCAAGAGAAATAAATACTTATAATACTAATAAAACTATTTATAGGATAGAAACGAAAGAAAATCTGTTACAGCAGCTGTTGCTTGACATTAGTAACAAAACGAAAACCGTCTATTCAGTAAAAAGAACATATTCTTTTGTATCATGAAAAGTTTTAAAACGGATTTTGCAATAATATCAATAACAGAAACGAGCGCAAATAATCGATTTCAATCATATATTGTGTTTTCACACTTTATTCAACTCGACGTGTTTTATATTTTATGTTTTTCATTCAAATTTGATGAATAAGGGAATTGTAGGTATGGTTTTAAGAAAATATTTATATGCAAACATGTGTGTACAGTTTAATAGAAATGACAAAATAAAACAAAAAAAAAATAAATAAAATCACTAAAACAAAACGATTTAAACTTCGTAATTCGATCCTGTATTCGTTCGTGATCTTGGATTTGATTTTCGACTAAGAAGAAAATACGTTCGCATTAAACCTTTGCCTTTGAGATTAATTTCTCCTCGATCTTCGAATACGTATTGTTCACGATTAGTTAACTTTTGATATGTATCATCACTAATATGAATTCGTTCAGGTAAACCAGTCGATTCCATTCGATTAGCAACATTGACTGTATCACCGAACATGCAATATCGAGGCATTTTAGAGCCAATTACAGCTGCACATACGGGACCTAAGGAATATTTAAACATAAATTAGATTTTTTTTATTAGTTAATGTGTTTCTATGTAAACACGACAATACAATAGGCACAATATAAATGCAAAAAAAAGCAATTTCCATATTAACCTGTATGAATTCCGACGCGTAGTTTTAATTCGGCAAATGTCCGTGGAACACAAACTTGTTGTTTACCACGTAACAATGCTAATGACATATTGACAATTTCATTTGGATGCTTAATGAAATGAAAATCGAATGATTCAATTTGTTCGAAGATTGATAATTACTTTATCACCATTTTTTGTTGGAGCTCCTGATACAACCATGTATGCATCGCCAATAGTTTCCACTTTGTAAACATCGAAATTTTCTATAAGTGAATCGAATATTGAATAGAGTTGATTTAACATATCACAAGTTTCATTCGGTGAACACATGCTAAATAGAATTTCATTTGTTAGACTTTCATTTCGAATAGAGAGAAAGACAAATTACCTAGCTATACAAGTAAATCCAACGATATCTGAAAAATAGACAGTCACAGAATCGAAATATTCCGCTGGTGCTTTACGACCATTGATTAAATCTTTGGCAACACAAGGTGGTAAAATTTGATGCAATAATTTTTGTGTTAAACATTTCTCTTTTTCTAATTCATCTGTTTTCCGTTCGAGCAAACGTGAATGACGTCTTGCTCGAATATATAATGTCAAAATACCATAACATAATAAACTTGTTATGCCAATGAATACCATTACGAGTAACCCTTTCATAACACAAACTTTTGGATAATGAAAACATACATTTCGATCATCATGTGATGCATCATTTAAATAAGCAAAATCAAGAAAAATCATAAATATAAGAAGAAACGCACTTGTTATTGTAAGTAAAATAGTCGTTATAATATGACGAATTTCAATACGTGGTGCAGCATGAAATATATCGGATAGTAACGAATCGCCTGTGAGTGATTTATTCGTTAGATATCGTCGTCGTTTATGTTTAAACGAATCTCTCATCAGATAAAAATGACGAAATAATGGAAATGATAATGACGATGAAGATCCATGTTGAGAGCGAACCGATAATGAATTAATTCCATTGCGACGAAAAGGTGATCGATATAGACGAAGACTTGAATTCGACAGGCTATTTCGAACTGCCCATTTGACACTGTGCCGATTTGACTTCGTCGAATTCAATGGCGTTATTGGATCGAGTTGTAGTACATGTTGTGATTCGTGAGCAAGTAGAGCACAATCAACACTTTGAGAATCATCAAAAGCCATTATTCGGATATTTTGACTTTAGTTTATGCTCTAAATAGAAGAAAAAAGACCTATTCGAACATTTCGACAACAATGCTTCATGATAAATCGAGTTCTTTTGTAATTATGAAAGCATTCTTCTTTCATCCAACGTCTATTTGCACGTCTCGATGATGTCAATAGATCAGTAACTAGGCTTTCTTCTTCCGGCACGTAATACACTGCGCTTTTCTGTTTATACATATCTTAACGCCAAAACGACGACCTTAGACTAAGTAGCATCTGTCTTCTGTGTGTCTAATAAAAATGTTATGCTTATCTGCTGATCAACGAATCAAAGATAGGTCATCTGAATTGAAAAAACATTAACAAATCTTTTTGTACTTTTTACGGTTCGGACAAATTTTGTTATTATGTCGATATGATTGATAGAAAACGAGAAGAAAGCGCGTGATGATCGGGAAATTTACTTTGGTACGATGAATACCATTCTGGAAATACAATAACAAAATAATGTCAATCGTCTGCATATGATTAGTAAACAAAAATGATCCACATTTTTCGATGTTTTCTCATCGAAATTCAATCCGATTATCTACGAAGGATATCTATTTAATTGTACTTGTAAATTTCTGTCTAGATTTCGTTTCGCTTCTTCTTCTTCTTTTTTATCCTTCTCATGTCACAAAGATAATAATCATATTAGACAGAATGTTTATATATGCAGACGTATATGTGTTTCACAAAATAGAGATTTGATCCGTAAAAAGAAAAGAAAAATCTTCTTACTTCGATCTACTGAATTAACTTAAGCCTTATATTATCAAATTAATATACGGATAGTCTTTGATTTATATTTGAACAGTAATGTTCAAAAGAGAGAAATCATTTTCGAGTTGATGTTTGCTATTTATATCAGACAAACAAATTAGAAATGCGAAAAAATCAAGCGATATGATAACTCGTATCTATGCTAAGACTTCATTTTTGATAAGAACGACGAATAAGAAAAGCGAAAGAGAAGAAAAAGAAGGCGATCTACCAGGTCAACATCGACATAAACTATTCAAAATAGTGTGAATTTTGTTATTTATCCGACGATATAAACTCTATATCTGTTCGTTCTATTCTCGTCGACGTTTTCTTTTTTGTGTTTTTATATTATTATTATTGTCTTTTCGTTTTTCTTTCTCTCGTTGTTTGCGCTTGTGATAATAGTAACACAACTGTCATATGCTGTGAGATATTGTGAATAACAAGAAAAATAGAACAAATGGCTTCGATAGCTTATGATCGTTCACAAGTAATCACAATTGATTTCGTTTTTTTGTTAATGTGATTATTATTTGCAAATTTTAGTCTCTGCCGAATTTCACAGCAACAAAAGAAGATTATCGAAGTTTGAATAATTCAACGAATACTGCTGATGATTTCGAATGTCTCAAAGTTGAGGTGAGAAGGAAATTAAATCAATCAGATACAAATTGGGTTGAATTACAAGAGGTTCGAATCAAATGAGCTCAAGTAAAAAAAAGCATGCCACAAAATTCATGAAAACTATTGTCACTTGCTGCTCATTGTGATTATAATCTGACGAATCATTTTAACAAAAAAACAAAAATATACATAGATGATGTTCGATTTTTATTTAGATCGTTGAATCGGATAATAGTATGGCGCATCCTACGACAGTTAGTTTAATTCGTTGTAAAAAACAAATCATCCATCCATTTCGAAAGATACTTTGTCTCGTATGTTGAGAGAAGATTTTTTTGATTTTTCTAACAAATTCTTTATGGATTTTCCAGATCAGTTGGAGACCATTTGGTGTTGATAGTTACAGACGTTCATCAATTCTTCTTCGAATTCTGAATATAATCTATCCATTATTTATCTTTGTTTTACTAATATTTAATTATATTTATGAAATTCTTGTTTGTCAAGGAAGTCTAAGTACTGTAACTGTTCCTGTTACTACAGTAAATGATTTCATTTGTTGTTTATCTTTATTTTGAATTGCTTATTATATTATATTCTACAAACAGTCAGCTCCTATGTATTCAACAACGCCAGGTCCGAATACAACAAACATGAGTTCATATTTGCCTTCACGACGAATCGAATCGAAAAATGAAACTGAATGCGGTCATGTATTTACTGTGTATATGATACCGGATATTTTGCATTGTGCTGCATTTATTATTGGTTTTTTCTACTTTCGAATTACTGAAGGTGAACCAATGTATTCTCTTATTGAAAAAGTAAACGATAAGTTCAATTGATTGTCATTTTGTTGTTGTCGTAGGTTTTTATTAATGCTGATCGAAATATCAGATTGTGCAGTCCGAATCGAGTTATTCGACGATTGAAGTAAAAGAAAATTCTTTGTATTCAATGAGTTGAACATTCTGTTTAACATAGAATCTTTCTTTTAATGGGATGCATTTGGGTATTTGCATCCGTCACTGTTCATGCACTATCTGTAGTCATCAGTGATTTCAATCATCACGGTGTATTCGAAAGTCACAATGATTCGTACGTTTAATCAAACTAATATTTGTATGCAAATATTTTGTTTGTTTGTTTGTTTTTTTGCTCTATTCTTCAGAGATTCAATGGGATATAGTTTATTTATCGTTGATATCATTTGTTTATTGGTGAAAAATTGCATACATTTAGCTGTTGTGATGAATTTCGTATCTCATTGTGAATTAATTGTTTTCTATTGTAAAGCTATTCGAACACGATTAGAAGAAAAATCCGTTCAATTATTAGAAGCTATGAAACAAATTCTTGATCTTAAATCCTCTATAACACAGCTAAATAGTGCAGTATCACGAATGATGTCACTATTAATTGTGTATTTTATTGATCGTCTTATTGTTGGTAAGATTTCTTTCCTGTTTTTAATAGCAGATATTTTCATTTCGATTAAATAAGGTCTTGTTATACTTGTACGTGATGATTACACACAAACGTTAACAATTGTCTATCGAGTTTTATATCCATTGATTTGGCTTCCTATTCTCATGTTTTCTGTTGGCATGGTAATATATTATTTAAATGAAAAACTGCAAACTTTCGAGTCACTTTTCTTTCTTAGGCAGCTCGAGTAACATCAAAATGTGATAAATTTCAACCAATAAGTCATTCCATGCGTGTCTATGGTTATCATACAGCTACACCGAGTGAACTCGATGGTTTTCTTTTATTTATTTCGGCAGCTGAACTACGTGTGAAACTCTTCGGTTTAGCTGTTCGACCGGGTATTGTCATTTCGACAGTTGTAACAACGTTGCTTGTATGTGTTGTTTTAATTCAAACAGATGTTATCGATAATAAATACGTTTCTATCTAAATATCGTTGTTTTTCATAGGTTTATAGAGAGTTTAGTTTTGGATTCGTTGATAAATTTCTGCGCGTATAAACGATGAACAATTTCAGCCGCCACATAATCCGATGTGTTCTCTTTGATTAACGACAGAATAAAACATCCGTCAGACTCGAGATAATCATGAGTAAAAGCAAGAATATGAGCTTCGTGATTGGCATAATCTGAGAGTGGATGTTTCTTTGAATGAAGTCGTTTACAGATAAAATCGAAACGATTCTTTGGCGTTAAAGCATAGAGCCAAAGGAAAAAATCACCAATGTTAAGTAACATGATGATAACATACCAAAAATAGAGAAATGTAAACATTTGCTGATTGAAAAGATTCAATGGTAGAACGCAAGGAACTGTGTATTCATGAGATAATTTCGGATGACCGAATTCACGAATTGTAAAATCACATAATGTTGTTTTAGGAAATAAACGTGACTCGGTATCCCAATGAATTCCTACGACAAAAAAGAAAACAGATTGTTTTCGAAAATAAAACTAACGAATAACTTTACCACGAAAGAAACGATCGAGTACTTGAATTCCGTAGAAAGCAAAATTCGATCCTAATAAAATGCCTAAGAGATATATCTGAAATAGTGTTATGCCAATGTACATTAATTTCGTAGCCATATAGAGTACGACAAGATAATTGCCAAGATAGATTCCACTGAAACACCAGACTATGGAAACGATTCGTTGGAAGATATTTAAATGTTTGCGTTTTTCTGTTTGTCGTCGATAATCATTACAGTATTGATCGAGCGTATCAACGACATAAGTCAAACACATTTCTCGATGTCGAGCATCGGTTGCTGGATGTTTGTAATCGTATGAGGATTCGACAAGATCAGATATGTGTACACCACTTCTTAAACCGAATGTATTCCATGATAAACGTGGAATATAGAAAAGAAACGCTTTGACTAACAAAACGAATGGGATCCATTGATAGTATAAAATTTCATTTTGTTTTTTGATTTCGAATGTTTTCGGAGTTTTATCTGTATGTTGAACATAGTATGTATTTTGTACAAAACATACCGATCGAACATATTCATCATAATTGGGTGTGAAAAATGCAGGAACCTGTGAGTCAATAGAATAACAAAGATAAACAAATGAATCTAACGAAATCGACATCATATTACCCAACATTTTATCTGATCTGTATAGAGACGATTCATATTGATTATTGCTAAAACAACTAGAATTCCGACTGTATAACGATAGTTAAGTCGATCGGACGTATTATCATCATTACGTTTGCCCGACATCATAGTCGAAGCTTGACCCATCAATGAATGAAAGTCCATTTTGACTTTGTGAGTGTGTGTTTT
>Ga0209952_1003592_pt1 | contig 10636 bp, 7 predicted proteins | sample ThiBiot_750_biof_2_FD_183951 | JGI IMG/M metagenome (GOLD analysis project Ga0209952, IMG submission 183951) | Wastewater bioreactor microbial communities from Cape Town, South Africa - Thiocy_cont_750_biof (SPAdes) | ecosystem: Engineered > Bioreactor > Thiocyanate-remediating >...
CCCATGTCCCGCAAGGCCGTGGCACCTTCACCACGCTGACGGTGGAGGAAAACCTTCAGCTCGGCGCCATCAGCCGCAAGGACACGAAGGCGATCACCGACGACATCGAGCGGATGTACGCGCACTTCCCGGTGCTGAAGCAACGGCACACGCAGCAAGCCGGCACCCTGTCGGGCGGCGAGCAGCAGATGCTCGCGGTGGCGCGTGCCCTGATGCTGCGGCCGCGGCTGATGCTGCTCGACGAGCCCTCGTTCGGCCTCGCGCCGCTGATCGTACGCGACCTGTTCAACATCCTCGGCAAGATCAATCGCGAGGACAAGGTCTCGATCCTGGTGGTGGAGCAGAACGCGCAGCTCGCCCTCGAGATCGCGGACAAGGCTTACGTCATCGAAACCGGTCGGATCGTCATGTCGGGCAACGCGAAGGAAATCGCGAACGACGAGTCGGTACGCAAATCCTATCTCGGTTACTGAGGAGACCGGCCATGGAGCTTTTTATCAATCAAGTCCTGGCTGGCATCGCCACGGGCGCGATCTACGCCTGTATGGCGTTGGCCATCGTCATGATCTTTCAGGCGATCGACCATCTGAACTTCGCCCAGGGCGAAATGGCGATGTTCGCCACGTTCATCGCCTGGCAACTGATGCAGTGGGGCGTACCCTACTGGTGGGCCTTTCTGCTGACGTTGATCATCTCGTTCGCGGGCGGCGTCATCATCGAACGCCTGCTGTTCAAACCGTTGGCGAAGGCACCGGTGCTCACCAACGTCGCCGGCTTCATCGCGCTGTTCGCCATCGTCAACAGCGTCGCCGGCCTGATCTGGGACTTCACCATCAAGCAGTTCCCGACGCCGTTCGGCTCCTCGCCGTTCCTCGGCAGCCAGCTCATCTCGACCCACCAGGTCGGCATGATCGGCGTGACGTTGGGGCTGTTGATCGCGCTGTTCGTGTTCTTCCGCTTCACGCGGATCGGACTTGCGATGCGGGCGGCGGCGGCGATGCCTGAATCGGCGCGGCTGGTCGGCATCAACACCGGCTGGATGGTTGCGCTCGGCTGGGGCATGGCGTCCGCCATCGGCGCCATCGCCGGCATCCTGATCGCGCCGGTGGTGTTCCTCGAACCGAACATGATGGGCGGCGTGCTGATCTACGGATTTGCCGCGGCTGTGCTCGGCGGCCTCACTAGCCCGCTCGGCGCCGTGCTCGGTGGCTTCCTGGTCGGCGTCTTCGAGAACCTCGTCGGCACCTATGTTCCGGGCGTCGGCAACGAATTGAAGCTGCCGATCGCGCTGGCGCTGATCGTCATCGTTCTGGTTGTCAAACCGACCGGCCTGATGGGCCACACCGTCGTAAAGCGAGTTTGATCATGAGCACCATTCAAGAATCCGCTGCCGAAACTCAAGCCGCGACTGTCGACGCACCGCCCAAGAAGGCCATGGGACTGGGCCGCACGGCATCATGGGTGATGTTGATCATCCTGCTCATCCTGCCGCTGTTTGTCAGGAACTTCGTGATCTTCCAGGTGACGATGCTCCTGATCTACGGCATCGCCGTACTCGCGCTCAACATCCTCACCGGCGGCAGCGGCCAGTTCTCGCTCGGTCAGAGCGCGTTCTATGCCATCGGTGCCTATACCGCCGCGATCCTGATCGAACACGGCAACGTCAACTACGTCCTGACGCTGCCCGCCGCCGGCATCATCTGCTTCATCGTCGGCTTCCTGTTCGGACTCCCGGCACTGCGGCTGTCCGGCATCTACCTGGCGCTGGCGACCTTCGCTCTCGCCGTAGCAATGCCGCAACTGTTGAAGCTCGGCGTGATCGAGCATTGGACCGGCGGCGTCCAGGGCCTGGTGGTGACCAAGCCCGATGCGCCGTTCGGCCTGCCGATGTCGCAGGACATGTGGCTGTACTACTTCACGCTGGTGGTCTCGATCGCGATCTATATCGCCTCGGTCAACCTGCTGAAGTCGCGTTCCGGACGCGCGATGATGGCGATCCGCGACAATGAGATCGCCGCCTCCGCCATGGGCGTCGATCTCTCGATCTACAAGACGCTGGCGTTCGGCGTCTCGGCCGGCATCACTGGCGTCGCCGGTGCGCTCGGCGCCATCGCGGTGCAGTTCGTCGCACCGGACAGCTACACCTTCCAGCTCGCCATCGCGCTGTTCCTCGGCATGGTGGTCGGCGGTGTCGGCTGGCTGCCGGGCTCGCTCGTGGGCGCAGCCTTCATCGTGTTCGTTCCCAACATCGCCGAAGAAATTTCGAAGGGGCTCTCCGGCGCCTTCTTCGGCGTGCTGCTGTTCGCTGTCATTACCTGGTGCCGCACGGCGCCCGGCAGGCCGCGATCTATGCCGAAAACCTGTTCAACAAACTCAGAAGGAGCTAAGCGGGTAATGAACTTCCGACAAAAACTAAGAATCGCCACGTTCTCAACGGCGATCATGGCCTTTGCTGCCACCGGGGGTAGCGCTCTCGCCCAGAAGAAATACGACACGGGCGCGAGCGACGCGGAGATCAAGGTCGGCAACATCATGCCGTATAGTGGTCCCGCGTCCGCCTACGGCATCATCGGCAAGACCGAAGCGGCCTATTTCCAGATGATAAACGACAAGGGCGGCATCAACGGGCGCAAGGTGAACTTCATCACCTACGACGACGCCTACAGCCCGCCCAAGGCGGTCGAGCACACCCGCAAGCTGGTCGAGAGCGACGAGGTCCTGCTGGTGTTCAACCCGCTGGGCACGCCGTCCAACACCGCGATCCAGAAGTATCTGAACGCCAAGAAGGTGCCGCAACTGTTCGTCGCTACCGGCGCGGCGAAGTGGAACGATCCGACGCACTTCCCCTGGACCATGGGCTGGCAGCCCAACTACCAGGACGAAGCGCGGATCTATGCCAAGTACCTGCTGAAGGAGAAGCCCGACGCCAAGGTCGCGGTGCTGTACCAAAACGACGACTTCGGCAAGGACTACGTCAAGGGCTTCAAGGAAGGCCTCGGCGACAAGGCGAAGTCGATGATCGTCATCGAGGAGAGCTATGAGGTCTCCGAGCCGACGATCGACTCGCACATCGTCAAGATCAAGGCCTCGGGCGCCGATACGCTGATGGACTTCACCACGCCGAAGTTCGCCGCGCAGACCATCAAGAAGAACGGCGAACTGAACTGGAAGCCGCTGCACATCGTCACCAACGTCAGCATCTCGGTCGGCGCGGTGATGAAGCCCGCTGGCTTCGAACACGGCCAGGGCGTGCTGTCGGCTGCCTACCTCAAGGACGGTGCCGACCCTCAGTGGAACGACGATGAAGGCATGAAGAAGTGGATCGCCTTCGTCGATAAGTACATGCCGGGCGCCAACAAGGCCGATAGCGGCCTCGTCTACGGCTACGGTGCGGCCCAGACCCTGCACAAGGTGCTGGAGATGGCCGGCGACAACCTCACGCGTGCGAACGTGATGAAGCAGGCCGCAAGCCTGAAGGACTTCCAGACCGACGTGGCTCTGCCGGGTGTCAAGATCAACACCAGCGCCACCGACTTCGCCCCGATCCAGCAAGTGCGAATGATGCGCTTCAAGGGCGAGAAGTGGGAGTTGTTCGGCGACATCATCAGCAGCGACGGCAGCCACTGATCGGGCGCAACCGTACTGTTCAAGCATGACCCGCGGCCTCGCCCCTCCCCGGGGCGGGGCCGCCTTTCTTTGAAAAATTCAAACCACGAGGACACCATGTCGAGACGACTATCGTTTGCCACCTCCACATTCGCCGCCGCGACGCTTGCGCTTGCCATGTCCGGCGGACATGCATTGGCGCAGAAGAAATACGATACCGGCGCCACTGACACCGAAATCAAGATCGGCAACATCGTGCCCTATAGCGGCCCCGCCTCCGCCTATGGCGTGGTCGGCAAGGCCATGGGTGCCGTGTTCCACCGCGTCAACGACGCGGGCGGCATCAACGGCCGCAAGATCAACTTCATTTCCTACGACGACGCCTACAGCCCGCCCAAGGCGGTCGAGCAGGTGCGCAAGCTGGTCGAGAGCGACGAGGTGCTGCTGGCCTTCGGCGTGCTGGGCACCCCCTCCAACTCGGCGATCCAGAAATACCTCAACGCCAAGAAGGTGCCGCAGCTTTTCCTCGCCACCGGCGCGACCAAGTGGAACGATCCGAAGCACTTCCCCTGGACCATGGGCTGGCTGCCGAGCTACCAGGCCGAAGGCAATATCTACGCCAAGTATCTGTTGAAGGATCATCCCGGCAAGAAGATCGCGATCCTCTACCAGAACGACGACTTCGGCAAAGACTACCTGAAGGGCATCAAGGACGGCCTCGGCGACAAGGCCTCGAATATCGTCATCGAGGAAAGCTATGAGCTGTCCGAGCCGACCATCGACACCCACATCGTCAAGATGAAGGCGAAGAATCCCGACGTGATGGTCTACTTCACCACACCGAAGTTCGGCGCGCAGGCGCTGAAGAAGGTCGGCGAGCTGGCCTGGAAGCCGGTGCAGATCATCGCCAACGTCAGCGCCTCGACCGCAACGGTGATGAAGCCCGCCGGCTTCGAGAATGCGCAGGGCGTGATTTCCGCCGCCTACGCCAAGGATGCCAGCGACCCACAGTGGAAGGACGACGCCGGCATGAAGGACTTCGACAGCCTGCTGGCGAAGTACCTGCCCGACACCAACCGCGTCGATAGTTCGGCGATGACCGGCTACAACATGGCGCTGACCATGGTGGCCCTGCTCAAGAATTGCGGCGACGACCTGACCCGCGCCAACATCATGAAGCAGGCGGCGAATTTCAAGGATCTCGAAATCGCCGGCCTGCTGCCGGGTATCAAGATCAACACCAGCCCGACGGACTTCGCACCCATCAGCCAGTTGCAGTTGATGCGGTTCGACAACGGCCGCTGGCAACTATTCGGCGACGTCATCAGCAGCGACGCCGGCAAATGATCTGACCGTCTTCCTATCGCGCCTGCTGCGGCCTCGCTCCTTCGGAGCGGGGCCGTTTCTTTTGCGATGCCGCAACGCCGCAAACAGCTTCGTGACTGCACATCGCGGCGCACACACCGGATTTCCTGTTGCCGAACTCCGCGTGGGAGCGTTGAATATCGGCGAGGCCAACGCGCCTCCAATAACAAAACACGACACATCAACACCACAGAGGGAGGTTCGACATGCCCGTTCTCAAACGGCCGGCAGCAGCGTTTTCGGCTGCCTTGATTGTTCTTGCGACCGCCAGCAGCGCCGCGTTCGCACAGAAGAAATACGACACCGGCGCAAGCGATACCGAAATCAAGATCGGCAACATCATGCCCTACAGCGGACCGGCTTCCGCCTACGGCGTGATCGGCAAGACCGAAGCCGCTTACTTCAAGATGATCAACGAGCAGGGCGGCATCAACGGCCGCAAGATCAACTTCATCTCCTACGACGACGCCTATAGCCCGCCGAAGACCGTCGAGCAGGCACGCAAGCTGGTGGAAAGCGACGAGGTGCTTTTCATCTTCAATTCACTGGGGACGCCGCCGAACTCGGCGATCCACAAATACATGAACGCCAAGAAGGTGCCGCAACTGTTCGTCGCGACCGGCGCGACCAAGTGGAACGATCCGAAGGACTTTCCCTGGACCATGGGCTGGCAGCCCAGCTACCAGAGCGAAACCCGGATCTACGCCAAGTACATCCTGCAACACATGCCGAAAGCCAAGATCGCCGTGCTGTATCAGAACGACGACTACGGCAAGGACTACCTGAAGGGACTGCTCGACGGCCTCGGCGCCAAGGCGAAGACCATGATCATCGCCCAGGACAGCTATGAGCTTTCCGAGCCGACGATCGATTCCCATATCGTCAAGCTGAAGGCGTCCGGCGCCGATGTGTTCATGAACATCACCACGCCGAAATTCGCCGCGCAGGCAATCAAGAAGATGGCGGAGATCGGCTGGAAGCCGACACACTTCCTCAACAACGTCAGCGCCTCGATCGGCAGCGTGATCAAGCCGGCCGGCTACGAGAACTCGCAGGACATCATCTCCGCCACCTACCTGATGGATGCCGCCGATCCGCAATGGAAGGACAACGCGGGCATGAAGTCGTTCGACGATTTCCTCGCCAAGCAGTTCCCGGAAGGCAATCGGCTCGATGGCGGCGTCATGGTCGGCTACAACGTCGCCCAGACCATGGTGCAGGTGCTCAAGCAGTGCGGCGACAACCTGACCCGCGCCAACGTGATGAAGCAGGCGGCGAGCCTGAAGGGTTACAGTTCGACCAATCTCCTGCCGGGCATCAAGATCAACACCAGCGCCACCGATTTCGCGCCGATCGAACAGTTGCAGCTCATGCGGTTCAAGGGCCAGCAATGGGTGCTGTTCGGCGATATTATCAGCGGCGAGGTCGGCGGCTGATCCGCATCGTTCTCAATCCCGATGCTCACGATGGAAACCCTCGCGCCGCGAGGGTTTTCTTTTGGTGCGATCGGATGGATAACCGGTGACCCGCCCTGACCTGTTCAGCGAGCCCGCAGTGCCATGACCGATCGACGCGCCCTCCTCCGTTCCATCTTCGATGCCGCCGTCGCCGCCGCGCATCCGGATTCGATCCTGGCCCGACATCTGCCGCCGCCTCCGAAGAGCCGCGTGATCGTGCTCGCCGCTGGCAAGGGCGCCGCCGCGATGGCCGCCGCCGCCGAGCGGCATTACCTCGACGACGAGGGCCTCGCGCCCGAGCGCCTGACCGGCATCGCCACCACGCGACACGGCCACGGCGTGCCGACCCGCCGCGTCAAAGTGATCGAGGCCGGCCATCCGGTGCCGGACGAAGCCGGCCTCAAGGCCGCAGACGAGACGCTGGCGCTGGCCGCCACCGCCACCGCCGACGATCTGTTGCTGGTGCTGATCTCCGGCGGCGGCTCCGCCAACTGGATCGCGCCGGCAGACGGCGTGTCGTTCGCACAGAAGCAGCAAGTCAACCGCGCGCTGCTGCGCTCCGGCGCGCCGATCGGCGAGATCAACACCGTCCGCAAGCATCTGTCGCGGATCAAGGGCGGCCGCCTCGCCGCCGCCGGACACAACGCGCAGATCGTGACGCTGGCGATTTCCGATGTGCCGCGCGACGATCCTGCCGCCATCGCATCCGGCCCCACGGTGCCGGACCCGACCACGCTCGCCGACGCCCGCGCCATCGTCACCCGCTACGATCTTGCGCTCGACGACGCAGTGCGCCGCGCGCTCGACGATCCGCACAACGAGAGCCGCAAGCCGGGCGACGATGCTTTCGCCCGCGCGCGGTTCGAACTGATCGGCCGACCGAGAGATTCGCTGGACGCGGCGGTGGAGGTTGCGCGCGATGCCGGCTATGAGGTGATCGATCTCGGCGCCGATCTCGAGGGCGAAGCCCGCGACGTCGCGGCTTCACACGCGGCGATGGCGAGGAAAGCCCGCTCCGAAGACAAGCGCATCGCTATCATCTCCGGCGGCGAACTTACCGTCACCGTGCGCGGCAAGGGACGCGGCGGTCCCAACCAGGAATACGCATTGTCGCTGGCGCAGCACCTTGCCGATATGCAAGGCGTGTCAGCGATCGCCGCCGACACCGACGGCGCCGACGGCGGCGCCGGCAACGCCACCGATCCGGCCGGCACGACGATCGACGCGCGCACCTTCGCGGCGATGAAAGCGCGCGGGCTCGATCCCGCCGCCTATCTCGCCAACAACGACGCCACGACGTTCTTCGAGGCGACCGGCGATCTCCTGATCACCGGCCCGACGCTGACCAACGTCAACGACGTGCGGGTCATTTTGGTCGATTGATTGCGAACGGCGCGATGATCCAAGGCGAGATGAATTAATGTCGAGTCGTCAGTTAACGAGGCGTCATTGCCGGGCTTGACCCGGCAATCCATCATTTCAAAAAGATGGATGCGCGGATCAAGTCCGCGCATGACGGCGGTTATGCTGGATTGCTTCGTTTCGCTCGCAATAACAATCTAAGGCGAAATCATCTCACTTTAGAAATCCCGCGCCAACGTCGCCAGCATCTCCAGTAGCGCGGTGCGGTTGGCGGGGCCGAGTACCTCGTTGAGACGCGCCTCGTGCTTGGTTGCCACCAGCTTCTTGGCGCGCGCCAGAATGGTGCGGCCGTTGTCGGTCAGCATCAGGATGTGCGAGCGGCGGTCGTTCGCCGAGCGGACCCGGACGCATAATTCGCGGCTCTCGAGGCTGTCGAGCATCGCGACAAAATTTGGCCGCAAGATTCCCAGCGTGTTGGCGATCTCGGTCTGGTTGCGGCCGGGATTGCGGTCGATCAACAGCAGTACCGAGAACTGCGCCGGCGTCAGGTTCAGCGAGGCCACGCAGCGGATAAAGTCATCGAATATCCGAAGTTGCGCCCGCTTGAGCGAATAGCCGAGCAGCTCGGACAGTTCGCCCATCTTGATCTGGCTGGCTTCCTCGTGGTCCTCGACCACTTCGCGGGCCTTGCCCGGCTTCGAAGCATTCAGTTCAGCCGTTCTCGACGCGGTCATCGCTTGCTCGCTCCGGCGGCGCCTTGAACAACCCTTTGGACAACCCGACGGGATTCGGCGCACTTGAGATTATATTCGATAATCGTTATTGATCATATCAAATAGTCACGGCAGATTTCAACTGCCGCGACCGCTTGCTGGTGGACCGAATCCACGGCAAGGCGGTGCTGGAGGGGGAGCCCGGCCTTGAATACGACGATCCTGCTGTTCCTGCTTCAGGACGGCATTACCAATGGCGCCGTCTATGCCCTGCTCGGGCTGGCGATGGTGCTGGTCTTCGCGGTCACCCGCGTCATCCTGATCCCACAAGGCGAATTTGTGGCGTATGGCGCCTTGACCTACGCCACGCTGGCCACTGGCCAGACCCCGGGCACGGCGATGCTTGCCGTGGTGATGGGATTGGTCGCCTTCGTCTTCGACCTGTTCGCGGCGCGCAAGGCATTTCGCCTCAAAGTGATTTTGCGCGCGGTCGCGGTCGACATCGTCTTCCCTGTCGTGGTGCTCGCCCTGACGTGGGGACTGGCCGGACGCTACAACGCCATCCCGGTGAACATCGCCCTGTCGCTCTTGATCGTCGCCGCCATCGGCTTATTCCTTTACCGCATCGCATTCCAGCCGATCGCCCACACCTCGGTGTTGGTATTGCTGATCGCATCCGTCGGCGCGCATCTCGCCCTTGAAGGCTTCGGCCTGATCTTCTTCGGCGCCGAAGGCCTGCGCGGCCCGGCCATCTCCAACGCGATGATCACCATCGGCCAGTTGCAGATCACCGGCCAGAGCGTGGCGCTGTGGCTGTTCTTCGACTTCACGCTGTACGGCAAGGCGCTGCGCGCCACCGCGGTGAACCGGTTAGGGGCGCGGCTGGTCGGCATCCGCACCTCGCTGTCGGGGCAGATGGCGTTCCTACTCGCCTCGGTCATCGGCGCGATCTCCGGCATCCTGATCGTGCCGATCACAACGCTCTATTACGACACCGGCTTCATCGTCGGCCTGAAAGGTTTTGTCGCCGCGATCATCGGCGGACTCATCAGCTATCCGATCACCGCCGCCGCCGCCATCGTGGTCGGTCTCGTCGAGGCGTTCTCGTCGTTCTATGCCAGCAACTACAAGGAAGTCATCGTCTTCACCCTGATCATTCCGGTCCTCGTCTTGCGCTCGCTCGCTGCGCCCGACGTCGAGGAAGAGAAGGAGTGACGACCATGACACAACGTTGGCCGATCATTCTTTTCGCATTGGTGATGGCGGCGCTGCCGCTGGTTCCCGAGCTTCCGCCGTTCTGGATCGTGTTGCTGAACAACATTGGCCTTGCCGCGCTGGTGGCGATGGGCTTGGTGCTGCTCACCGGCGTCGGCGGCCTCACCTCGTTCGGGCAAGCGGCCTTCTGCGGCTTCGGCGCCTACACCACCGCCGTACTCTCCACCGCTTACGGCGTGTCGCCGTGGCTGACGCTGCCGCTGGCCTTGATCGTCAGCGGCCTCGCCGCCGTGGTGCTCGGCCTGATCACGGTGCGCCTTTCCGGCCACTACCTGCCGCTCGGCACCCTGGCCTGGAGCCTCGGCCTCTACTACCTGTTCGGCAAGCTGGAATTCGTCGGCCGCAACGACGGCATTTCGGCGATCCCACCGCTCGAAATCGGCTCATGGCGGATGCTCGATGCCGGCTCGATCTATTACGTGATCTGGATCGCCGTGATCCTCTCCGCCGTGCTCACCACCAACCTGCTGGATTCGCGCACCGGGCGCGGCATCCGCGCGCTGCGCCGCGGCCATATCGCGGCCGAGGCCTTCGGCGTCAACACCGCGCGCGCGAAACTATTGGTGTTCATCTATGCCGCCGTGCTCGCCGGATTGTCCGGCTGGCTCTACGCGCACTTCCTGCGCGCGGTGACGCCGACGCCGTTCGGCGTCCACGCCTCGATCGAATATCTGTTCATCGCCGTGGTCGGCGGCGCCGGCTACATCTGGGGCGGCGTGCTCGGCGCGGTGATCGTCATCGTGCTCAAGGAAATCCTGCAAAGCTACCTGCCGCTGATCTTCGGCGGACAGGGCCAGCTTGAACTGATCGTGTTCGGCCTCGTGCTGGTGGCACTGGTGCATCTCGCGCCCGGCGGCG
>Ga0209952_1003604_pt1 | contig 10588 bp, 6 predicted proteins | sample ThiBiot_750_biof_2_FD_183951 | JGI IMG/M metagenome (GOLD analysis project Ga0209952, IMG submission 183951) | Wastewater bioreactor microbial communities from Cape Town, South Africa - Thiocy_cont_750_biof (SPAdes) | ecosystem: Engineered > Bioreactor > Thiocyanate-remediating >...
GTGTTGCAGAAACGCTGTGGAATCTCGGCTGCTACGAAATCTCGCTTGGCGACACCATCGGCGTCGGCACGCCGGCGAAAGCGCGAGCGATGCTGCGCGCGGTCGGTGGCGATGTGCCGATGGCGAAGCTGGCGATGCACTTCCACGATACCTACGGACAGGCGCTCGCCAATCTCTATGCCGGCATGGAGGAGGGTGTGTTCGTGATCGATGCCGCCGCAGGCGGTCTCGGCGGCTGTCCCTACGCGCCCGGCGCGACCGGCAACGTCGCGACTGAGGATGTGGTCTACATGCTGGAAGGCATGGGCATTCCGACCGGCGTGGATATGGACAAGCTGCTCGCCGCCACCAATCAGATGAGTACGTTGCTGGGGCGCCCGCCGGTCAGCCGTGTGGCATCGGCGCTCAACGCCAAGCGGAGCAAGGCCGCCAAGGCTTAAATCAGGGCCTGAGTTCCGGCGTAACAATCCGGATTTCTTTGCGTAGCTCCTGTTGCGGCTGCTTCGTGCGGCGCTTTAACAGGAGGATATTGTCATGATCTCACGCATCCGTTTTGCGTCTGCCGTTTCGGCGTCCGTCATCGCATTCGGTCTGACGTTCAGCCCTGCGTTGGCACAGGACAAGATGAGCAAGGATAGCGGCATGAAGACAACGACAATGTCGAAGGACAAGATGCCAAAAGACAGCATGTCCAAGGGCAAGATGTCGAAGGACCGCATGACGCACGACAACATGATGAAAAAGGACGAAATGAAGAAATAGCTTCGCCCGTGACGGGCGACGATGCCGTCAATTGTTTGCGGCATCGCGTCCGATCGCCGCGATCTACTTCTTCTTGCCTCTCGCCTTGCGCGCGGCATAGCGCGCGTCGCGGGCCGCCTTGCGTTCCGCTTCGAGTTCGGCTTCGCGTGCGGCGGCTTCCGCCTTCTCACGTTCGAGCTGTTCGGCGGCGTGCCGCGCGGCCTCGGCCTCGCGGGCGGCTTCCTCGGCCTTGGCGATTTCACGCAGCCGCTTCGCCTCTGCGCGTTCGGCGGCGTGCGCGGCGCGTTCGGCCTGGCGCTGCTTGACAGCCGGATCGTCAGGACCGGGCTGCGCGCGGAACTTGTTCAAAATGTCCTTTTTGGCTTGCAGCGCCGCCTTTTGACGATCGGCAAAGCCGGGCTCTTTGAAACGACTCATCGATAACCTTTGGCATAGGGCAGAGAGGATGGCGCGCAGGGCGACCGCCCCCGAAACGGTGATTTTCGTGGCCCCTGTCTACGCGACAGACGGCATTCAGGTCCACCGGTTTGCAGCGATTTTGTTCCACAATAGCAGCGAGGGGGCCCATGGGATGGGCCCCCTCGAACTTTGTTTAAATCTGGCAGGTTTCGTTATCAGGGGACGCGATGCAGGACGCAAATCTTGTTGCCGTCCGGATCGCGCAGATAAGCGAGGTAAAGCTTCACGGCGCCGTTGTCGCGCACGCCCGGCGGGTCCTCGCAGGTGGTGCCGCCGTTGGCGATGCCGGTGGCGTGCCAGGCGTCGGCTTCTTCCTGTGACTTCGCCAGGAAGCCGATGGTGCCGCCGTTAGCGTGGGTCGCCGGCTCGCCGTCGATCGGCTTGGAGACCGCGAAGGTGCCGGTCTTGGTGCGGTAGAAAATCCGATGCCGATCGACCACGGCCGGCGGGACGCCCAGCGTGCCGAGCAGCTTGTCGTAAAACGTCTTGGCCCGATCCAGGTCGTTGGTGCCGATCATGACGTGGGAAAACATCGTGTTTCACTCCGAAATGGCTTGTTGATGGTTGCAGGCGAGGAAAACCATTCAACAGGGAACGGCGGAATTGTCGAGGGTGATTTCAAACAGCGGTTCGAATTGCCGCAACCCGGGCGCATATCTTTGTCCGGATTTGACGCCAGCGCGGGCTTTTTGGTAACGGCGATGGTAAGAGATGGAAACGACGGTCCCATAGCTCAACTGGATAGAGTAGCGGATTTCTACTCCGCGGGTTGCAGGTTCGAATCCTGCTGGGATCGCCATCCACGGCTCCATGCGGGGGCGCCGTCGCGTGGCGAGAGATTTGTTGCGTGCCAGGACCGTTCCAGCAGGCAAATTCCGCACAGCCCGCGCCGTTTCATTCCGAACCATATAGCCTCCTTTCGCGACAAAGCGATGGGTGCGTCGGCCTAGCGGTTTCCGCTATGCTTCGGCGTGTCGTCGGAATGCTGCGGACAGGGACCCTGCCAGATCAGGTTGGCGATGGTCGCAATGGGAATCGGCGTAATCGCGCCATCAGCCCGTCACCCTTTTCGCGAATGTTGGAATCGGCGGCCGTTTGCCGTCTGAAGGAGAATGCCATGATCGGTTTGATCCGCGCCGTCAGTATTGCGTGCGTGCTCGCGTTCGGCATGGTCGCCGCGCAGGCCGCCGACAAGGCTTACAAGCGGGACGATCTGGCGGATGCCGCGATCAAGCTGCAAGCGCAGATCAAGACCGAGGCAGGCGGCGTCGCCAAGCCGGCGTCGCAGTTGCGCACCGACGCCGAGGCGGCAATGAGGAAAGGCAATCTCCGCGAAAGCCTGCAAATCCTCGGGCAGCTTGTCGCCACGGCGCCCGATGATGGCGGCAACTGGCTGCGGCTGGCAAAGACTATCCTTCAGGTCCGCCCGATCACCAACAGCGAACAGACCTTGCTGCGCGAGCGGGCCTCGACCGCCGCCTATCTGGCCTACCAGCGCGCCGGCAATGCCGGCGAGGAAGCCGATGCGCTCGCGGTACTCGGCCGCACCTTCGCCCTGCGCCGGCTGTGGCGGCCGGCGCTTGACACCATGCAATTGTCGCTCGACCTGCGCGAGGTCGCAGACGTGCGCGGCGATTACGAGAAGCTGCGCGACGATCACGGCTTCCGGCTGCTCGACTACAGCGTGGATTCGGATTCCGCTTCGCCGCGCGTCTGTTTCCAGTTCTCGGAGGACCTCGCCAAGCGCACCGACTTCGCGCCGTATCTCGCGCTCGCCGGCAACGATGCGCCGGCGATTTCCGCGGAGGAGCGGCAGCTTTGCGTCGACGGCCTGAAGCACGGCGAGCGCTACAACATCAACCTGCGCGCCGGGCTGCCATCGACCGTGCGGGAGACGCTGCCGAAGTCGGCGGAGTTCAACGTCTATGTCCGCGACCGCAAGCCGTTCGTGCGCTTCACCGGCCGCGCCTATGTGCTGCCGCGCACCGGCCAGCGCGGCATTCCGGTGGTCAGCGTCAACACCCAGAACGTGGCGGTCAATGTCTTCCGGATCGGTGACCGCAATCTGATCAACACTGTGATCGGCAGCGACTTCCAGCGCGCCTTGAGCCGCTATGAACTTTCGACGCTGGGCGAGGAGCGCGGCGTCAAGGTGTGGAGCGGGGATCTCGCCACCGCTTCGACGTTGAACGCCGATGTCACCACCGCGTTTCCGGTCGATCAGGCGCTGGGCGACCTGCAACCCGGCGTCTATGTCATGACCGCCGCGCCGAAGGGACCGCAGGCCAGCGACGAGGATTCCGGCTCGTTGGCGACCCAGTGGTTCATCGTCTCCGATCTCGGGCTGACGGCGTTTTCCGGCAACGACGGCATCCACGTCTTCGTCAATTCGCTGGCGACCACCGATCCGATGGCCAACGCCGAGGTGCGCCTGCTGGCGCGCAACAACGAAATCCTCGCCACCCGCAAGACGGACGCGGCCGGGCATGTGCTGTTCGAGGCGGGATTGGCGCGCGGCGAGGGCGGCCTGTCGCCGGCGCTGCTGACTGTCGTGGGCGAGAAGGCGGACTATGCGTTTCTCAGCCTGAAGACCACCGCCTTCGATCTCTCGGATCGCGGCGTCAGCGGACGTCCGGTTCCAGCCGGAGCGGATGCCTTCGTCTATGCCGAGCGCGGTGTGTATCGCTCCGGTGAGACGGTCCATCTCACCGCGTTGCTGCGCGACGGGCAGGGCAAGGCGATGACCGGCGGCCCGCTGACACTGGTGGTGGAACGGCCCGACGGCGTCGAGTATCGCCGCGCCTCTCTGCCGGATCAGGGCGCCGGCGGCCGCAGCCTGTCGCTGCCGCTGAATACGGCGGTGCCGACCGGCACTTGGCGCGTGCGCGCCTTCACCGATCCCAAAGCCGCGTCGGTCGGCGAGACGACGTTCATGGTCGAAGATTATGTGCCGGATCGCATCGAATTCGATTTGACCAGCGAAGCCAAGCAGATCACGACGGAAGCTCCGGTGACGCTTAAGGTCGACGGCCACTTCCTCTACGGCGCGCCGGCGTCCGGCCTGCAACTCGAAGGCGACCTGCTCGTTGCGCCGGCCGCCGTGCGTCCGGGCTATGCCGGCTATCAGTTCGGCGTGCCGGACGAGGAAACCGCGAGCAACGAACGCACCCCGATCGAGAACCTGCCGGAGGCGGATGCCAACGGTGTCGCCACCTTCCCGGTGAGCCTTGCCAAGGCTCCGGCGTCGGCAAGACCACAGGAAGCGCAGATATTCATCCGCATGGCGGAAGCCGGCGGTCGCGCGGTGGAGCGCAAACTGGTGCTGCCGGTCGCGCCGCCATCGGCGATGATCGGCGTCAAGCCGCTATTCTCGGGCAACAGTGTCGCGGAGGGCGAGAACGCCAATTTCGATGTCGCCTTCGTCGCCCCGGACGGCACCGCGCTGGCGCGCAGCGGCCTGCGCTACGAACTGCTCAAGATCGAGTCCCGCTATCAGTGGTATCGCCAGAGTGGCTCGTGGGAATACGAGCCGGTGAAATCCACCAAGCGCGTTGCCGACGGCGATCTCTCTATTTCCGCCGACAAGCCGGCGCGGTTGCAACTGTCGCCGCGGCCAGGCCGCTACCGGCTCGACGTCAAGTCGGCGGACTCCGCCGATGGGCCGCTGACGTCGGTGACCTTCGATGTCGGCTGGTATTCGGACGGCAGCGCCGATACGCCGGACCTGCTAGAAACCTCCATCGACAAGCCGCAATACGCGTCCGGCGACACCATGACGGTGTCGGTCAACGCCCGCACCGCCGGCAAGCTGACCGTCAACGTGCTGGGCGACCGGCTGCTGACGACGCAGACCCTCGATGTCAAGGAAGGTACCTCGCAGGTTCGCATTCCGGTCGGCTCCGACTGGGGCACCGGCGCTTATGTCGTGGCCACCTTGCGCCGGCCGTTGGATGCGGCGGCACAAAGGATGCCCGGCCGCGCCATCGGCCTGAAGTGGTTCGGCATCGACAAGGACGCGCGCACCCTCAAGGTCGAGCTGTCGCCGCCCGCTTTGGTGCGGCCCAGCACGACGATGGTGCTGCCGGTGAAGATCGGCGGGCTCAGCCCCGGCGAGGACGCCAAGATCGTGGTCGCCGCCGTCGATGTCGGTATTCTCAATCTCACCAACTACAAGCCGCCGGCGCCCGACGATTATTATCTCGGCCAGCGCCGCCTTTCGGCGGAAATCCGCGATCTTTACGGCCAGTTGATCGACGGAATGCAGGGCTCGCGCGGGCAGATCCGTAGTGGCGGTGACGCCGCCGGGGCGGAGATGCAAGGCTCGCCGCCGACGCAAAAGCCGCTGGCACTGTATTCCGGCATCGTCACTGTCGGGCCGGACGGCACAGCCAATATCCCGTTCGAGATTCCGGAGTTTGCCGGCACCGCGCGGGTGATGGCGGTGGCCTGGACCGCGACCAAGCTCGGCCGTGCCACGACCGACGTGACGGTGCGCGATCCGGTGGTGCTGACCGCGACGTTGCCGCGTTTCCTGCTGAGCGGTGATCGCGGCAGCATGAATTTCGAACTCGACAACGTCGAGGGCGAACCCGGCGACTACAGTATCAATGTCAGCGCCTCCGGTCCCATCAAGGTGCCGGGCAACGCCACCACGACCGTCAACCTCAAGGCCAAGCAGCGTTCATCGATGGCGCTGGCGCTCGATGCCGACGGCACCGGCACCGCGCAGATCGACGTCGCCATCAAGGGGCCGAACGGCATGACCTTGGCGCGGCACTACGCGCTCGACGTCAAGGCGGCGACGCAGATTTTGGCGCGCCGCTCGGTGCGGACCCTGGCGAAGGGTGAAAGCCTGACGCTGACGAAAGACATGTTCTCCGACCTCGTTGCCGGCACCGGCGGCGTGTCGCTGTCGGTGAGCCAGTCCACCGCGCTCGACGCCGCCACTATCCTCAAGGCGCTGGATCGCTATCCGTTCGGCTGTTCCGAGCAGATCACCAGCCGCGCCATGCCGTTGCTTTACGTCAACGATCTGGCGGCGGGCGCGCATCTGGCGATGGACACCGCGGTCGATCAGCGCATCAAGGACGCCATCGACCGGCTGCTGTCACGGCAGGGCTCGAACGGTTCGTTCGGCCTGTGGTCATCGGGCGGCGACGATGCGTGGCTTGATGCCTACGTCACCGACTTCCTCAGCCGTGCGCGAGAGAAGGGCTTTGCCGTGCCGGACATCGCTTTCCGTTCGGCGCTCGATCGCGTGCGTAACTCGGTCGTCAATGCCAATGAGCCGGAGAAGGACGGTGGCCGCGATCTCGCTTACGGGCTCTACGTGCTGGCGAAGAACGGCACCGCGCCGGTCGGCGACCTGCGTTATCTCGCCGACACCAAGCTGAACAATCTCGCAACGCCGATTGCCAAGGCTCAGCTTGCCGCGGCGTTGGCGCTGGTCGGAGATCGCGGCCGCGCCGAGCGTGTCTATTCATCGGCCGTGGAGAGCCTTAACCCGAAGCCGGTGATCGAGTTCGGCCGCACCGACTACGGCTCGGCCTTACGTGATGCGGCGGCGCTGGTGTCGCTCGCCAGCGAAGGCAACGCGCCGCGCGCGACGCTGACGCAGGCGGTGCAGCGGGTCGAGGCCGCGCGCGGTCTGACGCCCTACACCTCGACGCAGGAGAACGCGTGGCTGGTGCTGGCATCGCGGGCACTTGCCAAGGATGCGGGCAACATCTCGCTCGACATCGACGGCTCGCCGGTCAAAACCGTGGTCTATCGCAGCTACAAGGCGGCTGACATCGACGGCAAGCCGATCAAGATCACCAACCTCGGCGACGTGCCGATGCAAGCGGTGGTCTCGGTTACCGGTGCGCCGGTGACGCCGGAGCCGGCCGCGTCCAACGGCTTCAAGATCGAACGCAACTACTTCGCGCTCGACGGCACGCCGGCGGACCCGGCACAGGCCAAGCAGAACCAGCGTTTCGCGGTGGTGCTGAAGATCACCGAAGCCAAGCCGGAATACGGCCACATCATGGTGGTGGACTATCTTCCGGCCGGCTTCGAGATCGACAATCCGCATCTGGTGTCGTCGGGCGATACCGGGACACTGGACTGGATCGAGGACGGCGAGGAGCCGGAACACACCGAGTTCCGCGACGACCGCTTCAGCGCGGCCATCGATCGGGCGGCGAAGGACAAGTCGGTGTTCACCGTCGCCTACGTCGTGCGCGCGGTGTCGCCGGGCAAATACGTGCTGCCGCAGGCTTATGTCGAGGACATGTACAATCCCTCGCGCTATGGTCGCACCGGCACGGGAGCGATTGAGGTGAAAGCGGCGAAATGACGGTGTCCGAGGCCATACACGTCAAACCCCGGCGCCGCTGGCGCTGGGCGAAGCGCGTGGCCTTGGCGGGCATTGCCGTTCTGGCGGCGTGCGGTATCGCCTTCGCGTCGTGGGTAGCGTCGCTGGGGCCGCTGCCGTTCAAGGAGGCCCGCCAAATCTCGACCACCGTGGTCGACCGCGACGGCAAGCTGCTGCGCGCCTTTGCCATGGCGGACGGCCGCTGGCGGTTGCCCGTCGATGCCAAAACCGATGTCGATCCGGGTTATCTGACACTGCTGCTGGCCTATGAGGATCAACGCTTCTACGCGCATGGCGGCGTCGATCCGTGGGCGCTGGGGCGTGCGGCGTTCCAGCTTGTGACGCGCGGCCACATCGTCTCCGGTGGTTCCACCATCACCATGCAGCTTGCGCGGCTGATGGAGCCGCGGCAGCGCCGCTCGCTTTACGCCAAGCTGCATCAGATCGTGCGCGCCATCGAGATCGAGCGGAAGCTCGACAAGGATGAAATCCTCAATCTCTACCTGACGCTGGCGCCGTTCGGCGGCAATCTCGAAGGCGTGCGCGCGGCGTCCATCGCCTACTTCGGCAAGGAGCCGAAGCGGTTGTCGTTGGCGGAGGAAGCGCTGTTGGTGGCTCTGCCGCAATCGCCGGAAACGCGCCGCATCGATCGCCATCCGCAAGCGGGACAGGCGGCGCGCGACCGCGTGCTCGACCGTATGGTGGAAGAAGGCAAAGTGTCGGCCGAAGATGCCGCGCAGGCCAAGGCGGTGCCGGTGCCGCGCTTCCGTCATCCGATGCCGTTGCTGGCGCCGCATTCCGCCGAGCGCGCGATGGCGACGGTGAAAGATGCGCCGCTCATCCATCTGACGCTCGACGCCGGTTTGCAGCGCAATCTCGAAACGCTGGCGCGTGATCGCGCGGCCGCACTCGGTCCCGATATCTCGGTTGCTATCGTTGCTGTCGACAATGCCAGCGGCGATGTGTTGGCGCGCGTCGGCTCGCCGGACTATTTCGATACCCGGCGTGCCGGGCAGGTGGACATGACGCGCGCGGTGCGCTCGCCCGGCTCGACGCTGAAGCCGTTCATCTACGGCATGGCGTTTGAGGATGGCATCGTTCACCCGGAAAGCCTGATCGACGACCGGCCGATCCGCTTCGGCGCTTACGCGCCAGAAAACTTCGACATGAGTTTCCAAGGTACGGTGTCGGTGCGCCACGCCTTGCAGATGTCGCTCAACGTTCCGGCCGTCGCGCTGCTCGACCGCGTCGGCGCCAGCCGGATGACGTCGCGGCTGCGGCAGGCGGGAGGTCATCTGACGCTGCCCGAAGGCGAGGTGCCGGGGCTGGCGATGGGGCTCGGCGGCGTCGGCATCACCTTGCAGGACCTCGTGCAACTCTACAGCGGCTTTCCGCGTCTCGGCAGCACGGTGTCGTTGCAGGAAATCCGGCAAAGCGGCGACAAGCCACCGGAGCCGCTGCGGCTGATGGATCGCGTGGCGGCGTGGCAGGTCGGCAACGTGCTGATGGGAACGCCGCCGCCCGACAACGCGGTGCGCAACCGGATCGCGTTCAAGACTGGCACCAGCTACGGCTATCGTGATGCGTGGTCGGTCGGCTTCGACGGCCGCATGACGGTGGGTGTCTGGGTCGGGCGGCCGGATGGCGCGCCGGTTCCGGGTCTGGTCGGGCGCGGTGCTGCCGCGCCGATCCTGTTCGACGTCTTCGCCCGTTCCGGCAAGCTGCCGCGGCCGCTGCCAAAAGCACCGCACGGAACCCTGATCGCCAGCAACGCGAAATTGCCTTTGCCGCTGCGCCGGTTCCGGCAGGCCGGGGATCTGGTTGATTTGAGCCGTACCCGGCCGCTGCACATCCAGTTCCCGTTGGACGGCTCGCGGATCGATGCGATGGCAGGCCGAAAAGGTGAGGCCAATGCGCTGCCGGTCAAGGTTGCGGGTGGCGTTTTACCGATGACGATGATGGTGAACGGTGTCGCGGTCGGCGGTTTCGACAGCCGGCGGCAACGGTTCATCGAGCCGCCGGGACCGGGTTTCGTCCGCCTCACGGTGATGGACGCGACTGGCGCGGCGGACACAGTCGTCGTCAGAATTCAATAACGCCCGGCTAACCGGTTGTCGCTCCGTCGGTTTCATCGTATGCGGAACCGATGATCGAGAATGCCTACCAGTCCAGATTTGGTGCGCCGCGCGAGCCCAACAACCGGGTCAATCCGGGCCGGGGACTCGTGACCGTCATCAATTTCGTCACCGTCAGCAATTGGCGCGCCGTGGTGTTTCTGGCGGTCTGCGGTTTTCTGATGTTTCTGCCAGGCTTCTTCAACATCCCGCCGATCGATCGCGACGAGGCCCGCTTCGCACAAGCCACCAAGCAGATGGTGGAGACCGGCGATTTCGTCGACATCCGCTTCCAGGACGAAGTCCGCTATAAGAAGCCGGTCGGCATCTACTGGCTCCAGGCAGCGGCGGTGGAAACGGCGTCGTCGCTCGGCCTGCCGCGCGCGCAGGTGCGCATCTGGCTCTATCGCGTGCCGTCGCTGTTCGGCGCCATCGGCGCGGTGCTGCTGACCTATTGGGCGGCGCTGGCCTTCGTCACACGACGCAGCGCGGTGCTGGCGAGCCTGTTGTTATGCAGTTCGGTGCTGCTCGGCGTCGAGGCGAGGCTGGCGAAAACCGATGCGATGCTGCTGCTCACCGTGGTCGCCGCGATGGGCGCGCTGGCGCGGGTTTACCTGTCGTGGCAGCGCGGCGAGGACCCGGACCGGCCGCCATGGGCATGGCCGGTGATCTTCTGGACGGCAATTGCCGGCGGTGTGCTGCTCAAGGGACCGCTGATCCTGATGTTCGTCGTGCTCACCGTGGGCACGCTGGCGATTATGGATCGCTCCGCCAACTGGCTGTGGCGGTTGCGGCCGCTGTGGGGCCTGCTGTGGCTATTGGTGCTGGTGCTGCCGTGGTTCGTGGCGATCTTCTGGCGCGCCGGCGATGCCTTCTTCGCCGACTCCGTCGGCGGCGA
>Ga0209952_1003609_pt1 | contig 10577 bp, 9 predicted proteins | sample ThiBiot_750_biof_2_FD_183951 | JGI IMG/M metagenome (GOLD analysis project Ga0209952, IMG submission 183951) | Wastewater bioreactor microbial communities from Cape Town, South Africa - Thiocy_cont_750_biof (SPAdes) | ecosystem: Engineered > Bioreactor > Thiocyanate-remediating >...
GGTATTGTGCTTCTAGTTGTCATGATACGATGCAAGTAAAGTAAGAGTAAAAAAGTATCTTCGAACATATATTTAAAAAAAAAACATTCGTGACTCATTTTTCTTATCTTTGAATATTTACACTAGTCGTGAAACAGAGTGAAATGGATAATTGAAAGCTCGTTTCTTTGATTACACTTTCAAACATTGAAATTCTTGAATAGTTTTATTCAGTTATAATTCTCGTTATAATAAAATCTATCAAATCTTTTGTGGTTCATATTCGTATTGATTCATCATTTTTGTTTGTGTTTCTTTCACGGCTTTCATTTGTTCAGCTATCATAGGATATTTGTTAATCTGTTCTATCATTTCATAAATATCTACTAATGTTATATGTTCATGATTGGATTGATATTTTAATTCTTGTAATTTGTCGAGCAATTTTCTATTGAAATGAGCTTGATTATGTTTTTCAAGAATATATTTTTCTTCGTCGATCATTCGTTCCAAACCAATGGTAAATGGATCGTCTTTTGAGTAGCCAAGAAAATTAGCAAATTTTGCACTGACTGTGCATAATATCTCCAATATTTTCGTTAATTCTTCTTTTTTATAATCTGAAATATTTCTAACCATACGATATTCGAGTGTATAGTTGACTCGTATGTGTTTATCAGGAGAACATGAACATGTACATTTATTGTCTTGAATTTCATGCATACGATAATGTAGAATCCAAAAGTCACCAACAAGCTTTGGTTCCTCTTTGCAAGAATGACAGTGACTAATTTTAGGACAAACAGGTTTGGCACATAGTTCAATAAATTGAGTTGTTTTGTTGTTCTCGCAGATGATTATATTTCGAAGAATATTTCGTATGGTTTCAAGTAGAGGACGAATCATGTATAGAATTTGAAATTGCGCATGTTTTACTGATTGCCATTCACGATTTGTAAGATCAATGGCTGTTTGTTTTGCAATATAATTGACAAAACGTTCGGATTCTTTGACTGATACTGACCAACTTTGCTGATATTCACGTTCAGCAGCATCCGAGAACGGTATGTCATTCCGTAGAGCGACTAAATAACGAAATGCTTCACTATCGAAACAGAATGCATTCTCTTTTCCAAATGGTATATCTTTGATTGATAGTGAGTTGAGCATTGTTTTCAAGAGTGGAGCAGTGTCTCCTGGCGTGTAGAAAGTCGACCGACCATTGGTAAAACAGAAAATAATGTTTTTCTTAGCACTTGGATCGAGAAATGAAAAGATTTGATTGAAACATGTTCGAAAACAGATGTTTAGTCGTTGTGAATTGGGTTTGAAAAGAAAACAAATGGCATTTAAATGACTGAGATTATTGACATAATGTAAAATATGTTCTATATTTTGATCATCTTGTTCAAGACCACGTGTATCACCAAAACCAGGTGTATCAATAATACGTAGTTTCTTGTCACTCTTTCCAATATTAAATACATATGATTTGCAATGTTGTGTGACAGATTGACCAATGTCATTAAAATTTTCATTATTAAGACTATCGATTTCACCGAATTTGATAATTTTTTCGTCGAAATTATCACCAGTTGTTAAGATAAAGGAGACAGGTATAATAACGATTGGTTCATTTGATTTAGCTTGTTCAAGTGAGTTAAAAGCAATATAATTAGCAAACGCATTGATAAAAGTAGATTTACCCACGCCGGTTTCACCCATCAGAAGAATATTTGTTGTTTTTTCGATTGTCGGAGATGATACTGACAATGGTGGACGGTTTTCTTTCGAACTTGGCTGACATATTGATTGATGATCATCCATGCAGTCAATTCTATTCACATTTTGATTTGTTACGTCTTCCATTGATGGTAAAGATCTATTTGGTTTAATATTTAGACTAGATACGAAGTGGTCACTATCTTTCTTAATTAGTCTTTTGGTTTCATCAGTTATGTTGTCACGTTGGTCTAAACAATATTGACCTGGATTACAGCAGTCAAGTCTTAAAACTTCCAAATGAACAGCTGAAGAATATATTTCTTTAAATCTTTCTAGATCTAGTATCAGTTTTTTAACATCTACCATTAAAGATATTAGCTCGTTCTCGTGTAGTGCTTCAGCGACTGTATGATCGCTAATTCTGTTACTACGAGTCTGGATCACCAAGACGGTTAAGTCATCTTTTTTCTTAATATATTCTTTTTCTATTGTACAAAATCGTTTACATAATTGATCGGTGAATTGTTTACTGTGATCAAACGTATTTTCTAAGACGATTTCTATTTCTTCTAGCATAAATCTCGCATGTATTACCGTAGTTCTCAACAGAAGCATACAACGTTCAATGCGATTTATCAAGTCGGATGAAAGAGTTTTAAATGCGATTGTTTTCTTCATATAAACTTGGTATAATGATGAGATCGATTGGAGTATATAGGTCGATGGATAACAGAATGTAAGACTCTTCTGAATGTAACATGTATAAGTAAAAAGCTGGAACAAATCGTATAAATAATTTAATGTAGGTATATTGGAGTATATAGTTACAGTAATATTTGAAGTAAGAGATTCTATTATGTCGTATGAAATAGTATAGCTTCCACGTCGAAATTTATCGGAAATTTTCTGAAGCATAGAGTCGACCCTTTCAACATTCACTTGCGGTAACAATTGAATAACAGCAAGAAAATCTATTCCATAACGTATGCCAGTAACAATATGAGTTGCGTTGGAATATGGAAAGATAGTCTGAACAATTTTCAAATATTGTGAAGATACTATTTCTAGTCTACTTTCTTGTTGTATCCACGAATAATATAAGAATCGAGTATGTTCATCGATGTACACCGGATGATCAAGAACTTTTGCTACTCCTTCTCTTCTTGCGAAGTTCAATAGCAAACTTAGTCGTAATTCATTTTCAATGCCAATGGTTTGAAGCAAATTGTTACTTTCACTAGTTTTACCTTTTACCAGTTTGCATGTTGGTGTTTCGCGCAATGGAGAATGTTTCTCTATACAAGGCATAATAGGTACACCAATTATTTGATCTCGAGTTGCATCATACGGAGAACCTAAAACTCCAGACAAATTTATTGCTCTTCGTTGTATCACATCAGGAGTTCTATGATGATAATGTGCCATTAATAATTTCTAAAACTACTGTTTATAGTATCTAAAAAGAAAAAAAAAGTTTCTAAATATAATTGCTTATAGAGAATACTGCAAAAATGGGATGGAATGAAATTATCTCTTCTTTTCAAATTTTCAGCCAGCAAAAAATTGAATTTATTCATATAATTAAACTGGTAAAAAACATTCGAAAACAATCTTTTTCCTACTTTTTCGAGAGTTGTTTGACAATTGTTCTTTATTATGAGGCAACAAAAATTTGTGCCATGTGCTTTTTTTCTCACTCTCCGTCAACAGAACAGAAAAAAGAATTGTTGACAATATATTCTATGTTGGAAATTGTCAAAATACGTCTATAGTGCTAGATTTATTTTAATATATATCATCGATACGATACATGAGAAGTGACTATACATTTCCAGAAAAGAGAAACAAGTACAATTCAATGGAAGTAAATTAAACATTTACATTATACATAGAGCAACAAAATAAATCGATTGACCTGTTTCTTGAATTCGTACTAATTCATCTGTTGTTTTATTTATTGAAGGATTGACACCATAATTAGCATAAGTAAAAAAGATACTACTCAGCGGAATGCCTAAAATGAACAAAGCAAAATTATGTGTTTTTTTTCTTTCGATTTCATATCGATTTACCATTGGATGAATAGTATCGAAAGAAGCAAAAATACGAAGCGAAACATTCGATATTTTCAACGATGAGATTGGAAGAAATAGCAAAATTGGAATTTCTAGCAGCTGATGAAAGAGAAATTTGTATTAGAAAAATAGAAGAAATTCAATTATGGCAAAAAGAGCAGAAGAACAAATGATAGCATCGACTCCTCTCGAGAAACATTGACATATTATTCATAACAATGTCTTGATCACTTTGTTATGAAAATAAAGAAATAAATACGAAAAATGATAAAAAAGGCTGAGGCATTAACCGGTTATAGAATTACATGTTTTTATTTTCGTTTTATATTAATTGTAGTCGATAGCTCGATCAAATAAATATAATATAGAAGTGTTAAAAGTTTCATAATTCATCTTTTTCGATGATATTATTATTTAATTCATTGGTTTTATGGATCCAAACAGTTTCATTTAAATTGGCAATACCTAAATTTTTCAATTTTGTATACATGGATGTTTGAAAGTCCGGTGAGGATACTATCGCTTGCATTGTTTCATCATCATTGCCGCCTGTCCAATAAGGTGTATGATGCAAATAATAGCCAAAATTCGATTCACAAAAATTGAAGTACATGGCTGTATTTAGTATATGTTCATGCCATGCTTTATCAATCATTTCTGATGGTTCACCAAGCAGACCATTTTTTGCACCTGTATAGTAATTTTCTAATTCAAGAATGGTATTCAAGGCATCAGTTTCACTCATATGCTCAACAGTTTGTAATCGTTCATATAAATATTGAATATCTTTGTCTCGTATTACGATCGTTTCATAACATAGGACTGAATAACGTAATAGAATCGATAGAAAACATATTCCTGGAATAGTAACAAATACATATATATTTTCATAGGATAAGCAAAAATTTTATATACCCATAAAAATGACCGCCATCTGCGATGCGGAAGAAAGTTTGGATAGAATAGAATTATTTGAAACAAAAAAATATTATCGATTCATATACTGATATAAAAAGAAGTTACGTGATCAATTTACATGTTGACGAAAAAAGGAAGTGATAAAAAGAATCGAATTTCATTTATATTTAGGAATTAAACTATCTTGTTACAAAGTGATACGTATGTATTTATATACAAACAAAAAAACATTATTTTCTTTAAGTTATTACAATGATACAGTATTTCGTATTGGCATTACTTCTCTCAACATTAATAATTGGCAATGTTGCTGGAGAAACACGTCGTGAAACATTGGCTCGTATGTTGAACGATGGTGAGAATTCAGAACATAGTGCTGTAAAACGACACGTTTATAAATGCACTTATCGTCCATCACAAAGACGACCATCCGGACCAATTCGAACCTAAAGCGTGAACTTTCACATATTGTTTCATTCTAACAATAATTTTTGAAATTAAAAAATAAACTAAAACAATACGTGCCGCCATCTAATACATTGCATTTTAATTTATTGTAGACTTCATGAAAACACGACCAAAATTTCTTTTCATTTGTATATGTCTGATCTTTGGAATATCATCGAGAGATTATAATCAAGTAAAAATTCCGGAACATGATTTTCAGTATATTGTATATAGTTTACAAATGATCTATGGAATGAACTATGACGATGCAAAAAATTCTGTTTTAGAACTCGAACATTTTTATAGTGGAATAAAATTTCATATTATTGACAATAGAACTGATCATCCGCAGACAGCAATTAAAAATGCTTGGGAAATACATATTATCAATACTCGAATGTACTTTAATTTTACTTACTCAATCTTTGGTGAATATCTTCATTATAGACCGGTAGAACAACAACGAGGTCAGTTATATGTATATGAGAAACTCAAATATTCTGGGATAAACAATATGAATGAAACAGTTTGGTTGCTGAAATCGTTTCAATCAAACGAAGATTATTCATTAACGGAATCTTGGAATATCTACTATAAGCAATCAAGAACTTTATCAACATTCAATGAAAGAGTAAATCGATTTTTGAAGAAATTTATTGAGGAACATAATCCATCAACAGATCATTTTCAAGTGTTAGATATTGCTATGGGACAAGGACGAAATTCCATCTGGCTTGCACAAAAAGGTTACAATGTAACAGGATTTGATTCATCCGATGAAGGTATTCAAATAGCTATAAATAATGCTCGCCAAATGAATTTGACGACATTGAAAGTTTCTCGAACAACCATAGAAGAATTTCAATTTGGTTTGGAACAATGGAATTTAATTATTTGTTTGTATTTTCCAATTATAAATGAAACTAGTTATTTATATAAATTAGAACAATCATTGAAATATAAAGGTTTATTAATTGTGGAAGTTTTTCATTGGGATGGTTTAAGTGGTGATTTACCACTTCCAATTGATGTTACATATAAAACAAATGCTCTACCATTATTATTTCCTAATTTAACAACCATCATTTATGAAGGACCAATCGATTACAGTGATTTTGGAAATAAACTTACAAAGATCATTCGATATGTAGGACAAAAAGATCGATGAAAATGACCTCTTTTTTCTTTTTGTTTTATTCAAATCTGAATAATCATAAGAGTGTAGAATGTGATATTTCCTTCCATCCATTCTATCGACTAAGTTCTGTTAATGGTAATCTTTTTAATTTTCGATAGCAATTGATAAACAATCGTTTGAAATCTCGACGAAATGATTTGCTTGATATTAAATACATATAAAATGATGCTCCATGATTGATATATGCGAATATAGTTGATAAAGTAAAAATGAAATTTTCAATGGCTATATGTTGATGACTCTTATTTGACATATAATATCGACTGAGACTTATTTCTGTTAACGTAATTGGATATAATGTCGTTGTTACAATGTATAGAATAACTTCTGACATAACAAGAATTAATAGACCTCGTTCTCGTCGAGTAATTTTATTTGTATGACGTATTCTTGGTTGAATACGTACACGACGAAATTTCAAATTTTGATATGTTAAATAACCGAATATGGCTGAAATTGTTGGTGGAAGTATACCAATAGCAAGAAGTACATAAATTGAAAAATAGACTGCATAAATACCAAATACCGTACATAAACCAGTATTAATTGTTACTAGAATTGGAATATGACAGCCAGCAATTAACCAAAAGATAAATGAAATAAAGACCATGATTTTAGCTCGTTTCAATGTACTACATGCACGAAAATTGATATAGATATGTGTCATCATATAACGATCGATACATGCTAAAACAATTATTGTTTTTGCTACTTGACCAAATGTACCCGAAATATAATATCGTATTTTACAATAGGCAAATGCTGCCAGTGATGAGCTAATAAATGAATAAGAAAGCATTCGTGTCAAACAATTAAACGTCAAATAAATATTATTAACTATTGCTAAACTTAAAACATAAAATGAACATGCATTATGTTGTTGACGACTGAAAATGATAAAAATGAATAGATTGCCTATATTGCCTAAAGTTAAAATCAATGGATAGCCATAATAGTTCAGTGAATTTTGAATCGTTGTTAAACTTGTTAATGACATGCTTATGAGAAAGAGAGAGAAAAGAATGTAATAAGATTCAATTAGAAGTAGAATATTTGCGTTTTTTCTTTTAGGGTTTCTTGTTCTAGGTTTTAATAAATTTTTAATTATTCATTTCAAAGCATTTCTTTCTTCTTTTAGAGATGAAAAATCGACTATTGAATTATAACTAAACAGGAGGTGAAAACGATGAATTGAATGCTGATGGTGGAAGATCAATTAAACTCGATAGATTTTTAGCACACGGTTCTGTTTCATCATAAGTATAGTACTGTTCGATTCGATGTGCACGATTAACAAGAGTATTATTCGCAGCCGTTATATTTCGACTATTACAAATTGAAATAATCGCTGTTGAACTATTGATTGCAAGATAATTTCCATTGAAAAATAGATTTTGAACATTATCTGATTGTAAAAGACCTTGAGTATAATTACCAAAATAGAATGTTGATGATGTAATAGAAATATCATTGAAAATCGTTGTTCGTTGAATTGGATCGGGCAGAAATGTAATTATACCTTTCTTCTGCGATATACCTTCATTACAATTAAGAAAAAGATTTTCAGTTAATGTCACATTTCTTGCCGGAGGTCCATCTTTCCAAAATAGTGATGGTTGAAAAAGAATAGCTGGTGCACTCGTACGATTGAATATCGACTGTCGAACGTCGATATTATGCGTTTGTAATAGAGCACCACGACCTCGAATTCGTTCGGCTGTATAATTTCGAACGATGAGCACTGGCGAATCAGCAACACATGCAAAATCACCAATATTGACATTTAATTCATTGGTAAATACGAACAATCGTAGATTCGAAGAGTTTGCTATCGATGACGCAACTGTTGCATTCATATAAGCAGTAAAAGGTTGTTCACTATGACTGAATTGTAGTGTTGTATTATCACCAATATCCAATGGATCGGTCCAACCGAATATTTGCATGAGTAATGCTGTCGAATTGATTACTTCTGTGACAAGAAAATAAACAGCATGAACAGCTAGTCCATCATCTCCTGTCGATTGACATTTGGTATTCGATATGTGAACATATTCTCGACTGTCTGTAATATGTGTACAATCGGAATTTGTACTCAACCAATAATCATCATGAAGTTTTGCATGATAATCGATGATATTCAAACGTTTGGCTCGTACGATAACGATACCCATTAACCATGAATTGAATATTGTGATTGATTGAAGAGTTATATCAGTAACATATTTAAATTCGAGTGCTGCTGCTGAACCTGAATAGATAATAACAACGGGATCATTAATGACAAATTTCGAACGAGATTTCAAAGGTACTCGTACTACACCAGGAGATATTACCGTAGTACTATCGTTCTTTGATGGTTGTTGAAATATTTGATAGGCATTGGGACCGATAGCTGGTCTTTTTAACACAGGATCGTATCGAAACATCGAACGCATCAATCGATCAACATCCGTTTCGTGTGGTGGTTCAACTTTGACATCTGCATATGTTTCACTTAGATTCACAATAAAACCAGCAGTAAACGGACGAGGATAATAATCAATTGAAATATTACTAATTATGAAATCTTGACAATGTATGCCATAAAAAATCGAAATAGATCCATTTCCAACTAGTAGTGTTTCATGCATGCCTCGACCTTGAATCGTTAGATTCGTTGCATTGAAAATTTCAATAGTTGATAATAAATTGTAAGCACCTGAGTCGAAACTTACAATACTATTTCCTTCATAAGCTATTGCTGTATGAACTGCTCGTTGTATACTCGTAGCATCGTCAATTCGATCATTTGGATAAGCACCAAAGTCTTTAACATGAAAGATTTTTCCGCTGACTGCTGCTGACAAAGAATAATGCAAAATTATAATTACATTCAAACGTAATAGCATCTCTGCATTGTTACTTCTTATCTTCAATGAATATACACATTGTGATAACAAGTAAGTATACTTTTTTTCGATTAATCATGTGACGAAATTTCAAAATTTGATAGTTAAAATTCGTGTCATTAGAAATGAAATCATCGATGATATATATGGATATAAACAATCAGAATCTTGAGATGTTTCTGTTATATTTATTAAAGAAAAAAAAAGAGTTTATTCATTGTATTCATCATGCTTTATATGACTCATGTATAAGATGCACTCCACCATGTGTTGATACTGGTGGTCCTTGAAGTTTAAGAATAACTTGATAGTTTGAATCGGATTTCTGTATGAGTGTTGCATTATTTGTTGTTATTTCAATTTCTTGATTATCAATGATTCGATAGACATGTAAAATAATTTGCATGATTGCACTATTTGCAAGACTTAAATAGTAAGATTGACGTTGTTGTGTAAATGATGTTTCAATAATAAGAGTCATATTATTTGCAGCGGTTGTATAAAAGAAATTTACACCTTGACATTGTGCAAAAGTAGTATTAGTATAATTAAGTACCGTTGATGTACAACCCCATGGTGCAGATATATCGGCTGTGCATTGTGAATATCGATCGACTTCTGCATTGCATGTTGGATTTTCATGAATTGCTACATTAAGAGCAATCGTGATAAATGAAAATATTAAAGCAATGAAAAAAGAATTGACGTACATTTAAATTTTATTCAAAATAAAAAAATAAGAGAACAGGTTCGTTTGGATTTTATAGGGTGTCATTGATGTGATAAAGAAAACGTTTTGTAAGCATGATACCATGAGAAAATGAAAACAGGTCATCAGTGTTGTTCTATATTCAAAATTGATCGTAAAATATTGTAAGTTAGAATGACGAAACAGAAAAATATAAAGGTTTGTTGAGTGAAAAAAATTTGTGCATATTCAAGGGAGAAAAAGGGTAATGTGAATGAAGTGGTTGATTTGTATGCGTGCGGGTGCGGGTGCAACAAACTTCAAAATCAAAACGTAATTTACTTTCTTCGTGTTACGAACTGTTCTTTTTCACTTTCTAAAAATGAATGAAGCGACGAATATTGAAAATATTGCGTGTGAAGATTTACGTTGTCCAATCACTCTCGATCTATTTCGTGATCCGGTTCTTGCCGGAGATGGTCATGTTTACGAACGAGAAGCTATTACTCGATGGATATCTGAATTTGGTACAAGTCCATTTACTCGAGAGTCATTGCAAATCGATGACCTACAACCAGACGGTCATCTACGTCAACTTGCTGATCAACGACGAAATTCTACAGTATCATCGAGTGTACCACATTTAATACCAATGA
>Ga0209952_1003621_pt1 | contig 10557 bp, 7 predicted proteins | sample ThiBiot_750_biof_2_FD_183951 | JGI IMG/M metagenome (GOLD analysis project Ga0209952, IMG submission 183951) | Wastewater bioreactor microbial communities from Cape Town, South Africa - Thiocy_cont_750_biof (SPAdes) | ecosystem: Engineered > Bioreactor > Thiocyanate-remediating >...
GACCGAACTTGGCTTGCCCCGCCAGATCCAGGGTCAGGTGGACGCCGAGCCCGCCGGGCTCCGGCACCGGATAGATCAGGTGCGAGAACGGCGAACGCGCACTGCAACTGAAGTAATTGCCCTTGGCAAGATAGGCCGGCGGAATAAGCTCGATCGGCATTCCGTCGATCCGGCGTGCCACCATGGTCGCGGCAAGTCCGGCGGCATTGATGAGCAGGCGGCATTGCAGCGACATCGGCGCCTCGCCGCCGACGTCGATCTCGATCCCTTCGCCCTGAACGCGGGCCTGCAGCAGCGGCGCATGAAAAGCAAACGCGCCGCCAGCGGCTTCGGCTTCGCCGCGTAACGACAGCATCAGGGCGTGGCTGTCGACGATTCCAGTCGAGGGCGACAAGAGCGCGGCCTGACAATCGAGTGCAGGCTCCAGTGCGCATGCAGCCTGACCGCTAAGGAGTCGCATGTCGCCGACGCCATTGGCTTCGGCGCGCTCCTTGATGGATTGCAACTTGTCGATTTCCTCAGCCCGTGTCGCCACGATCAGCTTGCCGCAATTGCGGTGAGGGACATCGTGGTCGCGGCAATAAGCATAAAGCGCCTTTTTGCCGGCTACGCACATCTGAGCCATCATGCTGCCGGCGGCGTAGTAGATACCGGCATGAATGACCTCGCTGTTACGCGATGAGGTGCCGGTGCCGATGGCTTCCGACGCTTCCAATATGATTACTTCGCGGCCGGCGCGCGCCAACCGCCGCGCGATTGCCAGGCCGACGACGCCCGCTCCGACGATGACGCATTCGACCTGATCCATCGGTATTCGGCTCATTGGCGAGGTGATTGAAACGGGAGCGACCCGAATGGAAGCGTCCCGGCCTCTATACTCGCGAAACCTGCGCGGTGCGATCTTAGCAAACTATTAATCATGCCGCCGCATTTGCCCGAATTTGAGCCAAATTATGGCGGGCCGACGCTACTCGTTTACCTGATGCAAATCGAAGCAGCCAGATACTGCGTGCGGTATCCGCAGGTGAATGATGGCTGGCAAGAAGTGGCAGGCAGGCGGCAACGGAGCGAATCCTGCTTGGGGCGCGGCGTTTGTTTTGATGACGGTGATGCCGTTCGCGGCAGCATCGGCGTTGCCTGCGAACTTTGATCAGACCGCGTCGCTTGGAGCGATGGATCCGATGCTGCTATGGCAGTTCGTGATCGGCGCGGTGGTGGCGCTTGCCTTTTTGATTGCCGTCGTTCTCTGGGCAGTTGCGGCTCTGAATCGGGTCAAGCGCGCCTTTTCGCGTGGCACCGCCCTGGTCACGACCGCTTTGGATACGCTCAGTCATGGCGTTGTGATCGTCAACCGCCAGGACAGGGTGGTTTTCTGCAACGACCGCTATCTTGAGATTTACGGACTCACGCGCAGCGACATCACGTCGGGGCTCACCGGCCTGGAGTTGTTCGCGTTGCGCCGGACCCGGGGGATTCCAGAGGTAGTCGGCGAAGGTGCCGCTTATCCGGGCGAGACCAATGGCTCGATCGTCGAACTGAGCAACGGCCGGTCCATTCTGGTGAAGCGTTATTCGCTGCCGAACGGCGGCGCGGCTGCAACGCATGAGGACTGCACCGAGCAGCGCAGCCTTGCCAAGCAGTTGGCCTCCGCCAACAGCTTTCTTGAATCGATTATTGACAATGTTCCGGTCTGCATCGTGGCGAAGAGCGTCGAGGACTTCTCGCGCGATAAGATTGTCGGCAAAAGGGTCGAAGAACTTTATACGCCGGAAACAGCCGCCGCGCTCGATGCGGCCGATCGGAAGGCGATCGAGTCTCCGACAGGGCGAACCAGTGGCGAGATCCATGTTCAACGCAACGGCCGGCCCTGCGTTCTTGCCAACAACCGTGTCATTGTTCGCAATCAGGACAACCAGCCGGAATTCCTCGTCGCGCTGTTCGACGATGTGACCGAGCGCGCATCGCTCTCCGAGCAGTTGGAGAATGCCAAGGCGTTTCTGGAACTGGTAGTGGACCACGTTCCGATCGCGGTCACGGTCGAGAATGTCAACGACCGGCGCTACCTGCTTGCCAACCGCCGCGCTGAAATCATTCTCAACCGCCGGCGCGAGGACGTCACCGGATTGACCTCGGCCGAGTTGTTCAATCCGCGCGAAGCTTCCGTGATCATCAATCGGGATGATGCCGCCATCAAGAAAGGCGGAATGCAGACCGAGGAGCATCCGATCAGCACCAAGGATGGCTTGCGGCTGTTCCTGACCCGGCGCGTGACCGTCGCCGGCGAGGCGGGCGGCCCGCAATACCTGATCAAGACCCACGAGGATGTCACCGACCGCCGACAGACCGAAGCGCGCATGGCGCATATGGCGTATCACGACGGCTTGACGGATTTGCCGAACCGGCCGGCATTCCTCCAGGCACTGGCCCAGATGATCGAGGCGTGCGATGGAACCGACGAAAAATTCGCCGTGTTGTCGGTTGATCTCGATGGTCTCAAGGAAATCAACGACGTATTCGGTCACGCGGTCGGCGACAAGTTGCTGATCGAGGTCGCGCAACGGATTCAGGAGGCGGCGCGCGGTGGTGTCGTCGCCCGACTGAGCGGCGACGAATTCGGCCTGATCATCGATGGGTCGCAGCCCGAGGCAGCCTTGACGGTGGCCAATCGTCTGGCCGAGTCCGTGGCGGACGAATTCCGCATTGATGGCAAATCGGTTCGCACCGGCCTCACCACCGGCATCGCGATCTTTCCGGTCAATGGCACCGACGCGGCCTCGCTGCTTGCGAATGCCGGCGCCGCATTGTTCCGAGCCAAGGCGCGCTCGCGCGGCTCGGTCAACATCTACGAGCCGGAGATGGATCGCCAGGTCCGTGACCGGCGGATTCTGCATCAAGACCTGTCGATGGCGATCCGCAACGGTGAGCTGTCTCTCCACTACCAGCCGCAGGCACGTGCCTGTCGTGATGATGCCGGACGTGAAACCATCGGGTTCGAGGCGCTGGCGCGCTGGAACCACCCGACGCGGGGCTCCGTTCCGCCGAGTGATTTCATTCCACTGGCAGAAGAAAGCGGCCTGATCGTCGAGATGGGACAGTGGATTTTGCGAGAGGCCTGCCGTGAGGCCGCGTCGTGGCCGAAACCGTTGCAGATAGCGGTCAACCTCTCGCCAGCACAATTCATGCACAGCGATCTGGTCAACTTCCTGCATTCGGTGCTGCTTGAAACCGGGTTGGCGCCGGGTCGGCTCGAACTGGAAATCACCGAAGGTGTGCTGATCGAGGATTTCGATCGTGGCCTTGGTCTGCTGCGCCGCCTGAAGGCGCTTGGCGTGCGCATCTCGATGGACGATTTCGGCAGCGGTTACTCCTCGCTGACCTATTTGCAGGCGTTCCCGTTCGACAAGATCAAGGTCGACCGGGCATTCGTCATGAATCTCGGCCACACGCCGCAGTCAGCCGCGATCATTCGCGCCGTGATCGGGCTTGGGCATGGCCTGCATATGTCGATCGTAGCCGAGGGTGTCGAAACCTACGAACAACTGTGCTTCCTCGCGGATGAATCCTGCGACGTGGTCCAGGGCTACTTCATCGGGAGGCCGGCGCCGATCGAGCAATATGCCGCGCTGGTCGGGCGCGCCGTGCCCCGATTGCTGGCTCTGGACCGAAAAGTCGGTTGAACTCTCCGAAATTCCGCGCCCCGCAGCGTTTTGTCGCGTGCCGGTTGAGCCCGCGCGCATCCCCGGCTACATGATGATCTCAAAATCCTGCGCCGCCGGACGCTCCGGCTCGCCGGATTTTTTTGCATCATGCGATTGCGGCATGCTCGGGAGTGACAAGGGTGGGGCCACTTTCAGAAATAACGCCACAAGCGAGCGTGGACACGGCGTTGCCGTTGCTGCGCATCGACACCGTCGGGAAGCAATTCGGCGGCTTCACCGCCGTCGATGAAGTCTCACTCGATATCAAGGCGGGTGAGTTTTTCGCGCTGCTGGGGCCGAGCGGTTGCGGCAAGACCACGCTGCTGCGGATGCTGGCCGGCTTCGAAACGCCGGATTCCGGCCGAATTCTGCTGCATGGCGAGGACGTCGCGCAGATGCCGCCGCATCAGCGTCCGGTCAACATGATGTTTCAGAGCTACGCGTTGTTTCCGCATCTTAACGTGCGCGACAACATCGCTTTCGGTCTGCGACGGGCAGGCATGCCGCGAGCCGAGATCAACGCGCGCGTTGCGGAACTTGTGGCATTGGTTCGCCTGGAAGGTTTGGAGAAGCGCCGTCCCGAGCAGCTATCAGGCGGGCAACGTCAGCGTGTGGCCCTTGCACGCGCGGTGGCGCGGCGGCCGCAATTGCTGCTGCTCGACGAACCGCTGGCGGCGCTCGACAAGAAACTGCGCGACAGCACGCAGCGCGAATTGTTGGCGTTGCAGCGCAAGCTCGGCCTCACCTTCATTGTCGTAACACACGATCAGGACGAGGCAATGACGCTGGCCGATCGGATCGGCGTGATGAATGCGGGAAAACTTGCGCAGGTAGCAACACCGCGCCAGCTCTACGAGGAGCCGCGTTCGCGTTGGGTCGCCGAGTTTGTCGGTGACGTCAACATTATCGAGGGGCAGATCGAGGCACGCGAGGGCGGTCGCCTGCGCGTGGCCACGCAAGGCGCCGGCGTGCTGACGGCACTTGCGCCGCGCGATCTCGGTGGTGCAACCGACGTCTGCGTCGCCATCCGGCCGGAAAAAATCAGATTGTCGCAGCGAGCGCCAGCCAGTGATTCCGGCGCGGCCACAATCAATCGGCTGGAAGGTACGATCGCGAACGTCAACTACCTCGGCAGCGCGTCGTCCTACACGATCATGCTCGACGGCGGCGGCGCGACGCTGCGTGCATCGCTGGCCAATGCCGCGCGCGTCAGCGCGGATGCCTACGCTGCTGGGCAACGAGTGACAGTCTGGTTCGCACCCGACGATTGCATCGTGCTGGATCGATGAGATGAGCGCGCGCAATATCTTCACACGACCGGCCCGCCTTGCCGCTATCGCGCCCTACGGCTGGATGGTGCTGTTCTTCCTCGTGCCGTTCGGGTTCGTGCTGAAGCTCAGCCTGTCGCAGGTGGCCAACGCCCAACCGCCTTATCTGCCGGTGTTCGATCTCGGTGCTGGTTGGCAGGCGCTGATCGCCGCCGTCTCGGCCTTGTCGCTCGATAATTTTCGCCTGCTGCTCTCCGATCAACTCTATTTGCTGGCGGGCCTGCGCAGCCTGACGGTGGCAGCGACCGCGACCGTGCTGCTGCTGTTGATCGGCTATCCGATCGCCTATGCGATGTCGCGTCTGCCGCGGCACTGGCAACCCTTGGCGATGATCCTGGTGATTGTGCCATTCTGGACCTCGTTCCTGATCCGCGTCTATGCATGGATCAACATCTTGCAACACGATGGCTTGCTGAACCAGATTCTGCTGACGTTGCACATCGTGTCCGAACCGGTGGTGTGGCTGTCGACCGATACGGCGATGTATATCGGCATGGTCTATTCCTATTTGCCATTTATGATCCTGCCGCTCTATGCGACGCTGTCGAAGCTCGATCCGGCGTTGCTGGAAGCCGCCGCCGATCTCGGCAGCTCGCCGTTGCAAAGTTTCTGGCGGGTGACGTTGCCGCTGTCGTTGCCGGGAGTAGGTGCCGGCGCTCTGTTGTGCTTCATTCCGCTGGTCGGCGAATTCGTCATTCCGGATTTGCTGGCCGGGTCGGATTCGCTGATGATCGGCCAAACATTGTGGCTTGAGTTCTTCACCAATCGCGATTGGCCGGTCGCCGCCGCGACGGCGGTGATGCTGCTGGCGATCCTGCTGCTGCCGCTGGTGATCTACGACAGATTTCAGCGTCGCCAGATGGTGCGGTCATGACCGGCCGCCGCTTTGCTGCGATGTCGCGATTTAACATTGCCTCGCTGGCGCTCGGTTTCGCCTTTCTGTACCTGCCGATCGTGATCCTGGTGATCTATTCGTTCAACGCGTCGCAACTGGTCACCGTCTGGGGCGGCTGGTCGTTGCGCTGGTACACGGCGTTCTTCAACGACGAGGCGATGTTGGCGGCGGCAGCAACCAGCCTGCGCGTCGCCGCGGTTTCGGCGACGCTGGCTGCGGTGCTCGGCACGCTGGCGGCGCTGGCGCTGGTGCGAGGCGAACGTTTCAAGGGGCGCACGCTGTTCTCCGGCATGTTGTATGCGCCGTTGGTGATGCCGGAAGTCATCACCGGTCTCTCGTTGCTATTGCTCTTTGTCGCGCTCGGCGCCGAGCGCGGTTTCTGGACGGTGACCATCGCCCACACCACGCTGACGATGTGCTTCGTCGCGGTGATCGTGCAGTCGCGGCTGGGCAGTATCGATCGCAGCCTGGAAGAAGCAGCGATGGATCTTGGCTGCGGGCCAGTGAAGGCCTTCGTCGCGGTGACGCTGCCATTGATTGCGCCGGCCATCGCCGCCGGCTGGATGCTGGCTTTCACCTTGTCGCTGGACGATCTGGTGATCGCCAGCTTCACCACCGGGCCGGGCTCGGCCACCTTGCCGATCCGGATCTATTCCGAGGTGCGGCTGGGCGTGAAGCCGGAGATCAATGCAATCTGCGCGCTGATCATCGGCGCCGTCACATTGGCCATCGTCACGGCATCACTGGCGGCAAAACTCTCCAGCAGGCGAGGCGGCAATGCCGCGCCGATGTGAATCGCACCACGGCTTAGTTTGATTTTGCCGGTGCCGCAGCGCCGGTCTCTGTCGTGGGGGCCGGCGCAGGCTTCTGTCCGGTGATGCGCTCCAGAACGGAGCGGACGGCGTCGCGGGTGCGACGGTCCTTCACCGCGTCGAGCAGCGGCGCCGAGGCAGGGGAGCGACGGATCAGACTGACCGGGTCGGGGAAAATCAGCGGATCATCCCAGGGGCCTTGAACCACAAACGGCAGTTCGAATTTCGCGGCGCCAGTCGATGTGGAGACGAGACTGGCGACGCCCTTGAGATCGTATTCGCGCAGCGGTACAGAAGCGGTGCCGGTCAGGGTCAGATTGGCATTCGGGCCGTTGATCTGGATATCGTCGGCGGTCGCCACGCCGTCGCTGAATCGAACGGCGATTTTCAAGGTCTCGAAGGGGGTCTGGCCGCTGCGGAAGTGGCCGCCGCCAGACAACGGCCGCCGCTCCAGTCGCTTCAAAAGCTGTTCGACATTAAAACCGCTGATGGCGCCGTCATGCCCAATGAGCGTGGCGGTCCCGGCGAGTGTCTGCGCCAATCCAAACGGGCTCGAACCTGTCGCGCCAAGAACGACGGTGAGGTTACCGCGTCCGGAAAGTTTGCCGGTGCCGAACAGTTCGTTGGCACAGCTTTGCAGGTCAACGTCTACCAGTTGAAACTGCGCCTTGATGTCGGCTGCGACATCGTCGCGCGAAATGCCGAACGAGCCCTTGGCGATGCCGCCGAAGATCTGCGCCTCCGCCACGCTGAGCGCCAGCGAGCCGTTGCGCAGGTTGGCGCCGAGCGCGGTGCGGCCGAGTCTGGTCGATCCGACCGTCAGCTTCGCCGCGGACAGGCGGATGTCGAGGTCGGTGGTCGAGAGCGCGCTCAGGTCGAACAGTTGCCGGTTCCAGTCGCGTGCGCCGGAGGCCAGCCAGCGAAACGTGCTGACATAGGGCGTGAAATCGAGCGTGCCGGCGGCCAATGTTGCTTGCAGGGTCTGGCGCCCGATATTGCTGTAGGTCATCACGCCTTCTGCGGCGTTGCCGTCGAGCTCGACATTGACGTTGGTGAGCGCGAGCGACGGGCCGACCAGGTTGGCGCGAGCCTTCAGCGCGAATCGTCCAAAGCCGCCCTGGCCCGGCGGCGTCTGCCCGAACCAGCGCAGCGCACTGCGCAGTGAGTTGCTGTCCGCGGTCAATGTGCCGTCCATCACCAGGCTGGTCTTGTTGGCGACGGCACCGTCGAAAGCGAGCTTCAAAGCCGGCGCGGTGATGCGGACCTTCAGTCCGGACCGTTCGCCGGAGAGGGCGGCGATGAAGTCGTTGACGCTGATGCTGCCGTCGACGCGGGCGCCGCGCCAGTCGAACTGCCCGGTGGCGGCGAACGAGCGCGAGATCGAGGGCCACGCCAGCGAGAGATTAATGTCCCCGATGGTTTCGACCTGCTTGGCGGCATCGGTATAGGTCAGGGCGCCGTCCTGAATGCGAATCTCCGAGAACGACAGCGGGGTCTCGGCATCCGGCTTGACGGTGCGAGTCAGGGTATCGATGAACGGCGTCCAGTTGCTGCTGCCGTCGGCCTCCCGCACCACCCGGATTTGCGGCTGCGACAGGATCACGTCGGCGATCTGGAAGCGTTGCATCAGAAGCGGCAACAGCCGCAGGTTCGCCACCATCGTATCGACGCTGAGCGCCGGGTCCGTCGCGCCGCCGCCCTTCAAGCCGACCTTGTGGAAGACCACGCGGCTCTGCGGAAACACGGTGACGTCGATCCCGCCGTTGACCATCAGGTCGAGCCCGGTGACGGCGCGGATTTGCGCCTCGACGGCCTGGCGCAGGGCGTCCCGGTCGAGCAGCAAGGAAATGCTGGCCAAGCCGGCCAGCACGACGCCGAGGATTGCCGCGATCGGCAACCCCAGGCGCTTCATTCCTTGGGTGATGGTCAATGGCCTACTCGGATCGGTTGATGTTTGAGGGTGGCGCCAGCCGCGTCGGGGCCACGATCCCGCGCAACTTGATGGGTTTTCTTGACGCTTTCAAGGCTGCCCGTTCAAGGCTGCCCATGCGGCGCGGGAGCTGGCCCGCCGCAATTGACGTGCCGCGGCGATTTCGCCTAATACAACTTAGATTTGACGTTCGCCACCCTGGCACGCCCACTTTCCCGCGTCTTTCCTCGATCAGGTCGTATCCCCATGAACAAGGTTTATCCCGACGCCAAATCGGCACTCGATGGCATTCTCAAAGACGGCATGATGGTGATGTCCGGCGGCTTCGGCCTGTGCGGTATCGCCGAGACGCTGTCGGATGCGCTGCGCGAGTCCGGCGTCAAGAATCTGACCGTGGTGTCCAACAATGCCGGCGTCGACGGCATCGGGCTCAGCCGCCTGCTGGAGACGCGCCAGATCAGGAAGATGATCTCGTCCTATGTGGGCGAGAACAAGCTTTTCGCGCAGCAATTCCTTGCCGGCGAACTGGAACTCGAATTCGCGCCGCAGGGCACATTGGCCGAGCGCATTCGCGCCGGCGGTGCGGGCATCCCGGCGTTCTACACCAAGACCGGCGTCGGCACCCTGATCGCCGAAGGCAAGGAAGTGAAGGAATTCGACGGCCAGAAGTATCTGATGGAGCGCGGCCTGTTCGGCGATCTGGCCATCGTCCATGCCTGGAAGGGCGATACCGCGGGCAATCTGGTCTACCGCAAGACGGCCCGCAACTTTAACCCGATGATGGCGACAGCCGCCAAGATCACCGTCGCCGAAGTCGAGCATCTGGTGCCGGCGGGCGAGATCGACCCCGATCACATCCATACGCCGGGTATCTTCGTTCAGCGCATCATCGAGGTGGGCACCGACAAGAAGCGTATCGAGCAGCGCACCCTGCGCAAGCGCCCGGCGTAACGGTTCAGGATTGTAGGAGAGAGCGATGGCATGGACCCGCGAACAGATGGCCGCCCGCGCAGCGAAGGAATTGCGCGACGGCTATTACGTTAATCTCGGCATCGGCATCCCGACGCTGGTATCGAATTTCATTCCGGACGGCGTCGACGTCTCGTTGCAGAGCGAGAACGGCATGCTCGGTATGGGGCCGTTCCCCTATGAGGGTGACGAAGACCCCGACCTTATCAACGCCGGCAAGCAGACCGTGACCGAGCTGCCGGACACCAGCTATTTCTCCAGCGCCGATTCCTTCGGTATGGTGCGCGGCGGCCATATCGACCTGTCGATCCTCGGCGCGATGCAGGTGGCGCAGAACGGCGACCTCGCCAACTGGATGATCCCCGGCAAGATGGTCAAGGGCATGGGCGGCGCGATGGACCTCGTCGCCGGCGTCAAGCGCGTCGTGGTGGTGATGGAGCACGTCGCCAAGGACGGCTCCAAGCTGCTCAAGCAGTGCAATCTGCCGCTGACCGGCGAGCGCGTGGTGGACATGGTGGTCACCGACCTCGCGGTGTTCACCATCGACAAGCATGGCAACGACGGCATGGCGCTGATCGAACTGGCCGACGGCGTTACCCTCGACGAGGTGAAGTCGAAGACCGAAGCCGACTTCCGCGTCGCGCTGAAGAACGCCTGAGCGGCGATTGCAAAACGCCTTTTCACCCGTGTCGTCCCTGCCTGCGCAGGGACGACGCTTTTCGGGCTGCTAATCTGCCTGTAAAATAAAATTGCTGGTCGGGCGCTAAGGAATGCGTACCCGCAATGACGCCTAAAGCGTTACGTTCGATCGCTCATGTTGTCGTCATCGCGAAGAGCGCAAGCGATGAAACGATCAAGTCCTTGCTTGTGGCCTCTGGATTGTTTCGCTCGCAATGACGATTCAAACGCAAGTCATCACGCTCTA
>Ga0209952_1003622_pt1 | contig 10555 bp, 9 predicted proteins | sample ThiBiot_750_biof_2_FD_183951 | JGI IMG/M metagenome (GOLD analysis project Ga0209952, IMG submission 183951) | Wastewater bioreactor microbial communities from Cape Town, South Africa - Thiocy_cont_750_biof (SPAdes) | ecosystem: Engineered > Bioreactor > Thiocyanate-remediating >...
TTATCGAAGCAATAAGACATAGGGAAAGAGAAATCGATGGACAACCTTTGCATTCGTGAATCATTCAAAAACAACGATCTGTTTTTCATCTAACGATGAAAAAGAACAGATTACTGTTTATTATTAATGGCTGATCGTAAAAGCAAGGATCCTATTTATAAATATCAAATTATTCATTGCTGAATTGTTGCGTTCTTTCGTTTTTTTTTTTAAGATGATGAATAACCGCGGGGCAAAATTTTGCGTGCTTTTATATATTTATTAAGTTTCAGTACGACTCGATTTTGATCAAATAGAAAAAAATTCACCTAAGCAAATATTTTTCTATAAAATAAGAAATCTGAGACTAAAATAGCGTGCTGCGAAGTTAATGATTAGTTAAAAAAAGAAGAAAAAAAAACATTTTTTTTCCGTTTATGAACTGATTTATTAGATTCTACTGTCTGATGAATGATAAGCCTTAAAAAAAACTACCGAGAAAAAAAACGATCAAGTCGATGTAAAAACTATTGATGTTTAGGCATTTGGTGCCAGTGCTTGGAGAATATAGGGATCACTTTTGCATCTAAAACGAGAAGAAAAATAGTATCGAATGCAAAATATCAATCGAAAGAATTTACCCAGCAATGAATTCTTCTTTCGATAGTTTTTTATCGGTGCCAGCATCGAGTTGAGTGATAATTGCAATTGCACGTTGTTTAGGATCAGCATCGCCAGTACGTTCTGTTTTACCAGTAAGATCATACTACAAAGCAAAATTGATAATGAAAATCAATCGAAATATTTTGGATTATTTACAATAGCAGTGAGCATTTTGGTTAATTCCTTTTGATCAATTTGTCCATCATCGGAAATATCGTACAAATCGAATGCAACCGAAAGTCGTTCGTCAAGGTCACCTTGATGTGTAACTGCGACACTCAAGAGAAATTCATTGAAATCAATTGTACCATCATCATTTTTATCGAATGTATCGAATGCATATCTAAATATCGATAATGTCTTATTGATTAACTCAAAAAAATATATTCTCCTACTTGCAATAGGCCTTTGCATTGCCTCCGGGATAAAATTGTGTATAAACGTCTTGGAATTTCTTCTTATCAAGTTTACCATTTGGACAATCACGAAGAAAACCCTACGAGTCAAGCATAAAAATAGAATGCACTTTGAAAAGAAAACACATTTCATCTACTTCATGCCATTGTCGAATTTCTAAAATAAAATCAAAAATAAAAGTCTAACATATGCACTCGACAATCATTTACCGGCTTCAGTATAGCTTGTATTTGCTTTGAGTAGAGAAATTTCTAAAAAAAACTATGCAAGTTCGAATAATTGCTTTGTTTTTCTCTTTCGTTTACGAACGTTTGGGCGTTAATTCAGTTGAAACAGCTTTCGATTTATTCGAGCCCATGTTTTTTTTAGTTAATGATGATAGTAATGAAAGACCCTTTTTTTGTAGCAAGTATTTATACTGGGCAGATAAACGATAAAGAGCAGACATTTTCTCTATTTCGACTGGGGTGAAAACAAAATTATTCAGGTAAATCGGTCTAATTCACAATCACGAATTTAATGACATCGAATACAAGTAGAAAGAAAAAGAAAAGGTAGAATTGTAATTATTTGCTTTCAATCGAACAACTGTATTTAATTAGAAATATTATATATATATACGTATTTAAAAAAGAAGAAGAAAAGAAACTATTAGTTATCGAAAACAAACACCACAGAATAGGTTACTGTTGTTAGTAAATTGAGATTTAAGATTGAGAGAAAATGTTTTTATCGGATGAGGTCGAAAGAAGAACAACTTCGTCGTTGTCGTTGTCTGAATCACTTGGTAATAAATGACTATTGCGAAGAGTTTTTGGTTGAATAAATGGCAAGCTATCTTCATCTTGTGGAATGGGATCATATCGTTGAAAACCTTGCAATGGACGGAAAACATTGTGCTTACGACAACGAAGATAGACAACAATAGAACAGAATATCACAGAGAGAGATGTTGCTAAATAGAACAATGAGATATTGTTTTTTTTTTCTTTAAGAAAATCAACTAACCGCAGATGCCAAGAACAAAAAGAAAACTTCGTCGATGAAGAACGAAATCTTTCGTTTGATTATAAATTTGTTGAAATTTCCAAGATTGTTCATCGAAATTGAGACGTTTTAATTTGAATTCGAGATAAGTCGATGAACCATCGGTTACATTAATTCGAGCTTGACTTTCCGATTGATATCTATTCGAAAAGAAAGACAAAACACTCTCAAACAAAATCTTCATCATCATCATTTAACAAACCCGCGTCGTTCTACAATAACCGTATAAATTCCCGGCGCTAACAATCGAAAGAAATCTCCATCACGATACGTCGTTACATTATGATCAATTCCTTGAACATAAATCACTGCACCTGCCAATGGCAGATTCGTTTTCAAATCGAATACAAATCCTCGAATTCCATGAACAACTTGCGTCATAAATGCGAGCATTGCACCTTTATTATCTTCCCAATAGCTTTCCAATTGACTTTCTTGAGGATATTTATCACAACCAACTTCAAACGTTACTTCCATGTCCGAAGTAAACACGTACGACCAATCCTGCATGCCGCCATTGATGACGTACCAAGCAGCACCATTGGTGATACCATTTGGAAATGGGTCACAACCTTTGCCGAGAGACATTGTTCGATGTGCTTGAGCGTAGGATTTAGCGAGCATTTTAAATGTCGAATCATCCGAAGATTTACTTTCGGCTTGTTGTGAACCCTCGATTTTACTATCGAATGGGTAATTAGCTACAAGTGAACCGCCGTGAAAATTACCCGAGAGAACGAACGGATAGATTAATGACCAATGCATGAGTGCACGAACTTCAGGTTCGACGCGACTCATGACATCAGTGAATTTATCGAGTCGATTTTCGTTGTTGTTGTATTGTTCTTTTGGTTTAGCGATATTTTCAACGGCAGATTTTTCGAGTTCAATTGTAGGAAAATTTCGATTGAGATCGATGTTATGAGCGTTCAATCGTCCTTTACCAGTAGCATGTTGACTTTGCTTGAAATCGAATTCGAAACCATCGGGATTAGCCGTTGGCATAATATGAATACGAATCTAATTTCGAAAAATCGAACTTTCTTGTTTTTTTTTTCCTCTCATTTAATTTTAACTTACGTTATTGATCAATTTCGTAATATAATCAATTTTATTATAATTAATACAAAGATATTCGATTAAGTAGATCAAACATTCACGACCGACAGTTTCATCGCCATGAATATTTCCTACATATCGAACTTCTGGTTCGCCTGCTTCGTGTATCAATGGTTGATCACTGATGATCATAACCCAAAGATCACGTTTTTCTACACTCTTGCCAATTGTATACAAACTAGTTATATTCGGAAATTGAGCATTGAGATCGTGCAATTTTTTTGTTAAACTTTCGTGTGTATGATAGCGGATTTGTTCGTTTGGTTCGAGGAATTGCTCGAAAAATTGATTTCGATTTTCACCCATCAAACGATTTGCATCGTCGGAAAGAGACTGATAGATACTATCGATCGTTGTTATGTCTTCGTTGGATATCGGTTGATTTTGTGTGCTGATTTCGAGATTGAAATCAACACGAAGAGCCTTTAAGACGAAAACAGAAAATTATTCAAAGCGAAGCGAAGATTTATTTTCTTACATTTGTAATATTTTCATTTGTTACATTGATATTATATTTCGTCAATGGACGATAGCCTGCAGCCGTAACTGTAACATTATACAAACCAGGCAGAAGTAATCTCCAATAGGCGCCTGATTGAACACTTCGAACAGGATGAAGGATACCTTCGACTTGAATCAATGCTTCGGATATGCCCGTTCCAATTAGTGAATCACGTACGAAACCTTTGATACCCAAATGTGCCTACAGAAAAAGCAAATAATATACAATCGATTTTTTGATTTCATCTCAACTATCGTCGTACCATTTCCATGTAACTTAGCAGTGCATCTTTATTATTATCCCATTCTTTTTGCAGTACATCATCTTTTATTGCCGGATATTTACAACAACTTAATTCAATCGTTATTTCAAATGTATTGCTATGTAAATAATTGAAATCTTGCATGCCACCTGGTACATCATACCAATCAGCACCATTCGTAATTCCATCAGGAAATAATTCACAAAAACTACCTGCCGTATGTGTTGACATAGTTAAATGATTTTTTGCATAAACTCGTGCAATATATTTAAATATGTTGTCATCTGGTGATTTACTGTATGTATCGGTATGATCTTCTTTTTCATCGTAAGGATACGATGCAACAAGTGCTCCACCATGTAGATTAGCGCTGAGAACGAAATTTTCTCTTAGAATCCATTTCATAACAGCTATAGTCTCCGGTTGTCGATCCCAAAAAAGATCGCCCAATGTTCCGTCAGATTTAGTTTTTAATGGTGCAAATTGTGATGGAAAATCTCGATTGAGATCAACATCTTTAGAGTTCCCACGACCTCTCAAACCGAAACCATTGCATGTGCCTTCAGTTGATCTTTCAAAACCATCCTAAAAATCAAATTTTGAATTTTGAAAATTTTATTTATTCGATTTTTACTGGATTCATCGTTGGCATAATATAAATATCTGTCGATGTTAACAGCTGATTGACTCTCGTGTCAGTATTAGAATTCAATATTAAATAGTAAATCAACGCAATCATTATCTCACGTCCGATCGTTTCGTCACCGTGCATATTTGCAATCCATTTAAATTTCGGTTTCAATAATTGATATTCATCATGAATTTCTTCGTTTTCTGCTGGCATTGGCAAAGTTAAACGAATGACATTCAATTGTTTGCCTTCTGCCGATTGGCCAACAGTAAATAATCGAGCCATTCTCGTATTATTACTCGACCATGCGCTCAAAAGTTCGGTCAATTCATCGTAATGATGATAATGACTTAATAGTCGACTTTTAATGGCGAACGATCGGACGTGAGAGATGTAAAAGACAGGCAAATTAGCACGATTTGAGTCAGGAGAGATTTCATCTAGAAAAATAGAATTAATGACATGTTTAGTTGTTGTGTTTTTTCTTTCAAATATGTATTTTCTTCGAGTTTTATCTATTTCAAAAATCACAAATAACAACAAGAGCAACAAAAAAAAAAGACAAGAAGTTCATCTTGATTAACAAACACAAAATTCACCTAATAGGACACATACACATGACAAAAGAAAAATATACAAGAAAAAAAAATGCTTTTTTTTCTCTTAGAAGATTTCTATCACAAACAAAAGAAAACAAACACACGCACACGCACTACAGAGAACACCGGTGGGATGATCTCATTCGAATAGTCGTTGTACACCACGTCGAATGTCTCGATCATCTGTCGTTGGTAATGTCATATTACTGGCTGTTGATCGAGGCGTATTCACTATCGAACGTGAACGAAGATCCTGCGCTGAATAGAGCCGAACAATGGGCTGATCAGGCTGTTGAATCGTTGTTATCGGCGAGTCGAATGTCGATGTTTGGTGATCATCGAATAGTAAATGTCGTTTTGGTGTTGGTGGCGAGTGAATGACGCGAGGCGATGACGCATCCGGTCGAGACACCATCGGTGTCGAAACTGTGGCTTTCGGTATCGATGGTTTTCGATTGGCAAATCCGTAGATAATCAATGCTAATGATGCACAAAGTAAAATACTTGCAAATATTCGTCCAAATGGATTGTCAATGAAACGTTTTTGTATTTTAATTGGGATGCGTTGCGTTTGGCCAGTTAATGTATTTTTTACATCGATATAAATATGTTCGATATTATTCGTTTTCGCTCCATGTCGTAGTTCGATATTGTACAAGAACGGATCGGTCGAATTCTTTTTGATTTTGATTATTGACGGGTCCGATGACTGAATTTGAAGGTATTTTTCATTGTTTGGCAGTGTTGAAACATGAATCGAGTTGAATGGATGTTCTTCGGAGAGATAAATCGACGATGTTGACGATAATTGAAAACGTGGCTGGTAGGGAATGATGAGTTCATTGGAATTGATTTGATACGGTGTTTGAACAATCAAACGAAGAGAATTCTGATGTGTACTCGAATCATCGAATGATTTACTGATTATTTGACATGCCCAACTCATAAGATCGAGATCGAAAACAGCTTGTGTTCGAAAAAGACTCGATGCTTTCGGATGTTGAGACGAACTTTGAACGAATTCGAGTTGACATTCGAATGCCGGCCGAAGGACACGTATCGATTGTGCATGTTCAAGTCCTTGACGTGTGCACGAACCATGCAGATTACTCGTCGAACTACGACCGCCGAATACAATCGGATAGGAATAAACTTTGCCTTCATCGCCATCGTAGAGAAAATCTCGATTGCCTTTTAACAATTGAATTTCATTCGGAATTTGAACGTAAAATCGTTCGCTAGTTATGATTTGTCCATCGATGCGTAAGTGTAAATGTCGTTCACCGTCCATAATCATTTGTCCAATGCCGTATTTCGAGTCGATGTACATGCCGTCATCGCCACTCCATCGATCTTCGTTAATATCTGATTCGAAACAGATAATATCGTTGATATAATAACTTTGTTTCAATGGCGAGACCGATGTTTTCGGTAGAAGAAATGCGCTATTCGATTGAATCGGTAGATAGGCACGAAGTGCATTGCTATTTGCTTGAAATGTAAGAATATTTGAACCATTTTTCAATGGAATAACTTCGTAGGTTTGCGTATTATTCGTTGAAAATGCTAATAAATCATTTCGAAATGAATTTGCACGAAGTGAAATCGATGTTGAATCAAATTGTCGGCCGAATTCATCATGAAATGAAAGACTAACCGGCAATTTATAATCGATAGGTATCGAAGAAAATAGTGCCGATGTTTCTTGTGAAAGATAACTTTGTACGAGTAGATAATGTATCGGTTGAATTTGAACGAGATACGCGCCAACAATCGACGAATGTCGAAGAGTTTTGTCTTTTTTCTTGCCCGAATATTTCATATAGAGAATAGCATCGTGATCGATTTGTTCGTTCGACGTGAGAACATTCGTTTTGGCATCGAAATGAAGATTTTCGTTTGTTGATAATTCGAGTGTAACATCATTCGGTATGTGATACAAATGTAAACGAGAATTAGGAGCTAATAGAATCGTTCGTGTTTCATCGAAATTATTCAAATAGAATCGATCGAGAATGATTAAATTCACTGAACTTGTGAGATCATGTGATGAATGAATTAATATTTTATGTTTCGTTAAACGAACATCGATATTCACGTGACCTGTTCGTAGTGTTTCGATGTTGATAGCGAATGTTTTCATGTACGATGTTAAATTGCCGATAATCGGACGAAATTGTGCGAGATGTGTGTTCGACATTGACCAAGTGAACGTCAACGAATGAAGGAAAACATCGGTGATCATGATTGACTTTCGATTTTGATCGAAAGGTAAAACTGTGCATGGGAGGAATTTATTTGGTAGGATTTCTTTCGTTGGTGTGTGTAATTCAATGGAATGTATTTGAACAACGTTGACTTGACAAAGATCTTCACCGTAGACGACTGTTTCACCGAGTAAAGGATCGATTCCAACTGATTTAGCGTAGATTGTTGCGTGACCAATTTGTTTACTTTTGAAAATATTATTCAGTTCTAAATCGATGATTTTTGTGTCGTTAGTTGACCATTGAATCGTCGTGCCAGACGATTGTGAACCGCCGTGAATCGTTAGCTGAACGGTTGATAATGGTAAAATGTTTAATTCTTCGGGTTCAATTCGAAGTTTTTCATAGACTTCGAATTCGATTGTTTTACTGGGCACGTTTTGCCCGTCGAAACGAAGATTCGTTCGACCGATAGCTTGTGCTTCTAAACGATAGGCTAATGTTTGATGATCAGGATTCGATATTGGCTCGTAGACAATCGAAAACAGATTCGGTTTTTGACTTTGTTCAATTGTCAATTGAACTAATGAGAGTATATTCGTTAAATTAAATCGATTGCCTTCAGTATCCAATGCTTGAACGTAGATTAACGAAGTTGTATTTATTTCCAGACGACTTCGTCCCGAGATTTTCAATTGATCAATATCGGATATAATCACATCGACTTTCTTTTTCGACAATGATAAACATTGATCGATAATCATTAAAATCGTTCGACCGTAATTCAACGGTTTGAGATAGATAATTCGGGAGTTATTTTCATTTGTTAATAATTCGATGAGTGAATTATTTGTTTGCTCATCGGTTTGATATTTGAAATAACCTGAACCGCCTTGGATTTCTAATGGCGAAAGAGATTCATTGATGTGAATCAATTGAACGGCATTTTTCGTTTGTATCGATGGAAGAAATTCGATTTCAAGTTGCTGTTCGATTTTATCGACTGAACATTTCAGAAGAATTCTACCGGCCTGGCCTTGTGGAATGATCTCGAGCCGATCCGTTAAACGCAAATCAGCGAGTTGATTGATCTTCGGTTGAAGTTGACAATCGATTTTCAATGAAGTAAAATTATCGAATTGATTTTGATTTTCATCATAAGCGAGTATGTCAATCAGTAGAATTTGATTGTCATAAGTAAGAACATAGTCATGTGTTGATAGTGGACAATGTGAATCGAGTATTGGCTGAAGAACAAGTGAATGAATCGTTGATTGACAACGAATATCAATCGGTATTGTCGATTGAACTGGACAGAGATTCTGTTTGCTTTGTAAATTTTGTTTGGAAATAAGAAATTGTTGATGTTCGAGTGGTTTGAGACATTTAACTTGAAGAAGATTTGGATTCGTTCGATCTTGTTTGAATTCAACATGAGAATCGACTGGTGTGATTTGATATTGAAATGAATCTTGATCGGATGGATGAATGGGCCCGTGAGATAACTGAAGTGTATATTCGGATTTTGTTGTTAGAAGTAAATGTTTTCGATTGATAGTTAGATTTTCGAATACACTGAGAAGAATCGATTGTTGAAGATTGGATTTCTTCAAAACAACACGAATATTTGTCGAGCCGACTTTTAATGGTTTGAAAATTAATAGTGCACATGAATCATTGGCTTGTTGGTCCGATGGAACGATGCCTTGATACTGAAATATCGGATTATCGATTAAAACATCGAATTCTAAGTGTGAACAACAAGTTAACGGTTGTTTTTTAAAGAATAATTGTATGGGCAGATAAAGAAGAGAATTGATTTCGGTCTCGACTGGACATGAAAGTAAATGAAATTCATCAGGTTGAACAACCCGAACGGATACGGTTGTGTTTAATTCCGGTGATTTCTTATCGAATATATCGATGGTCGTGGAATTCAATGATGTTTGTTCGGTTAATTCACCGATTGGTGAAACAGTAACGACAGATACATCACGAGAAGTAAATGTATAATCGCCACTACCGCCGAGTACATGAATTGGACAATAGGGAAGTTTGGTTTCACGATTGTTTGTCTTTTCCGGTAGGAGAACTCGTTTTGGTTGAGCTGATAATGGTAGATAAACTTCGAACCATTGTTTGGTCGAAGCAACAATTGGCATTTCAATATTATCTTTATTCTTCATTCCATTGAGAAAGAATTCTAATTCAAATCGTCCTTGACAATTCGGCCGGAGAATATACTGTGTGCCGTTGTTATACAATGATTTCAATGTTAAACATGTTCGATGTTGTTCATTAGGAATCGATGCTGATAAATCTAAATTATCTGTCGGATAAATTTTTCGCCCATTCACATCGAATAATTCGACGGTGATTAGATAATACGAGCCGATTTGAAAGATCCACGGACGAGTTGAGTTCGTAATCGCTGATAGATAGCCAATGTTAACAATTCGAATCATGAGCGATGTTGGCTCGTATGTATCGTTGTCGATCGCTTTCATATTTCGGTCGATAAGTTCGACACGTGATTGTTCATCGGCATGATCTGTCGCTGTGAAAATTAACGTTTGATCATCGAGTTCACCGGCATCGTTATTAACTAATCGTACTTCGTAGAGAACACGTGTCGATGGTAGATCAGTGATGTCAGTTGATTCCTGACGTTTGATTTGATAGAGACGAAAAGCTAAACGTGAATAAGGAAGAAGGTAAACGTCGGTCGATGGATAGAATTGAACATTAGCCGATACGGATAATCGAACGGGTTTTGTTTTGATACCATGATAAAGATCGTTGTCGATGATTTCAGCTTGAACAAATGCTGAACCTGTTCGAAGACCTTCGAGAAGAATTTCGTAGGATAATGAACCGTGAGATTCAAGATTTCGAACGGTTTCACTCATTTCATAGGATGAATCTGTTAGACGAAGAATTCGAATGACTTTACTGGCATCGAGTGCGCTCGACGACGATTTTTTATTCGTTTGTTCATCGACAATTGCTGCGTTTAGCAGACGCCATTCGTAGGGAAAGTGTTCGATCGATGAAAACGTCGAACCATGTTGATCATGTGCGCGTAGTTTGAATAATTCCGGTGCGTCTTCTAAATATAATCTCGTTGTT
>Ga0209952_1003625_pt1 | contig 10548 bp, 5 predicted proteins | sample ThiBiot_750_biof_2_FD_183951 | JGI IMG/M metagenome (GOLD analysis project Ga0209952, IMG submission 183951) | Wastewater bioreactor microbial communities from Cape Town, South Africa - Thiocy_cont_750_biof (SPAdes) | ecosystem: Engineered > Bioreactor > Thiocyanate-remediating >...
ACATTTCAACATTCGGATTCACCACCAAAACCATCGATTCTATCCATGGATCTTTTCAATAGTATTGATTTTGATAAACTACCAGCAGTTATCTCACATCAAGAATCGTCACAATCTCGAACATCAACACAAACATTCAATCGACCACGACCAAGTAAAATCATCAGTTTTTGACCTACATCTATTATAAGAATTCTAATTGATTTTTAGCGAATCATTTGACAGCATCGTCACAACAAACAGTCAATGCTAAAAATCGTGACGATCGTCAAATTTTAGAACGTCTTGCTCAACAAGCAAATAGATATCATCATTCGGAAAAATCTCGTCCGAAACAAGATCAAAATCCATTTCGAAATCTCGAATCAGCTCTTGATTCCACATCACATCTTAGCATTGATCGACACGGTCGAAAAGTTGGCATATCCGAATCACAAGTAATTGTTATTCGTCTTCTTATATTCTCCTAATGATTAACAGGAAGTTGTACATACTATCATTTGCGTTTTCTTTCCTATTCGGGTAATACTCATATAATTAGTTACATCCGTTTTTTGTTCGAGTCTATAAATATATTGATTCTTCTTCAATGACCTTGCAAGTTCGTTGAGATCAAAGACACTCGGAAAATAAATAACAGACATTTAGAATCTATTTCGTTTTTAGCGTAAAACAGTTTTTATTGATTTACGTAATTCAAATAATGGCAAATCTTCAGATGAATCAAAATCAAATCATCCGGTCACATTAACTCATCAACAAATTCAATCATCTGAATCAGAAAGTGATGACGAGACCAATGATGGAATGTTATGGTTCGAAAAACGTCGACAAGCACGACAGCAACAATTAAACTCATCCAAACAACAATAATAATAATAACAAACATATTTTTTCAACTGTTTTCTCAAATTTGATTTAATCAATTGCCTATTTATGTAAATACCCGTTTTTTTTTAATGCAACAACCAAGCATGTGCATGAAAATGCATATTTATTTACTCATGAGCATCTGTTCGATTGACTGTGTGATTGCACACGATTAGTAGTTGTATTATTTTTGAATAGTGAACAGCGCACTCTCAACATGTTTTCTTGCCGGTTTTTGATACAGATAAGTGATGTATATGACGAGGAGACAATGTAGTATATTGATCTGATACCAATAAAAAGCAAACAGCTCATTTTGCTCGAGATATTTTCATTTGATTGTACAGAACAGAAGAAAGAAACGCATATACAAATCGATCTAATGTCTAATACAAGCGACTATGTATGTCGATGTTATTATTCAAAATATCATGAAGATCTAGAAGGTATGTTCATTAATTAGTTCCTTGAGTATGTATAAAGATATCGTGTTAGAGTTAAATAAAAAGGAAGCTCGAAGAAAAAGCCTACTGAGAATTCTAAAAAAAATATGTATATATATATAAGATAAAATATCGAAAAATATAATCCTGCTTTCTTGATAAGACATGTAATTTGCAAGGCAAAAAAGAAGAAAAAAAAATTATATTTTATTCATCGTTATTAATTAACATCGATATTATAAAGTAATGAATTGATCATAATGATATATTTTATGATAATAATTGTGATTTATCCACGCGTGCATTTCTATTCAAAGAAAGTGCAATGCGACATTGTTGTTGTTAGTATTGTCGTCACTACTGATGACTGAGATTTTCTGCATATTCAGATATAAAGAACTTGTTCTTTGTCAATCAATTGATATTTATATATTGTTAATAGCCAAGCTTTTATACTCAGTGGATTTGTTTATTTGCACAAAAGTGATTGTCTTTTCAAAACTAATCGAATGCTAATTGTTCTTGTCTATAGAATTATTTCATTTGAGACTTGTTTTTTTTTCATATTCTATTTCAATAATAAAGAATAAATACAAAAACGATGTTTGATCTTAATAAACGAATATAAGCATCAGTTCATTCATTGACGAGAATATTGATCTATTCGATCCTATTCGTAATTCATTTTCTCGTTCAGCTATTTCTTCTTCGATTTTTATATTCCTCTTCTTCTTCTTTTTTTGTCTCGTTGTTTGTGGCATTCACTTTCAAGAAGGATCCACTTAACAAGAACAAACGAGAACGTACATATATGAGTCTCGTTCGGATGATCGTGTTGGATAGATGATTGTTGTTTTCCGTCGTTATTCGTGGCAGTTCGACGGCGAGAAAAAAAACTGAGAATAAGAGAACGCAAGTCCTAGTAAACGATGACAACTAGGAAAGTAGAGGAGAAACGATGTGTAAAAGCTAAGAAAAGGGGAAGAGAAAGAAAGTGATCATTAGAACAAAGCCTTTCGTTGCGTGTTACAATGATGAGAGAAGAGAAACGAAGAGAAACGAAGAGAAACATGGGGAGAGAACGAAAGAGAGATCGAAGAAGACTTCATCACGCAATCGTTGAGTTTTTTCACTAGGGAATAAAAAAGAGCCAAGGTCCTTAGTAAACAATTAACCAAAGCGACGATAACAAAGACATAACAAAAGAGATATACAAGCAGTTCATTTGGTCGTTTTTTTATCTTCTTCTTTTTTGCCTGTAGCTCTTTATGGTTGACAATGATACAACGAAATTAAAAATGATGACTAGACCTAACAGAGAAAAGAAAAAGAAAAACTGATGTCATTAGTTCTTTCCACTATCATGATTTTCTTCTTTTTCTTTCTATTTTTTTTTCTTGAGTGATTAAGGTAGTGAAAAACGTAGACGAAGAAGAAGAAGTAGGAGAAAAAAAAAGAAAGAAAGAAGGAAAAGATGTCTATGCTTTCGTATATATGAATTATAGTGTGTGATAGAAAAGAAGCTCATCTTGCTCGTTCTTTTACTGGAACTCTTGTGGGATAACCGCGCACACTTTCTTTTCTTTTTCTACGACAATTCCCTTTTTCTTTTTTCCCTCTCTCTCTCTCAGTTTTTTTTTGTGCTGTGTCTTTGTCTCGCTCTATCTTTCAAACAACAAATCATAATAACAACCGCAAACCGACTGCACAGATGATTGAGAACAATGACGACGAGAAAAACCGAGGCCGCCAACATCATCATCAGCATCATCATCATCGATCGACGACTAACACGACAACAACGAGAAAAACGACGGGAAATGAGCACCAATACGAAATTGAGCAATCAACAATTCAAACAAGCACCACTACTATCACCATAGTCTCTTCTTCTTCTTTTTCTCCTTCTCTTTCATCGTGAACAACACAATTTTATATCTAATACACACATTTATCGTCATCGAGTCTTGCAACGACGACTACTACTATTATTAAAATTATCCATTTAACAAACTTCAACTTCTCTCCTAGTCCTATGGTGCAATTCATTTTCGATATGCACCTTATTTCATTTCTATTTGTTTATCAATGGTTCTATTATTACTCGGTAAGTAGTTGATATCAATTCGTTTAACACTTCATCAAGAAACTGAATAAGAAAGTAAAGAAAAAATAACCACATATCTGTCTACATATATAGACGTATATCAGACTAGAGAGAAATATTATGTAAAGGAAAATAGGAAAGAAACGATAGAGAGAGAGAGAGAGAGGGAGAAAGAGAGGGAGAAAGGGAGGAGAGAATCAACAAGATAATTCATATAATGGGTAACTACACACACAGAACTTGAGGTGTCAAGCTTCTGTTTTAGGCAAATTATTTGTATGCTAGTTATTTGAGACAAAAAGAAAAGCGATGTATTTTTATTACTTTATATGAAGTTAGACAAAACGAAATTGATGGACATAAACTACAAACAATCATGTCGATAGACACAAGGTAAATTTTTATTATCTTTATTTGCTGTTTTTTTTCTTTCTCTCTCGCCTTTTTAACTTATTTTCCAGTATATTTATTTGTGTTAAATGTTCATTTGAATAATGATTGATATGTCATTGACATGGTTAATAAGTTGTCTGTTCAATTAAATTTCAAATCCTTTTCTTCATTTTCATTTTATTTTTCTAAGTAATTATAGAGAAAGTTATTAATTGCCTGTAAGTGTGTTTTGAATTTATTTTTTTTTTGATTGAGCACCACTATAAATCTCCTTGAAAATCTTCATGATAATCAGTGATGTGAAAAATTGTTCAAGAAAGAAAGAAAAAACTTCCGTTCTTACATCAATCTGACACTGTTGTTTTTTATTGACATAAAAATCTATAGTTCAGGCAAGAGTAGAAGAAGAAAAAAAACAAGAAGAAACTTTCTCTGTGCACATCTTACTCGTTGACACACACGCATAGAAAAATGAGACTTTCTAGTCTAAGAAATACGTTCGTTCAACCGTACTTCTGCTTCAAATGCGAATCAACAGGAAACAACATTTGAATCGGTCGATTGGATTTTTTATTAATTTTGTTTTTGTTGTTTTCAAAGTTTTCTTTTAATTAACATAATTGACGAGAAAATAAATCCTCTAACCGGCGTATTTTCGATGTCGATTTACTGATTAAGAAATAGACTTGCAAACCAATGTTTGTAATTTATACTCGAAACAAATCAACTAATGATAATTTAACATGAGAAAATCGTATGTCTAACGTTTGCCCAACGGCTTGATCACAATATGTTCGATCCTTCTGTTCCAGTATGTTCTTTATTTGCGCATGATTGCTTCGAGTTATTGATGAACTTTTTTAGTTAGATTGCTTGAATTGACTTTCTTCTTTCTTGCTCTTTTCTTGACTACTGTTAATCTTTTTTAATGTGTCAGTTCCATTCTTTTCAATGATGTCAGAGAACATTTTTTATTGTCTCAATAATTAATATATTTGATGTCATTTGTACTAAATTATTTTCTTTTTTTCCTCTCATTATTGTCAGCAAGAAAATCATTACTGTAGCTAATGTATCGAATTTAGTTTTCTTTTTTTCCCTCTCTCGCTCTCTGTCTCTATCTTTTTAAGAAAATATCGAGATTTCGGAAAATTTTCTCAATTGTCTCCAGTCTTATTAACTTGACAATATAAATAGAACAGCATATTGAAGTTGTCAGAAAAGAACAATGACCTTTTTGGTGCGTTTCTTCTCTTCATCTTAACTTATACATATATGCATACGGAAATCGGACTGTCATCTCGAGCATCCGCTATCAGTAAAGGGCAGCAAGACTTAGAACAGCTAAGATATAATTCGAACCATGAGTTTCTCTTCATTTTCTATTGATACAATTAACAGAATGATATTACATCTCTCTCTCTCTCTCTATGTCGATACATATATCCTAGATACATTCGTTAGCTTTTTTTGTCAATGATTCTCATTTCTCATTCTCAATACAGATCAACATAGTTGATACAATAATTGACAGCATATTTCCAACATAATAACATTGACTAGTGAGATGATTTCTCTTTCTTACTGACAAACTGTTAACATAACAAGCTCTTGACACAGGAGGGTTTCTTTCTTTTCACATTATGAATGATCTATTACGAGTTAATGATATATGTCTAACTGTCTAACAAATCTGTCTATCTGTATACATATAATAAATAAACAAAAGAACGACGATAAAGAAAAATCATTTTCTATAAGTTAGTTCTTGTAATTCTGTCTTTTATTATTATTATTTTTATTATTTTTCGTTTGTAATTTGCGTGACAGTGAACATCTTCGTTTTATATTCATGTCGAACACAATTAACTTTCAGCTTAAATTCATCTGTCATGACTAACTCATGTGTTACTAATAGAGTTAATACTCATATGATTGTCAAATGTCTTGCATCATTGATGAATAATTGTCGACAGATAAAAAAGAAAAGAAAATTTTCTATTTCATTCTATACACACACACATATATATCTAAACAGCAAGCGACATATAAATCGTCTTTGACGGAATTAAATAAGCTTGTACGCAGATGGGAGTCGAAATTCTAGTCGTTGTTCATTAGCTTTTTTTTTCAAAGAAAAGAAAGAGTGCAAATCTTCTTAAATATAAAGCTTAATATACAACCTGTATGTACGTGTATGACAATCAATATTGAAATAGCGTCAGCAACCTTTTTGTTTCCCTATAGACCTTGTATTTTCTAATGAAAAAAGAAAGAAGAAAAAAAGTGATGGCGTGTATGTGTGGTTAGTGACTTCATAATAATAATAATAGTAGTAGTAGTCGTAGTACGAACAATAATAATATGTTACTGATTGAAATTATGCGTTTCCTGACTTCATCATCATATTGAAATGTTATATTTATAAATAAAAAAAAGAAAAAAAAATGAAAAATTGTTAATATACATATATTACTATCTTGATTAATCAAATGAATTGGAAAGTGTAATTATTTGTTTGTAGTCAACGGAAATCTGTCGATAAAGATGTGAACGAGAAATTCTTCGATTTTTTTCTCTTCTAACATTTACTAAAAAAATATATATATAAACATTCGATCGATTTCATATCTAATTCTTTCGTCTTACGCTTTTATCATGAATAAATAGACATAGTCTCAAGAACATTTTTTAGCCTACGATCTACTAAATATATATTTAGGCATTGATTGTAAATAAAAAGAAACTGCTAGTAAATATATATATATAAGTTTTTGCCAAACACTTAAAAATCAAGGACAAGTGACAATTGCTCAATTGAACACGTTAAAAATTGTCATCAAAAATAGGAATATATAGTTTTTCTGTTAATATATTTCTATCGACTTGCAAATTTGTAGTAGTAATCGACTGTTTCGATAAGATCGAAATGCTCTTTTTGAGATTCATTTGGGAATGACGCATAAATGTTGGTTAGTCGTTTTCTGTCCTCATCAAGGCACAAAAGAGAGGACAGCCTTGAAAACTTAGCATGATCTTCTTCGCACTTCGTTCTTTCCGTATTAGAAAATTTATATAGAATAATACTAGGATATACACATGAGACTTCTCCAATAGTAACCTAACGATTTGCGTTGAAACTAGTCCCGTTCATTCGTCTAGCGTTTTCTTTTTATATTACCGTTCATGTTGAGCATGATTATTTTGCTTTTATCTGCTGTGCCTAGATCGCGTTCAAATTTGAACTTCATCATTGATGTGAGACAAATAATAGAATAACGATGAATTGCACGTTCTCTGGTTTTTTTCAATTTCTTCTTCTTCTTTTTCTTTCTTTTTTTTCCTGTTTCCTTAAATCGCGTCAGATTTTCCATATGGATGTTTGTGCATCGGCAAACACGCTATACGATTGAACAACAGTATGGAAAGTCTTTCGGATTATTTACAATTGGCATTACGCACGAATAGAAACTATGGAATCATTTTTCTCTAATGGGACTTTTACTATTGAATTTTAGTTGTTCCTTTTTTCTGTCTGTTGTCTATCATCTTGATGATTAAAAGATGAATATTTGCAGAAGAAAACAATCCGTGTATTTTGATCTGAATTCAAACGAATATATTGAAGAAAAAATAGTGACTCAATAAGAACAAATCCGGAAGGAAGCAACAGTATGTGAAAGATTGAACTCATTTTTTTTTCAAGATATAGTTGTTAATGATGATGATGATGAATGGTTGATGTAGAACTACAGTAGAACAAGAAACGAGACGCTTTCTTATATTTATTTCTGTCTGTATGTGTGTGTGTGTGTAAAAGAACTGGTAACGGCAACGACGACAACGCTCTTTTTTTTGAGATTTTTATCCAAACAACACTTTCTCTTTTCTCTTTTTCTGGTTTTTCCTTCGTCTATCTTCTGTTTGTTCGTTTGCTCGTTGAAGAACTCGACGAGAGAAAAATGGCAGTATGTATGCGCGCACACATACACACAAACCGCGACACGAAGGCCGTTGTGAAAAAGAGAGAGAGAGAGGGAGAGGGAGAGTGGAAAGGAATGAACGACGAAACGTATGAAAATGATGTTGGCGATGATAATAATGATGATGATGATAATAATAAACATGATAATAATGCGCTTTAGGTTTTACCATCCTATCATATGGTCGATTCTTGTAGATTATTTAGTCAATTCTCATATTCTTTGTCTTGTTTGTTTTCTTCCTCGTTCTTTTTTTCGACATCGAACAAGTAACGATCATCACCGACAACAACAATAGCAGCAGCAACAACAACAACAACATTATTATTATTATTTCGACATCTCATGGAAGAGCAATCACAATTATTATTAACATATTATCAACGAAATTTATTTGTTGTATTAACATGTTGTCGGATTCATTTTCGTCCGCCTGATCATTTATTGTGATTGATTGGTGACAGAAAAAGAAGGAAAAAGATCTAAGCATGAGTTCGATATGAAATTGTTATTGTTTCTACGCCTACAGATTATCACAAAAGGTACGTCTGCGTCCATGCTTATCTTCATCGCTAAATAATTAACATTTAGTAGGATTTACTAAATAGTTCTTTAGTAGGTAATAGAAAACAAAATTCTGTAAATTGCTTCGTTTTTTACACCGTTCTATGTTCATATGATTAAAATATGAATTAGATTTCATATAAATATATATCTATTTTGTCAAGCGTACTAAATTTTCGAAGCATGCTAGTGCACACACATTCAAGCCCATTATTTTCTTCTTTTCTTTCATTTCTCTTCGTTTTTTTTTCTTCTATGATCATGCCTGTCTTGTTCAATGTGTTCTCTTAACATTGTGCTTCGACACTCATAACTTTCCACATACACATACACACACACACACATACAGATTGCGGTAATCATAACGTGAAGACGAAGGGCGCAAAAAAAATGAGAGAGAGAGAGAGAGAAAAGAAACTACAATGGAGAAAGAGAAGTTCAAGCTAGAGTTCCTAGCCGCTGCTGTAATAGTAATGACAACGACAGCAGTTAGCGATTAGATTAGAAGAAAAGAAAAGGAAAAAGAAAAGAAAAGAAAGGAAAGAACGAAGACAAAACCACATCGTTCACTAAATAAGAAACCAAATAGTGAAGCAAAATGCGCTAAAACAAAGAAAAAAAACAAGATATTGTTCTTGTGATGCTGGCATCTAGAACTACTCATTCGCAGACTCTTCTCTCGTTTTCAGACGATATCGGCTCTTATTTCTTCTATGACTCGAAAATAAAACTGAAACGAGAAAGAAAGACGAAGGAAAAAAATAAGAAACTTTGATAATATGAAAATGGAATGCGAAGTGTTTGCAACGCACTCGAAAATCCCATTCATGAACTATAGAGACGTAAAAACGAGATTGTTGTTTCATTTAAATAGTCTCTAGTATTCTTGTTTAATTGAAACTGCTTTTCTCATATGAAAATAGGAAAAAGCTACTTGAAGTCGATTGGTATACCACGCTTACACGCACATAGATCGAAATAAAGAAAGAAAACTAGAAGTAAATAAAAGCAGCTTTGACCAATAGACTATTTGTGTTTTTAAAGAAATTTTAGTCTATAGATATAATATGTTGTCATAAAGTAGAAAGTAAATTCAAATAAGAACGGAAGAAAATCTTTGATCAATTCTATCACCACGTCGATACTTAATCATTAAGAAACAAAATCATGAAGAAGAAGAAGCAAAAAAAATAGTTATATTTAAAGAGTTTTCTTTCTTTTTTTCTTCATTCTCAAGCATAATCACTGAGAAAAACAGAAAATGGGAATCATTATAATGGTCAGTTTTATTATTACGATTAGTGATTAATCAATCGAATCTGATGAATAGAAGAAAACTTGTTGAAGAAGAACAAAGAATATAGAATATGAGGGGAAAAAAGCTAGAAAAAATTAATTAATCAATAACGCAGAAGAATGATGACGATGACGATTTTTGCCGTTGTTTTCTTCAAGGTGAGATTATATTACAATCAAGTATTGAATCAATATCTTGTTTTTTTCCTTGAAAATTAAAGAAAAAGAATGCAACATTGATTTTCTTTCTTTTTCTTCTTCTTCTGCTTCTTCGTCTTGTCCTTAATTAATCGAAGAGTGATTTCATGAAGTCAAGCGAAGAAAAATCGAAAATTATTCCTTTTAACTTTTATCTGCAAGGTTTAATAAGCGTTCAACTGTAGATGATTTGTCTCTAATATCCATAAACATATGATTATCCTGATTTTCCTCTCGAAAAAAAAGAGAAGAAAAAGAAGAAGAAGAAAAAAGTTGTCAAACAGGTTAAGTTCCTTCAGTATTATCAATTTATTCTCTCTGGTCTCTCGTTTTTCTTTGTCTTCTTCATTTTGTTCAGCATATTCACACGTTCTAACAAGAAAAGAGTCGAATTTTTCTTTGAGAATTTCACAAGTTGACGTACTTCGTTTATGAATTAATCATTATTCAATTTCTATTTAGGGCTCATGAATAAGGCTCCACGCCAGAAACGAGCTGAAATCCAGCGGTAATTCTTACAACAAAATCCATCATATTTAACTGACCCTTCTCTTCTGTTTTTTTTTGTTTTCTAGCTTAACTAGTATCTCCAATCTCCGTACCAAACAACTCAGTGGTTCCGTTGGTAAACGAGGTCACGAAGAACCCGATCGTATCGAACATTTTGATCTCGAACTTCGACCAAGTAAATTAC
>Ga0209952_1003637_pt1 | contig 10523 bp, 9 predicted proteins | sample ThiBiot_750_biof_2_FD_183951 | JGI IMG/M metagenome (GOLD analysis project Ga0209952, IMG submission 183951) | Wastewater bioreactor microbial communities from Cape Town, South Africa - Thiocy_cont_750_biof (SPAdes) | ecosystem: Engineered > Bioreactor > Thiocyanate-remediating >...
TCTCGACCACCGACGCGGGCGTGGACAGCACCGCCTCCATCGTGCCGCGCTCCCACTCGCGCGCCACCACCAGCGCCGTGAGCATGGTGCCGATGATGGTCATGACGATGGCGATGGCGCCGGGGATCAGCGCGCGGCGGCTTTCCAGCTCGGGGTTGAACCAGTAGCGCGGCTCCAGCGCCACGGCCTGCGCGGGCGAGGCGGCGCCGCGCCCGGCGCGCCACGACTGCACCACGCCACGGGCGTAGTTCTCCACGTAGTTGGCGGTGTTGGGGTAGGAGCCGTCGGTGATGATCTGCACCAGCGGCTCGCGGCCGCGCCGGGCCAGGCGCTGCTCGAAATCCTGCGGGATCACCACGTAGCCGCGCAGCGCGCCGGAGACCAGCTGGTCGGCCACCTCGCGCCGGTCGTGCGCGAAATGCACGTCGAGGAAACGGGTGCCCGAAAAAGCCGCGGCCAGGGACTGCGCGGAGGCGCCGGGAGATTCCAGCACCACGCCGACGCGCACCTGTTTGGCGTCCAGCGACACCGCATAGGCGAACAGCAACAGCAGCACCACCGGCAGCACGAACGCGATCAGCAGCGTCGAGGGGTCGCGCAAGGCCTGATGGCTTTCCTTGACCACCAGGGCCATCAGCCGCCGCCGGTCGAAACGCCGCGAGCCGGCCGGCAGCGCGCCATCCCCGAGTTTGTGCCTGGCGGCGTTCATGCGGCCGCCTCCGTTTCGCGTTCGGCCGATTCCACCAGATGGATGAAGGCATCCTCCATGGTCGGGTCCGGCCGCTGCGGGGTGATCGCCATGCGCTTGAGCGCGTCGGGCGTGTCCAGCGCGATCAGGCGCGCACGCGAGAGCATGGCCACCCGGTCGCAGTATTCGGCCTCGTCCATGAAGTGGGTGGTGACCATGATGGTCACGCCTTTGCGTGCCAGCCCGTTGATGTGGGTCCAGAACTCGCGCCGGGTGATCGGGTCCACGCCCGAGGTGGGCTCGTCCAGGAACAGCACGGGCGGGCGGTGCATCAGCGAACAGGCCAGCGCCAGGCGCTGCTTGTGCCCGAGCGGCAGCGAGTCGGGCGTGGCGGACAGCCAGCCGCCGAGATCGAAGGTGGCAATCATCTCCTCGATGCGCTGGCGTCGCGTGTCGCCTTCCAGCTGGTACACGCCGGCCGAGAACTCCAGGTTCTGCCGTACCGAGAGCAGGCCGTAGAGCGAGAACTTCTGCGCCATGTAGCCGAGGCGGCTCTTGGCCGCGCCGGTGGCGCGGCGCAGGTCGAGGCCCACCACGTGCGCCTCGCCCGCGCTCGGCTTGAGCAGGCCGCACAGCATCTTGAAGGTGGTCGATTTGCCGGCGCCGTTGGGACCGAGCAGGCCGAAGATCTCGCCCTTGTGCACCTCGAAGCTGACGTCGTCGGTGGCGGTGAAGGCGCCGAAGCGCTTGGTGAGGTGGCGGCAGGAGACGGCGATGTCGGAGCCCAGTTCGACCGGCGGCAGCCGCTCGGCCAAGGTCGAGGTGCCGCCGGGGCCGCCGCCGAGCAGGTCGATGAAGGCGTCCTCGAAGCGCGCCGGTACCGGCGCCAGTTCCACCCACGAGCGCTCGGCCAGCGCCTGCACCTGCTGCGCGCCGGCGCCTGCGCGCAGCACCACGCGCACGCCGGCGCCCTGGATCACGCCATCGCTCACGCTGGGCAGGTCGAGCGCCTCGGTCAGTACCGCGCGGCGCTCGGCGCCGACGTTCTCGAGGCGGAAGCTGCGACCTTCGAGCTGCGCGGTCAGTTCCTGCGGCGGCCCGTCGAACAGCAGCTGTCCCTGGTTCAGCAGCAGCACGCTCTCGCAGCGCTCTGCCTCGTCGAGGTAGGCGGTGGACCAGACCACCGCCATGCCCTCGTCGGTCAGCGCCTGCACCATGCGCCACAGATCCTGCCGGCTGACCGGGTCGACGCCCACCCCCGGCTCGTCCAGCAGCAGCACCTTGGGCCGCGCCATCAGCGCGCAGGCCAGGCCGAGCTTCTGCTTCATGCCACCGGAGAGCTTGCCGGCCAGACGCGTGGTGAAGGGCCCGAGTCGGGTGAACTCGAGCAGTTCGGCGAACAGGTCGGTGTGGCGGTCTGCGTCCATGCCGCGCAGCCGCGCGTACAGGCGCATGTTCTCCATCACCGAGAGGTCTTCGTACAGGCCGAAGCGCTGCGGCATGTAGCCGCTGGCGACGTGGATGGCGTCGTTGTCCTTCACCACGTCGAAGCCGGCCAGGGCGACGCTGCCGGCGTCGGGGACCAGCAGGCCGGTCATGATCCGCATCAGCGTGGTCTTGCCGGCGCCGTCGGGGCCGACCAGGCCGGTGAGGCGGCCGTAGCGGATCGTGGCGCTGAGGCCGCGCAGCGCCTGGACCTCGCCGAAGCGCTTGCCGACGCCGTCGATCACCACCGCGGCATCGTGCTTGCCGGGTTGCGAGGCAACGCTGGCAGGCTGCGGACCCATCTCAGTGCCCCCGCGCGGGCTGGCTGGCGGTGTCGACGTCGACCGTCACCGGCATGCCTTGGCGCAGGCCCTCGTCGGCGTCGGACACCACCACGCGCAGGCGGTAGACCAGGTCGGTGCGCAGGTCGGCGGTCTCCACCGTCTTCGGGGTGAATTCCGCACGCGGCGAGATGAAGCCGACCTGGCCGTGATAGACGGTGGCCGAGGAATCGGTGTGCACGCGCACCTTGGTGCCCGGTGCGATACGGCCCAGGTCCGCTTCGCCGACATACGCGCGCAGGTACACCGGATCGCGCAGGCTCAGGCTGTACACCGGCATGCCGCTGGCCACCATGCTGCCCGGTTCGCGCACGCGGGCAATCACGACGCCGTTGCTGGGCGTGACCAACGTCGCATCGGCCACTGCGGTGCGCGCCTGGGTCAGGGCGGCCTCGGCCGCGGCGACGCGTGCCTTGCCAGCGGCGATGTCCTCGCTGCGGAAGCCGGCGCTGGCCAGCGACAGCGCAGCCTGCGCCGCGGCCAGGCTGGCGGCGGACTGGTCGCGCGCGGCGCGCGCGGCGTCAGCGGCGCGCTGGCTGCTGGCGCCAGACTTGAGCAAGGTGTCCTGGCGCTTGAAGTTGCGCTCGGCCTCGGTGGCGCTTGCCTGCGCCTGGCGCACGTGCTCGCGCGCCTGGGCGATTTCCTGCGGGCGGTTGCCGCGGTGCAGCTTGTCCAGCTGGGCCTGCGCGGCCTGGAGCTCGGCTTCGGCCGCCGCCAGCTTCTCGCGGTAAGGCGTGGCGTCGAGCTGCGCCATCACCGCGCCGGCGGCAACCGTGTCGCCTTCGTCGAAGGCCATGTGGGTCAGGCGGCCGGACTGACGAAAGGCCAGCTCCACCTCGCGGATGTCGACGTTGCCGTACAGGCGCAGCACGTTCGGATTGCCGCGGTCGCGCAGCAGCCAGAACGCCAGGATGCCGCCCAGCGCGATCACCATGACGGCGATGGCGATCCAGCGGGTTTTTCCAGTGGGAAGGCTCGGAGTTTTCATCGCGACGGTTTTTCCACGTGAGAAGAGGTGTTCAGTGCGCGTGCGCCACCGGCGCCGCGCTCACCGACAGACGCCGGGCCAGCACCGCAATGCCGAGCCACACCAGCGTGCGCAAGGTCATGGCGACCGGTGTGCGACGCTCCCACGCGCCGCCCAGGGCCACATGCAAGCCGAAAGCGAGGAAGACCAGCGCCAGCCATGCCGCCCAGCGCCGGCATCGCCACAGTCCGATCCCGGCGACGACGTAGGCAAACCCGGCCAGGAAATTGAACCAGAGCACGAACGGCACGTAGTGGCCGGCGGCCTGGCGCGCGGCGCCGTCGACGAACAGCACTGCCGCACCTTCCCTGAGGGTCAACAGGCCGAAGCCGATGGCGAGCAGGGAAAGCAGCCAGGTCCAGATGCCGCGGTGCTGGTGGGTAGTCATGGTCATGGCTCTCGGTTCGTGGGGGAGCGTCCGCTTGCAGGAGGGGGATCGCCTCGGTCGGCGCGCGCGATGCCGCGGCGGTAGATCGCAAACGCGCCCGCCGCTTCCTTGCGCATGTGGCGGGTGTCGCCGGCCAGCAGGGCCTGCATCACCAGGCCCTGGATGCTGCCGATGAACAGCGTGGCCGCCGCGGCCGGGTCCAACTGCGGATCCAGTTCGCCGGCGGCTTGGCCATCCTCGATCAGGGCACGCAGGCGCTCGCCGTAGCGGCGGATCATGGTCTGGACCATGCGCTTGGCGGCGGTGCTCTCGGCCCGCTGCAGTTCGCCGAACAGCATGCGCGGCACGCCGGCGTGTTCGGCGACGAACGCGATATGCGCCATGAACATGGCTTCCAGCGCGGCCAGCGGGCTGGCCGCGTTGCGCGCGGCGCGCTCGACCCGTGCCAGCAGGTGGTCGGCCACCCACTCCATCGCCGCCTGCCAAATCGCGTCCTTGTTCGGGAAGTGGCGGAACAGCGCACCCTGGGTCAGCTTCATCGAGCTGGCGATCGCCGCGGTGGTGATCTCGCTGGGGTTCTGCTCGGCCGCCAGCTTGATGACCGCCTCGACGGTGACTGCGCGGCGCTCGTCGGCAGGCAGGTGCTTGCGCTGAATGTCCATCGTGCTGGCTTGCCAAAAGTAAGTGAGTAATTACTATCTTATTAGAGCCGGAATCGTTGTCAAGCGGTGTCGATGCGGGCTTCGCGGCTTGAGTGTTTGCCGGGGTGGCGGCCTTGCGGCGGACCGCCGGCGCATCGCGTGCCGGCGATCCGGAGGCTGGCGATGGCGAGCGGAGTTCGGCCGTTGGCGACGCCGGGCGCAAGCGTCCGCTTCAGCGCACCGCTGTCTGGCGCAGCCTTCCGCGCGCCGTGCGACGCAGCAGTTCCAGCCAGGCAATGGTGGCGGCCAGCATGGCGGCACTGGCGAGCAGCATGGGGACGCCTGGCGGAAGAACGGCACGCCGATCACGCTCGCCAGCATCAGCGCCACGGCACCGAACATCCGCGGCAGCCAGGGGTTGCGCGCCGGCATGCGGCTCAGCGTCGGGCGGGACAGGTCGCGGTTGGCCAGGGTCAGCAGGAACAGCCCGACCACCAGCGCGACGAACACCGCGCTGCGGCAGGAGGCTGCGTCCAGGCCCTGGCTCAGCAGCAGGCCGTAGCCGAGCAGCAGGATGCCGGCGAAGCCGAGTCCCTGGATCACCGCGTAGCGCAGGTTGGCAACGGCGAACGGGGAGTCCGACGGTGCGCGCGGCGGTCGTCGCATGATGTCGTCGGCGGCGGGCTCGGCCTCGTACACCACCGAGCAGGCCGGGTCGATCAGCAGTTCCAGCAGCACGATGTGCACCGGCATCAGCAACACCGGCCAGTGCAGCAGGGTCGGCACCAGCGCCAGCGCGATGATCGGCATGTGCACGGCGAACACGAAGCGGGTGGCCTTGGTGATGTTGTCGTAGATGCGCCGGCCCTGGCGGATCGCGCCGACGATGCTGGCGAAGCTGTCGTCCAGCAGCACCAGCGCGGCCGCCTCGCGCGCCACGTCGGTGCCGCGCTCGCCCATCGCGATGCCGACGTCGGCGGCCTTCAGCGCGGGTGCGTCGTTGACGCCGTCGCCGGTCATCGCCACCACCTCGCCGCCTTCGCGCAGCAGCTGCACCAGGCGCAGTTTCTGCTCGGGCTTGAGCCGCGCGCACAGGTCGACGCAATGCAGGCGTTCGCGCAACGCGGCGTCGTCCAGTGCAGCCATTTCCACGCCGGTGACGACCTCGGCGCGCTCGCTCAAGCCCACCTCGCGCGCAATCGCCCGCGCGGTGGCCGGGTGGTCGCCGGTCATCATGATGATGCGGATGCCGGCGCTGCGGCATTCGGCGATCGCCGCCGGCACTTCCGGCCGTGGCGGGTCGACGAAGCCGAGCAGGCCGAGGAAGCGGAAATCGAAGTCGTGCTGGCTTTGCGGCCACGCTTCGCCGTGCCACTCGCCGCGGGCCACGCCGAGCACGCGCAGGCCGCGCTCGGCCATCCCCTCGACCTGGTGCAGGATGGCCGCCGCGTCAGTGGCGGCCAGATGGCACAGGTCGATCACCGCTTCCGGCGCGCCCTTGGTCGCCAGCAGGTGCGTGCCGCGCGCGTCGCCGCGGAACACGTGAGTCATCGCCAGGATCTCCGGCGACAGCGCGTACTCGAATTCCGGCGCCCACTCGGCGTGCACGTGCTCGGTATCGGTGAGCCAGTGCAGCCCGAACTGCTGGATCGCCTTCTCCATCGGGTCGAACGGGTCGGCCGGCGTCGCCAGCATGGCGAACTCGACCAGCGCATGAAACGGCTCGGGCAGCTCGTGCGCGTCCTGGTCGTGCGTGCTGCCGTCGACCAGGCGCAGTTCGGCGACCTGCATGCGGTTCTGGGTCAGCGTGCCGGTCTTGTCCACCGCCAGCACCGAGATCGCGCCCAGCGCTTCCACCGCGGGCACGCGGCGCGTCAGCACCTTGTGCCTGGAGATCCGCCACGCGCCCAGCGCCAGGAACACGGTGAGGATCACCGGGATCTCTTCCGGCAGGATCGCCATGGTCAGCGCGATGCCGGCGAGCACGCTCTGGAGCAGGCCGTGGCCGTCCCACAGCCAGCCGAGCAACGCGTACGCCGCGGCCAGCAGCAGGCCGCCGACGGTGAGGTTGCGGATCAGCCGGCGCGAGGCCTGTTGCAGGCCGGACACCGGTTCGACGGTGTCAGCCAGCGCCTGACCGATGCGGCCGACTGCGGTGGCACTGGCGATGGCGCGGACCTCGGCGACGCCGACGCCCTTGGTCGCCACGGTGCTGGCGAACAGCTGGCCGGTATCCTCGCCGGGGAGCTTGGTGACCGGCACCGCCTCGCCGGTGAGCAGCGATTCGTTGACGTCGAGATGGCCGTCCAGCAGCACCGCGTCGGCGGCGATGCGATCGCCCTCGTGCAGCACCAGCAAGTCGCCCACCACCACTTCGCGGCCGGGAATGCGCTTTTCCTCGCCGCCGCGGATCACCAGCGCGCGCGGTGCGGACAGCTCGCGCAACGACTCCAGCGCCCGCTGGGTCTTGCGCTCCTGCGCCAGCGTGATGCCGATCACCACGAACACGAACGACAGCAGGAACGCTGCCTCGGCGCGGTCGCCCAACGCCAGATACAGGCCGCCGGCAACCAGCAGCATCAGGAACATCGGCTCGGTCAGCACGCCGCCGACGATCGCGAGCATGCTCCTGGGGGCGCTGCCCGGCAGCAGGTTCGGGCCGTGTGCCGCCAATCGGCGCGCCGCCTCGGCCGGGTCGAGGCCGCGGCGGGCGGGCGGCGCTGTCTTCCCGTTCACGCCGCGGCCCGCCGGCCGTTGCTCAACGGCAAACCAGCACCGGCACGTCGCCGTTCAAGATCACCTTGTGCGTCTCGCTGCCCAGCAACAGCCGGTCGAAGCCGCGCCAGCCGTGCGAGGCCATCACGATCAGGTCGCACTGCTGCTTGCGCGCGGCGCCGACGATGGCCGAGTAGGGACGCGCATCGATTTCGTGGCTGCCTTCGCAGGCAACGCCGGCGGCCTGCGCCCGCCCGCGCACGTCGGCCAGGTAGCGTTCGGCGTTGGCGATCGCCTCGCGGGTATAGCCCGGCTCGTTGGCCACGACGAACTCGGCGAAGTAGACCGAGGCGGGGAAGGGCGCGATGACGTGGAATGCGTATACGCGGGCGCCGAGTCTGGCAGCCAGTTCGATACCGGTGTCGACCGCCCGCAGCGACAGCTCGGACCCGTCGGTGGGCAGCAAAATGTGCTTGAACATGGTGGAGTCCTCCAGCAGTGGATGGTCAGTGGCAGGTGTAGCCGCCGTCGATGACCAGCTCGCTGCCGGTCACGAATTTCGATTCGTCGGACGCCAGGTAGACCACGCCCCAGGCGATGTCGTCCGGCTCGCCCATGTGGCCCAGCGGGTGCAGCGCGCCGACCTCGCGCCGGTGTTCGGCCGGGTCGCCGCCCATCGAGGCGATGTGCTGCTCCACCATCGGCGTCCAGATGAAGCCGGGATGGATCGAGTTGACCCGGATGCGGTCGGCAGCGTACAGCATCGCGTCGGTCTTGCTCATCAGCCGCACCGCGCCCTTGGACGCGTGGTAGGGCGGTGAATCCGGCGCGCCGACCAGGCCGTAGATCGACGACAGGTTGATGATGCTGCCGCCGCCGGCCGCGCGCAGCGGCGCGATCGCGTGCTTGGTGCAGAAGAACACGCCCTTCACGTTGATCGCCTGCACCCGGTCCCACTCGGCTTCGGTGATTTCGTGAGTCGGCTTGTTCGCGCCGGCGATGCCGGCGTTGTTGACCAGGACGTCCAGACGTCCAAACGCCGCGACCGTGCCGGCTATCGCCGCGGCCACCTCGGCCTCTACCGCCACGTCGGCGTGGAAATAGCGCGCGCCCTCGCCGAGTTCCGCGGCCAGCTGCTGGCCCGGCCCGTCCTGCATGTCGACCAGCGCCACTTTCGCGCCGGCTTCCAGCAGCCGGCGCGCGCAGGCGGCGCCGATGCCCACGGCGGCGCCGGTCACCAGTGCCACCTTGCCGCTCAGTCTGCCCATCGCCGTGTCTCCCGTGAAATATGGAAGCCAGCATGGGCCGGCTGCGGGTGGCCGGTGTTGACCATGGTCAAATCGGCCCGGCGGTGCCTGCGGCGGATTGGCGCGGCGTCAGGCGGAGGCTGTCCGGCGCAGCGGCGCGCAGCCGGTCTCGATGCTGTGGCGCAGCGACGCCTCGCTGTGCGAGCGGTCGATGCCGTGCGCGGTCAACCAGTGCGGGTCGAACAGGGTTTCGGCGTAGCGCTCGCCGCGATCGCACAGCAGGCTGACGATGCTGCCGCGCTGGCCTTCGGCGCGCATCGTGGCCGCCAGGGTCAGGCAGGCGACGAAGTTGGTGCCCGAGGAGCCGCCGTAGCGATGCCCGAACAGCTCGCCGAGCAGCCACGCGCCGGCGATGGAGGCTTCGTCCGGCACGCCGATCACGTGGTCCACCACCTCGAACACGAAGCCCGGCTCGACCCGCGGCCGGCCGATGCCTTCGATCAGGGTGGGGCGGCTGGCCACGGCGCTGCGGTCGTTGCTTTGCCAGCCGCACACGAAACCGCTGCCGACGGGGTCGGCGATGCACAGCCGGGTGTGCAGACGGCGATAGCGCAGGTAGCGGCCGATGGTGGCCGAGGTGCCGCCGGTGCCGGCACCGCAGACGATCCAGTGCGGCTCGGGCGAGCGCTCACGGGCGAGCTGGCCAATGATCGACTCGGCGATGTTGTTGTTGCCGCGCCAGTCGGTGGCGCGCTCGGCCAGGCCGAACTGATCCAGGTGACAGGCGCCGCGCGCCGCGTGCTCGGCGGCGCGCGCATGCACCTTGGCGGGGTCGTCCACCAGGTCGACCTCGCCGCCCAGCGCCTGCACGTCGCGGATTTTCCCCGGCGCGGTGCACGCCGGCATCACCGCGACGAAACGCAGGCCGAGCAGGCGCGCGAACCAGGCCTCGGAGATCGCGGTGCTGCCGGAGGAGGCGTCGACCACCGTCTGGTCCGGGCCGAGCCGGCCGTTGCACAGCGCGTACAGGTACAGCGAGCGCGCCAGCCGGTGCTTGAGGCTGCCGCTGGGATGGCTCGCCTCGTCCTTGAAGTAGAAGTCGATGCCGTGGAAGCCAGGGAAGTTGAGTTTCAGCAGGTGCGTATCGGCCGAGCGCGCGGCTTCCTGGGCCAGGCACTCGAGCGCTTCGTGGACCCAGCGCCGCCCGGCGTGGCGCAACGGATGGATGAGCGGGACGACACTGTTCACGCGGAGCCTCGACTTGCCATGGGTGGCGAAAGAACGCGAATGCCGACAATCGGCAGGGGACATGCTCGCGGCGGCGCGCGGCGGCGGCCCTGATGCAGGTCAACCGCGATGGCGGCGACGCGGGGCGGATTGTCACAGACCGGTGCAGCGGCTGCGCCGCCGGCACCGGTTGATGCAGGTCATGGCCGGCGCCGCCTGGGCGGCGGATGCTGGGCGTTGGTTCTTTCTCATGGCCAACGCGCATGCTTGCCTGGTATCCGTGGATCGTCCTGCTGCACCTGGCCTGCGCCATCGTGTTCGTCGGTGCGGTGGCGTTCGAGGTGATCGTGGTGGAGTCGCTGCACAAGCACTTCGACATCGTCACCATGCAGCGCATCGAGCAGGCGGTGATGGCGCGGGTACGGCGCTACATGCCGGTGGTGGTAGTGCTGCTGTTCGCCAGCGGTTTCATGCTGTTCGACATCCGCTGCGACGGCTTTGCCTGCGTCGGCTCGCGCTTCGGCAACTGGCTGCTGCTCAAGGTGGTACTGGCGTTTGGCGTACTGGGCGTGTTCGTCAACGCGATGTGGGCCATGCGCCACGGGAAGATGGATGTCTGCCGGTTCAAGCACACCCACCGCATCGTGCTGGCGCTGATGGTCGGCATCGTGTTTCTGGCCAAGACCATGTTCTACTTGTAGCCTTTCACAAAGCAGGAGTCGCACCATGTCCACAGTTACCCTCCACGGCAAGCCGGTTCGCGT
>Ga0209952_1003638_pt1 | contig 10522 bp, 10 predicted proteins | sample ThiBiot_750_biof_2_FD_183951 | JGI IMG/M metagenome (GOLD analysis project Ga0209952, IMG submission 183951) | Wastewater bioreactor microbial communities from Cape Town, South Africa - Thiocy_cont_750_biof (SPAdes) | ecosystem: Engineered > Bioreactor > Thiocyanate-remediating >...
CATCAGCAGCCCGGCGACCGCCAGCGCGACGACCGCGGCGGGCAGGTTGATGAGGCCGCCGGCATGCGGGCCGCCGAGGATGATCGGGGGGAGATGGATTCCGGCGGACTCGATCCAGCCGACGAGATAGCCCGACCAGCCGACAGCGACGGTGCTGCACGCGAGCGAATATTCGAGGATCAGGCTCCAGCCGACGATCCATGCGACCGTCTCGCCCATCACCGAATAGGAATAGGTATAGGCACTGCCGGCGGTGGGAATCAGCGTTGCCAGCTCGGCATAAGCGAGCGCGGCGCAGGCGCACACCGCGCCGGCGATGACGAAGGCGAGGATCACCGCGGGGCCGGCGCGGTCAGCGCCGACCCCGGTGAGCGTGTAGATACCGGTGCCGACGATCGCCCCGACGCCGAGCGCGATCAGATGCGGCCAGCTCAACGTCTTGCGGAGCTGCTCCCCCTCGCGGTGCGCGGCGGCCGCGGCAAAAGGCTTTCGCGGGCCAAGTAGAAATTGTGCCAATCCAGCTTCTCTCGATACAATCGTTCGTTGTACATGAATCGTATACGTTATATATTTAGCCATGCAAAATAAAAATCGGCCGGCAGCGCGGAGCGCGGTGGTGATCGGCGGCGGCATCGTCGGGATGAGCAGCGCGATCGCGTTGCTCGAGCGCGGCATGGCCTGCACGCTGATCGATCCGGCGACCGAGCGGCGCGGCGCATCGTGGGGCAATGCCGGGCATATCGCGATCGAGCAGGTCGAGCCGCTCGCGTCCATGCGGACGGTGCGCAGCCTGCCGCGACGCTTGTTCAGCCGGGGCGGGGCGGTGGCACTGCCGGCGCGCGACATTGCGGCGTGGCTGCCCTTTTCGCTGCGGCTGCTGGCGGCGGCGCGGCCGAAGCGGTTCGATGCCGGGAAGGCGGCGCTGGCCGCGCTGCTCGCGGCGGCGCTGCCGGCGTGGCGGCGGCTGGTGGCGAACGCCGGCGCGGCCGACCTGCTGGTCGAGGACGGTCATTTCATCGTCTGGGAAACCCCGCAGAGTGCGGCGGCGGGGCGCGCCGCCTGGGCGGCGACCGATATCGGCGCGGCGCGCTTCCGCGACGTGACTCCTGCGGAAATGGCGCAGATCGCCGCGCTGACCAAATTGCGGCCCGCGGGGGCGATCCGCTTCCTCGGCAGCGGGCAGGTCGCCGATCTGGGCGAGCTGGCGACGGCGCTCGACCGGCGCTTCACGGCGTTGGGCGGGGTGCGTCGGGTTCAGGCTGCAACTGCGCTGGAGCGCGAGGGCGCGGGGGTGGCGGTGAGGCTCGCCGACGGCACATTGCTGCGCGCCGATGCCGTGCTGGTCGCGACCGGCGCGCGTGCCGGCGAATTGCTGGCGCCGCTCGGCCTGCACGTGCCGCTGATCGCCGAGCGCGGCTATCATATCCGCAGCGCCGAGACGACATGGCCGGCGGAGATGCCGCCGTTGGTGTTCGAGGATCGCTCGATGATCGTCACGCGGTTCCGCGGCCATGTGCGCGCGGCGAGCATCGTCGAATTCTCCCGCGTGTCGCGCCCGGCGGACCCGCGCAAATGGGCGCGGCTGCGCGATCATGTTGCGGCGCTCGGGCTGCCCTTCGCGCTGCCCGGGGAGGAATGGATCGGCGCGCGCCCGACGCTGCCGGATTACCTACCCGCGATCGGCGCGAGCACGCGCGCGGCCAATCTCTTCTATGCCTTCGGGCATCAGCATCTCGGGCTGACGCTCGGGCCGGTGACGGGCGAGGCAATCGCCGCGCTGATCGCGGGGGAGACGCCGGGGCTGGATCTGGCGCCGTTCGATCTGCGGCGTTTCGGTTGACCCGGGGGATGCATTTGCCCTCTCCCCGTTCGGGCTGAGCTTGTTGAAGCCCTGCACTTTTCTTCGCAAGGAAGGAAGGCAGCCCTTCGACAAGCTCAGGGCGAACGGGTCGCTACTTCGCGGACGGGGCGTTAGTCGAGATAGTTCGCGATATCGTCGTACAGCTTTCGCGAGACCGTCACCCCGTTCGCCAGACTCCGCGCCCGCGCTTCATAGCGTCGCCGAGACGGCAACCGCGCGCCTTGCCCGAGAATACCGTCGAAGATCCGCTCGGCGCGCGCGAGATGCTCGGCCGTCGCCGCACCGAGGAACCCGGCGGGGTCGATCGCGATGATCAGTTCGCCGCCGCGCGGCGAGGAGCGCGTGCCTTCATCGTCGGCGAGCGATTCCGCGCTCGTCATGTCGCCGATCAGCGGGCCGGCGATCAGCTCGACCATCGCCGACAGCGCCGATCCCTTGTGCCCGCCGAACGTCAGCATCGCGCCCGCCAGCGCCGCCGCGGCATCGGTGGTCGGCTGGCCCTCGGGGTCGACGCCCCAGCCGAGCGGGATCGGCTTGCCGGCGCGACGATGAAGCTCGATCTCGCCGCGCGCCACCGCGCTGGTCGCGAAATCGAACACGAAGGGGTCGGCGGCGGGGCGCGGCCAGGCGAAGGCGATCGGGTTGGTCCCGAACAGGGGGCGGGTGCCCCCTGCGGGTGCGACCCAGGCGTGGCTGGGGGTGAAGGCGAACGCGACCAGCCCGGCGCGCGCCAATGCTTCCACCTCGGGCCATAAAGCGGCGAAATGGACGCAATTGTTGAGCCCCAGCGCGGCGATGCCGCATGCGCGCGCCTTTTCGATCAGCACCGGGCGCCCGATCTCGAAGGCGAGCTGGGCATAGCCGCGGTTCCCGTCGACCCGCGCGAGCGCCGGGGCGGTATCGTGGAGCATCGGTGCGGCATCGAGCGCGACCTTGCCCGCGCTGATGGTCTGCGCGCAGCTGAGCAGGCGATAGATGCCGTGGGCGCCGCATTCGTCGCGTTCCCCCGCGACGATCGTTTCGGCGACCGGCCCGATCTGGCGCGCCGACAGCCCAAGCCGCGCGAGCACGCGGCGGGCGAAATCGCGAACCTCGTCGAGCGAGAGGGTGATCGTCTCGTCCATTCACACTTCCTGTCGGTTACGGGATTGCTCCGGCGATCGATGTGTATATCGTATACGTAATTCGAGGGAAGGGAAAGAATGACGGTAGCAGCCCCGAGCGCGACGGATCCGGGCGCGGTCCCCGCTGTGGACGGACCGACGTTGCTCGGCCACCCCGCCGGGCTGTTCGTGCTGTTCTTCACCGAGATGTGGGAGCGCTTTTCCTATTACGGGATGCGCGCGCTGCTGATCTTCTATCTGATCGGCCATTGGGGGTTCGGCGAAGACCGCGCCTATGTCGTCTACGGTTCCTATACCGCTTTGGTATTCCTGGCGCCGGCGATCGGCGGCTATCTTGCCGATCGCTATATCGGGGCGAGCAGGGCGGTCGCTTACGGCGGGGTGCTTCTGGCATGCGGCCATATCCTGCTGGCGATCGAGGGGGAGGGCGCGCAGGGCGGGATCGGCTGGTTCTGGGCGGCGCTGGCGCTGATCGTCACCGGCACCGGTTTCCTCAAGGCGAATATCTCGGTGCTGGTCGGCGATCTCTACGACCGCGCCGACGTGCGGCGCGATCCGGGGTTCACGATCTTCTATATCGGGATCAACAGCGGCGCGGCGCTGGGGGCGATCGTCGCGGGCTATCTCGGGCAGGCGATCGGGTGGCGCTGGGGTTTCGGCGCGGCGGGGGTGGCGATGCTCGCCGGGCTCGCGGTGTTCCTGTGGGGACGGCGCTGGCTGATGGGGCGCGGCGGGCCGCCGGCCGGGGCGCGATTGGGCGAGCGACGCTGGGGCATCACCCGCGAATATCGCGTCTATCTTGCCGGGCTCGTCGGGGTGGCGGGTGTGTGGTGGCTGATCCAATATCAGCAGCTCGTCGGCCTCGCGCTCGGTGCCGGGGGCGCGATCGTCGTCGGCTATATCCTGTTCACCGCGGTGGTCCGGCTGCCCAGGGCCGAGCGCAACGGCATCTTCCTCGCGCTCGTGCTGATCCTGTTGTCGATCCTGTTCTGGGCCTTTTACGAACAGGCCGGATCGTCGCTCAACGTCTATACCGAGCGGCACGTCGACCGGCGGCTGTTCGGCATCGCGATGCCCGCGGCGGTGTTCCAGTCGCTCACCGCGATCCATATCATTATCTTCGGCCCGGTGATGGCATGGCTTTGGCTGCGCCTCGCGCGGCTCGGGCGCGAGCCCGCGGTGCTGACCAAATTCGGGCTGGGGCTGGCTTTGCTGGGGCTCGGCTTCCTTATCCTTGTCGCGGGCGCGCGCGGCGCGGGCGGGGCGCCGACCCCGCTGATCTTCATCGTGCTGCTCTATCTGTTTCACACCCTGGGCGAATTGTGCCTGTCGCCGATCGGGCTGGCGGCGATGACCCGGCTCGCGCCGCCGCAGATGGCGGGGCTGCTGATGGGCACCTGGTTCCTCGCCACCGCGGCGGGGAATTTCACCGCCGGGCTGATCGCGCGCGCCAGCGCCGGGGGGACGGCGGTCGAGACCTTCGCGACGGTCGGCTGGACCGCGGTGATCGCCGGCGCCGCCGTCGTCGCGATCAGCGTCGTAGCGCGCCGTAGCTTGCGGGGAGCGTGAAGCCGAAGCCGAGCGCGTCTGCCGGGTCGATCGCGAAGGTCGCGGTGCCGGTGAAGCTGGCATGCCCGGCGACGCGCACCTGCACCGCGGGGATCGTGCCGGCCTTGGTCTCGCCGATCGCCGTCGCGGTGAAGGGGATGCCGGTCGGGCCGGAGAAGGACCGTTCGACCCCCGCCGCGATCAGCCCGCGCGCATGATCCGCGGCCATCCGCGCGGTGACCCCGCTGCCGGTCGGGCTGCGATCGACCTGGCCGTCGGCGAAGACGCAGAGATTGTAGCTCGGCGCGGGCGGCGGCGCGTCGTCGGTGAGGATCGTCCCGTAGAGAAAGCCGAGATCGGCGGCGTCGGGGTGGACGATGTTGAGCGTGCGCCGCCCCGCCTCGGTGATCGCCTTGCCCGCCGCGACCAGCCGGTCGAGCGGCGTATCGAAGAAATCGAGCCCGAGGCGCGAGGCGGGAAGCAATGCGTAAAAGGCCCCGCCATAGGAAAGATCGCAGGTGATTGCGCCGAATCCCGCCACCTCGATCACCGCGTCGCGCTGCGCGAGAAAGGCGGGGACGCTGTCGAACGCGGTGCGCACGACGCGCCCGTCCTGCACTGTGCAGCACAATCGCACCAACCCGCACGGCAGCTCGATCGCGAAGCGCGTCTCCGGCTCGGTCGCCGCCACCCGCCCGCTTTCCACCAGCCACTTGCCGAGCGCGATCGTCGCGTGGCCGCACATCGTGCTATAGCCTTCGTGGTGCGTGAACAGCGCGCCGAATACCGCCTCGGGATGAGTCGGGGCGACCGGGATGACGCCGTACATATCGGCATGGCCGCGCGGTTCGAACATCAGCGCGCGGCGCAACGCATCGTGCTGCGCCTGCGCCGCGCGGCGCTTGTCGAGGATCGTCGCGCCGGCGAGTTCGGGATAGCCTGCCACCACGATCCGCACCGGCTCCCCCGCCGTATGCATGTCGACGACGCTTAGCTGGGTGATCGTCTCGCCGGCCATTCGCTCTCCCCTTCTCGTTCGGTTTCACCGCATTATCGTCCCGATTCCAATTGGAACGGCCAGACGCGCGACGAAAGCTGTTGCACAAGCGGCAGGACTATCGTATACGATATCCAATTATTGAAAAGAGGCTTGATTGCGATGTCGATTGGATGGAGCGGCGTATTCCCCGCGGTGACGACCCAGATTCGCGAAGATCTGTCGATCGATCTTCCCGAAACGCAGCGCGTGGTGGACGATCTGATCCGCGACGGGGTGACCGGGGTGATCGCGCTCGGCACCGTCGGTGAGAATAATTCGCTCGAATATGACGAGAAGGTCTCGGTGCTCTCGGCGATCGTCGAGGTCGTCGCGGGGCGTGTGCCGGTGATCACCGGGGTGTCGGAATATGATCTGCGCCGCGCGGTGCGCTATGCCCAGGCCGCCGAAAAGGCCGGTGCCGACGGGCTGATGCTGTTGCCGCCGATGGTCTATGTCACCAAGCCCAACGAACTGGTCGCGCATTTCCGCGGCGTCGCGGCGAGCACGCGGCTGCCGATCATGCTCTACAACAACCCGCCCGCCTATCGCACCGTGATCGATCGCGATGTGCTGTCGGCGCTGGTCGACGTGCCTAATATCGTCGCGGTGAAGGAATCGGCGCCTGATACGCGGCGCTTCACCGATTTCCGCAATATTTTCGGCGATCGCTTCGTGCTGTTCGCCGGGCTCGACGATGTCGCGCTTGAGGGACTGTATCTCGGCGCGCGCGGCTGGGTGTCGGGCCTCACCAATGCCTTCCCCAAGGAATCGGTCGAGCTGGTGCGCGCGTTCGAGCGCGGCGATCATGCCAAGGCGATGGAAATCTATCGCTGGTTCATGCCCTTGCTCCACCTCGATGCCGAGCATGATCTGGTCCAGTCGATCAAGCTGGCGGAGCAGGTGATGGGCCGTGGCTCGGAACGCGTTCTCCCGCCGCGTTACGTGCTCGAAGGCGCGCGCCGTGCGGAGGTGATCGCGATGGTCGAGAAGGCGGCGGCGACCCGCCCGTCGCTCGGCATCGCCAACGCCGCCTGAGGGGCCATGCGCCACACCTTCTTCTGCATCGACGGCCATACCGCCGGCAACCCCGTCCGCCTCGTTGCGGGCGGGGCGCCGTTGCTCAAGGGCGGTTCGATGTCCGAACGGCGGCAGGATTTCCTCAACCGTTTCGACTGGATCCGCACCGGGCTGTGTTTCGAGCCGCGGGGGCATGACATGATGTCGGGCGGGTTCCTCTATCCGCCGACGCGCGAGGATGCCGATATCGGCATCCTGTTCATCGAAACCTCGGGCTGCCTGCCGATGTGCGGGCACGGCACGATCGGGATCGTCACCTTCGGGCTCGAACACGGGCTGATCCAGCCGGCGGTTGCCGGGCGGCTCAGGGTCGAGGTGCCGGCGGGGGTGATCGACATCGCTTACGAGACCGCGGGCGACCGGGTGACGTCGGTGAAGATCACCAACGTTCCCTCTTATGTCGCCGCGCGCGACGTGACGGTCGAGGTCGACGGGATCGGCACGCTGACGATCGATGTCGCTTATGGCGGCAATTATTATGCGATCGTCGAGCCGCAGGGGAATTATACCGGGCTCGACGATCTCGGCGCCGCGCGGCTGATCGAGCTGAGCGGCCGCGTTCGCGAGGCGGTGCGCGCCAAGGTCGAACCGGTCCACCCGCTCGACCCCACGATCCGCGGGGTCAGCCATATGTTGTGGGCGGACAAGCCCAAAAGCGACGGCGCCGACGGGCGCAACGCGGTGTTCTACGGCGACAAGGCGATCGATCGCAGCCCGTGCGGCACCGGCACCTCGGCGCGGCTGGCACATCTCGCCGATCGCGGGCGGCTCAAGGTCGGCGATCGCTTCGTCCACGAAAGCTATATCGGCAGCCGCTTCATCGGCCGGGTCGAGGCCGCGACCATATTGGGTGACCGGCCGGCGATCATCCCCTCGATCGAGGGAAGCGCGATCGCCACCGGATTCAATACGATCTGGATTGATCGCGATGATCGTTTCTGGAATGGCTTTCAGGTCAAGTGACGCGCTAGTCGCGTCACCTTCCCGGAGGAAATTGGGATGAGCATCGTCGTCCGCACGCTTTCGGAGCGCGTCTTCGAAGTGGTGCGCGAGCGGATCGTGGACGGCACCCTGCCCACCGGGTTGCCGATCCGGCAGGATGCGCTTGCCGCCGAACTGGGGGTGAGCAAGATCCCGCTGCGCGAGGCGCTGGCGCGGCTCGAACAGGAGGGGCTGCTCTCCAGCCACGCTAATCGCGGCTATTTCGTCCGTCCGATGTCGATGGAGGAAGTCGACGAAATCTACGCGCTGCGCCTCGCGGTCGAGCCGGCGGCGGCGGCTTATGCCGCGTCGCGCGCCGACGATGCGGCGCGCGCCGCGGCGGTGGAGGCGTTCGAGGCGCTCGACAATGCCGCGAACAGCAAGCTCGCCGAGGTCGCGGTGTGCAACCGCGATTTCCATGTCGCGCTGGTGCGCCCCGGCGGGCGATTGCTGACGACGCAATTGGTCGAGCGGCTGTCGGTGATCGCCGAACGCTATGTCGTCGCGCATCTCGAGCCGGCGGGGCGCGAATCGCGCGCGCACAAGGAGCATCGTATGCTGCTCGATGCCTTTCTGGCCGGGCAGGGGGACAAGCTCGAAGCGCTGCTGCGCCAGCATATCCAGGCGACGCTCGACGATCTCAAGGTGCAGTTCGCCGCGCAGGCGGCGTAACTCCCCGCCACAATCATCCCGTTCGCCCTGAGCCTGTCGAAGGGCGGCCCCCGCTCTCGAATGACAGGACGCCCTTCGACAGGCGCAGGGCGAACGGTCTTATCGTGCCCGCTGTGCCCTAACCGAACGGGCGATCGATCGACGGCGACGGCTGGGTAAACCAGCGCGGGCCGGCTTCGGTCATGTAGAAATGATCCTCCAGCCGCACGCCGAAGCTGTCGGGGACGACGATCATCGGCTCGTTGGAAAAGCACATCCCCGGGGCGAGCGGGGTCTTGTCGCCGCGTACCAGATAGGCGGGTTCGTGGATCGACAGCCCGATCCCGTGGCCGGTGGCAGGCCGGGCAACCGGTAATCAGGGCCGAGCCCGGCGCGCTCCAGCACCGCGCGCGCGGCATGATCGACCGTCTCGCACGGCACGTCGATCCGCGCGGCGTTGAATGCCGCGGCCTGCGCCTCCTGCTCCAGCGCCCAGATGCGGCGTTGCTCGGCGCTCGGCTCGCCGAAGACATAAGTGCGGGTGATGTCGGAATGATAGCCCTCGATCACGCAGCCGGTATCGATCAGCACGACATCGCCTTCGCGCAACTCCGCGTCGCCGGGCAGACCGTGCGGAAAGGCGCTGGCGCGGCCGAACTGGACGATGACGAAGCCGTTGCCGCCCGGCGCGCCGATCGCACGATGCGCCTGATCCAGAAAGCGCGCCACCTCGCTCGCGCGGATGCCGGGGTGGAGGATGCGCGCGGCGCGGCGTTGCACCTCGAGCGTCATCGACTTGGCTTGCTGCATCAGCGCCAGTTCGGCGGCCGATTTGTACATGCGGCAGCCGTCGACGATCGCGCTCGCCTCGACGAGGTCGAGCGACGGCGCCGCGGCGCGCAGTCGCTCGACGAACAGCAGCGCCATCGCCGGATCGACCGCGAGCCGCGTCGCGCCGGTCTCGTGCAGCGCGGCGGCGACCAGCGCCGACGGGCTCTCGTCCTCCTCCCACAAGCGCAGATCGGCGTCGATCGACAGATCGGCCTCCAGCGTGCCCTGCTCGAAGCGCGGCGCGATCACGATCGGTCGCCCGGTTTGCGGCAACAGCATCGCCACCAGCCGCTCGCTCGCCCCCCAGGGGACGCCGGCGAAATAGCGCAGCGACGCGCCCGCCCCGATCAGCAGCGCGTCGGCGCGGTTCTCGCGCATCAGCCGCCGCGCCTTTTCCAGCCGCTCTTCACGCTCCGCGCCGCTGATCGACGGGGCCGCATCGGCCCAGAGCGACAGAGTCTCCAGTTCGCGAGCGGCGGTCGAGCCGCCGATGCCGTTGGTCATGTCGATGCTCCGAAGCGGGAACTATAGTATACCGGATACGATACATGCAGAACCTGTTCAACCGCTCGGGCGATCGTTGCCGCAAATGTAACCAATTTTTTTAAGATCGCGTTTCGTTTGACGCAGATCAAAGCGCGGCGCGGCGCGGCGTTGCAAGGTTATGAAGTCAGGCGTCGGGGGGCGCCTGACCCCTTCCTTGAACCCCGGAGGGAGGCGCGGCTGGCTCGATGTGGGACGAGCCGGTCGCGCCAACGGGGGCGCCGCCTTGTCCGGCGCGCCGATCGCTCGAAGCCGGTCATCTCCATAATGGCACCGCTTGCCGCTTGGCGTCGAGATTGCGCAGATGATAGCCTTCGTCCGCATAATGGAGGAGGCGGGGTATGAAACCTCGATCGATGTCGACGGTTCGTCTTGCGTGCTTCAGCCTCTTTGCTTTCCAGCCTGCATATGCCGCGTGCCCCGATCTCAAGCCGGGCGCGCTTTATCCTTGGCAGACCAGCGAGATCATGACGGGCGATCAATGGGCCGACGTCTATCTCGACATCGATGAAAGGGGCCGGGCGGACAATTGCCGGATCGGCAAGAACAATGTCAGTGTCGACATGCAGGCGATGATGTGCCGCACGCTCATGCGCGAATATACTGAGAACCCTAAGGCGATTAACACGCCGGCAGAGCAGGGCACGATCAAGCGGCATTTTTTCCTCGCCGGCCGGACTCATCGCAAGGCCGACGAAATGGCGCGGAAGCAATATTTCGCGACGCACCCGGATGAGAGCCAGGGCTGCTATCCATAACGGCTTCGGCGCGCTGGCACGGCTCCCGATCGACCCGAGGAACCCCGCTGCGGGTGATGATCTGCCGCCGTCGGGGCTGCGCGCGACATAAACCTGCAAAATTTACACC
>Ga0209952_1003648_pt1 | contig 10511 bp, 12 predicted proteins | sample ThiBiot_750_biof_2_FD_183951 | JGI IMG/M metagenome (GOLD analysis project Ga0209952, IMG submission 183951) | Wastewater bioreactor microbial communities from Cape Town, South Africa - Thiocy_cont_750_biof (SPAdes) | ecosystem: Engineered > Bioreactor > Thiocyanate-remediating >...
ACGAGGAGGAGGAGGAGGAGGAGGCGTGTTGTCCACGTGTATAGATGTTTGAAGACATTGATCAACGCTACGACGCGCGGGAGCTATTTGATTACGACCTGAAATGAAAATATTAACAATAAGATAGATGATTTGTCAATCAAAGATCGTGTTCGATAAATGAAATTGATGTTTGTTCAATTTATGTACATCGTTTTCTTTTTGCTTCGTAAGACAAGGATTTAATGATAAAACTAATCATTTGATCCTTCGTGTTTTGCAGATCGGATTTCATCTTAGATTTACCTTTTGATTGTTCTTTTGTTTTCGCTGCTGACTGTTCCATTGATGATGAAAGAAAATCATTATGACTATTGGATTTAATGATTCGTAATTGTGAAAATGTTGTTGGACTTTTGAGTTCAAATCGAGGCACGGGCACTTTACGTTCTTGTTTCATTGAATCATTTAATTTATTTATATTTGAGCATGATAATGATGATGTCAATGAATCGCACACACTTTTATCACTAAAATTTTGATATAAGCGACATGGATGTTGTTGAGATCGTGCACGTTGAAACAATCGATAGAGAGTAAGAGGACTGCGTGATCGTTGATCACCACCACCGTCTGACACATTTGCAGAAGATAATGAACAACTTCGATGAACAGATTTGGATTTAATAGCATGCCATGATGTACGTGGAGGATCCGATGATGATGTCGTATCATCATTTTCAACATCGGCATCATCTTCAGTATCGGCATCACCACCGATAACACCTGAACTTAAACGCATTGACCATTCGGTAAGACTGGTTGTTTGACATGTTGGAGGCAGTTCTTGTTGGTCTTGTTCAAAAGCAAGATGATGATAATTTCGATCTTCATAGAGATCCCAATGAAAGCCTTCATATTGACTGTCACGAAGTTGTGGTGCAGCTTTGTGATAATGACTTCCATACGAGGAAAATATCGAACGATGGCCACTTAGCCAAAGTTCATCATCATCGGTATTATCAACGGACATTTCATATTCTGGTGATTGTTGCTCTTTTTGTTTTTGTTGTTGTTGTTGTTCCATTGGTGAACGAACGTCTTTCAAATGACCATCAATAGAATCGAGTAATTGAGAAACTAATGTCGTTCCACAATTCTGATTGAACATTGAATTAACTACAATAGAAAGAAATAAAAATCAAACTTTTATTTTATTCTAATTTCTTTCTCGATGAATAGTTATGCATCACTACCTCATCGTTGACCCCACACTAAGCATACTCTATTACTGATTGATATTACTTTGCTTTCAACGGACAAATGAACAAAACGAAAGACAGACACTAGACACGCATTCATTGTTCTCTCGTTTTTCGATTCGAATTTTCTCCTTTCTCACACTCTGCGTGTTAATGATGATAAGCTTGCCAACTACAATTCAAAAATAAGAAATTGATGAACGAAAGAGAAGAATATAGGCATACTATTGGTAATGGTATGTGCTATTCTTTTATATATATATACGTATATATATGTGTGTTTCTTCAAGCTAGCTCAATGAGAAAAGAAGAAAAAGACCATCATTATCGACAAACATATCTTATTAGAGAAGCCTTTACGCCTGTAAACGAGAGATGAAGAAGCGAAGAAGAATGTAAAAATGAATGAGAAGAAGTAGTAGAAGAAGAAAGGGCAATGTATGATGTGCGGTAAGAGAATGGTGGGAGAAAAATTAAAACAGCATTCATATGCACACGTATAAAAGCACACTAGTACTTCTCTTTGAAACATCGTTGATTAGAAATAAAGAATCTGACATTCATTTTTATTTTTATGTCTATTGTTATGTATTGAAGAGAAAGACAAATCTATTTTTGTTGTTATTTTTTATGTTGATTTAGTTTTAAGATGTTACGATAATATAGAGTGGAGAACTTGACTTCGTTCTTCTCTCATCAATAACGATAGATAGATAAATACCGAATACATAAGTGATGATAGAAAGTAGAGACGAGCATACAAGGCTCCGCGATAGTGCCATCGCAATTTTTTTCTTCTTCTTCTTTCGATGAAAAATATCAGAGGAAAAGAACAAGAAGAAGAAAGGCGGGTCTGAAAGACGACAAGAATTAATAATAGGCCTGCAGATGTTTTCTCAAATGGCTACTTTGATGTGCTGAAATTGTCGCTTAAATGCATCTCGTCATTATCATCTTCGTTTCTAACCTTGAAATATTTAACTAAATGCAGGGAATGAACATTTTTTCTTTCTCTCTCAGATATCGAAAAAGAAAGAGAAGAAAAAATATATCGATATCTAATTTCAATTTTTCAAAAAAAAAGATGAAGGTTCAGGTCAGTTTCATCATTTATGTATTATAAATCGATTTAAATATATACTGTTCAATCTTTTCTTCCTTCTCTTTCGCATCAACTATCATCATCATCATCATCCTGTATCATCGTAGCCCTCAACTAACATGCGTATGCTTTCGTGAGATAGATAAATCATGCTCGCCTAAACGAAAGTGCACGAATATTTCATGCGCTCATATCGTATTCATTGCTTATTCCGATGCTTTTACTTTTCTCTCTCTCTTCTTCTTCTTCGTTTTTTTTGTAAGAGTCAAAAAGGAGTTACCATGTGCATACATATGGATGAATGGCCTCCAACTTTTTCCACCTATATACTTTTTTCTTCTTATTTACTACGTCGTACAGATGTATGTTATCATTAAGAGGACAATTTCGGGCCTTTTTTTACAGAATTATCAGTGGAAGACCTTCATTGAAAAGACACTGTTTTATAGACGACAGTCACACTTTAATTGATTGATCTCAATGAACAACTGTTGATTTCAAATATTTGACATCTATGACGAAATATATCCATTGATCAAGTCTTACCTGCCTACGATAAGGTTAACTTTCGAGTATGATAATTAAAAGAAGCTGAGAGAAAGAAGAAAAAAGAAAAAAAGTAACAATAACCAGCACACACACACACACACTGGCCACCTGGTACTGACTGTCCGATTGCACAACATGATGCATTTATTTGAACGGAAAAAAGAACGAAGGCAACTTACTGACTGTCGTTGGTTGACCAATACGAATAGCATAACACGTACGCGTTGAACCTGATTTAATTGTGTCTTAGATTACGCTCTGGCAATTAGTTCAGTTTAAAAAATAGGAATACTCGATAGCTTAACGCTATGATATGATGCGTCGGATTTGTCGTTGGCGTTTGTTATTTCTTGGGTAGGCAAATAATGATAGAATGATGAAGAATTTGCGTTTGTATGCGTTACACTCTGCACGCACAATAGTAGAAAATAGAGTCGAAGGAGAAAAAAAAGGGAAAATGGGAAAAGACAACGACGTCTATATTTTTTCTTCTCCGTCTTCTTCTGCTTCTGCTACTGCTTTTTTTCTCTCTCTCTCTCTTTTTCCTCAGTTTCGGGCACCAGTAACACGTCATTTCTGTCTTAGCTGCCTGATTTAATCGAGAGACAGTCCGTTGTACGTTCTCTTTTCTTTCTTTTCTCGTTCGTTTCTTGCCACGACTACTACTACATATTTCTCGCGAGCAGTTATCTCAACGAACTTTTTTCCTCCTTCCTCTTCTTTTTTTCTTCTTCTTCGCGTTCTACATTGAGTGGGATCGTGTGTCCGCTAACACAGCTTCTAATTCTATAGAACGAGTTCTCTTCTTGATTCGTCTTTCAAAATTGATGACGGCAACAACAACAACGAAGCGTAGTGTTGTTCAATCATCGTTCTTTTTCTCTCCTCTCTTCTGTCTGCCGACTTAATTCACTCGGATTATTTCACTAAGGAAATTTCTGGAATAAAAAAAGAAACGAAGACGGAAAAATCGTGTCAGTCAGTCTGTCGTCGAAGGCAAACAATTGGGAAATAAGAATCGATCAGTTGTTATTATTCTAATTATTTTCTTTTTGAATAATATATGCAAAAAACGGTTTAGAATTTCTTTTGCTTTTTGACAAACGTAATGATCAAAAGAAGAAATGAATGTATGTGTCCCTGACAAACTCTGTATATATGAAGATTTATAACTGATTTGTCATAAAATGACAGAATAAAGAGATAACAAGCATGATGCTATAAAAAAAAGAAATCTGTTTATTCTTATCGGCAAGAACCTTGCATTGATTCTTTCAATCGTATAGAATTATCAGTCTTACTTGAATAATTCCGAAGATAAAGCGTCAACATGTATGCCGACTGAACACAATATTAATGTGGTGTTATATCAAGTATCAAATACTTTTCTTTTCGTCCACTTTGGATATGAACCTTGTATTCAAGTTGACCTCGTTTCTTTCCGTTTTTTTTTTGTCACTCAACGTACTATGTGCACCCGCTGTGTTAATCAAGTAAAAGCAGTAGTAACAGAATGAACTATTGACGCGAATTGGACAGTTGAACTTGCACATGCATATACAAAAAAAGAATTAATGAAAGATCGAAATACATAGCTAAATGGGCAGAACAAAAAAGAAAGGGAAGAGAAAACATTTGAATTGAACTTTTTTTTGTTTTCAAGTGAGATAGAATGAAGACATTTGTCGCGTGAGACAAAACGAACTCTTAAAATATTTCATTTTGTGACAATTTGTCAAATTACTCTAGGTGTTAGACTAGACAGACACTTCGCTCTCAAGTGAAATCGATGTCCATCAACGATTGACTCGTATTTTGCATAGATTATTTTTAAACAAAAGACAAAATACAATGAATACACTCATCACTTTTAATCACGTTCAACATTACTGATACAAATAGAGATAAATCGAATTCGATGAAAACAAAAAACTAAGAAATAACAGCTGCATTCGCATTGGCACCATTGAGATTGTATTTCACTCGTAATTGCTCGCGTACAGTCTCGTGTTGTTGTCGAATCTCGTCGAATTCTCGTCGATTTTCAGCCATTTCACGTTCTCGAACTGTTTCATCGCGCGCAATCGCTTTCTTTCGCGACCATCTTGCACATTGATCACATTTTCGACAAAGACAACAAATCTAAATATTCAATAGAAGAAAAAAAAAGACACAAAAACTATCCTATTTACCAATACTGTCAGCAGCACAAGAACAATGACAACAGCAATGACTACCAATGCAATAATGACATCCGTACTAAGGCCAGCACCCATTCTGAATACTTGACAGAGCGAGAGAGAGAGAATCTTAAATTACATATTTAGTTTATTTGATATTTGTTTGCATTGTAAACAGTCGTTTGATCTTGCCGAAATAAGATCAGAAAATATTTATCAGACTTTTTTAGATTGCAATTCAGATAGACGAACAATTTACACGTACAAAGAAAATGTCATAACCTTATCTCTGATTTGAAACAAAAAAGTTTCCTTTTTTTCTCCTAGAAATTCGATCAGTGAAACGATACTTACATCTGCAATTTCCTCAAACGACCGTCAAGTACAAAAAAAAACAACGTCTGTTTGCTCAAGCAAATAAACATGTTTTTTGGTTACTCATTCCCGATTTCCGCATGACTGATTCTCATGTAAAGCACGAGTTACGTATATTCATCATATACATTTGCACTGTGTTGAGTTTTATGAATTATCAGTAAAGAAAAAAAAAAGTAGATCAATTAATTCATTCACAAATAAACAAACACAAAGAAAGAAAAACAAACAATTTCGTCTAACTATTATTAAGAATTCGAATCACGACCGTTCCATCGATATTTGGTAACGGATTGTCGAAATCATCGATTTTTTCATTAATAAATTGCGTATCACCGCCGAGCCAATTCTCGTTGGCTGCACGATGTTTAACAAAATAGTCAAAAACTGAATTCGTCTTTTGATTAAGCGACGATGTATGTAATCGTGGAAGAATATCATTGAGTGTAATCGATTCTGGAGGCACAGATACTTGAATAACAAATGGAGTGTCACTGCCAGGTAGAAAATAGGCTACACGGGTTTTTTTCGTTGATGTTGCTGAAAAAAAGAAGACGAACGTGTGAGAGAGAGAGAGAGAGAAAAGAAAAACTAACGTTCAATTCGAGCACTTCGATTATGATGATGGTGATGTCGATCAGTGGATTTCGTTTTAGTTTGCAAAGACAACGATGATGAATGAAGTTTACGTGATTTTTTCAAATCATGTTCAGTCTGATAACTATTATTGGCGTGACTGCCAAGTGTCGATGTTGATTTAATTTGTGCATGATTTTTCGAAAATTTGCCACGTCGATATTCATTCCAAATACGTGAATTAATAAACTGTCGAAATACATCCGTTTGATTTTCGATATAAAATAAAAGATCATCTAATACGCCATCGAAAAAATGTTCGTCGAACTGTTTTCGACGATAGATATCGCGTAATTCTAAACGTCGTTGAGCCGGTAGCCAAGGCAGAGCCGATTCATTTTCGATGTAGGTTTTATAAGCTGCACGACCGATGTCATGTAATTGATGGAGATCGTCTTTCTTTTCATTAAGTACAAGTACAATGGCGTAAACAGCGCCCAATGGAGCTGTTTGAGATGAACTCATTAGGAATTCGAGAAATAATTCGGCTGTTTCGACATTCGAAACGATTTCATGTAGAGAAATCGTTTTCGTATTTTGTGAATTTGTATTTGCTGGTACACGATGTACAGTTGTTAATGAACGATGTGAACACTCTGTATCACTGAAAGACATATTTAGGTAAATGATCGCAAATGTTTTTCTATTCAACGACCGAGAAAGAAAGAGAAACAGACAATGTTAACCGAAGTGAATCGATTTGTTTTTTTTTCTTCTTTTCGTTTCTGTTCAATTCGTTTTTCTCTCTCGTCCAACTTGAAGAGAAGGGAAAAAATTTAAATTTTGTTCGCTAACGTATACATATATAACAATCCGTCGAATTCTTTGATGACGATCAAAGATTTGTCGGAAATTGTTGTCCGATGGAAAACAACATTACATCGCTGTTTCGTTCTAATTGAATACGAATATCAAATAAGACATGTCGGTGCGCATCATACTTAGTAGCTTGATAAAGCATACATGTGTGAAATACGATAATCTGTGATCTTATACAATGACATATTTCGAATTTATTTTTTCAAAAATTAACAATAGAAAATCTTTGTTAACAACAAAACAATAACAAATCGCGTGTCAATTAGTAAGGCTTCTTACTAGTTGACTTTTTATTCGAATTATTCGAAGATGTTGCTTGCCATTGAATCAATTGACCGTCATCACTACATGTAAAGAGTGATGAACGAGAGGTTACAGCTGCACGTAGTGTTTCCGAATGAGGTGAATCGAGTGGACAAATTGTAGGTTCAGACTGTTCGGATGAGATTAATGTGACACATGTTTTGCCCATGTGATCGCACATTAACAATGGCCAAGATGTTGAATTTTCTTGAACGAGAGATGGAAATAAATCTTTGATGGAACTGTCTGCAAGTAGATCGACAATAGTCGCATATTCTGACGAAAGATGATATGTTGTTTGATTAGCAGGTTTTTGAGAAGATGCATCAATCGAAAGAATATCAGTATCGGTATCACCTTGAACAAGTAATTCTTGATTGTCATCAACTGTTGACCAGATATAAAACGCATTCGACGCAGTTATTGCATAAATTGTATTATGTTGAGCAAAACCACATTTTCCAATTGGACCATTGGCATTATAAACCTTGAATAAAAATTAAATTTCACCAAAAACAAAAAAAAGAAAACAAATACTTGTTCAAGTGCGTCATCTTCGTTGGGTTTCGACACGTCATACAAACACACGAGACCATCTGTCGATCCACTGATTAATTTCGTTGAATTCATTCGAGAAAATTCGACTTGGATAATATCATCCGAATGTGATTCCGTATAATATCCTAACAATTGTTTATTGATTGGCGATCGTAAATCCCAAAAAGCGACGGCAACATTTTCATCTTTCTTCAATTCAGTTCCAGCTGCAACAAGAAGATCTTGATTATTACATGTAATCGAGAGAAATTTATGTTCATCGGCACAACCATTCAATTGAAATGTTTCTTGTTGAGGCGTTCGAACGTCCCAGACAAGAACGAGATTTTTATTCGTCGAAGCGAATAACGTATTCGGTGAAATATATGCGAATTTAATCGAATTTATAACAATTGAATTCGATGAATCATTACTATCGAAATTATTCGATGTTGACGAGAGAGATGAAACATGTTGTAAAGTGGTTGTATCGAATAATTGAATCGTACTTGGACTGGTCAATGCAGCAATTTGATTACCATTGCTATTCAATGTTAAATCAATGGCATAGCAATCGTTTGTTTCAGGTGTTGATCGAACTGAACTCTTGTTGGTATAGGTCAATAGGGACCGAGTTACTCCTGGCTTGAGTTTCATATCTAAATGTATAATATTCGAGAAATTGTTCGAGTATTTGATTCTTTGTGGAATTTGAAAAAAGAAAAGAATGATTATTGATTACTAAGTTTATTTTCTTTGGAATCTTTTTGTTAGACGGAATGATAACAATCAAAATATAGAAGAAGAAGAAACAAAAAACATAACAGAAATAAACGTTGATTCAATAGTTTATTGCCAAAAAACTTAGTAAACATGAACCATTCCATAGAGAAATGTCCAAAAGAGCACGTAAGTAAGCAGTCCATTGAGAAATCCATTGACAAAGATATGTTTTAAATTTGTGAAATACTTTCGATGTTCATTTCGAATGAATAAATAGATAATAACCGATAAGAGTACCATAGAAAATCCATAGAAGAGAAAACCTTTGTACGAAGTTAAACCGATGATACCAGCGACGCAACCCGATAGAGCACTGACTGATGTTCGACATTGTTCGAGACTGTTTTCATTCAGACGAACGGCCACATCACTGTAGAGAATTGGATCGACTTTTCGTTTTTCACCAGTTGAAGACGAAGGCGATCTTGGCGATGCAGCTGGTCGTGCCGCTGCTGTACGACGAATTTGCATTTCACTACTCGCAGACATGTTTGATCGATGATTAATATCTCGGATTCATCTGAAAATAATAGTAATAAAAAGAACAATTTCATTTGATGGGATGACAAAATTGTTTTGAACAATATATTCACTGGTTTAGTTAGAACATATAAAATGAAATCATGATTAAAATAAATAAAAGAAAGAAAAAGAAATGGACGAATGTTATGATCAAATGTCTGAATTAACCTATTGATTATGCGTTGACACGTTGGTAGAAATAGAGATAAGCTAAATCTTTCGGTGGATTTTCTGAAAGTGCAACATGTTCATCATTGAATATAATCCATCGGCCGTCTTTGAGAATATGTGCGACATAATGACCAGATGATGGCTGATTGCCAATATGAGAAATAAACGCCATGAGACGATATTTGCCCGAACCATCACGATATTGTGATTTGTCTTGTTGTTGATTTGCTGATGTTGTATCAGGAACTGAACTATCGTCCGGTGTATTTGTAAGTGCCCATTCGATAGCAAGTTCAACATTATTATTCGATGATGTTAATGCGCGAACGGCATGAGCACGTGAAAAACCCATGGACATAACTAAACCAACACTTTCTTCATCAGCCTATTAAATTAAAACAAGACAAATAGGTTTCGTTCGCTCTCAAGAGAAAAAGTAACACATACGGTTGGTGTTTCGACACGAGCTTTTTTACTCGGTGCTTGATAGGGTGTATCGAAATCAGGATCTGATTGATGTTCGAACACCCAATTCATAGCTGCTTCGACATCATTGTTTCCTGTATTGATTAATGCTCGTTTACAACCTTCAACTGAAAAACCCATGTCAACTAATTGTTGGAGGAGAACTTCGTTGACTTGAACGTTCGATTGAGAGGACGATCCTTGTCCAGCTGATGCATCATCTACGCAACAATCTTGTCGAATAAGGAAAAAAAATTTGAAAGAAATTTACCATTAGGCATTAGATTTTCACCATGTTGGAATCCAGTTGCACGTAATGAGTTAAGATCAAGTTCATCCGGTATTTCCATGGAAACATCTAATTTCTTCGGTGTCCAATCAGAATTGAATGCATATTTTTTCAATTGAACAACAAGATAATCGGGAAAGTTAACGAATTTTTGCGTTTTAGAGATCGTTGTTTGTCGGTCACTTTGTGGTAATTTATAACCTTTAATTTCTTCCGGTGCTGCCCATTCGGAAATACTTTCTATCAAAGGAATAATCGGTCGTACGACAGCTAAATCATTCGTTCTAACTCCTTGTTTTTCTAAATCTTCGAGTGTTTTATTGTATTGTAAAACATCATGCATATTTCTCGCTGCACCCAACGTAACATTCAATCTGAACATGGTTTCTTCTCGTTTTAAATATCGTACTTGCTCAGTTTCCGGATAATAGATACGTTCTTCTAATTCAAATTGAAAACTTGTACTTGGATCGAAATTTCGATCAGGTGACGGATCTTTTTGACAATGATTATGAACTTGTTCGATGTAATATTCAAGA
>Ga0209952_1003651_pt1 | contig 10504 bp, 10 predicted proteins | sample ThiBiot_750_biof_2_FD_183951 | JGI IMG/M metagenome (GOLD analysis project Ga0209952, IMG submission 183951) | Wastewater bioreactor microbial communities from Cape Town, South Africa - Thiocy_cont_750_biof (SPAdes) | ecosystem: Engineered > Bioreactor > Thiocyanate-remediating >...
ATGCCCTGCAAAGCCAATAGCGCGTCGATGCCGGCGGCCGCTTTCGGCGCCGTCGCCGGTCGCGCTTCCGCCGCTCCGCCCATGTCCGGCAGCACGAAGCCGCTGCTGTTGCTCCGCCGTGCCGCGCCGGCCGGCGTGCCGAGAGTCGTCCCGTTGGGTCCATAAATGCGCATGGTGTCATTCCGCGGAGGTTTTCTCCGGATGGAACACTGGATGCGACGTGGTTAACAGCCGGTAAACGACCCGGCAAAATTTACCGATGGCGGCAGTTTCGCCTTGGCCCGGCCCCGGCTCCCGCATCCCTCTCCGAAGAACAAACCAATCCCATCAAAGGCTTATCGAGCATTTCGAACTGGCACGCGGTTCGCATGGTTAACGGCGGGATAACCTCGTGGGGAGCATGGGGTGTGTCCCGGCAACGGCGTCAGTGGGGAGCAACGATGCCAGGCGTGCGCAAAACGGGATTCGGTCGGGCCCTCGCCCATGCAATCGGCATGGCGCTATTGGCGCTTGGCGTGGCGTTGCCCTCGACCGCCGCCTTCGCCACCTCGCGCATCAAGGACCTCGCCAACGTCGAAGGCGTGCGCCAGAACCAGTTGATCGGCTACGGCCTTGTCGTCGGCCTCAACGGCACCGGCGACACCCTCAACAACATTCCTTTCACCAAGCAGTCGCTGCAAGCGATGCTGGAGCGCATGGGCGTCAACATCCGCGGCGCCACCATCCGCACCGGCAACGTCGCCGCCGTGATGGTGACCGGCAACCTGCCCGCCTTCGGCACCCAGGGCACGCGGATGGACGTCACCGTCTCTGCGCTCGGCGACGCCAAGAGCCTGCAAGGCGGTACGCTGCTGGTGACGCCGCTGCTCGGCGCCGACGGCAACGTCTACGCTGTGGCGCAAGGCTCGCTCGCTATCGGCGGCTTCTCGGCGGAAGGCGCCGCCGCCAGCGTCACCAAGGGCGTGCCGACCAACGGCCGCATCGTCAACGGCGCCATCATCGAACGCGAAATCGAGTTCGCATTGAACCGACTGCCCAACGTGCGCCTGGCGCTGCGCAACGCCGACTTCACCACCGCGAAACGCATCGCCGCCGCGGTGAACGATTTCCTCGGCACCAAGACCGCTGAGCCGATCGATCCCTCCACAGTACAACTCTCCATCCCGAAGGAATTCAAGGGCAACGTGGTGGCGCTGCTGACCGAGATCGAACAGTTGCAGGTCGAGCCCGACACCGTCGCCAAAATCATCATCGACGAGCGTTCCGGCATCATCGTGATGGGCCGCGACGTGCGCGTCGCCACGGTTGCCGTCGCGCAAGGCAACCTCACCGTGTCGATCTCCGAGAGCCCGCAGGTCAGCCAGCCCAATCCACTGTCGCGCGGCCGCACCGTGGTAACGCCGAACACCCGCGTCGGCGTGCAGGAGGACGGCAAGAAGCTGGCGCTGGTGAAGGACGGCGTCTCGTTGCAGCAACTGGTCGACGGCCTCAACGGCCTCGGCATCGGCCCGCGCGACCTGATCGGCATCCTGCAAGCGATCAAGGCGGCCGGCGCCATCGAAGCCGACATCGAGGTGATGTGATGAACGGCTTCGCCCCCGCCGCGCACGCCAACACCCACCCGACCCGCGACATCGCCTTCGAACAGGCACTCGCCCGCGTCTCGCCGCAGGCGCAGGCCAAGGCGAAATCCACCGCGCAGGATTTCGAGGCGATGTTTCTCAACACGATGTTTTCGCAGATGACCAGCGGCTTGAAAGGCGACGGCCCGTTCGGCGACACGCCCGGCACCGGCGTGTGGCGCGCGATGCAGACCGAGCAATATGCGCGCTCGTTCGCGCAGGCCGGCGGCATCGGTATCTCCAACGACGTCTATCACACCCTGATCCTGCAACAGGCCAACAACGCCGGCTAATCCTGAGGCTCTTTCATGCACCGTCCTCCGCACCCTCAAGCGCCGGCCATGACTTCATCCTCCGTCGATCCGCAACGGCTCGCAACCGAGATGGCCGATGTGATGGCTGCGCTGTTCGACGTCGTCGAACGCGAGACCGATCTGGTGCGTGCCGGCCGCGTCGTCGATGCCATGGCGCTGGAGGCCGACAAATCCGCGCTGTCGCGCCGCTACGTCAACCTTGTCTCCGCATTGAAGGCGAACCAGCCGCATCTGCGCGCGGTCGCGCCGGACTTGCTGGCCACCTTGCAGCGCCAGCACGAAACCTTTCGCGCGATGCTGCAAGTCAACCTCACGGTGCTTGCCACCGCACACGCCGTCTCCGAAGGCGTGGTGCGCGGGGTCAACACCGAGGTGCAGCGGCGCAACATTCCGCAGACCTACACCGCTAACGGTCAGCGTGCGACGCCCGGCCCGCGCCACATCACGCCGCTCGCGGTCAGCCGCTCGTTGTAAGTGATAGGTTGAGAATTGTACGAAGACGTTGTCGTGAGCGTCTGATCAGACGTTTATTTTGTGCACAGACTAGCAGCACGAAAAACGTCGTCCCCGCGAAGGCGGGGACCCATACCCCCTGGCGGGCGCGGTTAGCACGATACTCCGCAAAAAAAATCACGAATACTGCCTGCATCACGAACGACACGGCGTATGGGTCCCCGCCTTCGCGGGGACGACACCGAAATTTTTAGCCCTTTATTTCATCCTCGCCACGCGCGATGCCAACGCCGCGTATTTGAATCAAACCATGACAAATATCGAAGCCACACGTTCATCGCGTTCCCTAACGCGACGTTGAGAAGCGCCGGATAGGGTTGCCACCAGGGAGGGGTTGGGATTTGACTCACCGGAAGCCAGGAGGCTGCCATGGGTATGGATTTCAACATCAAGCCGGCTGCCGCGCCGGCCGCGGTTTCGTTTGTGCAACCTGCCAACGACGCCGCGCGCGATGCCGTCGCTACGCAACTCCCCGCCAGCCAGACGATTACGGCGGCGGATGTGTCCGCGCGCGTCCGTAACGATTCATCCGGCGGCAACGCCGGCACGTCGCATCAGACCGTCTTTGATCGCGACGCCGCATCGATGGTGTATCAGGTGGTCGACAACCGCACGAGCATCGTGGTGCGGCAATTCCCCGACGAAGCGATGCTGCGCCGTCGCGCTTACTTCCGCGCACTCGATATGCTCAAGAGCGAACAACTGCGCGCGCCTGCTGCCGATAGAACGGCGTAGGGCGATCCAACACGCTAAGATCGAGCCATCATTGCGAGCGAAGCGAATCAATCCAGTCCTTCTTTGGATTGCTTCGTCGCTAACGCCCCTCGCAATGACGGAAGCTCACCCCCGCGTTGCGAGGGCCTTTTCCAGCGTCGATACACCGGTGACCGGATTGGTAACGACAGTCGCGATCTGCGCGCTATCCTGCCCATCGGCGTTCTTCCCGACCAGCATGAATTTCGAGTCGCCTATGCGAAACGAACTGTCGCGGATCAGCACATCCTGATACTTGATCGTCGCTCCGTTGACGTACTTCACCTTGGCGCGGAAGCCGTTGACGTTCATGACCGAAACCTCGAACCGGCTGCCGTTGGCGTACTTGCCCTTCCAGCTTCCCTCGTACTTCTCGGCATCGACCGGGACGTACTTCGAATTGGAAGGCACCGTGCCACCCACCGTGACGTAATTCGACGAAATGATGTTCCAGAGATCTGCCATGGCTCGTGCGGCCCGCGTCAGGCGCGACCGGACAGACCAGCGGCGATGTTGCAGTTGATGTCGATCAACGACTTCAGCTTCGCCGGATCGGGATTGGTCTGCATCTCGACGGTCTGCTTGAGCACGAAGATGCCGATGTTGGTGATGTTCTGACGGATCTCCATGGTCTGCTCGCTGTCGTTGCTCTCGACCGCGCCCATGAAAATCGACCATAGGCGGCGATTGAACAGCAGCGCGTCGTGCATGTTCTTGTCGGGGCCGGTCCAGTTCTCCTGCACCTCTTGCAGTTGTCGGGCCGCCTTCAGCAACGCCTGCGCTTCGATATCGCGGGGAGAAGCGGTGGTTTGCGACGTACGGGCGTAGGCGGAAGCGGCGTTGGACATTCACGACCTCAATGGGATTCGCTGAAACAGGCAGACACAGCACTACTTTAGTACGCTCGCGTTTAGATATGGTTACCATTCATTTTCAACTGTGACGGAAACCGGGCACTTGGTTTTCATTTTGAAACGCGCGATCAAACGAAACCGTCGTTGCGACGGACCTCGGAGCATGACGGGTACACTGCCATCGCGGCATTCCTCGCATCGTCCCCGCCTTCGCGGGGGCGACGATTTCATGTTGACGCGCGCGCTCTCAAAGCAAAAACGGCGGGGTTTCCCCCGCCGTTTCCGTCTTGAGTATGTTGGCTTCGCTTAGCGGAGCAGCTGCAGCACGCTCTGGTTCGACTGGTTCGCCAGCGCCAGCGCGGACACCGCGATCGACTGGCGGGTCGACAGCGCCTGGCTGTTCGCCGCTTCCTCGTTGGTGTCGGCCAGCGTCAGGTTCGACGCACCGGTCTGCAGAACGTTGATCAGGTTCTTGTTGAAGTCCTGACGGATCTGCACGATCGACAGATTCGAACCGAAGGTCGACGCCTGCGAGCGCAGCGTGCTCGACGCGCTGTTGAGCGAGTCCAGCACCTTGTTGGTGTTGGCGTTGTCAAGGAAGTCCGTGCCGGAAGCCAGAGACTTCAGGCCGAGGCCGGCCGGGTCGAAAGTCACGCCCTGAATGGTCAGGGTGGACTTGCCTGTTTCGTTGAACACCAGCTTGAGCTGGTCGCCGTTCAGCAGGTTGATGCCATTGAACGAGGAGTCCTGCGCGGTGGTCTTGATCTGGTCGATCACCGCATTGTACTGCGTGATCAGGCTGGCGCGGGTGGTCTGCGACGCAGCGTCCGCAACCGGCTTGCCGGCGCCGCCGCCCGCAGCCGTCGTGTCGGTCAGCGTGAACGTCGCCGTGCCGGTGAGACCGACCGTTCCAGCAGCCGCCGTCGCAACGGCAGTCAGGGTTTGCGAGGCATTGTCGTTCGTCGACGTGAACGTCAGCGAGCCGTCGGTGTTCAGCGAAGCCGTCAGGCCGATACCAGCGGTGGTGAGCGCGCTGTTGATCGAGTCGATCGAATTCACCTTGCCAGCGCCGGTGGTGTTGTCGATGGTCAACGTCAGCGCAGAACCGGTCGCAGGCGTGAAGATGAGAGTTTTGCCCTGCAACGAGTTCGTGCCCGCGTTCGTCAGGTCGCCGGCAGTGCCCGCAACGGCGAGAGGACCGGCACCGGTCGGGGCAGCGATTGAGGCGCTGGCCTTTGTCGTATAGCCCGACGGAGCCTGAAGAGCCTGGTTGGCGATCGACTTCGCGGTGTCGACCAGCTTCTGGATCGAGGTGATGCCTTGGTTAGCGGCCTGCAGCACCTGCACGCCGTTGCCGATCGAATCCAGCAGGTTGTTGATGTCGTTGGACCGGTTGTTCAGTCCCTGGGCGGTGAAGAAGTTGGTCGGGTTGTCGAGCGCCGAGTTGACCTTGTTGCCGGTGGCAAGGCGGTTCTGCGTGGTGGAGAGCAGATCGGCGGTGGACTGGAGGGAGAGGAGGTTCTGGCGCACGGACGCCGAGAGAACGATACCTGACATTGTCATACCTTTCTGGTGTGAACGAGAGTGTGCGTATCGCCGATCTTTTCCATCGGACAACTTCGGCACACTGGAGCCAAGACTCTAAAAAAACATGAAACGAACCGGCGCATTTCGATCGACCCGCCCGGCAATGTCAGCGTGCTTCGCGCGTCGCGATGCCGCTTGCCGCGACGATGCCCTTGCGAACGCTGCACATTCCGCCGTCAACGCGTTACCGCTGATGGCCGGCGTTAACCCGCCGTTAACCATGATCGGAAAGGATCGCGTTGTCGGTTTGAATACGGACGCCGTTTCAGTTTGCTAATGGCGTCGCTCACGTCACCGGTTTCGCGACACAACAACAGGAGAGCGGCATGGCGCTGAAGGTCGAACTTCGCCCACACGAGCGGATCATCATCGGCGCCTGCGTCATCACCAACACCGATCAGCGCGCCAAGCTGTTGATCGAGGGCGATCGCATTCCGATCCTGCGCGAGAAGGACATTCTGACACCGGAGACCGCCGACACGCCAGCCAAGCTGATCTATCTCGCGGTACAGTTGATGTATCTCGCGCCGGACCCGATGGCGCATCACCCGGCCTATTTCAGCCTGATCAAGGATCTCATCAGCGCCGCGCCGAGCTCGTGGCCGTTCATCGAGGCCGTCAACAATCACATCCTCAACGGTGACCTCTATCACGCGCTGAAGGAAGCCCGGAAACTGATCGCGCACGAAGCGAAGCTGCTCGACGACGCACGCCAGCTGCGGGAACAACAGGCCGAACGCAAGTCGGCTTGAAGGCTCGGTCTAACTTAGACATCGTCATGGCCGGGCTCGTCCCGGCCATCCACGTCTTTGACCTTGCGCGGACCTCAAGACGTGGATGCCCGGGACAAGCCCGGGCATGACGGAGTTGAGTATTTGCATCACAATGCACGTCGCACTATGACGCCGGCGCCCGCTCAGAGAAACTTCGCCAGGCTGAGCTGATACATCATCGCGGTGGTTTGATACGACGCGGACAGGCTGGTCTGCAACGCGAGGATTTTCGTCGCGGTTTCTTCCGGCGAAACGCCCTCGATGGAATCCAGCATCGTCTGCGTCATGGTCTTGACCTGCGCCTGACGATCGCCCGCCGCCTTCATCGCGGTCTGCGCGCCGGCGAAGTCGGCCTGAATGTCCGAAATGGTTTGCACGCCCTGCTGCGGCGACAGGTTCAACGCGACGCGCTGGCTCAACGCGGTAACCTGCCCGCTGGCATAGGGATCGGTGGCCGATGTGGTTACCGCGGCATAGACCGCGATGTTCTGCAACTGCACGCGGAACGCATCCTCGTTGGCGCGCGCGCCATATTGCACGGTGATCGACTGATCGATCTTTCCGACCGCCGTGCCGCGCGCGGAATCCGTTGGGCCTTGCGCCGGCTCGCCGGTGTACCACGAGATGGTGTTCGTCGGCGTACCGGCGACAAGACCGGTGGCCGAATCGAGCGGCAGGCTCGACGTATCGACGCGCATCGGCGGCGAACCGAAGAAGCTGTTCGACGCGGCGACGGCGGAGGCCGCAACCAGCGCGGTATTGGCCAGCGTCTTCACGCCGCTCTGCAACGCGCCTTGCAGATTATCGCTGGTATCGGCAGCGGTGGCGCCGATCAAAAATTCTCCCGCCTGCGGCGGCGATTTCGTCGTCGCGGTCAGCGTCACGCTTTCGCTGGTGCCGTCCGGCAGATTGAAGGTGACGGCGATCTTGTCGCCCTCATTCGGGTTGACGCCGTTGAGATCGACCGAGATGCCCGGCGGGCTGCCCGTCGGCCCCGTCACCGTCGCACCGGTCAGCGTCGAACTCACCGCGCTGAGCTTGAGGCCAAACACCGACGGAGCGGCGTCCTCGGCCAGCGTGATCGGCGACACGCCGGCGCCGGACATATTCAGCCGCCCCATGCCGCTCGCACCGAGATCGGCGGTCTTGCGCTCGGTGATCACCTGAGAGAGCCCGGCGCGGGTGCCGTCGGCGCTGCCGTTGAGGATTTCGTCGGCGGTCGCGGTCGGCGGCGTATCGGTGGCGCGGCCGGAAAACAGATAGCGGTCGCCGGACCGCGTGTTGAGCAGTTCTATGGCATTGGCGAAAGCCGACTGCGCGGAGATCTGCCCCGCCGTCTGTCCGTTGGTGCCAAGTGCGATGGAGGAGCCGTTCGCCGCCGTCTTCACCTGCGTGTTGAGATCGACCAAACCTTGCAGCGACAGGTTGGCGACGTTGATGCGCGTGTTGATGTTGGTCGCGGTGTCGGCATAGGCGTCGAACGCGCTGACCTGCGCGCGCAGGCCGACCGCGAGGCCGCGATTGACGCCCTGCCCCGCATAGGTGCTGGAAATCTTGCCGGTGGCGAGTTGCTCCTGCAAATCGTCCAACTGGCTTTTCAGATTCAGGATCGAGGTGCCGATATAGGAGGTTCGGCTGCCTACGCCATCGATTGCCATGAGACCCTCACATCGATTGCAGCAGCGCGGTGTACATGTCCTTGATCGCGGACATCACGCGCGCGTTGGCGGAATAGGCGTTTTGCAGCGCCAGCAGATGCGCCATCTCGTCGTCGATATTGACGCCCGAGGTCGCATTCATCTTGTTCTGCAAAGTGTTGAGCACCACGCTCTGGCCGTCGGCGAGTTGCTTCGCCGCATCCGCCGCGTTGCCCTGCGTGCTGAGGAACTGCTGCGTGTAGTTGAGGAGCGTGCCCTTGTACGGCGCGCTCGGCGTGCCGACGCCGGTTTGCGGCGAGTAGTACATGCTCGCATTGGTCAGTTGCGACAGGATGAAATCCGGCCGCGTGGTGTCGCCCGATGCGGTGCCGGGACCGTAAGCAACCAGTTGCGCCGGATCGGCTAACAGACCCGTGTTCACCGTGATGCGCGCGGCTAGGCCGATCTGCTGCGATCCGTTGGCGCCGATCGCGCCGGTGTAGGCGACGTTGCCGTCGGTGAACAGCGAGAACTGCGGCGCGCCGCTGTTCGCCGCGGTGATGGTTTTGGTGGTGGACGCCGACAGCACATCGGATTGATTAGCCGCGCCATCGTCGAGCACGCGCAATGTCGTGCCCGATGGATTGGAGAATTGTAGATTGGCGCCGCCCAGCGCGGCGTTGAGCTGCGTCACCACCGAGCCGATGCCACCGGAAAAATCGACGCCGATCACCTGGTCGTTGGGATCGTTGGTGGTGGAGTTCGGCAACGGCAACAGCAACGGATCGTCGACCCGCACGATCGAGAGGTTGTGCGTCTGGCCGGTGACGTTGTCCTTGTAACTGACGTGAACGACGTTGCCGTTTTGCAGGCCGTTCAGATCGACATCGAAACCCGCCTGCGGCAGCACGCTAGCGGGCGCAGCGGTGCCGGCGACCGTCTGATCCGACAATGTGCTCGACAGTGATGCGGCCAACTGATCGAGTTGCGATTGTGCTTGCACCAGCGTCTTGTCACGCAACTCGATATATCCGGCGATGGCGCCGGAGCGGATCGAATTGGTGGCGATCAGATCCATGCTGCCGCCATGCGGGAAATAGATATTGAGCGTGCCGAGCGCGCTCTTGGTCGGATCGGCGTTCCAGAACGTGTTCGGCGTCACCGTGCCCTGCGCATCGAACGTCAGCTTGGCCGCCTCGACGCCGACCAGTTGCACGCCCGACGTGGTGAATACGCTGACCTGATTGGAATCGTTGGCGACCACCTTGATGTCCATCAGTTGCGATAACTGATTGATATACTGGTCGCGCTGGTCGAGCAGCGACGCGGTGGATGCGTCGGTCTGGTTGCCGCTGAGCAACTGATTGTTGATCGCCGCGATCTGCGACATCGCATTGTTGGCGGTCGAGACCGAACTGGCGAGACCGTTCTCGGCGGTGTTGCGCAGCGCCTGCACGCCCTGCGATGCCTGATTGAGCTGCTGCGCGATATTCTGCGCGGCATTGATCACGCCGATGCGCGCCGATTGCGAGTCGGGGCTGGTGGACAGCGCCTGGATCGCCGTGGTCAGCGTATTGAACGCCGCTTCCAGCGTGCCAGTGGAATCCGGATTGCCGTAGACGCCCTGCAAGTTGGAGAGGAACGTCGAGCGGATGTTGGCATAGGCGGCGCCCGACATCTCGGTGCGCAACTGCGCCTGCACGAACGCATCCAGTTCGCGGTTGACGCCCGCGACCCGCACGCTCGATCCATAATCCGCGGTGGTGGTCGCGGTCTGGATCAGCGATTTCTTGATGTAGCCCGGCGTCTCCGCGTTGGCGACGTTGGACGACACCAGCGCCAACGCTGCCTGATTGGCGCGCAGGCCGGACATCGCGGTGGCTAAAGCCTGACCCAAACTCATGACTGACTACCTATCGTGTTTCAACGCGATGCGTGGTTAGCGCAGCACGTTGAGCAGATCCTGCACCATCTGATTCGACGTCGTGATCACCTTGGTGTTCGCGGAGTACGCCTGCTGCGTCACGATCAGCTTGGTGAATTCGTCGGCGATATCGGTGTTGGAGCCTTCCAACGAGGAGCCGACGATGGTGCCGCCGTTGCCGAACAGCGCCTGGCCGGATTCGTCGGTCGCCTCGAACGCGCCACCGTCCTTGCGCTTGAGGAAGTCCGGCCCGTTGAAGGTCGCGAGCGTAATTTCCGCGAGATCGAGATTGCGGCCGTTGGAATAGTTGCCGACCACGCGGCCGTTGTTGCCGATCGAGACCGATTGCAGGCTGCCGGCAGGGAAGCCGTCCTGCTGGATCTGGTTGACCTGCACGTTACCGTTGGCGTCGGCATATTGCGTCAGGCCGCCGGAGGAGAAATTGACCACCGGATTGCCGAGCGCCACGCCGTTGACGGTCGCGCCGGTTAGCGTCACCGAAGCCACCGGCGGGTTAGGCTGACCGT
>Ga0209952_1003661_pt1 | contig 10487 bp, 15 predicted proteins | sample ThiBiot_750_biof_2_FD_183951 | JGI IMG/M metagenome (GOLD analysis project Ga0209952, IMG submission 183951) | Wastewater bioreactor microbial communities from Cape Town, South Africa - Thiocy_cont_750_biof (SPAdes) | ecosystem: Engineered > Bioreactor > Thiocyanate-remediating >...
TATATTAGGGTTCTTAAAAAATTATGATGCCGAACGAAAGTTAGTAATGTTTTTTTATTAATGATATTAGGGCACTAGAAGCTTCAATTATGGAAGGTTTCAGCTTGGCCGGAAATACTTTTGTATAGGTGGGAGATTACCGGTGGAACTACCCAAATATGACCGAATGTACCCGTTATTATGATAAATAATGGTACAATTTGATTGATTTGTAGAGATATATGATTAAGTGTAGTAATGATCTGAGTGTTATTCATATTTTTCGACCTGTAATAAACGAACAGAAAATTTTAATATATTAAATATGTTTAGGCCGTTCTTTTTCTTCGTAATTCTAGTAAAAGAATTAGAACTGTCGTTCGCTTTTACGACTATCTGTGTATTTTAATTAGAGTATTTGCTAATGTGAAAAGAAAAAAAAGAGTAGTCATTTCTTTTTTATTATTAATACATCGACAGATATTAGTCTTGAACAAGTGTCAGATATGAAACTCATTTGGTGGACGTATAACATGTATCTACTTATACTTAAAGACAGAAAAAAATGCTTAAGCACAAAACGTAGTTAAAATAGAAAAATGCTTATATACATGAACTTCGAGGCTAGCAAACTTTTCTAAATTATTTCTTTGTAAAAATGAAAAGAAATTATTTATTGACCTGAGAATGTCGGAGACCTATAGAGGACATTTTCTTTTGAAAAAAAGGGAAATTATGATCACAGTTGTTGCTTTTTGATGTTGAATACTAGATTAATGACGTTATCATGCATGTTTTTGTCTGTGTTTGCACGAGACAAGTAGGAAATCAGCGTCCTGTGAATAAAATCATCAATGTTAAATTTCATGAGAGATTTTAATTAACAGTTGTATTTTGTTTTTTTTTCTTTCGATGCTCTATATTTTATTAGAAATGAAATAGATTTTTCAACATAATACGTCTGGTTCTCAATGTCACATTGTTCTTTATGTTCGCTTACTTACACTTTTATTATCAACTGATTGGAATATCGATCCATCTCAATCGAATGATGTTCTTTTCATACATATCTCTTCGTCTTATTCGATGGCTAATTGTTTTAGCAAGTATTGATCGATATTTTGCTAGTTGTTTAACTGTTCATTATCAAAACATGAGCAGCATATCTATATCGCACAAAAATCAATTCGACGTCTTATTCTAATCACAATTCTCGCACATTTTTTTTTTAAATCGAACGTATGATGTCTTTTTTTCAGCATTTTATATTGTATTTATTTCTCTTCTACCACCATTTTTAATGATTGCATTCAGTTTGAAAAAGTCATTTTAAATATAAAATCTATCCGTGCAAGCGTAGGCGTACAAATAAATAATCAACAAACTGTAAGGTATCGAGCAAAAGATCGTCAGTTAATTATCATGCTTCTATTTCAAGTCATTAAACTGATCTCTGCAGTTTAGTAAATGATAATGTCGAACATACTGGATACACTTCGTTCACATATATCATCTATTATCTTGTTGCAAATATTGCTCGATTATTAAACTATTGTAATTCAGTGCCTGGATTTTATATTTACATATTGGCAAGTCGAACTGTTCGAATAATTTTCTAATCAAATTCAAATATTTTTTTTCGTTTTAGTTTCATTTAGTTTGTTATTTGTTTGCTTTCGAAAAATAACAAAAATTCGAAATTACTTAATACTATTTTACGTTCTTTAAACATGTCAACTACGGCTTCTCAAATAGTTCGACATTGTCGAACATTTGTTTATTTTCCGTTACCAAGTATTTAACAATCGACAGTCCATTCATGCTTGAATTACTCATAATTTTAGAAAAGAGAAAAATGGTCTTGAAATGAGTCGTTCTGTCGTTTTTTCTTCTTCGATAATTCCATTTCATGTTCTTCTTGTACCTAAGAATAGAGCTCTTGTGTTCTCTACTGAAAATCATCCATGTCCTTTAAAAACAAAACATTACGACAAGCACATTCGTTATTTGTTCTTTAAAAAATTATATATGATTCTTCGAGTTCAAATAGATTTTTATTATAAATAATAAACAAAATAAAAATTATGATTTCGCACTCGTTTTCTGCTCGAAGAATTATAAACACAAGGAAATGAAAGGAAAAAGAATTACAATTAATCAAGAAAACCACTATCAATTCGTGGTGCAACATATGCAAAGTCGATTTTCTCGTCTCGAATCGCAATATTTCCTCCAGCTGGTTGATGTTTGATATTAATTAATGAGCCTATTTTCGATTGAGCGTCCCATTTGATTTTTTCAGTTCGGATAGTAACGCGTGGCGGTGGAGGCGACCAATTCGCTTGTTCAAGCGAGCCGATTTTCGATGAAACTTGCCATTGTATTCGATCGTCACGTATCGCTACTTGTCCGCCACCAGGTCGATGATCAATATTGTGTAATGAGCCGATTTTTGATGACACATTTTTATATTTACCATTCGTATCCGAACGAATTTCAATTTGACTTCGTTTCGGAGACCACCAGAGTCGACGTGTCTGAAAATAGACAAGTATATCTCAAATATCGAACGAAATACCGATAAAGATTCATACTTTTCGATTGCTTTCACTCGTTGCTGTTCTCGATGATGACGCTGTGCCATTATTCTGTGCAAATCCTCCTGTAACAGATTTCTTGATCGTTGTTGGCACACTCGTTGTTTTCGCGAACGTCTTTCTTTGTGGTACTGGCGATAATGATGATCCTGGTGAAGGTGGCGATGGTTTTCGTTCGATTAACTGAAAGCCATGCGTTGAATTATTCGGAATATGATGTCGAAATGTATTTGCCGGAGGATGTACAATAGGTGGTAGATGATCATTATCGGTTATATGTGAAGATTTTTCAGATGGTGTTGCTGGCATTGGTTGTGTATGTCGACTGGAAAATGTCGAGTCCCGAGATGGTGGCACAGCAACAGCATCAGCATCAGACTGTTGATGCAGCGCTTTGCTTGTTAGAAAATGTGCTTGATACGCCGTTTTTTATTTTCAAATTTATTAATAGATGCAAGAGAAAAATCGATGTCGTCGGATACCTTTATCGAATAGATGATGAACGATAATGCCATCAAACAAAACGGTTGCTGTTGTTATTGTTTATACAAGTAAAAACACAATCGATGCGTTGTTGTTGTTTTTAAACTATAAAAGAGAAAGGAAGAAAAAAAAAAGTCGAAGAAAAAAGGTGACAGAGAAAGAGCGAGAGAAAAAGAAATGGCCAAACTAGAATTGATCGGAAGAAAGAAACTTACTTTTAATTAAAGAATATGATCGGTTAACGACACGACTCGACTCGATATATATTTTCTTCATTTGCTCATGGCAATGCCCTTTCCTGTTTCATTTTGTCGATTTTTTTATTAAAACTAGCAATACAAGACATTGGAATTGTTCATAATGTTCTTTTCATTTTTTTTTTCTACTAAAAATAGAATTTGAAATTATTATTCGTATTCAACTTGTTAATCGAATGAAATCACTTTCGTTGTTATTTTTCTTCTTTGCAAATAATAACAACTTCAATTAGAAATTCAATCGATCGATTTTTCAAAAAAAAAGTCCAATTTTAACATTTTCGAAATCGATTTTTTTTATTCATTGAAATAAAGAAAAAAAATTATGTTTTCTTTTCTACACACGCAATGTTATTAGCTAAATTCGAATATTTTTCGATAAAGACAGATTATAATTAAATTTAATAGCAAATAATAAGATGAAAAACAATAGTCTGCATTTGAATTCGATGAAAATACCGACAGATTTCGAATGGATCTATCCGAATAGATTGTATACGTTGATTTCGAAATGATTATAGTCAAATTCAACGGTGTCAATCCATCGACAATGACAATCCTTCGAGAATAAACTTCAAAACCTCGATAGAAGACCTTCAAAAGAGAAATTATTTATTTGCTTTCTTTTGCTTCTCAAGTATTCAGTACTTTGAGTGTATAAAAACCGGGTAATAAAAGTCTCCAGAATTCACCTGATGGTGTAACATTAACAACAGGTCGTCGATTATCAATCATAATTTGTGTAAATGGAATTGGTTCGAAGTATTCATTCAATACTAAACCTTTGACACCTAAAATCTATTATGTTTTTTTTTCTTCTCTCTCTTTCTTAAAATCAAATATAACCTCGTTGTGCTTGAAGTAAGAGTTCGATCATTGCATTCCGATTTATATTCCAATATGAAACTAAAAGATTTTCATTTGGATATTTACAACACGAGATTTCCATTGTCATTTCAATGGTTCCATAATTCAGATATCCGTAATCTTGCATTCCACCGATGATTTCATACCAATCAGCGCCATGAATAATACGTTCCATGTCATCATCAGGCGATGAACAGTATTGACTCGTTTCAACGATTCGATTAGCATAGGATTTCGCCAAACTTTGATAGATATCCTCATCGGAACTAGTCGATGTGTTTCCTACATCTTCAAGCAAAAAATTAGAAAAAAAAAGAAATGAAGATTTGAGAAGAATTTTCTTTGAATTTACAATAACGATCGTAGGGAATGTTGATTGTAAATGCACCGGCATGATAACTAGCTGAAAGAACGAAAGGTATTGCACTTAACCAAGACATAATTGCACTAGTTTCAGCTGCACGATGAGATGAGAAGAGTGGCTTGCCGAGATAATCGGGAAAATTCCGATTTAAATCAATATTATTCCAATTATATCTTCAAAAAGAAAACAAGAATTTCTCGGTAAACTTCAAAGTCACGGTTATTTACCTTCCACGAGTTGACGAACAATCGCCATATTGTGAAATTTCTAAACCATCGGGATTCATCGATGGCATAATCCATATTCTCGATCGAGACATAACTTGTAAGACTTGTTTATCATTCGATGTAAGTAGATATTCGATTAAATATAATAACATTTCAAGGCCAATCACTTCATTTCCATGCATATTGCCAATAAATTTGACTTCAGGACGTAATAGGACGTGTTCTTGAGGAGAATACGAACTTAATGCTATTGCCCATAATGTTCGACCTAAGAATTTTTTTAGTTTTAATTATTCAAATCAAAAGTAAATAATTTTATTGGTACCTTTTTCAGTTTTTCCGATATCAAATAGTGCTGCTGTAGTCGGAAATCGAACTGCAATATCATGAAGAAAAGCAGTCATTTCCGAATAATTATGATATCGAAAATCATAATTTTGACAAGTTTCAAACAGACTCAGGAGTATCCAAATAAAACAAGATTTCTTAAAAACAATAAAACACAAAGAATTTTTGAAAGTACAACAAAAAAAAATGAGAAGAATCATTGCCACATACCATCCTCTCAATGTCAAACAATTGTCGATATCGATATCAGATGTCATCTGACGAGATGACGTCGACCTGTAACAGTGTGAGAGGAAAAATTGTCACTTTTTTCTCTCTCTCTTACCCAGAGAGAAAAGAAGAAGAAAAAGGACACAATTTTCATCCATCGTTCATTTTAAACGCATAGTTTCTTTCCTTTTATTTGCCAGAAAAGAGATTTATGTCCTTATATTTGCCATCATCGACAATGTTCTCAAGAGAGTGCAGAGGTAATCAGTCACTTTACTTCTTTTCTTCTAAGCTGTACAAATAATCAAACAACTCGCTTTTTGTCGCAATCTCCTTGGAATGCATTGACGATACGAGATTTGAAATTGTTACGGTCACAGTTTTCAATAATAAAAAGTGCATGTTAGCTCATACTAAAATCAATATTTGCATAACGTTTGTACAATAATTAATAGTTAATTCGAGATCATTTCGTATTTTTTTTTATTAAAGCAAAGAGAAACAATCGAACAAAATAAATGAAGTTTTTTTCTTTATTTATTAATTATATTTAAACCATTTTGTATTGCTTTTTGGACAGGAGAATTGTTGTCAAAAGGAGAAAATTCTAAGGGAATACATGATGAACGTTGAATATCTGTGCTGATGAGATCCTAGTACAGAAAGAATAAACGAATGAGTGCATCATTGTCGTTTATCTTACACGAGTATTCGTAGAAATTTGATTATCAATATCTAAATAAAGTGTTCAATTAAAGATTAAAAATTTCGAATTCTACTTTTTAATAATAATGTTTCATCGAAGCCCTCGAAACCGAAATCTTCTAAGCCTGAACAATGATCCATTTCATCTACGAAAAGGAAACTCAAGATTGAAAATATTATTTAAAAAAAACATACATTCTGATGCACTGAAATCCAATGTATCAGGTACATTAAACGATGATTGAGGAGGTACGACCGATGTTTTCGGTTTTTGTTGAGTAATATTATTCGATTCTATTGAGAAAAAATGATATATCAATCAACAACAAAAAAAACGATATCCAACCAGTTGAGGAAGTATTTCGAATGAATTTCTTGCTGTCGATGCAGATAATTTGTTAGAGGATATCGAGTTCGTAATAATTTCTCCAACAAAGATTCATCATTCGTTCGATTACTAGTCATGATTGAATGATGAATCCGTTTCGTACGTACGTACGAGCGAGAAAACAATTAACAGAAACGATGTCACTACGATCGATATCGATATATTCGAACGAACAACGTTGATTGGTCAGTTGAATGGCTGACATTGTTTGTGGCGGTTCTTTGTCTTTTCGAATCGATTCAATTGAATTCTTTCTTCTTTAATCGAATGAACACGATGAGTATCAATCTTCGTAAGAAATTAAAAGATTTACATAAGCAAAAAGAAGAATTCGATGAAGATATTCAAAATATCGACGTACCGAAATTATCAACAGCAACCATACAATTAAAAAAACCGACTGCACAACATCAAATTCTTCATCCGAAATCATTGAATATCAATAATACAGATGTGACTTTAACGAGTGAAGAACTTCATCGACGAGAACAAGAGTTCAACGATGATATGCAACGTGAATGTGGCGAACATGCCGAATGGAAATTAATTCAACAGAATACATTTACACGTTGGGCAAACGAACGGCTCAAACTTGTCAATCGACATATTGACGATCTCGAAAAAGATTTTAGTGATGGTTTGAATCTCATAGCGTTAACCGAAGTTTTAATCAATAAGAAACTTCCACGATACAATCAACGTCCGCAATTTCGTTCTCAAAAACTTGAAAATGTCACCGTTGTACTTGATTATCTTGAAAATGTCGAAAAACGACGTTTAGTCAATATCGATGCGACCGATATTGTCGATGGCAAGATCAAATTAATACTCGGACTTCTATGGACAATGATTCTACATTATTCAATTAATCTACCAGCTTGGGAAATACCCAATGAAAAACGTGAAACATTGATGAATATGAAACCCAAACAGAAACTAATGAATTGGCTACAAGCGAAATTACCTGAGAGAATAACGATTGGCAATTTTACTTCGGATTGGAACGATGGACGAGCGATTGGCGCTGTTCTTGAGTCTTGTTATCCAGGTCTATTTCCGAATTGGGCTGATCAAGATCCGACAAATGCATTGGAAAATGCGAGACAAGCCATGGATTTAGCTGAACAATGGCTCGGCATTCCTCAAGTAAATAGTTCTCATGAAAAAAAACTGATTATCGAGTCAATTTTTTATAGCTCATTCAACCACATGAAATGATCAATCCTCAAGTCGACGAACAATCCATGATGACATATTTGTCTCAATATCCAAATGCTCGAATAAAACCTGGTGCACCCGTTCGACCAGTTAATCATGCCGATCAAGTTCGATGCTACGGCTTAGGCTTGGAACCGACTGGTCATAAGATTGATAAGCCCGCTATTTTTCATATCGAAACTTGTGCTGCTGGTGTAGGCGATGTTGATGTGGTTGTCATCGATCCTAATGGACAAACAGAAGAAGTACAAACGAAATCGAATTTATTTTCTCATAAAGATTTTTCTTTTTTTTTTAAATCTTCAGTCGACAATCGAATTTCGTGAAGATATCAATCGAACCTATGATTGTGTTTTCTATCCAAGCACAAGTGGCGAATATAAAGTAACAAGAAAATGAATTTTTATCATTAAAATAAAATGATCGAATAGGTTCGAATAACATTCAACGGTCAAGAAGTCCCGAGATCTCCGTTTAGCGTCCTAGTCGATGCACCTCAACAAGAAATCATCATCGATAACGATGCCGTCGATTCGTCAATAGATCAACAGCCGATCTACGAAAATGTTATTCGACAAACTGAAACGATTATCTACGAACATGAAACAACGAATCTCGATGATCATGAAGATCATATTTACTATGCTCACGTATGTTTCGTCTTGAAATCATCGATTCGAAATCATAATGAACTCGTTGTTTTCTAGCAAACGAATATTGCATCGATTCAAGAACATCAATTATGCCGTCAGATATCCACGCGTTCAATATCCGATCCAACATTGAATAAACATCCGTATTTCTCTCCGATTAAACCACCTCGAACCTATTGCCACGACGAACGTGATGAAGAACTCGTGAGAATTTCGATCTGATTTCTATCGTTTATTGTTTTATCTATTTTTTTGTTTCAGGAAGAATCTCCACTTGTCTATAGTCTAACTGATTATCGTTTAAAACAGAAGAATTCCGAGGAAATTCGATGTACCAACTGCCAATCTAGCCAATTCGATTACTTTGAATTCCACATCATCATTATCAAATGATGAACATATGCAAGACAATAAACGTTTGACATCGAAATGGTTGGTCATCGATGAAATCAATGTAAGAGAAAAATTACAATTATTTCCGTTTTCAAAATAAATTTGTGGTGGTTGTTGTAGCGTTTAATGAATTTAGCAAAACGAGAAACTTCGACATTAACGCAAACATCACACGCGTTGAAATGTTGCTCGAACGATCCACATGCAGCTTTGTCAGATAAGAAAATCGAATGTGAACGTGTCATATTCATGGCTCGTAAGAAACTCGTTCCGTTCGAAGAGAAAGAAAAACTGAATCTATTGAATTCTAGGACAAAAATTAACTTCATACAATAGCGAAATACGACGTCTGGAAAATCTGAATCCTGATAGTGAATATTACTCATCGGATATATCTCATAGTACATTGATATTACAAGATATTCGATTAGCAATCAAAGAAGATTATTTGCGTTCATTACGAAAGGGAAAAGGTAAAATTTGAAAAGAGTTTTTGTTTTACTAAAATTATCGTTTTGTTTTTTTTACATAGAAACAAAATTTTATTTTTTTATGTGCGCTGTTCATTATCGTTCTCAAACACTTTTTTCTCATATGGTTTCATCATTTGACACTCTTCAAACTAATGGTCAAATTATATTTTCCAATCGAATGATTATTCGCGAAGTCGAAAGTCATTTTGCCGCAACGATCGGTGTTTACTGCATGGTAAAACAAAAACAAAAACATCGAATTCTCATTTTCCATTTCGATTTAGGAAATCACAATGAAACATCCGATCACCGGACTTGATCATTCGCCTGTCGTTTGTCCGCATCATCATGTTTCATCATCAGCCAATTCAGGACAATGCATGCAATGCGATAAACAACGTTTGAATACAACTGTATCGATACCGGGCCAACATACGAAAACGAATACAATGCTTCGTGTAAGCAATTTCTTTCAAGTCGACGCAATAACCATACGCAAGGAAGATCTCAAAACTCAAGAATTTCCACTCTCGATTTCATCGGCATCGATACCATTGAAAAATAAATTCTACGTCAAATTACAACGATTATCCGAATTAAAAATTCGAAAAGCTGGATATTTAGTACGAGAATACTAATTTTCATAATAGAAAAAATAAACATTCGAATCATTTTTAGACGATCTATACGGATATCAATGGATCAGGTGTTTGGATTCGACGATGGTTTACTCTGACCAACGAACAAAATCTTCGTTATTGGTCATCACCTGAAGACGAAGAATCGAATGCGGTAATTGCATATTGTCGAACGAAATTGATCAGTTTTTCGATTGTGTTTTTTTTTTCATTTTAGCCACCAGCAGGCGAAATCGATCTACATTATTGTATCGATCAAACGGTCAATGTTCTTCAACGTGAAACTTGCGCTCGTCCGCATACCGTTGAACTACGTATTGCAATTCCAATGAAGAAATCGGCTAATTCGGACATGAATATAGCTGAATCGATCATAGCTCAACCATTCGGCAAGCGAACGTTATATCGATATTGGTTGAGTGCCGATTCGAAGGAAGATCGAAATGATTGGTGTAATATATTGAATCAAATTTTAGCTGATCTACGTGAATGGGAAGTTAATATTTAGGCAATATCTCTCACTCGTTGTGTTTTGTTCTATGTGTATGATGCGTTGAAAGATATCTCTTTTTTTAAAATCGATCTGTAAAAAATCTTTTTCTTCTTCTTATAATCGGATGTAATTATGACAAACTTGTTGAAAAATAGTTCTTATTCATTTCTTTTCGAATCTTAAGATTAAATAAA
>Ga0209952_1003663_pt1 | contig 10485 bp, 9 predicted proteins | sample ThiBiot_750_biof_2_FD_183951 | JGI IMG/M metagenome (GOLD analysis project Ga0209952, IMG submission 183951) | Wastewater bioreactor microbial communities from Cape Town, South Africa - Thiocy_cont_750_biof (SPAdes) | ecosystem: Engineered > Bioreactor > Thiocyanate-remediating >...
AGGCCGAGCGCGCCGGCGCCGGCCATCGCCGTACCCGCGACGGCCAGGCCAGTCCCGACGGCGGCGCCCGCGCCGAGCTGGGGCGCGCCGGAGACCAGGCCGGTGGCGATGCCGGGGCCGAAGATGCCGAGGCCCAGCATGGCGAGGGCGGCCAGCACGACGGACAGCGCTTGCTCGACCGTCGGCTGGCCGCCGGCGTAGGTCTGCGTGAACTGCGAGAAGAGCCCGGTGCCGATGCCGACGATGACGGCCAGCACCATCACCTTGATGCCGGACGCGACGATGTTGCCGAGCACCTTCTCTGCGAGGAAGGCGGTCTTGTTGAAGAGGGCGAAGGGAATGAGGATGAAGCCGGCCAGTGTGGTCAGCTTGAATTCGATCAGCGTGACGAAGAGCTGAACCGCCAGAATGAAGAAGGCGATCAGCACCAGGACCCACGAGACCATCAGCACCGCGATCTGCACGAAGTTCGCGAAGAAGCTGGTGAAGCCCATCATCTGGTTGGCCGCATCGAGCAGCGGCTGTCCGGCGTCGAGCCCGACCTGGGCGAGCTTGCCCGGCCGCAGGAAGTCGGCGGTGCTGATAGACGAGCCGCCCGCCTTCAGGCCGAGGCCGGCGAAGCTGTTGAAGACGATGGCCGATAGATTGTTGAAGTTGTTGATGATGAAGGCGAAGAAGCCGATGTAGAGGGTCTTCTTCACCAGGCGCTGGAGGATGTCCTCGTCGGCGCCCCAGGCCCAGAACAGGCCTGCAAGGGTGATGTCGATGACGATCAGCGTGGACGAGAGATAGCCGACTTCGCCCTTGATCAGGCCGAAGCCGGAATCGATGTAGGTGGTGAAGGTGTTGAGGAAGGTGTCGATGACGCCGACGTTGTTCATCGCGCATCTCCCTTAGAAGGGGTGGCCGGCGCGGCAGCGCCTGGGGGCGTTTGTGGCGGCAGAGGCCGCGCCGGCCTGCCGAAGAATCGCTGGCGGTTCTCCTCCCAGACCGCGACGCAATGCGGATCTTCGGCATCCTGGGGACCGAGCGCGCTGCAACGGCGCAGCTCGGCCGAGAGGTCGTCGGATGCTGGTGTGACGATGGTCGGAGGGGTCTCGGCAATGGGGGCCGAGTGGCGCCGGTTGGTCACCACAAGAGCCGTGATGGCGACCGCGATCAGGGCGACGATCGCGGCGGCGCGGAAGATTTCCGACCGTCCCAGCATCGCCGCGCCTCAGTTGCCGCTGAACATGGTGACGTTTCCGGGCTGATAGCCGGTGCGCGTCGAGAAGGTCTTGTAGTTCTGCTGGCCTTGCGCCTCGGCCGAGGCGGTACGCGCCTGCTCCAGGGCGTCGGCCCGACTCTTGGCCGACAGCACGGCGACGAGATCGGAAAGCTGCTGAGATTGCAGCGCCAACAGTTGGTTGCCGGCCTGTGCCGCCTGCAGCGCGCCGGTGGCGCTCTGGCTGGCCGTGACTAGCGAGGTCATCGCACTGGAGTTCGTCGGGATGTTGCCGACCACGCCCGCCTGTACCTTCAGGCTGTCCTCGAAGGCGGCGACGGAGTTCTGCCAGCGGGTCTGCGCGTTGGCGACCATGGCGGTGGTCGAACCTGTGCCGGCGGCCGAACCGTAGCTCGTCGAATAGGCCTGCTCGATGCGCTGGACGTTGAAGGCGATGTTCTGCGCCTGACCTAGCAGTGACTGGGTCTGGGCGATCGACGACTGAAGCTGGGTCAACGTCGACATCGGCAGGTTTGCAAGGTTGCGCGCCTGGTTGACCAGCGACGTCGCCTGGTTGGTCAGCATCGTGATCTGATTGTTGATCTGCTGCAGCTCGCGCGCGGCGGTGAGCACGTTCTGGCCGAAGTTGGTCGGGTCGTAGACGATCCACTGCGCCGAGGCGGGCGGCACGGCGACGGCCAGGGTGAGCACGGCGGCGCTTGCCGCCGCCAGATGGCGCAGCTTGATCATGATGATGTCTCCAGGTTGATCAGGTCAGGGATGAGATCGGCGGCCCAGAGGAGCTCGTGGTCCGCGAGCCAAGCGGGCGTGAAAGCATCGTGGCCGTGCTCGGCGACGACGCGCTCGATCGCGGCGTGGTCCGCCTTGGAGGAAGCGGCACAGAAGGCGAGCGCTACGGGGCCGAGACCTAGCTCGAACAGGCGATTGCCGCGGCGCGACTGGCAGTAGTAGTCGCGCTTCGGCGTAGCGCGCGCGAGGATCTCGATCTGGCGATCGTTGAGACCGAAGCGGCGGTAGATCGCGGTGATCTGCGGCTCGATCGCGCGCTCGTTCGGCAGGAAGATACGCGTCGGACAGCTCTCGACGATCGCGGGCGCGATGTTGCTGCCGTCGATATCCGACAGCGACTGCGTGGCGAAGACGACGGAGGCATTCTTCTTGCGCAGCGTCTTCAGCCACTCGCGGAGCTGCTGGGCGAAGGCCGGATCGTCGAGGACCAGCCACCCCTCGTCGATGATGAGCAAGGTCGGCCGGCCGTCGAGGCGGCCCTCAATGCGATGGAAGAGATAGGTCAGCACGGCGGGCGCCGCTCCGGCGCCGATCAGGCCCTCGGTCTCGAACGCCTGCACCGGAGCGGAGCCGAGCTGCTCAGCCTCGGCATCGAGTAGGCGGCCCGAGGCTCCACCGACGCAATAGGGCCGCAACGCCTGCTTCAGCGCCGTCGACTGCAACAGGACCGCCAGGCCGGTGATGGTGCGCTCGCCCACGGGCGACGACGCCAGCGAGCTCAGCGCCGACCAGACATGCTCCTTGGCGGTCGGATCGATGGTGACGCCCTCCTTCGCGAGGATGGCCGCCACCCACTCCGCCGCCCAGGCGCGCTCCGACTGATCGTCGATGCGGGCAAGCGGCTGCAGCGACACCGAATGTTCCGATCCAGCCGACAGGCTGCCGCCGAGATCGTGCCAATCGCCGCCCATGGCGATCGCCGCGGTGCGGATCGACCCGCCGAAATCGAAAGCGAAGATCTGGTTGTTGCGGTAACGGCGGAACTGCATCGCCATCAGCGCGAGCAGCACCGACTTGCCCGCGCCGGTCGGGCCGACGATCAACGTGTGGCCGACGTCGCCGACATGCAGGCTGAGTCGGAAGGGCGTCGAACCTTCCGTCTTGCCGTAGAGCAGCGGCGGCGCCTGGAAATGCTCATCCCTTGCCGGCCCAGCCCAAACTGCCGAAAGCGGGATCATGTGCGCCAGGTTCAGCGTCGAGACCGGCGGCTGACGGACGTTGGCGTAGGCATGGCCGGGGATGGAGCCGAGCCAGGCCTCGAGCGCATTCACTCCTTCCGGCATGCAGGTGAAGTCGCGGCCCTGAATCACCTTCTCCACCAGCCGGAGCTTTTCAGCGGCGAGACCCGGGTCCTCGTCCCAGACAGTGACTGTCGCAGTGACATAGGCTTGGCCAACATCGTCGGAGCCCAATTCCTGCAGGGCGAGATCGGCGTCGGCGGCCTTGTTGGCCGCGTCGGAGTCGACGAGGGTCGACGCCTCGTTGGTCATCACCTCCTTGACGATGGCGGCGATGGACTTGCGCTTGGCGAACCACTGCCGGCGGATCTTGGTGAGCAGCTTCACCGCTTCGGTCTTGTCGAGGAGGATCGCCCGGGTGGACCAGCGGTACGGGAAGGCGAGCCGGTTCAGCTCGTCGAGGATGCCGGGATGCGTCGTTGTCGGGAATCCGACCACAGTGAGCGTGCGAAGATGATGGGCGCCGAGGCGGGGCTCGAGGCCGCCGGCAAGCGGCTCATCGGCGAGCAACGCATCGAGGTGCATCGGTGTCTCGGGCACGCGGATGCGCTGCGCACGGGTCGAGATGGTCGAGTGCAAGTAGGTCAGCGTGTCGCCGTCGTCGAGCCAGGCCACCTCGGGCATGAACCCCTCGACCAGTTGCAAGACGCGATTGGTCCGATCGACAAAGCCGCGCAGCAGCTCCCACGGATCGACGCCCGTCTGCGCGCGGCCCTCGTAGAGCCACCCCTCGACGCGCGAGGCGTCCTCGGCGGGCGGGAGCCAGACGAAGGTCAGGAAGTAACGGCTCTCGAAATGCGCGCCAGCCTCTTCGAAGGCGTCCTGGCGCTCGAGATCAACCAGCGCTGACGCCGGATCGGAAAAGCTGCTGTGCGGATAGGTCTGCGCGGCGATCCGTTGCGCCTCGACAAAGATCGCCCAGCCGGAGCCGAGACGGCGCAGCGCGTTGTTGAGTCGGGCGGTCACGCCCACCAGCTCGGCCGGCGTGGCGCTATCGAGGTCCGGTCCGCGAAAGCGCGCCGTGCGCTGGAAAGAGCCATCCTTGTTGAGGACAACGCCCTCTTCGACCAAGGCCGCCCAGGGCAGGAAGTCGGCGAGACCGGCGGGACGACTGCGATATTCTGCAAGGTTCAGCATCGGAGCCTCAGACGCCGAGAAAGGCTGGGTAACGAAGGTGCCGGCGCACCACGTCGACGAACTGCGGATCGCGCTTCGCCGCCCAGACGGCCGCGGTGTGACCTACCGCCCAGATCAGCGCGCCGGGGATCCAGAGCCGCAGGCCGAGGGCGATCGCCGCGGCGAGCGTGCCGTTGGCGATCGCGACGGTCCGCGGCGCGCCGCCCATCAGAATTGGGTCGGTAAGCGCGCGATGGACCGGCGCGAAGAAGCCGGGCACGTCGGGATCGACGATCGCGGCCATCAGACCAGCGCTCCGCCGGAGAACGAGAAGAAGGAGAGGAAGAAGCTCGACGCGGCGAAGGCGATCGACAGGCCGAACACAATCTGGATCAGCCGGCGGAAGCCGCCGCTCGTATCGCCGAAGGCGAGCGTCAGGCCGGTCACGGTGATGATGATGACCGAGATGATCTTCGCGACGGGCCCTTGCACCGACTCCAGGATGGAGTTGAGCGGGGTCTCCCACGGCATGGAGGAGCCGGAGGCGTAAGCCGCCGGGGCGAAGGCGAGCGTCAGGGTCGCGAGCGTAACGAGCTCGGCCACGCGGCGACGCGAAGAATGAGCGACAGCGAGAACACGGATCATGATGGGTCTCCGGGGGGCAAGAGGTCGCCGCCCGCCCCGGCGGACTGGACGCGGTAATCGCCGGTGGCGGGATCGAGACCGGCGATGAGTGCGAGTTCGGAAAGGCGGCGTTCGCTGCCGCGCCCGCGCAGCACCGCGACGAGATCGATAGTCTCGGCGATTAGCGCCCTGGGGACGGTGACGACGGCTTCCTGGATGAGCTGCTCGAGGCGGCGCATCGCGCCGAGCGCGGTGCCGGCGTGGATCGTGCCGATGCCGCCGGGGTGGCCAGTGCCCCAGGCCTTCAAGAGGTCCAGCGCCTCCGCGCCGCGCACCTCGCCGATCGGGATGCGATCGGGGCGCAGGCGCAGCGAGGAGCGGACCAGATCGGAGAGCGAGGCGACGCCGTCCTTGGTGCGGAGCGCCACAAGGTTGGGCGCGCGGCATTGCAGCTCGCGGGTGTCCTCGATCAACACCACGCGGTCGGTGGTGCCGGCGATCTCAGCCAGGAGGGCGTTGGTGAGCGTGGTCTTGCCGGTCGAGGTGCCGCCGGCGACGAGGATGTTCTTGCGATCAGCCACGGCGGCGCGGAGCACCGCGGCCTGGCCGGCCAGCATGATGCCGGCGGCGACATAGTCGTCGAGGGTGAAGACGGCGACGGCGGGCTTGCGGATCGCAAAAGCCGGCGCCGCCACCACCGGTGGCAACAGGCCCTCGAACCGCTCTCCCGTCTCGGGCAGCTCGGCCGAGACACGCGGTTTGTCGGCATGGACCTCCGCGCCGACATGGTGCGCGACCAGGCGCACGATCCGCTCGCCATCGGCGGCGGACATCGTCCGGCCGCTATCCTCCAGCCCCCCCGACAGCCGGTCTATCCAAAGCCGGCCGTCGGGGTTGAGCATCACCTCGACGATCGACGGGTCTTCGAGGAAGCCGGCGATGGCGGGACCGAGCGCGGTGCGCAGCATGCGCGCACCGCGGGAGAAGGCCTCGGAATGAAGTGGTGTGACCGCCACGATCGTCCCCGTCATTGGCAAATCGCGACACGCGACTAGCGACGGGGACGATTAGAAAAGGCAGTAAGTAGGGCGATTCAACAAGTATTCAGATGGCGTAGGGGCCGGGCGTAAAGCAGCGAAAAAATACTTGCTGGGTGCGGACTTGGTTTCGACGGCTTCGGTGACGCTCCGGTTATTCGGGATCGCGTCTAGTCGGTGTCCGCCGATCGAGTCGGGTCTTCCCGCGCATCGTCGGGGATCTCTTGCCGAAGCTTTGGCCCCTGGCTGAGGCGCCGGCCAAGCACGGCGACGAAGTTGTCGTAGCGAGGTCCAGCCTGCGCCCGCGCCGCCTTGGCAGCCGGTTCAGGAAGCGCCGGTGTCGTGGTGAGCCAGAAGCGGATGAACAGGGCGAGCGTCTCGACGGCGATGCCGACGTCGCGCTCGAGCCGCGCCAGGCGCCGGTCCTGCTGATCGAGGCGTTTGGCGATGGCAGCCTCGCGCCGCTCATCTGCGTCCGGCGAAAGGAACGAGGCGATGGCGGCCTCGGCGATCAGCGACATCGGTTGCTCTCGCCGCGCCGCGTAGACGGACAGGGACCGCATCACGTCCGGATCGAGATAGACAGAGATCTGGGCCTTCTTCTTCGGCGCCGGCATCCCAGCCTCACAGTCCCAGGTCGTCGCCGGGGTCGAGGGAGGCTTGGCGCGCCAAGCCCTGCATGAGGTCGTTCATCCGACCTACGCGGGGCGCATCCTCCTCAAGCTCGTCGGTCGGATCGAGGGCGAATTCGTTGTCGATCGGCTGCTTCTTCTCGACCGTCTCCTGGTTCAGTTCAGGCTGGCGACGGCGGTCCGAGTTCTTCGGGTCTTCATCGTCGGCCTCCTCGCCGTCACGCGCAGCTGGCGCCGGCGGCCGCGGGGGCAATGGCCGTGAACTCCAGTCGTCGGAACGACTCACTTTCGGCTGCGTCGGCGCAGGCGGCGGCAGGATGCGCTCCTGCAACCGCGCATCCTCGTAGTAGCGCGCCTTCCTCGCGCGGATCGGATGGACGCCAGACACCATGACGATCTCGTCGGTAGGCGGGAGTTGCATGACCTCGCCCGGCGTGAGCAGCGGGCGCGCCGTCTCTGATCGGGAGACCATCAGATGTCCGAGCCAGGGCGACAGCCGGCTGCCGGCATAGTTCTTCATGGCCTTCATTTCGGTCGCCGTGCCGAGTGCGTCGCTGACCCGCTTGGCGGTGCGCTCGTCGTTGGTGGCGAAGCTGACCCGCACATGGCAGTTGTCGAGGATCGAGTTGTTCGGCCCGTAAGCCTTCTCGATCTGGTTCAGCGACTGGGCGATGAGAAAGCTCTTGATCCCGTAGCCCGCCATGAAGGCGAGCGCGGACTCGAAGAAGTCGAGCCGCCCCAGCGCTGGGAACTCGTCGAGCATCAGGAGCAGCCGTCGCCGACCGGCCTTGGCCAGCAGGTCCTCCGTGAGCCGCCGGCCGATCTGGTTGAGGATCAGGCGGATCAGCGGCTTGGTGCGGTTGATGTCCGAGGGCGGCACCACGAGGTAGAGCGTCGTCGGCCGCTCGCCGGCCACGATATCGCCGATCCGCCAGTCGCAACGCCGCGTCACCTCGGCCACGACAGGGTCGCGATAGAGGCCAAGGAACGACATGGCCGTACTCAAGACGCCGGAGCGCTCGTTGCCGGATTTGTTCAACAACTCCCTGGCGGCGCTTGCGACGACGGGATGAACGCCAGCCTCGCCAAGATGCGGCGTGCGCATCATGGCCGAGAGCGTGGACTCGATCGGCCGCTTCGGATCAGACAGGAACGATGCGACGCCGGCGAGCGTCTTGTCCTCCTCGGCATAGAGGACGTGAAGGATGGCGCCGACCAAAAGCGCGTGGCTGGTCTTCTCCCAGTGGTTCCGCTTTTCGAGGCTGCCTTCGGGATCGACGAGGATGTCGGCGATGTTCTGGACGTCGCGCACCTCCCACTCGCCTTGGCGCACTTCGAGCAGCGGATTGTAGGCCGATGACTTCGCATTGGTCGGATCGAACAGGAGCACGCGGCCGTGCTGGGCGCGGAAGCCGGCGGTGAGCTGCCAGTTCTCGCCCTTGATGTCATGGACGATCGCCGAGCCCGGCCAGGTCAAGAGCGACGGGATGACGAGGCCGACGCCTTTGCCCGATCGCGTCGGCGCGAAGCACAACACATGCTCCGGCCCATCGTGGCGCAAATAGCTGCGCTGGTAGCGGCCCAGCACGACGCCATCGGGTCCGCTGAGTCCAGCGGCTTCGATCTCCTTCGGTTGCGCCCAGCGGGCAGAGCCGTAGGTCTCGGCATTCTTCGCCTCGCGGGCGCGCCAGACGGACATGCCGATCGCGACAGCCGCGGCGATGATCCCACCCGATGCGGCGATGTAGGCTCCCTCGATGAAGATGTCGGGCGCGTAGGCGTCGTAGGCGTACCACCACCAGAAGAAGGCCGGCGGAAGGTAGAACGGGAAATGCAGCAGCTCGAACCACGGGTGGCCGAGCTGTGGCTGGAAGCCGAGGCGCCAGGCCGTCCACTCCGTCGCGCTCCAGATCGCCAGCAGGACGATCGCAAAGACGGTGATGACCTGGCCCCAGAGAATCTTGGTCGCGGACATAGAAGACGTCCTTTCATGAGGTCGATGATTGTAGGGATCAGTCACAGACCGAGCCCCCGGTTGCGGCCGAAGCCCCAGTCGATCCCGCCATCCGCGCGGGCGACGCCGGAGACGTGGCGGCCGAGCTGCTTTTCGAGGGTGGGCGTCCAGGGCACGAGCTGGAAGCCAAGGCCGTCGTCGATCATGGCGAAGCGGCCGGAGGCGAGCGCGAAGCGTTGTCGGTAGGTCCCGGCGACATACTCGCCCGTCGCCGCGCCATTGAACGGCTGGCCGGTTTCGGCGGCGAGCCGCTCGCCCAGCGCCTCCACCTCCCGCTGTCGAAGCGTTCCGATCAGGCCGGAGGCGAACACGATCCCCCGCGCCTGTCGCTCGGCGAGGCCCTGCTCGATGAGCCGGTCCGCCCGGCGATCCATCGCCTCGCGGACCTCGGCGCCGAAGCCGGCCTGGCCGAGCGCCACCGGATCGCGCGCGACCGCCTGGCGATCGAGCCAAGTCGCGCCGCTCGCCGTCACCTGGTCTTCGATGGCGAGGTCGGAGCGCGCCGCAATGGCAACGCGCCGCCGCCCTTGTGCGTCGTCGAACGTGCGTAGCTCGACGATCGAGCCTGGTGCGCTGTCGCCGGCGGCCTCGAGATCGGGAAGCTTGATGTGATGGGTCCGCCCGTCGACACCGTCGACGACAGCGTAGGCCGTACCCTTCAGCTCATCCTCGAGGCCGCGATCAACCAGGCGGCCGATGATCGGGACATCCAGGCTCTCGCCAGCGAGCACATAACTCGCCGCGGCTCGCTCGATGCCACGTTCTGTCAGGCTGCGGTGGATGCGCTTGATGATGTCGCCGCGCTCGCCCAGCTCGCGCAAGGTCGTCTCCGCGGCCGAGTCCATCGTCCATTGGCCCGGCCCGTGCTGGTGCGCGAGACCAAGACCCTCCAGGCGCCGCAACCGTCCGACCTTGAGAGCTTCGAACGGATCAGGCTGACGTCCGGCATCTGGTGCGAGATCGATGACGCCGTGTCGATCGGCATCGCGGGCGAGCTGCCGGTCGAGTTGGGTCCAGCGCTCGGCGTCGACCTGGCGCTCGAGCGCGCGACGGATGTCGAGATCGCTGCGCAGCCCCAGCTCTTGCGTCACCAGGTCCTGGGCCCGGGCACGCATCCCCTCCTTGATGTAGTCGCGCGAAATGACGAGGTCCTGGCCGTCGTCGGCGACGCCGCGCACGATGATGTGGACGTGGGGATGCTGCGTATTCCAGTGATCGACGGCGACCCAATCGAGCTTGGTGCCGAGATCCTTCTCCATCTGGCCGACCAGCTCGCGGGTGAAGCCTTTCAGGTCGGCCATCTCCGGCGCGTCCTCGGGCGAGACGATGAAGCGGAAGTGATGGCGGTCCTTCTCGCCCCGCTCCGCGAAGGCCTTGGGGTCGGCGTCCTCGGTCTCGGGACCGAACAGCCTGGCCTTCTCCCCGTCCCGGGTGACGCCCTCGCGCCGGAGGTAGCCGAGGTGGGCTGCGAGCGGCGCAGCGCGAGCGGTATGGCGGACGACGCGGGTCTTCACCGTGACCAGACGAGAGCGGCCAGTCAGCAGATGGTTGGCCCGAACGCTGGCGGCTCGGCCGCGGCCGAAGGTGGAGCGCCGTCCGCTGCGCAAGAGACCTTGGCGCGAGACGCCGCCGCCGGCGCGTTGCGCTGCCGCGAGCGCCTGGGCGACGAAGGGCTTCGCGCGCTGGCTGCGGGTTGAGCGGATGCGGCCCGGGCGAGGCTGGAAATCGTTCTCGTCAGCCATCGCCGGCCCCGGCAATGTGCGGAAAAGTCAGCTCCGGCAAAGCGTTGTGGGTCCGGCGCACCTTGCGC
>Ga0209952_1003667_pt1 | contig 10471 bp, 10 predicted proteins | sample ThiBiot_750_biof_2_FD_183951 | JGI IMG/M metagenome (GOLD analysis project Ga0209952, IMG submission 183951) | Wastewater bioreactor microbial communities from Cape Town, South Africa - Thiocy_cont_750_biof (SPAdes) | ecosystem: Engineered > Bioreactor > Thiocyanate-remediating >...
GCTTAACCCGCGCTTAAAAAACTTTGCGGCACATTCCACAAATGGGTCAGGAAATACATTTCGAGATATTCCGGCGTGCCGGCGCCAGGGGCGGCTGGACCCTTCATGAGGTCCGCTCCAACCGCGAAGACGCCTTGCGTATCGCCGAGGAACTGATGAGCGGCGACAACGCCACCGGCGTGAAGGTCGTCAAGGAAACCTACAACGAAGAGACCGGCGACTACCTGACCTTGAAGATTTTCGAGGACGGCCACAACCAGGTGAAGGTTCCGCCCGCCGAGGAAGACGTTCCCCACGCCATCCCCTGTTTCAAGCCGGACGATCTTTATTCCTATCACGCGCGCCAGACGATGACGCGGCTCCTGGGCGACTTCCTGGCCCGCAACAAGATCACCATCACCGAGCTGATCCACCGCGCCGACATGCTGGAGAAGTTCGAGGCCACCGGCACGGCCTATCAGCACGCCATCCAGAAGGTGGCCGTGGCGCAGGCCTCGTCCACCAAGACGCCGGTGCAGCAGATCATCAAGGGCCTGAACGAACTGACCACAAATGCCATCCATCGTGTCTATCGCGACCAGCGGGCGGGCCTGTTTGCCGATCCTGAGCCCGGCCAGCTCGCCGAGCTGGCCTGCGAACTGTGCGCGCGGCCCACGGGAAATGCCGCCTATGTCTTCAACGGCGCGCTGGCCCAGCACCTGAAGGAGGCCAAGGGCTGGGACGAGAAGGTGGGGATGCTGATCGCCGTCATGGAGCAGGCCCCCGCGGACGAGGCGGCGCGCAGGCTGGTGATGGCATCGATCGATGCGGTGATGGCCGAGGTGCTGAGCGGATCGGCCGCCCTGCACGAACTGATCGGCGCCGCCGAAAACCTGGGCCAGGCGCTGCAGCGGCTGGTGGCGCTGTTCCTGGGCAAGCCGGTTCCGGGCGCCAGGAGCGGGCTTCTGGCGCTGAGCGGGCATTTCGCCGCCGACACCCTGCCCAATTCGCGCACCGCCGTGGCCAACCGGCTGGTGGCCGAATTCAAGAGCAACAAGCGGCTTTGCCCCGATTCCATGGTGGACGAGCTGAAGACCCTGCGCGTGATCGCCAATTCCATCGTGCTGGGCGTAGGCAAATATCTGAGTCACGAAGACCTGGTCGCCGCCTTCACCCTAAGGTCCAAGCGCCTGGTGACGCCGGAGGGCCTGGGCCGCCAGCTTGGCGATGCCCCGCCCGACGAGAAGCTGGAACAGCTTCTGTTCGTGGAAGAGAATATCATCGGCGCGGAGAACAAGCGCCTGTTGGCCAAATTCGTGATGCCCATCCTGACATCGGCGCCCTTCGATGCGCTTTTCTCCGATCCCAAGGTGCCGGTGCTGGGCCGGCTGCAACGCCTGGCCCAGTTGCAGGCACGGGTCAAGCGCAGCGGCTTCATCGACGTGACCAGGAACGAGATCGCCGACAAGCTGGACAGCATCGCCGCCCGCATCGAAGCGCGCGGGCGCGTGTTCGAAGCCATCGAGGCCCGCAATACCAGCCATGTCGAAAAGGCGCAGACCCTGCTGCGGCTGGCGACGGGCGGCGTATTGACCGAAGGCAGCGTGTCGGCGCGGGCGCGCGAGCTGATCCTGGGACACCTGTCGCGGCCGGGCTTCCTGACCGGCTATCTGGCGGCGCAGACGGCGAGCCTTAAGCCAGGCGACGAAAAGCCCGACAACCAGACCCTGATGGCCGAACTGATGGAAACGCTGGGCAAGGCGGGCATCACCGCCGAGACGGGTCTGAAGTCGATCGCGGCTTAATTCGTATCAGCGCACACAGGCCCGCCTCCCCTGCGCGCGCGCAGCGCGCCGGCGGGGGAGGTGGCTTCAGCGAGCGAAGGCGACCGTCCGTAGCGACAGCGTACGGACGAGCCGAGCGGAAGCTGAAGCCGGAGGGGGTCAAAATTCAATGCGCGGCGTCCCAGTTGTCGGCGGCGCGGGCTTCCACCACCAGCGGTACGGAAATCTCCACTGCCGGCAGCGCGGCTTTTTCCATCGCGCCCACAATGATCTTCGACGCCATCGCCACATCTTTTTCCGGCGCCTCGAAGATCAGTTCGTCATGCACCTGCAGCAGCATCTTCACCGATTTGGGCAGAAGCGGCGGCAGCCTGACCATGGCGCGGCGGATGATGTCGGCGGCCGCGCCCTGGATCGGCGCGTTGATTGCCGCCCGCTCGGCCCCGCCGCGGAAACCCGGCACCTTGGAGTTTATCTCGCGGATATGGATGCGCCGGCCGAACAGCGTTTCGACAAAGCCGTGGGTGCGCGCGAACTGCTTGGTTTCTTCCATATAGTCGCGGATGCCCGGAAAGCGGGCGAAGTATTTCTTGATATAGTCCGACGCCTCGCCCTGGGGGATGCCAAGCTGGTTGGCGAGGCCGAAGGCGGAAATGCCATAGACGATGCCGAAATTGATCGCCTTGGCCCGGCGGCGCACTTCGGCGGGCATGTCCTTGACCGGCACGCCGAAGATTTCCGACGCGGTCATGGCGTGAATGTCCAGCCCTTCGGCGAACGCCTTTTTCAGCTGCGGAATGTCGGCGATATGCGCCAGAAGACGCAGCTCGATCTGGCTGTAGTCGGCGCTGATCAGCTTTGCCCCCCTGGGCGCGACAAAGGCCTGGCGGATGCGCCGTCCTTCCTCGGTGCGCACCGGAATGTTCTGCAGGTTGGGATCGCTGGAGGCCAGCCGCCCGGTGGAGGTAGAGGCCATCGCATATGAGGTGTGCACACGGCCGGTCTTCGGATTGATGAAGCCGGGCAGCGCGTCGGTATAGGTGCCGCGCAGCTTGGCCAGCGCGCGCCAGTCCAGCACCAGGCGCGCGATTTCATGGCCCTGGGCGGCCACATCCTCCAGCACGTCGCTGTCGGTCGACCAGGCGCCGGTCTTGGTCTTCCTGCCGCCTTCCACGCCCATCTTGCCGAACAGGATATCGCCAAGCTGCTTGGGCGAGCCGATGTTGAACGGACCGCCGGCCAGCTTGTGAATCCTTGTCTCCAGCCCGGCCTGCTGTTTGGCGAAATCGTTGGACAGCTTGCGCAACAGGTCGGGGTCGATGGAAACGCCCGCCCGCTCCATATCGGCCAGCACCATGACCAGCGGCCGTTCCAGCGTCTCATAGACGGCGCGCTTGCCCGCCTCGGCCAGCTTGGGCCCCAGCAGCATGTAAAGGCGCAAGGTGACGTCGGCGTCCTCGGCGGAATAACGTGTCGCCTCCTTCACCGGCACGCAGTCGAAGCCGATCTTCTCCCTGCCCTTGCCGGTGACTTCGCTGAAGGCGATGGGCGTGTGGGACAGATGCAGCTCGCTGAGCTCGTCCATGCCGTGGCCGTGCAGGCCGCCTTCCAGCACATAGGAGATAAGCATCGTGTCGTCGATGGGGTCCAGGCGTATGCCGCGCTCCAGAAAGATGGCCGCGTCATACTTCAGGTTCTGGCCGACCTTGAGGACAGCATCATCTTCGAGCAGGGGCTTCAGGCGCGCGATCACATCGGCCTCGGCCATCTGCTCGATCTCGCCGCCCCCATCAAGCGACAGGCCGTCGCCCCGGCGATGACCGCAGGGGACATAACAGGCCTCGCCCGGCGCAACCGCCAGCGACACGCCGCACAGGCCCGCCTGCATCGGATCGAGCGAAGTGGTTTCGGTATCGACGCAGACGATGCCTGTCGCGTGCGCCCTGGCGATCCACTTGTCCAGGTCGGCCGGCATTGTGACGGTTGCATAGGCGTCGTGGTCGATGGGCTTGCGGATCGCATCTTCCAGCGGCGAGATTGCGGGCACCAGGGGTTCCGGCAATTCGATCTTAAGGTGCGGCGGGACGGCCAGGCCGGGGTCGGAAGCGATGGCATCCAGATCCTCGATCTGGAAATGCGCCGCCGCACGTTTGGTGATGGTGGTAAATTCCATCGCCTTGAGGAAGGCGATCAGCTCTTTCGGTTCAGGCTCGCGCACCGCGAAGCCGCCGGGCTGTTCGCTTAGCGGCACATTTGCGTCCAGCGTCACCAGCCTGAGCGAGACGCGCGCATTTTCCGCATTCTCGATCAGCGTCTCGCGCCGCTTGTTCTGCTTGATCTCGCCGGCGCGGGCCAGCAGCGTTTCCACGTCGCCATAGATATTGATGAGTTCGGCGGCGGTCTTCACGCCGATGCCGCGCACGCCGGGCACATTGTCGGTGGAATCACCGGCCAGCGCCTGGACCTGCACCACCTTGTCCGGCGTGACGCCGAAACGCTCCATCACCTCGGCGGAAGCAATGCGCTTGTTCTTCATCGTGTCCAGCAGCTCGACCCTGCCGTCCACCACCAGCTGCATCAGGTCCTTGTCGGAGGAGATGATGGTGGTGCGCGCGCCCGCCTCGCGCGCCAGCCGCGCATAGGTTGCGATCAGATCGTCGGCCTCATAGCCCGCCATCTCGATGCAGGCGACGCCGAAGGCGCGGGTGGCGTCGCGCACCAGCGGAAATTGCGGGATCAGGTCTTCGGGCGGCGGCGGGCGATGAGCCTTGTATTGCGGATAGAAATCATTGCGGAAGGTCTTTTCGCCGGCATCGAAAATCACGGCCAGATGTGTGGGCGCCTCGCCGCCCTTCATGTCTTCCAGCAGCTTCCAGAGCATGTTGCAGTAGCCCGACACAGCCCCGGTCGGCAGGCCATCGGACTTGCGCGTCAGGGGTGGCAGGGCGTGATAGGCGCGGAACAGATAGCCCGATCCGTCGACCAGATAGAGATGGTCGCCCTTCTTCAGGCTCTTCTTGTTCAAATCGGTCAATGGTGACCCGCGGCGCCGTCCTTCAGGACGAAGCGCCTGTCGCAATAGGGACATTCGACGAAATTCTCGTCGCCCATTTCCAGGAACACCTTGGGATGGCCCAGGGCGCCGCCTCCGCCATCGCAGGCGACGCGGGTGGTGGTGACTTCGATGATTTCGGGGGCCTCTACCGGCATGGGATTCTCGACAAATTCGCGGGCCAAAAATGCTAGGATGGCCGGATCATACAAGCTGGGATTTTGGGGGCAAGAGACAGGTTTGGCACATGGTACGGCTCGATAAAATCTATACGCGCGGCGGAGATCAGGGCGAAACCGGGCTGGGCGACGGCAGCCGGGTTTCCAAGGCCGGCCTGCGCGTCGCCGCCATCGGCGCGGTGGACGAGGCCAATGCCGCCATCGGCATCGCCAGAGTTGCCGCCAAAAGCCTGGACGCGGAGGGCGGCATGGACGCCATGCTGGGGCGCATCCAGAACGACCTGTTCGACCTGGGCGCCGACCTGTGCGTGCCTGAAGACGGCAGGAAGGCGCAAGATGCGTTGCGGATCACCCCCGCCCAGGTGGAACGGCTGGAGCGCGAGATCGACGCAATGAATGAGAGGCTTTCGCCACTGACCAGTTTTGTGCTGCCGGGCGGCACGGCGCCGGCAGCGCATCTGCACATGGCCCGCACCATCACGCGGCGGGCCGAAACGCATATGGTGGCGCTGGCGCAGGAAGAGGCGATCAATCCCGCCGCGCTTCGGTATATCAACCGGCTGTCCGATCACCTGTTCGTGGTGGCACGTGCCGCCAATGCCGACGGCGATGTTTTGTGGGTGCCGGGGGGCAGCCGCAACCGTTAGGCGCGTCGATTTTGTGACGTGGGCAGGAGCAAGGAGCGATGTGGGCGAATAGCCCATGAGCGGTTCGTAACGGCAGCGTGCGAACCGACGAACCCACGGCGCAAGAGAACGCGCCTATTCAGGGCCCAGGCGCTTGCCGAAGATGAAGGCCAGGATCACGCCGATCACGCCGGTCACGCCCCAGCCCGGCGTCGCCAGGAAGGAATAGACCGGCTGGGCGGCGAAGCGCGCATTGTCGTGCAGCCAGATCTTGAAGTCGTTCAGGCTACCTGCGTCCAGGATCGACCATACGGTGCCCAGGCTGCGCACCGTCAGTTCGCCGCCGCGCTCCAGGCTGGTGATCGCATCCGCGCCCAGAAGAATCAGGGCGCAGACGATCAGGATCAGGCTGACAAGGCGCATAAGGACGGCCATGGCTTTCCATAGCGCGCGGCGCGCCCCGCGCACAAGAACGGCGAACGCGCGTTAACCACCCTGATAAGGCGTTCCGTCGCGGCGGACGAACCCGCCCCTGGCGGGGTCCAGCACCAGATCGATGTCGGGATACCAGCAGGTGTCGCCGCCCGAGCGGGTTCCCACTTCCAGGAGCACCGCGTCCTGATCCGAACGGTTGACCAGATGATGGCCGTCGCCGTCATTCTTCGGAAAGGCGGCACAGTCGCCGGCCCGCAGCAGTTCTTCGCCTTTATTCGTCACCAGCACCACTTCGCCCGAAACGATGTAGACGAACTCATCTTCCAGAAGATGCCAGTGGCGCTGGCTGGACCAGACGCCGGGCTTGAGAGTCAGCAGGTTGACGCCGAAATCGGTCAACCCGCCGGCATCGCCCAGCCGCATGCGAGAGCGCGCGCGGCAGGGTTCGTCATGGGGCGGCGGATAGCCGCTGCCGGTGCGTACCGGCGCAGCGGAGATGTCGATCCTGGGCATGGGGGCTCCACAAAGAAACGCCCGCGAAGCCTAAGCCTCGCGGGCGCTATTTCGCAAATGCGCGGCAGCCGGATCAGGACTGCGGCGCGTCGGCTTCGGCCTTCTTCTTGCCGATGTCCTCGCCGGTCACCTGATCGACCTGCTTCATCGACAGGCGGACCTTGCCGCGATCATCGAAGCCCAGCAGCTTGACCTTCACTTCCTGGCCTTCCTTGACCACGTCCTTCGGGCTGGCGACGCGCTGCTGCGCCAATTCGGAGACGTGAACCAGCCCGTCCTTGGGGCCGAAGAAGTTCACGAAGGCGCCGAAGTCCATCACCTTGACGATCTTGCCGTCATAGATCTGGCCGACTTCCGGCTCGGCGGTCAGACTGCGAATCCACTTCAGCGCGGCCTTGATCGATTCGCCGTCGGCCGAGGCGACCTTGACGGTGCCGTCGTCCTCGACATTGATCTTGGCGCCGGTCTTTTCCACGATCTCGCGGATCACCTTGCCGCCGGTGCCGATCACGTCGCGAATCTTGTCGACCGGGATCTTGATCTGCTCGATGCGCGGGGCATGCTCGCCCAGTTCGGCACGGGCGCCCGTGAGGGCCTTGTTCATCTCGCCCAGGATGTGCATGCGGCCGCCCTTGGCCTGTTCCAGCGCGACCTTCATGATCTCCTTGGTGATGCCGGCGATCTTGATGTCCATCTGAAGGCTGGTCACGCCGTCTTCGGTGCCCGCCACCTTGAAGTCCATGTCGCCCAGGTGGTCTTCGTCACCCAGGATGTCGGACAGGACCGCATAGCGATCACCTTCCAGGATAAGCCCCATGGCGATGCCGGCGATGGGCTTGGACAGGGGCACGCCCGCATCCATCAGTGCCAGCGAGGTGCCGCATACGGTCGCCATCGAGGACGAACCGTTGGACTCGGTGATCTCCGACACCACGCGGATGGTGTAGGGGAAATCCTCCTTCTTGGGCAGCATCGGATGCCATGCGGCCCACCTCGCCGACCGAATAGGGCGGGAAGTTGTAGTGCAGCATGAAGGTTTCCTTGCCCGTGCCGGTCAACCGGTCGACGAACTGCTCGTCCTCGGCGGTGCCCAGCGTGGCGACGACCAGCGCCTGGGTTTCGCCGCGGGTGAACAGGGCCGAACCATGGGTGCGCGGCAGCACGCCCACTTCGGCCACGATCGGGCGGACCGTGACCAGGTCGCGGCCATCGACGCGCTTCTTGGTGTCCAGCACCGCATTGCGCATCACATGGGCTTCCACGTCATGCATCAGGCCGGAATAGACAATGGCGGATACCTGGCCTTCACCGTCGCCGACAAAACTTTCGGCAAAGGTCTTACGCACGGCGGAGATGGCGTCGCGGCGCTGGTGCTTGTCGGCGATCTGAAAGGCATTGGTCAGCGCATCATGCGTGGCCACCTTCAGCTTCTCGCGAACCGGGGCATGCACATCCTCGGGCACCGGGCGCGGTTCCTTGGCGGACTTTTCGGCCAGGCGGATGATCGCGTCGATGGCGGCCTGCATCTGGCTATGGGCGAACATCACCGAGCCCAGCATCACGTCTTCCGAAAGTTCCTGGGCTTCGGATTCCACCATCATCACCGCATCGCGGGTGCCGGCGACCACCAAGTCGAGTTGGGATTTTTCCATGTCGTCGACCAGCGGGTTGAGAACATATTCGCCGTCGATATAGCCGACGCGCGCCGCCGCGATCGGGCCCATGAAGGGGATGCCCGAAATCGTCAGCGCCGCGCTGGCGGCGACCATGGCGACGATGTCGGGATCATTTTCCAGGTCGTGGCTCAGCACCTGGGCCACCACCAGCGTTTCGTTGCGATAGCCTTCCGCAAACAGGGGGCGGATCGGCCGGTCGATCAGGCGCGACGTCAGGGTTTCGCGCTCGGTCGGGGCGCGCTCGCGCTTGAAATAGCCGCCCGGAATCTTGCCGGCGGCATAATAGCGTTCCTGGTAATTCACGGTGAGGGGGAAGAAATCGACCCCTTCCTTGGGCGCGGGCGCGCCGACCACGGTGGCCAGCACGACGGTTTCGCCATAGGTCGCCAGCACCGCGCCATCGGCCTGGCGCGCGATGCGGCCGGTCTCAAGTGTGAGCGTGCGCCCACCCCATTCAAAGCTTTCCTTTACGATATTGAACATCTTTCGTCTTTCGTCCTACCCGGAGCCATATTGCGTCCGGGGCGTGATTGGTCCCCCTATGGGACCGGCCCCCGGCGCGGCTCATCCGCGCCTGAAGCAAACCCGGCGCGAAGCTCATCTTCACGCAAGGCAAAACCACGGCGTACGCGCATCGCGCACACCGTGGGCAGTTCTGTCTGTTGCGCTTTCAGCGGCGCAGGCCCAGGCGGCCGATCAGCGACTCATAGCGCTTCACGTCGCGGGACTTCACATAGTCCAGCAGGCTGCGGCGCTGCGACACCATCTTGATCATGCCCCGGCGGGAATGATTGTCCTTGGCGTGAGTCTTGAAGTGTTCGGTCAGGTTGGAGATGCGCTCCGACAGGATCGCGATCTGCACTTCCGGCGAACCGGAATCATTTTCGCCGGTCGCATATTCGGCGATCAGCTCTTTCTTGCGTTCAGGCGTAATCATCGGTCATCGGCCCTTTCAGGGACTGGAGAAATTGAAGACGCGAAACGGACGGAGTTCTCCCCCGGCGATTTCGGCCAATGCCACGGGCGAACCGTCTTCTTCCCTGAGATAGACGGTCTGCCCGGTAAGATCGCCCTCTCCGAATCCGTCCTTCATCCGGGCAAAAAGGCTGCTGCGGATGAGGATGGGATTGCCGGATCGGATGCGAACCGTATCGCCGCCCGTGACAGCCAGCGCCGGGATGCCGTCCAGCGCGGTTGCAAGGGGCTTCAGATACCCAAAAGCGGCGGGACTATGCATAAAAGGGGTCAGGGTTTCCAGCGTCACCGCGTCTTTTTCTGCCCAGGCGCCCAGCCGGGTGCGGCGCAGGGCCGAAACATGTCCCAGCGTACCAAGTGAGAGGGCGATGTCGCGGACCCAGGCGCGGACGTAAGTGCCCTTGCTGCAAGTGATTTCGAACTCGGCGCTATCCCGAACAGCGTTCAGCAGACGGGCCTCGAAGACCTCGATTTCGCGGGGCTCCAGGGTCACGGTTTCCCCCTCCCGCGCCAGGTCATAGGCCCGCTCTCCACCCACCCGGACGGCGGAATAGGCGGGGGGCACCTGGGAAAGCACCCCGGTGAAGCGGGGCAGCATGGCTTCGATGGCTTCGCGGGTGGGGCGGATGTCGCTGGTGCCGGTGACAGCGCCTTCGGCATCGTCGCTGTCGCGCGCCTGGCCCCACGTCGCGGTGAAGCGATAGGTCTTGTCGGCGTCCATGGCGAAGGGGACCGTCTTGGTCGCCTCGCCAAGTGCGATGGCCAGGATGCCGGTGGCCATGGGGTCCAGGGTACCGGCGTGACCGGCCTTCTGGGCATCGAAGATGCGGCGCACCGCGGCGACGGCCTGGGTCGAACCCATGCCGATGGGCTTGTCCAGGATCACCCAGCCGTGGACGGGCTGGCCCTTTTTTCTACGGCCCATGGAAAGGCTCCTGAGCCTTTTCCGCCCCCGTAACCAGGGGAGGAAAAGGATGTGCTTGCGTCACGATTGTTCGTCTTCCCGGTCGCCGTCATCGTGTGTGGCCGCGAGATCCCGCTGCACTTCAGGCGACTTGAGGATGTCTTCGATCTTCTGCGCCTCGGCGAAGCTTTCATCCTCGACGAATCTCAGTTCGGGCGTGAATTTCATGGCGATGCGGTGGCCCATCTCGCCCCGCAGGAACCCCTTGTGGCGGTTCAGCGCCGCCACCACCGCCTTGGCATTCTTGCCGCCCAGTGGTTCGCAGAACACCGTGGCATGCCGCATATC
>Ga0209952_1003668_pt1 | contig 10471 bp, 9 predicted proteins | sample ThiBiot_750_biof_2_FD_183951 | JGI IMG/M metagenome (GOLD analysis project Ga0209952, IMG submission 183951) | Wastewater bioreactor microbial communities from Cape Town, South Africa - Thiocy_cont_750_biof (SPAdes) | ecosystem: Engineered > Bioreactor > Thiocyanate-remediating >...
AATTTGATTCGATGGATGATGAGAACCGTTTTTACGACGACGAGTCTCTTTCGAATGACCTATTGGTTTATTTTGAATCTGACGAATGATTGATTCGAATCTTGAAATTGTATCGGGATTTTGTTCATCACCATGATGTGTAATACGTGATTGTACAGGCGTATGAAGACTTGTCGTAAGATCTCCAGTTGCTGGCCGTTTGTTAATAACATAGAGAACTGTTTCTTCTTTTTCGACCAGTAGTTTTGTTAAATCTGTAACGAGATGATCAAGACCGTTTAGTCGGTCGTGTACGGCAGCTAAATCGATTTCGACAATTGGTGGCGGCAAAGGTGATTGTCGCGGTGGTGGATCAGGAATATTGACTAACGCCATTTGTTGAACGATTTGCGTTGCTAATTTATTCAAATGAAGAACTTTACTCCTGTAAAATAAACGAAACTTTTTTTTTTGAAATAAAATCTTGACGAAATCTACGCGATAGTTGTATCAATGCAACCGCATTCAGTTCGAACAATTTCGATTGCTCGTGAAACTTCATCAAGTTGACTGAGTAGTTTCGTTTTTTTTACATTACATGCTTCTAATGTTTGACCAATCTGTTCGATTGCTTCGGCCATATCACTTGTCATGATCGTATGCAAACGATCTCGTGCTTCACTTACTGTTGCCATTGTCAGCAGACGAGAATTTTCACTCTCCATTCGACTCAATAATATTACAAACTGATCAATAAATAGCTCGGTTTTAAAAAGAATTAACCCATCGCATTCGAACGTGAAGTTATGCAGCAAATAACCATATCTTATCTCTTATAAAATACCACAAATATTCATCAATGAATTCGTGTTTCGAACCCTGTTCTATAAGTCATCTATTTTCATGTAAAAAAAAGAAAAAGAAATACACTATGTGGCTATGCAAGAATAAAATGACGGGACAAGAAAGAGAAAAAAATCTGTTTTTGAACGATGGCGATTTTTTAGGCGCCTTGTTTTCGTGCAATTGGTTCGTTGAGAACACGATCGAGGTATTTTTTCACTTCAGGCCAGATCTTATCACTTTCACGTCCGTGAAATTCTTGAAGAATGCCTTGTTTGCTATTCGAAAAGAAGAGAAAAACATTGAAAATATTTTCGTTTTTCTTTCGAATAAACAAATTTACGTATAGAAATCTATGATTGGTTGTGTGTTATCATCGTAGGTTTTCAATCGATTGAGAATAACTTCGGGTTTATCATCATCTCGTTGAGTTAACGGTTCACCAGTTTGATCGTCTTTACCCTAGATCAAAGAAAATACACTTTGACAATTGAGTCATCGAAATTCTTACAGCGACTTTTGGTGGATTCCAAAGAAGATTATAGACACGTCCACTTGGCGCATGAACCCATCGATCTTTCAATCGATTGACGATTTCGTCATTGGGCACATTGAGTTGAAGAACGTGATCAACTTTGATTTCTTTGTTTAATAATTGCGCTTGATTGATTGTTCGTGGATAGCCTAAGGTTTTTTTTTGAAAAATAGTGATAAGATGTCGTGTTTTCGAATGAGAGCTTACCATCGAGAAGAAAACCTTTGTCACGGAGTTTTTTTAATTCGGCAGCAACGAATTTTAAGACGAGATTGTCAGGCAAAAGGAGACCTTTGTCGATATGTTCTTTGATGACTTTACCTTCCTCTAAAAACGAAAAATCGATCGTCTGTTTGAACGAAAATATAAAAATAGAATTTACCGGATTTCTTTTGAACATGTTGACGAAGTAAATCTCCAACGACAATATGTGGCATGCCGTAGGTTTTGATGATACGACTTGCAATAGTACCTTTGCCAGAGCCAGGTGCACCCAAAATAACTAGACGACGAGCGATTTGTGAAGTCATTTTAATCTAAAATCGAACAATTTTCACTTTATGAAAGTAAAAATACTTTAGGTAGACAGAAAGAAAAACAACGCATTAAGATGTACACACCCTCATCCTCAGAGACCGTCATTTTCGTCGGTTGTTAGCTAATGCTATCGCGGAGGACACTCACTAATGCACTATGTATCAATGAGTTCAAAATGAATTTCAAACTTTCACATTATTATAATTGTTGTGTCTTTTGTATAACTTGCAATGTTATAGGAAATCGTCTAATTTTTCATACAACTTGTCACAGCGGTTCGCTTCATTGGGCTGTTACATTAATAAATTAATAAAATTTATTTAAAAAAAATGTCGAATTATTTTTTCGAATAAAATATTTTGAAAATAAACAATAAAGTTCGCAAAAATCGTCTCATTTCGAAGCAGTATTTGAATCACTGTAGAGGTCGATCGATGGTGTCGCTGTTGAAAATGGCGATAGAATATCAATCGATCGATCCAAACCTAAACGAACGAGACAAATGGCTACAACAAGTTCGAGTCTTGATCTTCTCGATCAAGTCTCACCAAGTACGTTTGTCGAAAACAAATCGAAAATGAGATCAATCGATCTGTTTTATTTAGCTCTCGCACTCGATATTGCGATGAGAGAAATCTCTCAGAATGGTCATGATGATGAACGAATGGTTCTTGTTTTCAATGCCTTCGATCAAATCATTCCTCAACTAGGCGTTTTCTCTGCAGTTGCTGCCGTTCTTCGAAATGAATTTTTCGGTATTGATCAAAATTGAGATGAATTGATTTTTGAAAAGAAGTTTATCCTTGTTTCGAAACTAGATTTCATCTATAGTAATCAATTTACTGTCGAACAAGTTCAAGAAAAATCATCGAAAAAACGTAAACGTATTCCTTGTCTTGAACGTTTGTCCTACAAAATCCTCTGTCAACGTTTAATCGATCAACACGATGAACGATCGAATAATTACGAAAATAAAATATCCGATATTGAAACGAAGTAATTCGGAAACTGAAACGAATCTATCGAATATTAATTGAGAGATATTTAGTTTAGGTGAGAAAAATCGTGATCTCAATCGAACATTCGAAAAACTCGAACAGATCAATGACGCAAAAGACAAACTTTCGACTGAATTAGCGAAATTAAAAATGGTCCTAGACGACAAAGATGTCGAAATTCAGAATTTAAAAGATCAATCGGAACGTATTCGGTTCGATTGCGAACAGGAAGTGTTCAATACTCGATTACAAGTGAAAGAGATCCTCGACAATCAAGCAGCAACCGAAGCTTTAATTGATGAACTATCGAAATATAAACAAGGCTATGATGAAATGCAAGAAGGTACGATCGAAAGCACAAAAAAAAGCATTTTTAATTGTTTGAGTTGGTGTCGTAGCTTTTACGGATAATTCAAGTCGAGCACCATCACGAAGAAAACGAAAAAGTCAATCTGAAAATCACGAAGATCCTTTTGTTAATGTTAAAGTATTTCATTCGTTTCTTTGTGATTTGTATTAATCAAAGGCATCGTCTCTCTTAGAATCAATTATTACTCGATATTCAAGTTGCTATTCGATTAGAAGATCAAATGTTAACTTTACTCAACATGACAACTGAAGGTAACAACAACGAACTTTCATGTTTCCTAACTTTGGATTTCTTTTTTGAAAAAAACGCAGAATTCGATCAGATTTTGGATAATGAACATGCGAAATTACTAAACAACGAACAAGTTCCATCGGAAGTTCACTTCATTTGGAGCAATGTATGATGAAATTGAGAAATAATTGTTTGTTTAATTTCGAATTTAGATTGAATCGGAACAAAATCGTTATAATCAAACTATACAAGAAATTCGAGAAGAATTAAGCATAATGCAGCGACATCGACGAGGATTAGAAGAGAAATTAGAAATGATTGTTATCAAAGAAAATGAAGAATTGAAGTGAGAACGAATTTATTCGAAATTTGAGTTTCTATTTTGACGTTTTGTCAATGTAGAAATCGAAAAGCAGCAGTAGCTTTTTCTGTTAACGAAGCAGCACATAAAACAGGTCTCTTGCTGATTGATTCATGATTTTAGTAGAATTTGTTTTGTTTTTTTTTCAGGAAAACTAGCAAATCCATTACAAGGTCTTGAGCACGCGTTCGAATCAGCTGGTCGTAAGACCGACATGATCGAATACGCTCCTCAAGAACGTGTTCTCTCTCGTTTTGCTTGCATGCTCGAATCATCGGCCAATGGACGAGCATGGATAGATTTCGATCTAGCTTCTTATTGTGACAGTTGTGCCGATAAAGTAACATCTCTCTTGAAATCATCATCAAACAAAATCAATTTAGACGTATTTATGCCCACACAAATTTGCAGAAGCATCGACAATCGTTCGTATACCGGATGGAACGAAGTTCATTCGAATATCTCGACCAGTTTTGAAATACAACGAAGCCTTAATTCGGTAGATTAAACGAAAAAGAAAAAATAAACACAAAAACATCAAAATTTAGAAATGTTATGATCGACAATCAGACATTATTCGATCAAGCACTCCCGCCAATCTATCAGCAAAATAACGCGAGTATCATGCGAACCAACTATCCCGGATATTTTCTCGACGATCAAGCGCATCGAAGACATACGTCTCCGTCAGATGTTCATTCTGACGCTGGTCCACTTGTACGCATAGATGACTTTGATATTTGAATAACGATAGAAAATAAAACGAGTTTTATTCAAGATTCATTCATTCGAACGCGTGTGGGAAGATTACAAGAAACGTACGACTTTTGATCGACCGGTTCCACGACCGTTTACGATTGTAAAGCTCTTTGAGAGATTTTCTTCGAAAAATTTCATCGATTTTGCTTTTCGTAGGAACGACTTTTCAATATCATCGCCGAAATTCTTGCCTACGAATGTCATTGCGATAGTCGTTTAGCTGAAGTCACTGGAAATATCGTCGTATGTAAAATCAACTCTGCTATTTGTTTGACATTTGCCTTTTGAATTCGAAGGATGATACCTACGAATTCTTTCGTAAACGTTATTCAACGATCGATGAGATCACATACAATTCAATTTTTGATTTTTTTACCTCGTTAAATACCTATCAGAACAAATTCAAAGTAATTTCGTTTTTTTCTTTGTCTGAAAAATTCAAAAGATTTCTTTCATAGATCTTAGAATTATTTGCGAATGTTCTTATTGGAAATATCGATTTAGCTTGTATGCACTATGTCACATCACTCGGTGATATTCTCGAGAAAATTCATTGGAATGAAACCGATGATATTCGAAGTTTTTTCATGCTGATCTATCCATTTCTCGATGTATAAACCTATCGAAGAGATAACAAAATCTATGAATTGAAATCATTTTCATTTTCAGGAAGAAGGATTGGACACGGTTGTGATCGATTATACTTCATTTACGGAAAATAAAATCAGTCGATTTTTCGTTCTTGAATTCATCATTTCATTGATATTAAAAGGTCGAGAACCATTGTATCAAGAAGTAAAATCTCTCGACGAATCTACGAAAACGAATCTTTGTTAATCTAGATGCAATACAAATTATCGGTTCAATTAACGCAAAATTTCGACATGATGAGTGAATTAGAATTTCAAACGGCCATGGAAAATATCGCGTATACAGCTGATGAACGAGTCATTTCAAGATTTTTTCGTCGCGCAGAAAAACATTCGCATTGGGATAAATTACAAGGTTTTGTTCTCATGTCGAAATTATCTCGTAAAAAGCTGAATATTTATTTTAGAAAAAAGGTTACTATTTAAAGGAAATCTCGTTTAGATATTGCGTCGTTCTTTTATTTTCAACAACTAATCGAAGAACAAAAAGAGCCGATTCATGAAAAATTAAAGAAAGACTATAATTTACGAAAGAAAGATAGTTCAGAACACGGTAGAAAATGTTCATTACTAAAGAAGAAAATAAATATTTTAGTTTCGTTTGTTCTGTCATAAAGGAAGTCAAACCGGTAAACAGGTCATGGATGAACAGGCAGATTTAATGACGTATTCGAAATTAAAAACTGCAGCTACGATTCTATTCGAGTATGTTTTCATTTCTTATTGATTTGAAATGAACATCTACATCTTGTTTAGACCGAATCTTGAACCAATAGAAGACGATAGAAAAGCTCTTAATGCATCGGATGGAGATGTGTCTCCATCGTGAACAGCATGATGTATCCTATCGTTTGAAATAAAAATAATATTTTCTTTGGAGCTTTTAATCTCCGAAGTTCTTGTTAAAGGTCACGAACTAGAGAAGCAAAATCTGTTTCAACGTCTCGAGAGGATAATCTGAAGTCTGTGCGTCAGCAATAAATGAAAATAAAATATTAAATTGCAAAGCAGATAATAAAAAAGAATATTCTTATCATTAATTATCTTTTTGAGCCATAAGTCACTATAAAAAGTTAATTCAATATGAATTGAATCGAATAAAAGAGGACAAAACGGTGCAATTACAGTCAGGTAAACAGGCCGACTCTTTCGAAAATCCCGTATCCCCCTACGCAAAAAGTACTCATATTGATACATTCGGCTGGAAAGGATTAAAATCAAAGTTAAAGTTATGTTTGACTTTATTAAAAAAATAACGTTACATCTCACTTCACAGTAGGTATTAACAATTATTTGTAGATCAAGAAAATGACTGAATGTAAGTTAATTTCTGCTGTTGCATTGTTTTTTGAATAAATAAAAAATATCATGAAGATTCTTGATGGGATAGCTGTTTAATGATTTACAATTAGTGAATAATTATGCTTCTAAGAATTTGATTTTCCAAATGATGATGACTTCATACGATATTTTTGCACGTACTGAAACAACTGCTTTTAAAAGAACAATTAAAAGCATGAGTCTTTCGGAAATATCATCATCAAACAAACTAATCGTTATGATCGATTACTATCTTCATTCATGTTTATTACCAATTATCATTATCTTTGGTGTGATTGGTAATCTATCGAATATTTATATATTCACTCGTCCAGCTTTATTTCGTTCGTGTTCAATTTATTTTCTTACTGGAGCTATCAATGGTCTTGTTCTATTATTATTTGGTACGACAACTCGTTGGTTAGGTCATACATATCCTCAATTAGATGCAACTTCATATTCTCTATTTTACTGTCGTTTTCGTAATTATCTTATGAATGTAATCTATGATCTCGCTCCATATTTTACTGCATGTGTAACTATCGATCGTTTTTGTTCGAGTTCAGTCAATGCCAACATACGTCGTTTTAGTTCTCGTCCTAAATTAGCCTATATTGTTATCATTTTTATAATAATAACAACATTTATTGCCTATTTTCACAATCTAATCTATTATACAATTATAAATGACTTCTGTCAAACTGAACCAGGCTTTTATACACGATTTTTTTCATTTTTTACGACTATTTATTATTGTGTAGCTTTTTTTTCAATTCTTATTTTCGGTTTATGGACAGTTCATAATGTTAAACAACAACGAAGACGTATTGAACCCATGAGACATCGAATAACTCATGCAGACCGAAAACATCTTCGAAACGATGGACAAATCTTAATGATGCTATTTATTCACGTTGCTTGTTACACTTTACTTGCTGTACCTTTTCATATAACATTAATTGTAGCTGCTGTCGATCCATTTATAATTACTGATTCAACATTTCTCTTCATCCAACGCATAACAATTATAGCTCTTAATTTTAATCAAGCGGTACGATTAATTATATTATTCACGAATATTAAAAATAAAATTTGTTTGAACTATTGTGTTTTAGATCGATTGCTATGTGTTCACCTTAACCACTAGATTGTTCCGAAAAGAAATATTCATTCTACTTCGTCGAATTTTCAAACGAACAGATACAACAATCGTAACTTCTCACCAAGCGCCTACTCAACATGCACCTACAGTGGTAAATTAATCAAGGATATATTTCGTTACGCGACAAAAAAATGTACTTGAAGAACATTACAACATGATAAATATATTCACATCAATTCGTTTACAAAATAGACTCGACTACTATGTTATTGAGGACACAAGACTCGATAGTTATAAATAGAACAAATAAAAATATCAATTGTGCTTTTCTATGAGTAGTGTTATCAATCATTTACGTAAATGAATTTAATAAATTCGAATCGATTCGAAATTGTTTTCCTAGCAGCTGTTTTTTTTGTCTAATCTATTTGAAATCCGATAGACGATACTTGACAAGAACTCGTATTAACATCTAGACATGTAAATCTTCTGAAGGCAAGACTAAAATATAGAGTTGATAATATATTAAAGTACTTTGTCAATATTCTTGAAAAAAACGAGGAACGAACAAGCAATGTCACAATATTTGTCGTCGTTTTAATTCAGATAATAATAATAATCATAATAATAATCATAATGATAGTGCACGTTTATCACTCAACCTTAAGCAATCAATCGTCAAATTGACGAACATACACACACACACATGCTGTTGTAGGTTATTTTTCGTCGATGCACGAGCATGACTCGTCTTTTTAATAGGAAAGAAAAAGAGGAAAAGAAAGAAACTTTTCTTTAGTTACGTGGTAAACGATGATATATTCGAATCATATACATGTATAAAACATTTGTTTAGTTTCTTGTTTTTTTATGTATGATAAGAAAGAACGTACGTGCATATGTGTCTCCTTTGTCTTTTGTAGAACAAAATAGACGTCATACGGTGATAAATCCGTTTTAAAAATGACTTTCTATTAGTTCTTTCTCACCGAATCTAATACGTGTCTCATCTTGATATTATGCTTCGTTGATTTCCGTTCGAGTTAAGTGTTTCTTTTTTCATTATAACATGCGTTGATAATGGATCGAGACGAGAAACAAAAACGAGATCCAATCAATTTCTTTTTCGTCTTATTATTATTATTATCTTTCGACTAGTTTCACTACTGACTGTATTTGAACAAGAACAAGAAGATTTCCGATGTCAACTGAAGAGATCAATATTTCGTTGATAAGTACGAATACATTGCTATAGAACTTCTTTTTCTTCATGTCAAGAAACGTGAAATAGTAAAAGGTCAATTTGTTGATTGTTTGTTATTTTATCGTTGCAGTAAAAAACAAGAAACGAAGAAGAAGAAGAAACGAGATTTTTCTTGTTCGTTGCGAATAAATTTCAAAGGCAAACAAAACAAGACTTCGATCTATTAATGAGTTGTACAGATTCCGATAAATCGTGTTTATCATTTAAATAAGATAGAAGAAAAGAGAACGAGAATATGCTTCACATGTTTAAACTATATAGAAATAAAAATTGTAATCGTTCGTCTAACGTCTTCGTTCGTTTCTCGTTTTCGATTAGTCAATTATTGTGGAGGTTATGCATTGGAGTCAAGCGAAAAATGAATATTGATGTTTATCTATTCATGTGACATTGACAATAAATTAACTGAATTGACAGTGGAGTATTATTTTTATTATTATCATCTTGAATTTTTCTTTTTATAGAAGTTTTTATTTTTATCTGTCGTTAATATATGAAATTGAATAGATATTTCGTTCTTCTTTATTTCATATCGAACCGGATTTAGAAATCGGTTTCGTCGTAAAACAATAGAACGATGCAATGAGAAGAAAAAAAGCACAAAAAAGAAATTGAGAAGCTCGCATAGATAGTCGAATGCATAGCGTATTTAATTTCATTCTAGTATTCGAAATATCAATCTGGCCAACTGGCGATCTAAGCTGATCATTAGAAATTAAAGACAAATCAATAACGATTCACAAGTAGGCCTCGTGGAATAGTATCATTTTTCATCGAAATGTGTGCTGATAGAAGAAGAAAAAGGCGTCTGTTTCTCTTTCCTTGATATTTACAGATAGGTAATTTGTGTTTTTCGGGAAAGAATAGGTATTTGTGAGTCGAAAAAGTAAAGAATCAGGTCTTGTGAAGGCCTCGTTTGTGCTATAACCAGTTTTTTTTATTGATTTACGATTTGATGTATTCGTGCCTATCGACATCGATTGATTGATTTGATTTCCACTCGTTTTTGATCACACGACATTTGCTCGGTGAGCTTCGTGTTTTTTTTTATATTCACTTTTTTTCTCACTTGTTGTTAATGTCAATCATATAACTTATCTTTTTTCACCTCAAACTATTACGATTTTCTTCTTCTTCTGTGTTTTTTTTGTTTTGATTTCATTTTTTTTTCGTAATGACCTCCCTTTCTCTAGGCAAATTAGTTCACTCAGGAATATTGATATCGTTTTCCGTTGTGAGAAAAAAAAACGAAGGAAATTATGTCAACGTGATATTAAAAAATCGTCTTTCGATTTTCCTTGCATCAATTAGATGAATTCTGTAATTGCTTTTGACAGTTATAAAAAATTGTAAGTAGGAAACAACGTCGTAGCAAAACAGAAAAAAACAAGACTTTAGTTTAATTAAGACGCCTAATTATCAAACGGGAAAAGAAAAATATATTCTCTTAGAAAAACCAATGTTTTGTCTTTTACTTTGAACTCAGTTAACAATTAAGTATTCATGCGAATAATCAATTGGA
>Ga0209952_1003669_pt1 | contig 10470 bp, 9 predicted proteins | sample ThiBiot_750_biof_2_FD_183951 | JGI IMG/M metagenome (GOLD analysis project Ga0209952, IMG submission 183951) | Wastewater bioreactor microbial communities from Cape Town, South Africa - Thiocy_cont_750_biof (SPAdes) | ecosystem: Engineered > Bioreactor > Thiocyanate-remediating >...
GGCCTCGTTGCCGCGTTTGTTGATGTCGCGCAGGATGAACACGGCGGCGATCGCCAGGATCGGCACCATGAACAGCGAGATCGACGCGCCGAGCGGAATGTCGTTGCCCTCGATGCCGATGCGGAACGCCCATGTCGCGAACAAATGCGTCTTATCGAGTGGACCGCCGGCGGTGAGGATGCGGACGATATCGAAATTGGCGAAGGTGACGATCAATGAGAACAGCGTGGTGATGGCAATGATGTTGCGCATCATCGGCAGCGTTATGTACCAGATGCGCTGCCACCAGTTGGCGCCGTCGATGGCGGCGGCTTCGTAAAGCTGTTCCGGCACCGATTTCAGCGCCGCCAGATACATGATCAGAAAAAATGGTGCGCCGGCCCAGATGTTGACGAGGATGACCGAGAACCGCGCCCAGCTGGCGTCGCCGGTCCACGGGATCGGGCCGATGCCGACCTGGGCGAGAATCCAGTTGAAAGCGCTGTAGGACGGATCGAACAGCCACAGCCACGCCAGCGTGCTCATCGCGGGCGGGATCACCCACGGCACCAGCAACATGCCGCGCCATTTGCGCTGGCCCTTGTCGGGCAGGTTGTGGACGAGGTGCGCGACGACGAAGCCGATCAGCGCCTTGAAGATCACGGCGGTGATGGCGAAGAAGCAGGACTGCTCCACCACCATCCAGAAGGTTTCGCGCTTGAACAGGAAGGTGAAGTTGCCGAAACCGACGAAGCGCTGCATCGATTTGTTCAGGGTCGCCAAATGCAGCGAATAGAACGCCGGGTAGATCACCATGATCGCGATCAGCAGCATCAGCGGCAATGCCATGAAGAACGCGATGGTGGACTTGCGTTCGAGGAATTTCCGCAGTCCGGAGCGGGTCGTTCGCGCCCTGATGGGCTGGGTCATGGATTGCGCGGCGTCGACCATGGTGCCTCACTTTTCTCGCAAGCCGGAGGGGCTCAAGTGAATCGGCTCAAGTGAATCGGGGGCGTCGCTCGCACGCCGCGCGATGATCGCGGCGTGCGACGCTGTTCGATCGTGGCTTTGTTACGCGGGCGCCTGATCCTCAGGTCCGCATGAAGCCTTCCAGTTCGCCCTCGGCCCAGGAGAGGGTCTTCTCCATGGCTTCGCCCTGGGCGTAGCGGACGCACATCTTGGTCATGGTCGCTTGCGCATAAATCTGCTGCGCGATCTTCGGCGGCGCGGGGGACGCCGCGATCGACCAGGTGTCGAGGTGATCGGGGTTGGGGTAGTGATACAGCGTCCCCTTCGGCGGCGCCTCTTCGGCCCAGACCTTGAACTTGGTCATGTTGGCGAAGGAGGGCAGGTCGTAGCCGCCGCTGGCGTTGACCATCGCTTCCGCCTGTTCCGGTTGCGACAGATAGACGAGAAGGCTCTTGGCCGCCGCCTTGTTCTTCGAGAAGCCCCAGATCGACCAGAAGAACGGTAGGAACGGCGAGAAGCGTCCCTTCGGTCCCGCCGGCATACCGTGGGTCCAGCATTGCTCGGCGATCTGCGGTGCGTCGCGCTTGGCCACCGCCCACGAACTCGGCGGGTTCATGATCAGCGCGCCCTTGCCGGACACCAGCCACTTGTTGTTGGAGGAGTCGTCCCAGGCGGTGACGTCGGCCGGCATGAAGCTGATCAGCTTCTTGTAGAACTCGAGCCACTGCCGCACGGCGTCGCTCTTCACCGCGATATCGCCCTTGGCGTTGACCAGTTCGCCGCCGAAGGCGCGCAGGAACGCGCCGGCCGCATCGACGCAGTCCGAAGTCTCGCCGAGGCCGATGCCGAACGGATTGCCGCCCTTGTGGCAGGCTTCCGCCGCCTTGAGGAAGGTGTCGAGCGTCCAGTTGTCGGCCTGTGCCTTCGCGCCTGCCGGATACATCGCCTGCACGTCGATGTTGGCGAACTTCTTCATCAGGTCGATGCGCGAGCAGGGGCCTTTGACCTGACTACCGGCGGTGGCGGGAACACCAAGCCATTTGTCCTTGGCGCGGCCGAGATATTCGACGGTCTCGTTGACCTTGCCGTTCTGCTTGATCAACGGTTCCATGATGTCGTTGACCGGTTCCAGCTGATCGGCATAGGCCTGCGGCCACCATGTCGGCATCGCGAAAATGTCGTGACCGGCCTTGGCCTGCGATTCCGCCGTGATGCTGAGGAGGTTCTTGTTGCCTTGCGAGGGAATGTAGTCGATTTGCGCTTCGACCTTCTCCTTGTCCGCCCACGCTTTGACCAGCTTGGTCATCACGTCGTTGGCGCCGGGGACCCAGTGATCCCAGAAAGCGATGGAGACCTTGCCTGCGGCATAGGCACCCCGGACGAAGGGGGCGGTCATGAGTGCGGCGGATCCTGCGGCGGTAGCGGCCACAAATTGTCGGCGAGACAAAGTCCTCGGCATCGCGTTCTCTCCCTGTGAGCTAAATGACGTCTATGCGTTTTCTCCGTCACTCCGTCTTTCTTCCCGCGCCAAGCTGGCCGGCGGGCATCGCGGAGGTGTCAATTTCACGATCTGAGCAGAAATGCGGGCCGCTGTCGAGAAAGCAGCTTTGACGTCGGCGAAGTTTTTATCCAGCGGACAAATTTCGGCGCTGCGAAACGCGGCGCTGCATCAACAAGCGAAGGCGTTGGCGTAATGATGCACAAGATGCTGTATTGCGTTGCACACGCGATAGCGCGAAGGATGTCGTCTCGCGATGATTTGTCGCGATGTCGCCCGAATGCATCGATCGAGGCCAGGGAAACTGCGTTATCGTGGACAGCGGCGATCATCGAGCGATCAACGTCCGAAAAATTGTGCTGGAGCGCTATGCCATGACGGATTCCGAACAGCACGGTGCGTCGCGCACCCTGGATGTCCAATGTTGCGTCGTCGGCGGCGGCCCCGCGGGCATGATGCTGGGCTACCTGCTGGGGCGGGCGGGCGTTGAAACCGTCGTGCTGGAGAAGCACGCTGATTTTTTCCGCGACTTTCGTGGCGATACTGTGCATCCCTCGACCTTGCAGGTGATGGACGAACTCGGCCTGATCGATGACTTTCTCAAACTGCGGCACGACAAGCTGCAAAAGCTCGAAGGCTATTTCGGGCAAACCAAACTCAGGCTTGCCGATATCAGCCGCACCGGCGCGAAGCATCCGTTCATCGCTTTCATGCCGCAGTGGGACTTTCTGAACTTCCTGCGCGACAAGGGGCAGCGCTATCCGAAGTTCAAGGTGCTGATGAGCACCGAGGCGACGGATCTGATCTGGGCGAACCGCGCCGTGTGCGGTGTCGAGGCGCGCGATACCGAGGGGCCGCTTGCGATCAACGCCAACCTCGTGGTGGCGTGCGACGGCCGCCACTCGACGGTGCGCGTCTGCGCCGGATTGAATGTCGAGGAAATCGGTGCGCCGATGGACGTTCTCTGGTTCCGCGTCGGCAAAGGGAGCGAGACGGAAAGCGTATTGGCGCGGATCGAAACCGGCCAGATGATGATCACGCTCGATCGCGGCGATTACTGGCAATGCGCCTATGTCATCGCCAAGGGGCAGTACGACGCGGTGAAGGCGCGCGGGCTCGATGCGTTCCGCGCCAACATCTGCCATCTCGCGCCGATCCTGACGTCGACCATCGCGGATATCAAAAGCTGGGACGACGTGAAGCTGCTCACGGTCGCGATCAACCGCCTGAAGCGATGGACGCGGCCGGGCCTGTTGTGCATCGGCGACGCCGCGCACGCGATGTCGCCGGTCGGCGGCGTCGGCGTCAATCTCGCGGTACAGGATGCGGTCGCCACCGCAAATCTTTTGGCGGAGAAATTGCGCAACGGAACCCCGAGCGAAGTCGAACTCGGCGCGGTGCGCAAGCGCCGCGAATTTCCGATGCGGGTGACGCAGGCAATGCAGGTCGCGGTTCAGAACAACGTCGTGACGATGGCGCTCAGGTCCGGCGACGCGCCGATCAAACCGCCTCTGTTCGCGCGGATCATCAACGCCGTGCCGTGGCTGCAAGGCTGGACCGCGCGCTTCCTCGCCATCGGCGTGCGGCCGGAGCATGTGCATTCGCCACAGGTCGAATAGGTGACGGGAGAAGTCAGGAACTCTCGCTGGATGGCGACGGATTTCGCGACGCGCGCCGATGCGGCCATTGCAATGGTCATCGGACGCGTTAGTTTCCTTCGGTAATGGCGCCGCAACAGTTCACGACCCAGGATATCACGAAGCTCATTGCCCGCGTGTCCCTGAAAGATCGGGCGGCGTTCGATTTGCTTTACCGGGCGACGAGCGCGAAACTTTTCGGTGTTTGCCTGCGTGTCTTGTCCGACCGGGCCGAGGCTGAAGAGGCGTTGCAGGAGGTATTCGTCAAGATCTGGACCAAGGCCGACCGCTTCGTCGTGTCGGAGCTGAGCCCGATCTCGTGGCTTGTCGCCATCGCGCGCAATCATGCGATCGATCGCATTCGCGCGCGGGGCCAGCGAACGGCGGCCATCGACGAGGCCAGCGAACTGGCCGACGAGCGGCCTGGACCGGAGGCGCAGGTGGTGGCGGAAGGCGAGCGCGACCGGCTCGGTGCCTGCCTCGGAGAACTCGAAGCCGATCGCGCAGCGGCCGTGCGCGGGGCTTATCTGAACGGCGACAGCTACGCCGAGCTTGCAGAGCGGTTCTCGGTGCCCGTCAATACAATGCGGACGTGGCTGCGGCGCAGTCTGATGAAACTGAAGGAATGTCTGGAGCGATGACGCCGGGGGAAGACAGAACGCCGGATGCGGGAGGCGACGACCAGTTCGCCGCCGAATACGTTCTGGGCGTGCTTCCTGCGAACGAGCGGGAGGTGCTCGCGCGGCGCATTGCGACCGATGCCGATTTCGCGCGGTTGGTCGAGTCGTGGGAAGCGCGTCTGTCGCCACTCAATTCCGGCTATGACGAGATCGAGGTGCCGGCATCCGTGAAGCAGGCACTCGAGGCGCGCTTGTTCGGCCGTGGCACGCCCGCGACGCCGAAGTCCGGCCTACTGCAAAGCCTCGCGTTCTGGCGCGGCCTTGCGGTCGCGAGTCTCGCCGCCTTTTTCCTTGCCATCGCAATTCCGCTGTTCCTGCCGGCGGCCACGACTCCCGATACGCGGCTGATCGCCTCGCTCGCCGGCGACAAGACCGACGTGCGTTATCTTGCGGCTTACGATGCCCGTTCCAGCGAGATCGGACTGTCGCATCTGGCAGGGGATCGTACCGCCGGGCACGATTTCGAATTGTGGGTTATCAAGGGCAAAGAGCCGCCAGTATCGCTGGGGGTGATCCCGGCCGGTTCCCATGTCCATGTTGTCGTCGCAGCCGGCCATCGCGCCCTAATCGGTTCCGGCGTGCTGTTCGCCATCAGTCTTGAGCCGCGCGGCGGCTCGCCCACCGGCAAGCCGACCGGGCCGGTGGTTGCGTCCGGCGATCTGCAAGCAATGTGATTTTTTGCTCAAAAGTGGATCGCCAGATTTTTTGTATCCGCTTCGAAACTTCTTCTGAACGCCTGCCGTAGCTCCGCATATCCGTCCGCAAGGGATCGGAAAATTCAAGGGAGCTACAGGATATGCGCAAGTTTGCATCAATGATCGCGGCGGGTGCCTTCGCCGTCACCGCGTTGACCGGCATGGCCTACGCAAAGAATCCGATGGTTGGCGGCGCGGCGATGTATGCGAATAAGAACATCGTTCAGAACGCCATGAACTCGAAGGACCACACCACGCTGGTGGCGGCGGTGAAGGCGGCCGGTCTGGTCGATACACTGTCGGGCAAGGGGCCGTTCACGGTGTTTGCCCCCACCAACGAAGCCTTCGCGGCCTTGCCGCCGGGTACGGTCGATACGTTGCTGAAGCCCGAGAACAAGGCGAAGCTGACCAAGATTCTGACCTGTCACGTGGTCGCGGCCGACGTGATGTCCGATGCCATCGCCAAGATGATCGCGAAGGACGGCGGCAGCCATTCGGTGAAGACGGTCGGTGGCTGTATGCTCAAGGCCAAGATGAAGGGCGACAAGATCACGCTGACCGATGAGAAGGGTGATGTTGCCACCGTGACCATCGCCGACGTCAAACAGTCGAACGGTGTCATCCACGTTATCGACAAGGTGCTGTTGCCCGCCAGCTAACACCCACAACGAACCTCCGGCCGCGCAACCAGGCTTGTGCTGTGCGGCCGGCATTTGCTTTTCAGGATACGCCGAAAGCGATTACCCCGCGATCGAATAGCCGCCGTCGACCGGGATGGCGGTGCCGGTGACGAAGTCGGATGCGCCGGAGCCGAGGAAGGCGGCGATGCCGGCGAAGTCGTCGGGCGCGCCCCAGCGGGCGGCGGGCGTTCGCGCCAGCACCCTGTCGTGCAATCCCGCGACGTCGATCCGCGCGCGCTGCGTCAGTTCGGTGTCGATCCAGCCGGGAAGGATGGCGTTGACCTGAATGTTGTCGGGCGCCCACGCGACGGCGCAGGAGCGGGTGAACTGCACGATGCCGCCTTTGCTTGCGGCGTAGGCCGGCGCGAAGCTGGTGCCAAAGATCGACAGCATCGAACCGATATTGATGATCTTGCCGCCGCCCTTGGCCTTCATCGTCGGATGGAACGCCTGCGAGCAGACGAACGCGCTGGTCAGGTTGGTGTCGATCACCTGCTTCCATTCGTCGAGCGAAAGCGCATGGGGTGGCTTGCGGATGTTAATGCCGGCGTTGTTGACCAGAATGTCGGCACCGCCGCATTCGCGTCGGACGCGTTCCGCCAGCGCCGCGATTGCCACGGTGTCGGTGACATCCGCCTCAAGCGCCAGGGCCTTGCCGCCATCCTTCTCGATTGTCTTGACTGCTGTGGCGGATTTGTCCGCGTTGCGGCCGACGATCACCACGGTCGCGCCGCACGCGGCATAGCCGCGCGCCATGCCGAGACCGATGCCGCCATTGCCGCCGGTGATCACCGCCACCTTGCCGGAGAGATCGAACAGGCGAGGGGTCATCGGCGTTGCTCCGTTTTTCTGGTGTTGGGTCGGCGGTTACGCCGGCCGGTATCCTATCAGACGTCCAGCATGTCCTCGCTGGCGAACTCGGCCTTGTCGGAGATGAAGGCGAAGCGGGCTTCGGCCTTGGTCCCCATCAGCCGCTCGACGGAATCCGCCGTGTCCTCGCGGTCGTCCGGCAGCAGCACCACGCGCAGCAAGGTGCGCTTCGCCGGGTCCATCGTGGTTTCCTTCAACTGCGCCGGCATCATCTCGCCGAGGCCTTTGAAGCGGCCGACATCGACCTTGGCGTTGGCGTTGAATTCGGACTTCAGGAGTTGGTCTTTGTGTGCCTCGTCGCGGGCGTAGACCGTCTTGCTGCCGTGGGTCAGCCGATAGAGCGGCGGCACCGCGAGATAGAGATGACCCCCGTCGATCAGCTTCGGCATCTGCCGATAGAAGAAGGTGATCAGGAGCGAGGCGATATGCGCGCCGTCGACGTCGGCGTCGGTCATGATGATGATGCGCGAGTAGCGCAGGTCTTCCTCGCGGTAGTTGACGCCGGAGCCCGAGCCGATCGCCTGCATCAGGTCGGAGAGTTGCGCGTTCGCCACCAGCTTGTCCTTGGTGGCGGAGGCGACGTTGAGGATCTTGCCGCGCAGCGGCAGGATCGCCTGGGTCTTGCGGTCGCGCGCCTGCTTGGCGCTGCCGCCGGCCGAGTCACCCTCGACGATGAACAGTTCGGAGCCCTCGGTGGCTGAGTTGGTGCAGTCGGCGAGTTTGCCCGGCAGCCGCAACTTCTTCACCGCGGTCTTGCGGGAGGTTTCCTTCTCCTGCTTGCGGCGCAGCCGCTCGTCGGAGCGCTCGATGACGAATTCGAGCAGCTTGTTGGCCTGCACCGGATTGCCCGACAGCCAGTGATCGAACGGGTCCTTGATCGCCTGCTCGACGATCTTGGAGGCTTCGGCGGTGGCGAGGCGGTCCTTGGTCTGGCCCTGGAATTCAGGTTCGCGAACGAACACCGAGAGCATCACGGCGGCGCCGACCATGACGTCTTCCGAGACGATCGACGAGGCACGCTTGCCCTGACCGACGCGCTCGGCGTGATCCTTCAGGCCGCGCAGCAGCGCGCTGCGCATCCCGGATTCATGGGTGCCGCCGTCTGGCGTCGGCACGGTGTTGCAGTAGGAGGAGAGGAAGCCGTCGGCATCCGCCGTCCACGCCACTGCCCACTCGCAGCCGCCATGGGCGCCATTGCGGCCGGCGCGGCCGGAGAAGATGTCCGGATGCACCAGCGTATCGGTATGGATCGCGGCGGCGAGATAATCCTTGAGGCCGCCCGGAAAGTGGAAGGTGGCTTCCTCGGGCACGCCTTCGAGGCCGCGCGTCAGTTCGGGCGCGCAGCGCCAGCGGATTTCGACACCGCCGAACAGGAACGCCTTGGAGCGCGCCATTTTGAACAGGCGCTGCGGCTTGAACGCGGCCTTGGCGCCGAAGATGTCGGTGTCCGGCTTGAAACGGATGCGGGTGCCGCGACGATTGTTGACCTTGCCGAGGTCTTCGAGCTTGCCGACCGGATGGCCGCGCTCGAACACCATGCGATGCAATTGCTGGCTGCGCGCGACCTCGACCTCGAGCCGCGAGGAGAGGGCGTTGACCACCGAGACACCGACGCCGTGCAGACCGCCGGAGGTCTCGTAAACCTTGGAGTCGAATTTGCCGCCGGAATGCAGCGTGCACATGATGACTTCGAGCGCCGACTTCTTCGGAAATTTCGGATGCGCGTCGACCGGGATGCCGCGCCCGTTGTCGGTGACGGTGAGGAAGCCGTCATCGCCAAGCTCGACCTCGATGAAGGTGGCGTGACCGGCGAGCGCCTCGTCCATCGAGTTGTCGATGACTTCGGCAAAGAGGTGATGCAGCGCCTTCTCGTCGGTGCCGCCGATATACATGCCGGGCCGCCGGCGCACCGGCTCCAGCCCTTCCAGCACCTCGATGTCGGCGGCGGTATAGCTGTCGCTGACCGCGGGACCGCGCGCAGCCGGCTTGGCAGGTGCGCGGCCGGTATCGGCGCCGAACAGGTCTTCTTTCGGTTTTGTATTTCTAGCCAATGTCTTATTCGTCGTTATTGAAGTAAAATATTCGCACGAAAACCGCGAATCATTGGCTCTGACTATGCCACGGTTGGGGTCGCAATTGTGGCCGCTCCGGAAGATTGCGACGGCGTGGGAACCGGATGCACCGGCACCCGCGTCGGGACGTCAGGTTCGCGATGTCCGGAATACGATGGTGACGAACAGCGCCGTGGCAATGACGACGATCAGCGAGCCGACGATTGGCGCTGCGACGTAGCTATGGCCCTTCAGCGTGACCAACGCGATGCCGGTCGGAAACACGATTGCGCCAGCGATATGCAACGAGCCTTGCACCTTGGCCATGGCGAGACGACCGGCGGCGGGCACCACCCGGTAGTACAGGCCGAACAGGAACAGCAGCACGCCGCCGACCAGGTTAAGGTGGGCGTGGGCCGGCGCCAGGGTAAAATCCTGGTGCATGCCCATGACGACGCCGGCCAACATACCAATCAACAACAGCACGACACTCGCGCACATCATCACTGACGCAATCATTCAATTCATCCTTCGATTTCAGATATAGGTTTGGAACGTCGGAGTCGGATGAGACCGGCAATTCGGGGCAGGTACAGACATACCCAGCCTTCGACGTGCGCAATTGTAAAAAGGTTCAATCGGACGATGGGCTTTTTGCACGCGACCCACGAAAGGCGGTGAGATGGAAGGCTACGCGCACGATCTGATCGCCTTCGTGCGTCTCCATCAGGTCTGGGCCGCGCCGCTGGTGCTGGTACTGGCGTTCGGTGAATCGCTGGCGTTCATTTCGCTGCTGGTGCCGGCGTGGGGTGTGCTGGTGGCGATCGGCGCGATGCTGGGGCCGGGCGGCATCAATTTCTGGCCGATCTGGCTCGCGGGGGGCCTCGGCGCGGCGCTGGGCGATTGGCTGTCCTACTGGATTGGCTTCACCTTCAAGGATCGGGTCGCGACGATCTGGCCGCTGTCGCGCTATCCAGACCTGCTGCCGCAGGGCGCGGCCTTTGTGAAGAAATGGGGCGTGCCGGGCATCTTCATCGGCCGTTTCTTCGGCCCGCTGCGCGCCTCGGTCCCGCTGGCCGCCGGGATTTTCGAGATGCCTTACTGGCGGTTTCAGATGGCCAATTTCGTGTCGGCGTTCATCTGGTCGGCGGTGCTGCTGGTGTTCGGCGACGTGGCGTCGCGCCTGATTGAATGGGTCTGGAGCCTTTTCTGATATCAGATCTGACGAGGCCGCTCTTGACGGATCGCAGAACCGGACATACGACGACGCCATGATCGACGTTATCACCAGCGCCAACGCCCGAGCCCGCCGCCGCATCGTCGCGGTATGGGCGGACGTCTGCGTTTAAGTCGTCGCCCCTGCCGCCGGACCCGATCCGCGGCAGTTTCCTTTGACATCGCGTGATCTGGT
>Ga0209952_1003675_pt1 | contig 10455 bp, 7 predicted proteins | sample ThiBiot_750_biof_2_FD_183951 | JGI IMG/M metagenome (GOLD analysis project Ga0209952, IMG submission 183951) | Wastewater bioreactor microbial communities from Cape Town, South Africa - Thiocy_cont_750_biof (SPAdes) | ecosystem: Engineered > Bioreactor > Thiocyanate-remediating >...
GAAGAATGCATCAACAGGGCAGGAGATTAAGAACGAGGCCTCTCGTTCATCCGGTCTGGAGTTCACCAATGAGCAGGAGCTTGCGGCGCTGCGCGAGATGCTGCTGATCCGGCGTTTCGAAGAAAAGGCCGGTCAGCTTTACGGCATGGGCGCGATCGGCGGCTTCTGTCATCTCTACATCGGTCAGGAAGCCATCGTCGTCGGAATGCAGATGGCGCTGAAGTACGGCGACCAGATCATCACGGGCTACCGTGATCACGGCCACATGCTCGCCACCGGCATGGATGCCAACGGCGTGATGGCGGAATTGACCGGGCGCCGCGGCGGCTACTCCAAAGGCAAGGGCGGCTCCATGCACATGTTCAGCAAGGAGAAGCACTTCTACGGCGGCCACGGAATCGTCGGCGCGCAGGTGTCGCTCGGCACGGGCCTCGCGTTCGCCAATCGCTATCGCGGCAACGATAACGTTAGCGTCGCATATTTCGGCGACGGCGCCGCCAATCAGGGGCAAGTCTACGAGAGCTTCAATATGGCGGAGCTGTGGAAGCTCCCGGTAATCTACGTCATCGAGAACAACCGTTACGCCATGGGCACGTCGGTCAGTCGCTCCTCCGCGCAGCAGGATTTCTCCAAGCGCGGCGCATCGTTCAACATTCCCGGTGAGCAGGTCGACGGTATGGACGTGCGCGCGGTGAAGGCCGCGGCCGACAAGGCAGTGAAGTGGTGCCGGGATGGCAAGGGCCCCTATATCCTGGAAATGCAGACCTATCGTTATCGCGGTCATTCGATGTCGGATCCGGCGAAGTATCGGACCCGCGAAGAAGTCGACAAGGTGCGCCACGATTCCGATCCGATCGAGCAGGTGCGCAACCGGCTTCTCGCCGCCAATGTCAGCGAGCAGGACTTGAAGAAGATCGATGCCGAGGCGCGCGAGATCGTCAATGCTTCGGCTGACTTTGCTTTGAACGATCCCGAGCCGGATGTGTCCGAGCTTTACACCGATGTCTATCGCTGAGCGCGCAGCCGCGTAAGTTCTGGAGCGAATATGCCGATTCAAGTTCTGATGCCCGCGCTGTCGCCGACGATGGAGAAGGGCAATCTCGCCAAGTGGCTCAAGAAAGAGGGCGAGGTGATCAAGTCCGGCGACGTGATCGCCGAGATCGAGACCGACAAGGCGACAATGGAAGTCGAGGCGACCGACGAGGGAACGCTTGGCAAGATACTGATCCCCGAAGGCACCGCCGACGTTGCGGTCAATACGCCGATCGCGACCATTCTCGCTGACGGCGAGAGCGCCGCCGATCTCGACAAAACTCCGGCTCCGGCGAAAACAGAGACAAAGTCTGAAGCTGCGCCTGCCGAGGCCAAGTCCGCGCCCGCGCCGGAAAAACCGGCCGCCCCTCAAGCGCCGGTAGCGAGCGCGCCGGCCGATCCGGACATTCCGGAAGGCACCGAAATGGTGACCATGACCATTCGCGAAGCGCTGCGCGACGCGATGGCCGAGGAGATGCGTCGCGATGAAGATGTCTTCGTCATGGGCGAGGAGGTCGCGGAGTATCAGGGCGCTTACAAAGTCACGCAGGGCCTGTTGCAGGAATTTGGCGCGCGGCGCGTCATCGATACGCCGATCACCGAGCATGGCTTTGCCGGCGTCGGCGTCGGCGCGGGTTTTGCCGGATTGAAGCCGATCGTCGAATTCATGACTTTCAACTTCGCCATGCAGGCGATGGACCAGATCATCAACTCGGCAGCCAAGACGCTTTATATGTCCGGCGGCCAGATGGGGTGCTCCATCGTGTTTCGTGGACCTAACGGAGCCGCTGCGCGCGTCGCTGCCCAGCACAGCCAGGATTATGCGGCGTGGTATTCGCAGGTGCCCGGTCTCAAGGTGGTCGCGCCCTACAGCGCCGCTGACTACAAGGGATTGCTTAAGGCCGCAATCCGCGATCCCAATCCTGTGATCTTTCTCGAGAACGAAATCCTCTACGGCCACACCGGCGAAGTGCCGAAGCTGGACGATTTCATCGTGCCGATCGGCAAGGCGAAGATCGCGCGCGCCGGCCAGCACGTCACGTTGATCTCGTGGTCGAACGGCATGAGCTATGCGCTGAAAGCCGCCGACGAATTGGCGAAGGCAGGCATCGAGGCCGAGGTCATCGATCTGCGAACCATTCGGCCGATGGATACCGAAACATTCGTCGCCTCGGTGCAGAAGACCGGGCGCGCGGTGGTGGTCGAGGAGGGCTGGCAGCAGTCCGGCGTCGGCGCGGAAGTTGCCGCGCGGCTGATGGAGCACGCGTTCGATTACCTCGACGCGCCGGTCGCGCGCGTTTCGGGCAAGGACGTGCCGATGCCCTATGCCGCCAATCTCGAAAAGCTGGCGCTGCCTTCGGTGGCGGAAGTCGTCGAGGCGGCGAAGGCCGTTTGTTATCGCTGAGAGCGGGGCTGACACATGCCGATCAATATCCTGATGCCCGCGCTGTCGCCGACGATGGAGAAGGGCAATCTCGCCAAGTGGCTCAAGAAGGAAGGCGACAAGGTCCAGTCTGGCGATGTGATCGCCGAGATCGAGACCGATAAGGCCACGATGGAAGTCGAAGCTGTCGATGAGGGCACCATCGCGAAAATCCTGGTGCCGGAAGGCACCGCCGATGTGCCGGTCAATGACGTGATCGCGATCCTTGCCGGCGACGGCGAGGATGTGAAGGCTGCGGCAAGCGGTGGTGGTGGTGCGGCGAAGGCGGAAGCCAAAGTGCCTGCTGCTCCGGCTGCCAAGGCCGATGCGCAACCGGCTGCACCTGCCGCCACGCCGCCTGCTGCGCCCGCTCCACAACCCGCGAGTGCCACAGCGCCGGCCGCGCAGCCGTCGGGCAATCGCATCTTCTCGTCGCCGCTGGCCCGCAGGCTTGCGAAGGACGCCGGCATCGAACTGTCGCGCATCGGCGGCACGGGACCGCACGGCCGCGTCATCGCGCGCGATGTCGAGGCCGCAAAGTCCGGCCAGGGCCTGAAGGCACCGGCAGCCGCGACCGGCGCAGCACCGGCGGCCGCAGCACCGAGCATCGCGCCATCGATGTCGGATCAGCAGGTGCGCGCGTTGTTCGAGGAAGGGTCCTACGAAGTGGTGCCGCATGACGGCATGCGCCGGACCATCGCGCAGCGTCTGACGCAATCGGTGCAGACCATCCCGCATTTCTATCTGACGATGGACTGCAATCTCGACAAGCTGCTGGCGTTGCGCGAGCAGGCCAATGCGGCCGCGCCGAAGGATAAGGAGGGCAAGCCTGCCTACAAGCTGTCGGTCAACGATTTCGTCGTGAAGGCGATGGCGGTGGCGCTTCAGCGCGTGCCCGAAGCCAATGTGAGTTGGACCGATGGCGGGATGCTGAAGCACAAGCATTCCGATATCGGCGTCGCGGTGGCGATGCCGGGCGGGCTGATTACGCCGATCGTGCGCAGCGCCGAGACGCTGACGCTGTCGGTGATCTCCAACCGGATGAAGGATTTTGCGGCGCGCGCGCGCAACCGCAAGCTTAAGCCGGACGAATATCAGGGCGGCACCTCGGCGGTGTCGAACCTCGGTATGTTCGGCATCAAGGATTTCACCGCTGTGATCAATCCGCCGCACGCGACGATCCTCGCGGTCGGCACCGGCGAGCAACGCGCCATCGTCCGTGACGGCAAGGTCGAGATCGCGAACATGATGAGCGTGACGCTGTCGTGCGATCACCGCGCGGTGGACGGTGCGCTCGGCGCGGAACTGCTCGGCGCCTTCAAGCAACTGATCGAAAACCCCATGACGATGATGGTGTAACGTGGCCGACACATCCTTCGACGTCATCATCATCGGCTCCGGCCCCGGCGGTTATGTTACCGCGATCCGCGCCGCGCAGCTTGGTTTCAAGACGGCCATCGTCGAGAAGCAATATCTCGGCGGTATCTGTCTCAACTGGGGCTGCATTCCGACCAAGGCGCTGCTGCGTTCGGCGGAAATCTATCACTACATGCAGCACGCCAAGGACTACGGCCTGTCGGCGGAGAAGGTCAGTTTCGATCCGAAAGCGGTGGTGCAGCGCTCGCGCGGTGTTTCCAAGCGCCTCAACGACGGCGTCGGCTTCCTGATGAAGAAGAACAAGGTCACTGTAATCGACGCGCCCGGCAAGATCACGGTGAAGAAATCGCCTGTGGAAGCGCCGAAGGGCACGCAAGGCGAAGGCACCTATCAGGCCAAGCACATCATCCTCGCTACCGGCGCGCGGCCGCGCGCGCTACCGGGGCTCGAGGGCGACAAGAAACTGGTCTGGACCTATTTCGAGGCGATGGTGCCGGACCGGATGCCGAAGTCGCTGCTGGTGGTCGGCTCCGGCGCCATCGGCATCGAGTTCGCGTCGTTCTTCCGCACAATGGGCGCGGAGGTCACCGTGGTCGAGGTGCTGCCACAGATTTTGCCTGTCGAGGATGCCGAGATCGCAGGCCTTGCCCGCAAGCGGTTCGAGAAGCAAGGCATCAAGATCATGACCGGCACCAAGGTCACCAAGCTCGACAAGAAGGCTGACAGCGTCGTCGCCACCATTGATGACGGCAAGGGTAAACCGGTCACCGCCGAATTCGAGCGGGTGATCTCGGCAGTCGGCGTGGTCGGCAATATCGAGGGGCTGGGGCTGGAGAAGCTCGGCGTCAAGACGGATCGCGGGTGTGTTGTGATCGACGGCTACGGCAAGACCAACGGGCATCTACGCCATCGGCGACGTCGCCGGGCCGCCGATGCTGGCGCATAAGGCCGAGCATGAGGGCGTGATCTGCGTCGAGGCGATCAAGGGTCTGCACCCGCACGCAATGGACAAGAGCCTGATCCCCGGCTGCACCTACTGCCAGCCGCAGGTGGCGTCCGTCGGTCTCACCGAAGCCAAGGCGAAAGAGCAGGGCCGCGACATCCGCGTCGGCCGCTTCCCGTTCGTTGGCAACGGCAAGGCCATCGCGCTTGGTGAAGATCAGGGCCTGATCAAGGTGATCTTTGACAAGAAGACCGGCCAACTACTCGGCGCGCACATGATCGGCGCGGAAGTGACCGAACTGATCCAGGGTTACGTGGTGGCGATGAATCTCGAAACCACCGAGGAAGAACTGATGCACACCGTCTTCCCGCATCCGACGCTATCGGAAATGATGAAGGAAGCGGTGCTGGATGCTTACGGCCGGGTACTGAATATCTGATCGTGCTCGGGAAGGGGTGGCGTCGAAGGCCGCCTCCCTCACGGCATTTCAAACAATCGTTCGATGGATCGGCCTGACGGATATGGTTGCTGTCGGGCAACGGATGTTGCGTTAACGCAACACTGGTTGAACATTTAACCCTGAGGGCCGGCAACCCTTGCCTACGCCGCTATTTGGCCACACCCCTTGATGAAATCATTCTAAGCACTTCGGCAGTCAAGCCTTCCGGCTGAGCTTTCCGACGGCTTAGAGGTTTCGCCTGTTGGGCCGGGCGCGATCGATACGGTACAGGTCCCGGGATGGGTTCGCGATGGACGCGAAGACCAACATCAAGGCGAGACTGCCAAGCCGGCACGTGACCGAAGGCCCCGAGCGTGCGCCGCATCGCTCCTATCTTTACGCCATGGGCCTGACGACAGCCCAGATTCATCAACCCTTTGTTGGCGTCGCTTCATGCTGGAATGAAGCCGCACCCTGCAACATCTCGCTGATGCGCCAGGCGCAGGCAGTGAAGAAGGGCGTGGCATCCGCCGGCGGCACGCCGCGCGAATTCTGCACCATCACCGTCACCGACGGCATCGCTATGGGCCATGACGGCATGCGCTCGTCGCTGCCGTCGCGCGAAGTGATCGCCGACAGCGTCGAACTGACCATTCGCGGCCATGCCTATGACGCGCTGGTCGGCCTTGCCGGCTGCGACAAGTCGCTGCCGGGGATGATGATGGCGATGGTCCGGCTCAACGTGCCGTCGATTTTCATCTACGGCGGCTCGATCCTGCCCGGTAATTTCCGCGGCCAGCCGGTCACCGTGCAGGACATGTTCGAGGCGGTCGGTAAACATTCGACCGGCGAGTTTTCCGATGCCGATCTCGACGAGATCGAGCGGGTGGCGTGCCCGTCGGCGGGGGCCTGCGGCGCGCAGTTCACCGCCAACACCATGGCGACGGTCTCCGAGGCCATCGGGCTGGCGCTGCCGTACTCGGCCGGGGCGCCGGCGCCCTACGAAATCCGCGACTCTTTCTGCATGGCGGCCGGCGAGAAGATCATGGACCTGATCGCCGCCAATATTCGCCCGCGCGACATCGTCACCCGCAAGGCGCTGGAGAACGCCGCCGCCGTCGTAGCGGCTTCGGGCGGCTCTACCAACGCGGCGCTGCACCTGCCGGCTATCGCTCACGAATGCGGCATCAAGTTCGACCTGTTCGATGTGGCTGAAATCTTCAAAAAGACACCATATGTCGCGGATTTGAAGCCGGGCGGCCGTTATGTCGCCAAAGACATGTTCGAGGTTGGCGGCATACCGCTGCTGATGAAAACCTTGCTCGATCATGGCTTTCTGCATGGCGACTGTCTGACGGTAACCGGACGCTCCATTGCGGAAAACCTGAAGTCGGTGAAGTGGAATCCGCACCAGGATGTGGTGCGTTCAGCAGACAAGCCGATCACCGTAACGGGCGGCGTCGTTGGCTTGAAAGGGAATTTGGCCCCGGAGGGTGCGATCGTGAAGGTCGCTGGCATGTCGGAGTTGAAGTTTACCGGCCCGGCGCGCTGTTTCGACCGCGAAGAAGATGCGTTCGAGGCGGTGAAGAATCGCACCTACAAGGAAGGCGAAGTGCTGGTGATCCGTTATGAGGGGCCGCGCGGCGGCCCCGGCATGCGGGAAATGCTGGCGACCACCGCGGCGCTGTACGGGCAGGGCATGGGCGGCAAGGTCGCGCTCATTACCGATGGCCGTTTCTCCGGCGCGACGCGCGGCTTCTGTATCGGCCATGTCGGGCCGGAAGCCGCCGTTGGTGGCCCCATCGCGCTGCTGCGCGACGGCGATATCATTGAAATAGATGCCGTGGACGGCACGCTCGACGTCAAATTGTCAGACGCCGAGTTGACCGAACGCAAGACAAGTTGGAAGCCGCGTGCGAGCGACTATCGCTCAGGCGCGCTATGGAAATACGCCCAGCAGGTCGGCCCCGCGGTGGACGGCGCCGTAACTCACCCGGGCGGGGCGCATGAGAAGCAGTGTTATGCGGATATCTGAGCGTATTGTTGTTGCGTTGAGTGTGATGGGCTTCGCGTTGGCGGGGCCGCCGGCGTTTGCCTTCGAGGGCACCACCGTCGGGCAGGATTCGGCGTCGCCGGTGGCTTCCGCCGCGCCGCCGGTCGGCTCCGCGGGCGCATTGCGCAAGTCCGCACCCACCAACAATACCCTGTCCGCGCTGCAATACGCGGCTGAGGACGGTCACCCGATCGCACAATGGAAACTTGGCCGGATGTACGCCAAGGGCGACGGCGTCGCGCAGGACGACCTGCGCGCGTTCCAGTATTTCAGCCGCATCGCCAATGCGCACGCCGAGGACAGCCCGACCGCGCCGCAGGCAACAGTGGTCGCGAACGCTTTCGTCGCGCTTGGTCGCTATTACTTGGAGGGTATCCCCAACTCCAAGATCAAGGCTGACGCCGAACGCGCGCGAGAGATGTTTTCCTATGCCGCGTCGTATTTCGGCAATGCCGATGCTCAGTATGATCTGGCGCGGCTCTATCTCAACGGCGTCGGCGCACACCGCGATCCGAAATATGGCATCCGCTGGCTCGGGCTTGCCGCCCAGAAGGGCCAGCATCAAGCTCAGGCGTTGCTCGGCCAGATGCTGTTCAATGGCGATCACCTGCCGCGGCAGGCGGCGCGCGGCCTGATGTGGCTGACGCTGGCGCGTGACAGCGCGGGCCCAGAGGAAGCCTGGATCAAGGACAGCTACAATAAGGCGATCGCCAGGGCGTCCGAGGACGACCGCGCGATGGCGTTGCAGATGATCGAGCACTGGGTGCAAGGCCGTCGGGACTAAGCCGGCCGGCGTCTCACGCCGCTTCCAGGTCCAGATCGATCCACACTGGAACGTGGTCGGACGGCTTTTCCCAGGCGCGGACATATTTGTCGATGCCGACACCACTGAGCCGGTCGCTGGCCTGTGGCGATAGCAACAGGTGATCGATGCGCAACCCGTTGTTCTTCTGCCAGGCGCCGGCCTGATAATCCCAGAAGGTATATTGGCCGGCGGCGTCTGTGGTGGCGCGTAGCGCATCCGTCAGCCCGAGCCCAAGCAGAGCTTGAAACCGTTCCCGTGTTTCGGGCCGAAACAGCGCATCGTCGACCCAGGCTTCCGGATTGTGGACGTCGCGCGCCGCCGGAATGACGTTGAAGTCGCCAGCCAGAACCAGCGGCTCCTCGGCCTTGAGGCGCTCTTTCGTGTACTCAAGAAGTCGCGACATCCAATTGAGCTTGTACGGATATTTGTCGGTGTTCGTCGGGTTGCCGTTGGGCAGATAGAGGCAGGCGATCCGCAGGGCGCCATGCTTCAGCGACACGACGCCTTCGAGGAAGCGGGCGTGGGCATCGTCAGGATCGCCGGCCAGTCTCGGCGTGGTTTCATCGAACGGCAGGCGCGACAGCAAGGCCACGCCATTGAAAGTTTTTTGTCCATGGGTGACGACGTTGTAGCCCAGCGCTTCGATCGCCTCCCGTGGAAAGGCTTCGTCGACGCATTTGATTTCTTGCAGGCAGGCGACGTCCGGCGAGCATTCGCTCAGCCAGGTCAGCAAATGGTCCAGCCGTTGCCGCACCGAATTGACGTTCCAGGTAGCGATCCTCATCGCTTGCGTTACCTCGTTTGGTGATGATGGCATCGGCGGTCCGACGTCTCCGCACGCAGAGAATCGCGGCCTGGCAGCCATCATGAGATGGGTATCGACTATACCGGCTCGTGCAACAACGGGATAGGGAAGCCGGAGAGGCCGACGCCCGCGACGGTCGCGGAGGATAATCATCCACAGATCACGGGCTCCGCGAAACAGTCCTTGTCCGGCCAATCCGCCACCGTTGCCATTGTGCAGCACGTCGCCAGAAAAGCGCGCGGCAACGGTTCGGGATTGAGGTTTGTGTTTGCCTGATGATGCCTGGTCGCGACATCTTTGGTGCGACGTCGGGTCGCGTTGGATTCTCAGGCCCGACCGGGTGCTCGCTATCGGAGCGGGTTTGGAGATCAAGATGACGACAACAACAAAAGCAATAATGATCGGATCAGCGGCGGCTTTGTTTGCCGTCAGTGGGGCACAGGCGGCTGATTTGCCATTGAAGGCCAAGGCCGTTGAGTATGTGAAGGTCTGCTCGCTCTACGGTGCCGGATTCTACTACATCCCAGGAACCGATACCTGCATCAAATTTGGCGGGTACGTTCGTGCCGATACCTCGTTCAACGCCTCTGGCGCTTACGATGCGCCGCGGTGGAACGGCCCGGTGACGCGCGCCTCGAACGACTACATCGCTCGCTCGCGATTGGGCTTCACTCTCGATACCCGCACCGCGACCGAGTATGGCGTGGTTCGCACCTACTCCGACTTGCGGTTCAACTGGACGACGGATAGTTCCGCGCGCGCAGGCGGCGATGTCGGCGTTTATTACGCTTTCATCCAATTTGCCGGTTTCACCATGGGTAAGGCGGTGTCGCAGTTCTCCGCGCCATGGACGGGCTTTCCCGGCAACAATACATCCTATCTGATCGGCGGCGAAGACGTTGACAGCGGCATCAATCAGATCGCCTACACGGCTCAATTCGGCAACGGCGTGTCGGCCGCGTTCAGCCTTGAGGAGGCGAGCGGCCTGAACGGTGCGGCTCCCGTCAGTTCTTACGCGCGCGCGCCGCTCTACGACGTGACTTCCGGTTTTACACCGGCGAGCAACTGGGCCGGCACCAATGTGCCGGATATCGTCGGCCAGGTTCGCGTTGATCAGGCGTGGGGCATATTCCAGGCATCGGCGCTGGCGCACCAACTTCGCGCCGGCCCCTATGGCTATTACGGCGGCGGCGCAGGCGCGCCCCATCCCGACGATGCCTGGGGCTTCGCAGCGCAACTGGCGCTGTCGTTGAAGAACCTACCGACCGGGGCGGGCGATACCATCAATCTGTCGGTCGGCTACGCCAACGGCGCCTCGCGCAACATCATCGGCGGCGTCAGCCCGGACAGCTTCCAGATTTGGGGTGGCGGCAACACGCGGGTCGCCTATGCCTATTCCAGCGACGGCGTGTTTGGGGCTGGCGGCAGCATCCAGAAGACCGAAGCATGGGGCCTGCGCGGTGCGTTCAACCACAACTGGGACGCTCATTGGTCATCATCGCTGTTCGGCTCGTATACCCAAGTCCGCTACAACGACACTGCCAAAGCCCTGTTGTCGGGAACCTCGATCTGCTCCGG
>Ga0209952_1003678_pt1 | contig 10453 bp, 3 predicted proteins | sample ThiBiot_750_biof_2_FD_183951 | JGI IMG/M metagenome (GOLD analysis project Ga0209952, IMG submission 183951) | Wastewater bioreactor microbial communities from Cape Town, South Africa - Thiocy_cont_750_biof (SPAdes) | ecosystem: Engineered > Bioreactor > Thiocyanate-remediating >...
CGGAAAGAACATAATCATTGTCACCTTTTCTTTTTTTTTTAAAAAAAAATATCATTTTTCCTCTTTTCTCCCTCGCACTCTTTTGTTTCGATTGACGTCAGAAGTCGCGCAAGCACCGATAGCATGATTAAAGATTTTATTTTAGTTTAAAGTCGAGTTAAATATGACTACATACCACTGTCTTCTTCTTCTTCGACTTCTTTGAGAAAATGTTCCACTGTTTTACTGCTACCATCTTTGGTATTAATGTTTGTTGAAGATTTTTTGTCTGACATGACGTCGATTTCGATCTAAAAATAAATGACAACACATCGAGAAGATTTGCAAATTCGAAATCGTTAGATTTCCGGCTTTATTTTTTCTTTTTTTAGCCAAACAACGGAAATATTATTAGAAAAAAAAAGAAATAAATGGAAGAATTTATTTTTGATCTCATCGAAACAAAAAAAAACAGATACAAAAAGTAACCTAAGTTGCTCGCATCGATTGATGAATGAACGAGCGAAGGGGAAAAAAGCTCAATAACATCTTGACAGAATCACGTAAGAGGGAGAGAGAAAAAAAAGGAAATTCTTAACTGACCTGGTTTATATCAATCTTCACTTTACCTAATTGTTGTTGATATGTATACGATAGTCTGATTTATTAAGCGTTTACTGATCGAATTCTTTATCTCGGTTAAATAGAAACGAAGAAAAAGAAGACGGAGGAGAAGAAGACGAAGAAAAAACAAAAGTTAGATCACCAACATTATATATATGTTTATTTATTGGTTTCGTCGTTCGACGACTTGAATAAATCAATATGATATACGCACATTAGGCTATGACGATATTTACTTACTTGTATTCTTTTGTACATTCTATGAGAATAAATAAATCGACGAACTGATAGACAAGTGTCATATGTTTTCGATTTTCTCGTTTGTTAGTTAACAGTTGTTTAAAAACAAGGAAAAATTATGCTGATTTAAATATATCCAATTAAAATCTATTGATATAAATCATATCTATGACTATTTTCATTTTCTAATCATTGATAAATTGATCTCATTCATGTGTGTCGCAATTTATATTTCTCAGATAAAACAACATGTTAGGAATTAGATGACAGTTTTCTGTTCGATGATTGATTAGTCAGTCGACTTATCAGCAAATGTTCTTTTGTATTTTTCGGTCGAATTGAAATTATCAACCTAGACATGCATCATTCGTTCATTTCAACGAAAATCTCCGAGGAAATAAAATGCAAAGTCATCCTGGAAATCAAGCAACAAAGACAAAGTTGTTTTTTTGTTGACGATTCAAAAATCGTTATTCATGTTTTATATTTTTTTATTCTTAGTGTGAGTTGGCCTTTTCTTGTTTCAAGTTTACATGATCTGCTACATAAGTGCAGAAAAAAAATGACAAACAAACAAATAGAAGAACAACAAAAAAAAGAAGAAAGAGCGAGAGAGAGAGAGAGAGAGAGCAGATGTGTGTCTGATTCGATAGTCGATTTTCTGAATTCTTTTCATTGTCTAGCAGGAACAATCGTGAATGAAGACATGGACTAACGGAAGTTTACGTTTGAGAGATCAATAAAACGAACATTAGAAGAAAAGAGAACAAACAGAGGAAAATAGTTGTTCATTATGTCCAACAAGAGAAATAGATAGACCTGGTAGAAAATCACTCACACTAAAAATAAATATACATCTGTACAAAGAAATCCAGTGCGACTCGTTTGTTTTCTTTTTCGATTTATTTTTGTTATATATATATATATATATTTATGTATATATATTGAAAGAAGTACAAGTTTTAATAGACGTATCAGATCAGAGTTTAAAGAACAGATAACAACGCACAGAAAATGTAGATACACGCAAAAGAAGACAAAGAAAACAGACTATGTATATGTATGAGAGTATAATAGGATCGCTGTTTTCGTTTGTTGTTGTTGCAGTGATGGTGATGATGGTTCACATACTCTTCGTTGTAGTCCTTCGAAGAAATAAGGTTACTGTTATAGAATAGAAACAAACAAAGATCGCGCCGGTGTGCCAATATGGCTACAAAAAGAAAGAAGAAGAAGAAGAACAACAACAACATGAACAACAACAAGAAAAAGAAAGAAAAATAATAACAACATTGCATGGAAAACAGCAAACGCGTGAAATAAGAAAGGATTCATTTGGTTTGTTTTTTATCATACAAATTTAATAAAAGCATGATATAATCTTAATAAAGTTTCCAGATGTATTGGTAAACAACTGGCACGTTCATTTGTTTTGGCATCGATAAGTAACCATGATAGACGATTATAGGATTCCAAGACATGTCTTCAAATAGATATAACAAATAACTTGAGAACGAAAAGAAACAACAACAAAATCTTACCTGAGTACAACATAAGTATAATTCGAGTCCAATGGATGAGTTAATTTTTGATCATTATTTTGAGCAAATAACATATCATCTGAATGCTGAGCATTAGGCACACTGACATGTAATGTTGCTTTGAATACACTACATGTATTGGTCGATCGTTGAGGTATTTTACCATGTAACATCCATGTTGGCAATGGATTTAATGTACCTATTGTTGAAACATAGAAGCCAAGTGCTAATGGTTGTTGATGAAGAGATGGATGTTCGTTCATATCGATTTCGTATTCGAAATGTTGATAGGAATTTGATTTATGATTGGTATTATTTGATGAATTGCCGTATGAATGATGACCATAGGCATCATTAGGATTATTCGATGAATTGCCATGACGATTATGTTGACCACCGGGTAGACCATTGGTATTGCCATTGTGATTCATATCGAGACCGTAATTCGATGAGAATTCAACGAGATCAACCGGTGTTGGAGATGTAATATTATCGAATGCTTCATTCGGTGGTCCTTCGGGATCTAAATCTTCGAATAATTTACTAAAAAGATCATCTTCATTGTCGGTTGTCGATCGATGATCATTTTGTCTCGGCATAGTTTGCACGTGTTGCACAGACGCCGATGTTGGTAATGTCAAAATATGCGTCACAGAAACATCGTCGAGTATTTGTCCAGTATTCGGCATATTGGTCGTACCGGTATTCGTCGTTTGTGTGCCACGTAGTTCACCTAATTCAAGTGATTCGGGTAGAACAGTGAGCGATGGATGTGTTTCCATCGAGATTAAACAAGCTGAAAGTATAACCGGTTGATCGTGACAACGTAGGACATGACACATTGAACATGATTCACGTATTAATGTTGCACAACGAACGAGATTCTTTTTCGATAGAATGATTCCCCAACTTTTCAATTCGCCATGTCCAAGTCGACCTAATCGTCCGATGACGATTCGCCACGGCATTGTCGTGCTCGTTACAATTCGCATGATGAAATCCCAGAGTTTCTGCAAGCCGATTCGTCTTGCATGTTGAACTTTTCTTCGATGTCGATCGGGCACTTCAATGTTAATCGAACATGTTTCCAACAATTCGCCTCGATCGTCCGAACACGAAGCTAATAGATACCGTTGATCATCGGACAAACAATACGAACAAAACAGAATACTTCCATTGATATTCGTTTGCTCGGTGATATCAGCAAATGCTTTGAAACGAAAATCTGATTTCGGCGAGAGGATATACGCAGGCGTGTACAGTTGCATGACGAGTTTCGCCGGCATTTTCTCTTCGGATGCAGCCGGACCAAAGCCCGTCAATGATTTAGCACGTGTTGTGTATGAAACCGTTCGTTTCAGTTGACTGTAGACGTTGAATGCGAGACGTTTCAATTGAGTTAAACGTAGTTCTGAATCGGATTCGACTTGTTGATTGAGAATTGACTCGAATGGAATTATTTGAAAGTTGATTCGTATGGAGATTTTCTCGGGTAGATCTTTGATTAAATCCATGTAGACACGAAATATGGCTTTTTTTATGTAAGCATCGAGTTTTTCATCGAGATCAAGTGAATTCGATGAGTTTTCATCGAGTTTCAACGCTGTCATTTCATATCGAAATGTATCGATTAGATAAATTACAATGAAAAACTGTTCGTCGTTTTTCAAACGTCCCTGATGAAACGATTCGAATGCTTGTAAATCAACAGGATCAACTTGATGGCCATTGACAAATGTCCCATTAGTTAAATTCGTTGAATTATTACCTGTTAAACTCAAAGCATCAGCGGCCGATGAGCCTGTCGTGTAAATATTACTCAATGGAAGATTATTTGTTGTGTTTGTTGTTGTTGTCGATGAAGGTGAAAGAGCATAGTCAGTCGATGATGAATGAAGATCGAGCGTTGCTGATGATGGATTGGAGAGATCATTGGGTGTACGAAATAGATCACGACGAGATGAATTCTCTTCGATGAGACTACTGTCGAATGATTGACTCGAGAAAAGATTTGTCAATTGAGATTTGATGATTTGTGCGTATTGTTTCAATTTCGATCCTAATGGATGAGTATTTTCATGATCTGTAAACCATTGATCGACATTTGGAAGTGGATTTGTGAGATCATTTGTTAAACGTAAGAGACCGTGATCGGAAAAGATCTTAATCAACGGCCGATGTAAACCTAATCGACATAGTTCATAATGCGTTGATAGATCACGAAAATAGGTCTTCGTTGTCGAACATATATAATCATTATCAGGCACGACACATACATATGCCACATCTTTACCTTTGGAATAAGGTTCAAGACATAATTTATCCCAGAATTTCAAACTATACGGTGCTAACATAACCCATTCACGATCGAGTCCAGCGAGTAGATAGGGTATTGGTTGTGGTCCACTGATTTGTTCTTCTAATTGTACGTGTTGATTTTGCACGTATAATAATTGATGAAATGATTTCCAGGTTAGTGGACCATCGATCGTACTCCATAGACCATTGACTTGACGTTTTTTCAATGCATCGACAAGAAGTGGTTGTAATGAGCGTAGCATAGTGATTAGTTGTTGATCGGAATCGAGAGGTGAAGCAGAATAGGACCATTGATGTAACCAATGATGTTTGTCGAGTTCTTCGGAAAGGAAACTATTTAAAGGATTTCGTGATTGTTCAATTGCTGCTCGACATGCGACATTTTCATATTGATGAACTGGTTGTTTGAATAATTGCGTGAAATCTTGTTCGATTTTTGGTTGACATTTTATTGTTTTACTTGTAAACGAATCGAATGGTCCTGGTAGACATTCCTTTCGTTCGATTAATTCTAACAGATTTACAGATATATCATCAGTTCGTTGTCGATATTTGAGATCAGCTTTAATTCCCGTTATTTCGACTTCATCTTCATAAAACAAACCCGAGAGATAACTCAATCGTAGATTAACAACCGCAGAAAAACCACATGAACATGCATTCAATTGATTGGACGTCGATGGAACTATTTGCTGATGTTGTTGTTGTTGTTGCTGCTGCTGCTGCTGTTGGTACATCGATGGATGAGAATGAAGGTGATAGGATGTTGGGGATACATATGTGGATGATATGGTGAATGTGTTGGATTATTAATACCGGGTGGTCCAGTTGAAGCCGAGGGTGTTGAGGATAATTTAATGAATTCTCGAGGTTTATCGAAGTAAATGGTCGAATCAAGACCACGTATACTCAATTCATTTGGCGTACATGCACATAGAACGCACGAATCGAAGTTCATATCACGAAAAAAATTCAAAATACTATCATTTAATAGAACATTGAAGAGCAATGAATCAACGTCTGCTTGATTCATCGTTAGATTCGATGGTGGTGGCTGAGAATATGTCGTTGGACTATTGAGAGCTTGAACGCTGCCAACTGATCGAATAGGAAACGGTGATGATTGCAAATCATTCGAACGTATCGATGGATTATTGTTGTTATTATTATTCGTATTCATTGGCGAGTAGATCGATGGTGTTGGAACATTCGACATCGAAATTGATGTATTTCGAGGTGTATGCTGTTGCCGATGAATGATTTGATTATTGAATGGACTTGCCGAATAATCTTGATTGGTTAACGTTCGTTTCCAATGTCGCATTGGTTTGTGATGAGTTGAAATGGTGATTGAAAAAGATTTCGTTGGTTCATAGGGTTTGTCGAATTTTTTCACAAATGTTTTCTTGATAGGATGATACGACGAATGATCTTCGACAGTAATCGATTCGAATGGTGCAATGATCGATTCCTGACTGAATTGATTGAGCATATCGAATGTTGTTGCCGCACTACTCACACTATCGACCATAATTGCATATGGCGAATGTAAAGATTGAAGTTTCTCGGACGACGATGAGCCCGGTGGTGTGTTGTAGATTTGTTCCATTTCATGAAAAACTCCATTCAAAGATTTAGTTAGATGATAGTTATTATTATTATTATTATTTGTTTGAGATGATGGAGGGATTGAGTCTTTCTTCATTGGCGATTTAACACCTCCGTTGGAAAGAATCGTCGATAGGACATTGCAATTGCTTTTATTCTCATTGATATCTTGTGAGTCAAGTATAGTTTCTAAATCAGACATCGATGGTCCGTCGTTGGTAAACGATTGATTGACTCGAATGTTGCTCGTTGGCGTCGATGGCGGGTAGTTCAATCGCGAGAGATACTCATCTTGTTCGTCGAATTCATAGGGATCGATCGGTCGAGGATATAAATGACTAGGACTCGGCGGCGTTGGTTGCCCGTGCCGATAGAGATGATCAGTGGTTGTCAACGTTGTTTGAATGTGATTCACGAGCGAATTTGTATCTGTACGAAAACGTTTCAATGGTAATTGAAGAAATGTATCTGTTCGATGGAAATCATAGGTTTGTTTGTGTTGTTCGCATTCGTCGTCGTCGATAATCGAGAGATCGTCGAATGCAACCGTTGCCGAACGTTTCAAACCGCGAGATGTATTGTTAACAGGTGCCGGCGAATGACTTTGAACTGAATTGAGATTGGTAATAGGCGCGAGAACCGACGGTGGACCACTGACACCGACGCTGTTCGGTGTCGAGGCCGTCCATTCTTGAGATTTGTCGTTGGTTGCCGGTGGATTGTTGATTGGCGTTGGATGATTCGTTGTTGTGTTCATTGGTGAGGAGGTTGTTTGAGTTAGATGAAGATCGTTTTGTGTTTCGAGAATTTCGATTGAATGTTCGGTTTTAATCGGCTCGATTTTGGCTCGAGATGGCGAGGTCAAACGAGTTCGACGATGGAAGGGCATTAATGTCGAATGACGATTGTTGGTTGTGGAACATTGATGACAACGGCAAATGCGTCGATTTGTTGGATCAGTGATTAACAAGCATTTATTTTCTTGTTTCTTTTCGATATCAATCGAATTTGTCCGTTGAGCGCTGATTAATAATTGATTCGACAGGTTTTTGATGAGATTATGTTCGAGTTTTGTTGAATGATTCGCAAGTAAATCAATCGATGAGTTGGTTTTCGAATCCGGTGGTGTTTTAACTTTTTTCGTTGTCGTGGTCGTCGTCGTCGTTGTTGTTGTTTTTGCTGTTGTTGTTGATGTTGTTTCATCGGTTTTCTTTGAATTTTCATCGTCATTCGGCAGAATTTTATAAACATAACACGTCGGATAGAACATTCGAATATTTCCCGCTGAAACTTCGATAAAATCCGGCAAATTTTCAATATGTCGAACGGGATAATTTCGTTCCCAATTCTCTCGCAACGAATTCATATCAATCTCTCGATTGATATAACCAATAAGAACGCCATTTAAACCAAAAGGTGCAAGAATAATATTCAATTGTGAATTCTTTTCGAAATCTTTCGGTGTAAGATTGTAAATTGTTTGATGTCGTTGAACGTCGACACTCGCACAAACTTTATTATCGCCATGAAGGAAAAAATTCAAATGAAACGAATAATTCGGTATTTTAACATCTAATTGATCGTTCAATGGCAGAACAAACCATTGATTAATTCGAGCAAAACCTTTCGATAACAAATATTTCTCAATCATATTGTGTAAAGATTTGAATAACATCGAACGACATTCGTAGGACAACGCATTTTCACTCCATGAGCCATTCAATTGCGTCATTGACCGTAGATTTGGCAGTTCATTCGGTAGATCTTCATTGATGCCAAAGAGCCAGAGTTCTTTTTCGGTTTTTTGTCCATCATCAGTTAGAACACGTCGCCAGGCGCATAATGTATCTGCACGTAATGAATTCCAATAGGCAATGAGAACGGGATCTTTGTAATGATTGGGTTCTAAACGAGTATTTAATGCTCGACGAAAACATTTCCATTTCAAATCGTTTAAACTTTGCAGAGCAAATAGATTCGTATGACAATGTTCAAGACTACAGGGTGCACTCATGTTTTGATTCGGCCAAGGAAATAACAAAAAAACGAAACGAAGATTAGAAATATTGAATAAATAAGAATAAGATTTGGTCGATGTGTCGGATCATAATGATTTAATAATCAATCCAACATTGACCGGAAATAAATATATCTAAATAGTAGAAAATCAAATTCGTTTTTTCTCTTCTTTTGTCAAATGATTACACCATGCGATTCAACGAACGAAAAGAATAAACACGCATACACACACAAAAAAAAAGAAACGTTTTTTTCCTCCTCTCTCTTCGTTTCCTTTGTTTTCTTTCGACAGTAACAGCTGGAGAATATATTGAACAATGCATTGATCAATGACATCGAAGGAGAAGGCGAGTTGTTGTTTTTTGTTTTTAAATTTAACAATCGAAATCAAAATCAATGAAAATCGGTTTTTCAAAATCAAAACAAAAAATCTATCGTGAGAAACAGATAAATAATTATTATATTACAAGATTAATTTTTACTGAACATCGACAGAGAGGTCACTAGAAATATTTCGATTGGTCGATATGATTCGCTAATCAAATAACTTGTTCGTTCGTTCTCATATTTTATAATTAAATCTGATATTCGTTCAATTTAATTAAAAATACAAACGTCCTTGAATGTACACTGTCTAATCAGTTTTACTGAATCTTTAATATACCTGGACAACTAAATGACAAGCAAGCAAAAAATAGGCATATTTCGTTGTCATTATAGTCGAAAGAATGATTGCTAACATATTTTGAATAATGATACATCATTATGTGAAAAATACATAAGAGAATGTGACGTTTTTCGATTTTTTTATTACATTTTAACATGAATCTGCATAATAGAAAGTATCAATTAGATGTATTTTTTGTTTGATTTAGGTAGAAAATATTTAGTTGATCATTTGCACTTGAAGCAGAGAGAGAAAGAGAAAGAGAGAAAGAAAGAAGAAGAAAAAAACTGTGTTTTAACTTGATAAATTACCGACCTTGCATTAATAAAAGTAAAATCAAATATAAATGTCTCTTTGTTTTTGTCTATCATCAAGCATGATCGGTTTTTTTATGTAAAATAAGAAAAAAAAACTTGTACATACAGTCTTATGCATGTACCTTTTTTTGCTCTTCTTAATTTATCTATACTCTCGTTCGTTTTCTTCAATAACATCCTCGAATATAATTGTGTATGAAGTAAGATTTATACTTTATGTGTACAAAAAAAGACGAGAGAAAGGTAAAAAAAGAAGAGAAAAGGTATCTGATTGAATCACTCACTCACTCACTCTCACATATACTTGGCTTTCTTCTCTCTCTCTCTCTCTCTCCCTGTCTCTCCTTTTATCGATTGGACGCTGTGAAAAAACGAAAACAAGCCACTAGAGCGATGACAATCTCATGCTAATAGAGCGTTGACGAAGGTATCTTTTCTACTGTAATCAACCATTTCTTTTACCATTTTATAAAAACAACCGCAACATAACTACCGTCATTGTAAATCAACGAGGTCGATGGCAAAGAAAACTAAAGAAGTCACTGTAACGAAAAAAACGAAAGTAGTAACACCTGTTGATCCCGTTAAAACAGGAAATCTACTTCGATTAGTCAGTCTTCTTGCTGTACTCTTAGCAATTGCTGCTTTTCTTCTTCAATTATTTGCTGTTCTCACTCATCAATGGAAATGGCAAGTCACATATCTTCGTCCGTTGGTTTCTTCATCCGGCTATCATTATGCTCAGCCGAATGTCTACGAAGACAGTCGTCTTCAACAAGTCTACGGTTTATATTCGCGTGACGTTAAAGTCTACGCCAATAATGACGAACAGTTCGATGTTACAGCAAGTACACGTTTTCCTCGAATCGATGATGGCGAGGAGAATCTACACTATTGTCTATCTCAAACATCAACACTTCGTGGCGCTTTTCTAACTTGTTCCGAACAGGTTAATTCGCCTGAACAATGCCATTGCCGACGATATCCATACTGGAAATGGGTTATCTTCTTCGAAATTGCCGCTCTAGTTCTCCTTGGTCTTGTTGTTTTTCTTGCTGCATTACAGCTAACAAGTCTTGGCGATAAACTTCGACCAGTTGCAGCTGGCCTTGCTTTTCTTGCATTTCTTTTTCTCTTAA
>Ga0209952_1003687_pt1 | contig 10438 bp, 4 predicted proteins | sample ThiBiot_750_biof_2_FD_183951 | JGI IMG/M metagenome (GOLD analysis project Ga0209952, IMG submission 183951) | Wastewater bioreactor microbial communities from Cape Town, South Africa - Thiocy_cont_750_biof (SPAdes) | ecosystem: Engineered > Bioreactor > Thiocyanate-remediating >...
TGCATGGATTCAGCCGATAATTTTTACATTTCGGACTACTGGCGGCATCAAGTCATATACTGGCTAGTTCATAATGCCACTGCAATTGTAATCGCTGGTATACCTAATGTATCGGGCAGCGATAGTCAACATCTCAATAATCCTCTAGACGTGGCAGTCAATGACACACAAGGAGTGATCTATGTGGTTGATTCCAATAATCATCGAATTATGCGTTACATTATTGGTTCCTCGAATGGAACAGTCGTCGCTGGTGGCAACGGTCTAGGCAATGCACGCAAGTAAGTTTCCAGAAACACGAAATATATCTAATTCTTTTTCACCAAACAGTCAGCTTAATGCACCTACTGGTCTCTGTATTTCAAAAAAAACAAACGCAATCTACATAGCAGATGCGAATAATCACCGAGTCGTACGATGGTATGTGGGCGATTATCAGGGCACAACGATCGCAGGTCAGTCACAACATAATTACTATTTCCTATCAAATAATTCTAAATTTCATTCTCGTTCTTTTCCGTCCTAAAAAGGTGCTTGTAATGGTACAGCTGGCACTAGTCCACTTCTTCTTCGATATCCACGAGCTGTCAGCCTAGATAACAATGAAAAATATCTATATGTTGCTGATACCAGCAACAATCGGATTCAAAGATTCACACTGTATTAATGGCAAATTATTGCTCTGCTTTAAATGATATAAATCACCAATCAAAATAGTGAAAAAACCTCTTTGATATACTTTAAAAATAAATATCTATCGATGGACTACGTCAAAAGTTACTTGTATAGATTATGGAAATGGTTTATTTACAGAAAAAATATCTTGTCCTCAGCTATTATGTAACTTTCAAGGTCTGAGATGCATTATCTTCTGGCTCTTTTTCGCTGTATATGAGAAAAACGTTCCTATATAGTCTAATTATGTTATGCTGCATCTTCTGGAATATTTTATTTTTTCTGGTAAAATTCAATAGTAGTTAAACAAACAAAATGTTTCTCTCGAATATCTCTCACATACTATTCATAATCTGCTTGAGATTTCTTATTATTCATGAATATCATACTATTAGTTGTATCTCGACATTCAGACAATTATACTTCAGGATCATTCCGATCGTTCTCTTTCAACCAACTGGCATAATCTTCACAACTTTTATTTTTGTGCACAGCATTTCATTTGCGACTGCATTGTTGACATTGTAATCTTCGTTTTGTTTTCTTGATTGGTTTAGAAGGGAAGATGAGATTCGGTTCGAATCGGACATTATCAACTGCACTTTTAAATATTGTCAGAAATGAAGTCTCAAAAATCTCTGTTATTTCAAAAGATTCGATGATTTCCTTTTTTTAGGAAACCTAAACATACCTCATTCTATAGAAAAAAATTGAAGACTAAATTTTATTTTCTAGGTTTTTTAGAATATATTCCAATAGCTAAATAGAATTCGAAATTCTACAAATGCCCATATAAATTTATCGGTAAATTCATATCAAGCATTCCTAGAATGTTCTTCATAAAACTCTATAACCTATGTTTTGATTTACAGAATTGTATGTTTTTGTATAGCCTGTTTAGATCGTCATGATTATTTGGAAGATAATTTCTTAATATTTCGAGCGCTTTCTCAAAGTGTAAAAGTGCAGTTGAATGTTGTTGCATCGATTGGTACACTGAACCAATGTCATCATGTAAAATACCTAGATTGAAATCATTGGATTGGACAGATTTTTGTTGTAGTCCGAGTGCCTTTTCCAAGTGTGAGAGTGCTGCAGAATATTCTCTCATATTGCGAAGTAGCTCGCCAATGTTGCTGTGAGACATGACTAGATCACGATGATTATGCGGCAGAGATTTTTCTAGTATTTCGATCGCTTTTTCGAAATGTGAAACTGCAGGTGAATAATATCCCGTCGACCGAAACACATCACCCATGTTGTTGTATAGTGCGGCCAGATTGGGATGATTTGGTGGAAGAAATTTTTTCGATATTTCAAGTGCCTTCTTCAAGTATGGCGATGCTGCTGAATACTATCCCATCGATTGGTATACCAGTGTAATGCGACTAGACTTGGATCATCAGGTTGCAAAACGTTTTCGGACATTTCGAGTCCCTTTTTGGAGTGCAAGAGTGCAGTTGGATAATCTCCTAGCAATCGATACACATCACCAATACTAGTTTCGACCATGACTATGGTTGGATCATTAAGTGGAAGACGTTTTTCGAAGATCTTGAGGGCTTTCTCAAGGATATGAGAGAGCAGTGTTTCGATCACCCTTTCTAGATATGATGATTCCTAGTTGAGCAAGAAAGCATGCATTTTCAATCGAATCGATGTTGGTCATTGGCTCTAAATTTGCTCTAGAAATTTCTGCGGCCTTATTGAATTCACCCATTCAGGTTGCCCTTTGATCTCCTCACGGATTCGAAATACGGTGTTCATCGAAAATAGGAACTCTTTTTCCAAATCTTTAAAATGACTGTCCTCATCTACCGATGCAAATGAAATCGCGGAGATCGACGGATCGACTTGTATTTCAAAGAAAACACCTGTCGAGGACTATCTGCATATGTATATGCAATTAGTCGATCCTCGGTTGTTGATGGAAGCATTAAGCATACCTTGCCCTCGATAGAGAGTAAGTCGCTTATGTTTATCTATTTTCGAATGCAGTTCTTCAATTTGTCGATGAAGATCACGAACAAAGAAGCCCATCTTAAGAATAATATCGATGTTTTGAGTACGAAGTGCTTTGTTGAATATCGAAAAGCAAATGATGGACCATAGCTTCGTTCGAATTCACCTATCAATGCGATCGTTGACTCATTGTCAATATGCTGTTCAAGACAGAACGAAACAAAATCTTCCCTTGCTGCTACGTTGTCATATTCCATTTTGAGAAGGATTCCTTTGAATAATTGCGAGTACATAAAAGTTTCATTTCACTGAAGACACCCTTCAATTTGTAATACTTGGGAGTCCACTGTTCATATGCCGTTGGATGGGCACACAATAAATAGATTGCGTAGAGCTGATGTATATTTTGGATGAGAGACACGAATTGTTCATCAAAACTACCAGACACAATCATTAAAGCTTTTTCGTTTTTCATGTCAGTGAGATAGTCGATACATTGAGTTTGAATCCAACCAAATGACAATAAAATTCTCGAGAACAGGTTGTTGCGAATTCTTCGATGACATGCTGCTATAGTTAATAACCTTTTCTTTTACACTAATTTATTTTATTAGTATAAATTTACTCTTGACCGAGAAACTTGTCACTTTGGAAGTATATCTCCACTTGATTTATTACGCTTCGTGAGAAAAAAATGTGTTACTATCTTATCTTCTTATAATCGAAACAAGTTTCTTTTATTATCTTAGTTTTGTTGGAAAAAAAATTTTTTTTCGTAGTTCTATGTAAAAGTCTGTTTTCTTCCAACTTGCAAAATTTAAAATTCATCACATTCTCATCAATACTGACGAAGTATTATCATCAGCTAATAATAAACATCATTGGTGAATGCTCGAAAAGCAAAAGAAGATTTGCATATTCGTGTTTTTCAGACGTAGAACTAGAATAGAATTATTTATTTCATTTGAAAAACATTCTTCTGATAAATCCTTGATTTTTTTTGTAAATTTGAAATTTTGGATTTGGCAACTCGGAGCTTGACTTCCAAAATTTTTTAATTGTCAGTAAATCGAGTCGAAATAAATTTACATTCTTTGATCTTTGCACATGTGTTTTTGAGTCGTTCTACTTTTCTTTCTTTTCACTGTTAAATACTGACTTCTACGTGAACAGATTATTCTTTATTCTCATTAAAAAAATAACAGACGATAACTATGCAATCGAATAGTGTGATTGTTTTATTGGTGTTCATAGCTGCAAGTTGTATCGCACGAAGTATTAGAAATTGAGGGTGCTGCTATTGAGAATAGTCCATTATTTCGTATATGCGACATTGCTTTTACCTATTTCGCCGACTTAAATCCATCGAGTTTTAATAGTACTTCTAGTATGTATTTGTTGAATAATAAGATTACTACAGTATGCTTGCCTGACAAAGAATTTGATTATCAAGCAACTGGTCATCTCTATTTCGGTGACTATACTTTTAACGGTACTGCAAGTTTGTGTCAATGTAAAAATCTCTGGTTATTATTCACTTATTCCCGACGGTTCATGTTATGATTTTGGGCTTGAAGCTGCACTTTGCCGACAATAATATTAAACTATATTTTATGACTATGAAAGAAAATGTTAACAATGATTTCTTAAAGTGGGATGAGTTAAAAGTAAAATCAATTTTCATCAGTATAATTCAATATAAACGCAGGACAAATTTTCTTGTTATTTTCTGAATTTCTGCAAGACATAAAGAAATCAAAAGCACATGTACATATAGTCATTTAATTATAAGCACTACCTTGCTCAATCAATCTCTCCGATTTGACTGATACTATCACAGTAGACAGGTCTCACAGAGCTGTCATAATTATGGTCTATCGGTACCATTTAGGAAGTTTCATAGAAAGACAACTGCAGTAAAACCTCTCTATAATGAACACACATGTGCCAAAAATTTGTGGAAAATGATTATATTGGATGCAACATACTCTAACACTCAAAATCTAATTTAATTAATGTACAGAGAAAAATAAAGTATTTTTTCCGTTTATTTTACATCCTAATCGTGTTTTCCTTAAACAATATGACAAGGATATGTATCGGTTAATATGGAAGATGTCAAAAATGGCGTTATATTCCGTGTTTTTTTTTAAAGATTTTCATTTTCATCGTTTTTAGATAAACTGATTAATCTATCACCTATATGTTATCTATTTCATTGCTACTTTTGATCTCCTTGATGCAACGAGTTGTTTTTTAATGAATAATTTTTTAGTAAAGTAATTCAGTATTACCATTTTTTTCTATATTTACATGTAAACTGCACTTCATATATGTTCACTCTGTGGAGGTTTTTCTACTGTAGGGACCGAAAAAACTGTTCATTGTTCAGAATTGAGAGGTGCTACTGTATTTGAATAATTGAAACCAGAGAAATTTTTTTGATTGCTTGGTTAGATCTTTCGTTAATCGTTGATACTGATCGAAGAAGTTCAATGTCTGTAGTTGGTTATCAACAAGAGCTGTTTGTTCTTGAATTGATTCACATAATTCAGATACAGTATTATAAATGCCAATTTTTTTCGGGTATTCATCTGCTAACTGTTGTTACCTTTCTATTTCCGTACAATATATAAATATTGAATCTACTTATCGTAATTTGACAGTCTGTTGTAATATATATGATGCATGGTCACCAAATGTAACTAAAAAGATTTTTTTTCGCTGCTTTGAATATAAGAGACACAGGTGCAGAGCTGTATAAAAAATAACGTAATGATTAATTTTTCTCAGCTTTTCTTGCGTCTTTCGTACATATTCGCATTCAATAATATTTGGATCAAACCAAATCAATGTGATATAGTTTCTTTATTTTCTTTTGGAGTTACTGTTGCTTGTACGAAAGCCATTCGATTGTTCCTTGTTTATCGATCGTTCTTCAATCATATGATATATGTAAACTCTCGGTTTGTTTTATTTTAAAAAGAACATAAAAAACTATTAGATCTCCTCTATGTCATTTGATTAAATAGCATGGTTGATACGTATATCTCTGGGTTCTATACTTTTTTAACTTTCAAATTAATGAATTGTTTTTAAAATGAATAAAACAAATATACAATATGAAAACGATCGTTTATTTGCCATACTAAGCGTCACTTTATCATGAAAAATATTGGTTATGGGTAGTAGATTTTCAATATTGGCACCAGTTAATGTAAAATTAATTGTCAATGGATAATCTTTTCGACTGAAATCTAAATCATTAAATTCAAATTGAATCGATTTTTGCCATCGAATTGATCGCTGTTATATTTGTTAACACAGGTAACATATCAGCAGTAAATGGAATTTTCTTTTCGACATTTATTGTCGAACAAATGAAAACTAAGAATATTAAGTTCAATTTATACTTCATCTTAATCGTTTTGATTCAAGCAAATATTCGACACAAAAAACTTGAGAGTGATAAAATTATAATGTATGTATATAGTTATAAGAGTGAGATGAGGCATTGTTGATGTTATTGTCACGAGAAGAAAAAAAAATCTTGTTCAAATATTTCTTGTTCGTAGATGCCATACGATGAGTAATTTATATCATATAAAAATGTAGAGAGAAATGCTAATATTTGCTAATTTCATTCTTCTCCATCTAATTCTTTTACTCATGTGATGTCATATATGACTGTTTTTTAGAGCGATTTTTCGTCACACAATAAAGTCTTCTAATTCTATCCAAATAATTCTATATTCGTTTGATTATTTATTTTCTCATCTATGGATAGATTCTATGAATTAAAATATAAACGTCGTCGAACACCATTTCGATATTGTTTGATAGTTCGACGAAATTGTTTTTTGTAAAATTTCGATGGTAGAATAAAAATGACGAACGTTAACATAGGTGGAATAAATGATACAAAATATGCACATAGATATAGCCAAGCATCACTTTCTAATTGCATACATGTTCGAATAAATGTTAAAATTAAACGTGGTAATGCAAGAAGAACAAGAACAATTGGTGCAATAAGAATGTGTTTATGTTCTTGAAATTGTTTTCGTATAATTGTTTTATAAGATTGATCCCGATGAAGATCTTGTTGTTGATGAGATTTTTTCACGATTAAAATAATCGATGAAATTAAATTAAACAGAAATGGACCGAGAAAATGTATTGTATGTAGAAGAGAATCGTAGATTTGAAAAGTTGATCCATAACGAACAATACACCAAATTCGTTTGATTTGATATTCATCTTCATTATTGTCATTATCTTCGGTAATTATATGTCGAGATATTGGATCATGAATTGAAGTCAAAATAACAGAAATTATCAAGAAACAGATGAGCCGTTTAGCTACTTTTATACTTCGGTTTTTACTAAACTTCACGCCTTGAATCGTTGTTAGAGCACGTTCAGTTGCAACACATGCATTCAACCATTGATCTAAACAAAGGCAAATTCGAATAAGAAAATCCAATGAGTAACATTGAATTTGTAAGATTAATATATTTGTTAAAATAGTCATCTGAGTTAAAAGAACAAACAGAAATTTCAATGCAAATAGAATCATTAGAATAATTATTGTTATCGATGATCCAAATAGATACAAACCACAGCCAACTTCTTGTACAGATTTATTTTTAAATGTAATCAATGAACATATTCCATTAGTTAATCCTAGTAGCATAAAAATAATTGTTAATACTAATGTTACTTTAATGATAATTGATTGATGAGAAAAGATTTTTGTCGGTAGAATAAAGTAGACAAGAATAGAATCTAATGATAGACCAAATCCACTTGTACGATATTGACATTGACGACCGTAAAAACATGGTTTACATAAACACATTGCTCTCGTCGGACATGTTGGATGATCTTGAAGACATTGACCACCATTTTCACATTCACTTTGACCAAAACAATCATAAGTTAAATTATGATCAAATTGAAAACAATTGGCTAATTTTTTTCCATAGAAATCATAACAAATACATAGATGAACTTCATCATGAAAACATTTCAAATTTAATGATAGATTTTGACAAGGTAAATGATAGTATTTAATTCGACGAATCAAATGCCATTTGATAATTGTTGAATTGAATAATTCAGTAATATTTGAACAACGATCAGATGAATCGATTATTTTATTGATGATCATTGATGTTGTAGGAGTTCTATTTTGAATATGCACTAAATAATATGTCTTGTTCAATAATTCAAGAAAAACAAGATGAAATATTTGTGACCATTGAATTAAGATTGAATGTGTTTCTTTTGAAATTGTTCGAAAAGTAGTTGATCTTCGCATTCCGATTGTTAAACTTCCCTTTGTTAATATTTCATGAAAATGAATAAATATATATTTTTCTATTTGAATGAAATCATTTTTAAAAGAAATATTCAATTGATTGTCTCTTTTTTCACATTGATCACCACTAAATCCATTCGAACAAAGACATTTGAATTTTCGATTAGATATCAAACTATTATCATCTGAAATACCTTCACTACCATTGAAACATGTCGATTGAAAACTATTGTTCAAATAACATCGAGATCCAAATTTATTCTTTGGACAAACACAAATTGATCGATTATTTGCTGATTTACCCAAACAAATCGAATCAGATGAACATTGACAATGGTGAGAAATTTGACAATATTTTCCTGACCATCCTTTGTCACACTGACAAAAGGTATAATTTTGAATATTATTCCAATATTTAATGCATCGACCATGACGACATTTCCGATTAATACAACTCTTATCCCTCACATTACTCGGTGGAATTTGTACGAGATATGCTAGACGATGAACAGGTAAAAATGGAAATTGAACTGAATATAAAATACTTCCTCGATATTTTAATGAATCTTTTTCATAAAAATCAATATGTATAGCATATTCTCGATTCGATTGTTTCGGTCGAGTTGAATAAAGTAAATAGACATTGAATTTTGCTTGACAATCAGTTAATGATAAGAAACTAAGTTGTTCAACTGAATGAATAATCCTTTCAGTTGTATTATCAATTAGTTGAATGACAATTGCAAATAATGTTCGTGCTGAATTAGACAAAGCTTGAAATTTTAATCCAAGACTAATTCGTTGATTTTGATATTGACATAAATGACCATAATAGTTTGGTGGACAAAGACATGTTGATGTTTGAGATGCATTTTTCAGAGTCGATGAAAAACGAATAGGAAGACCAAAACCACAATGATATCGATCCAATATCGACGTTGTTTGTTCAGGTAATGCATCAACTATTTTAATTGTGCTGCTTTTAACCAATGTTTGCATTCGAAAAGTTTCATATCTAGTTAGTTCGAAGTATTTACGTAGAATTGTATCTCTGCTAATTGGATAAAAGATATATCCACGTACCGTACAAAATCTTTCATCATCAGCATTTTGACAATGATTTTGACCATCACATAAGTCTTCTTGCGAAATACACAAATGAAATGTTTGATTTGAACAATAAAAATATTGAAATTGTTCATTAATTTGCAAATTAATTGGTAATGGAACATTCCGTTGACATAATGGCTCATCAAGACCACCAAGACAATCAATATGACCATTATTTATTTTTTCATTTGATATACACATAGGTTGATTTGTCTCATATGAAACACACCAAGTTCGTCTTCAATAGTTGGACAATTCCATTCTCTATTACATCGAATATAAATATTGTTACATTCCCAATATTGACATTCAGTTTCATCCGTATGATTTTGTCCATCAATAATGATTGGTAATAATTCAGAATATCCATCACAAATATGTTGAAATATGATAGTATTTGGAAGATAGATTATATCAAGATTTTCATCTTCACACTTTGCCAGTCTGTGTTCTTCGCGACATTCACATAAATCATTTTGAACATAATTTGAAGGAATATATTGATTTGAATTTTGACATTTAAAGTGATTTTTATCTAAGATATTTAAAACATCAGTAGTATGAGTCAATGTAATATCTTCATCATCCATCAATGGACAATCATATATAAAATTCATTAAACGATAATTTGATATATATTTTGATGAATTATAACATTGATACATCGTTGATCGATTAAAGCGTTCAGTTGTATAGTTGAAATTCATATGAAATTTTTTTAATTTATTATGTAATTCATCTAAAATACCTAAATGCAAACTCTGTCTTGTATTACTTGAATAATCATGTTTTGATATAAATTTTGAAATATTGATAAAAATCTGTTGATAAACTGTTGTTTTATAACACATATAAACTTGTTCTAGTGAAATATTTGTCCAATCATATGAATACTTTTTATGATAAGCTAAATAAATATTTCCAAATAGAATTGGACTATTGTAATAAAGAATCATATCTGGACAAGTTTATTATTTGAATGCAATATGTTCAATAGTTGGCTTCTTTGATCTGCAAAATATCTAGATGATAAACGTTTATGAGTTGATATTTTATCTGCACATCTTAAGACTGAAATATAGTTTGATTCGCATCTGTATGGCATATTATGATGATTGTTATTGCTAGGTATATCAATACAATCAGGAATACTAGACATATCTTTATCAAACGATTTCGGTATACATTGCCCAAACTGACATCGTTGTTCATTTTCATTACATTGATTGATTTCAAGTTGTCAACAATCTTTTTCATCTATTCCATCATTTAAACAATTAACGATTCCATCACATATATCTGTCCATTGTAAACAGGATAATATTGTATCATGTTCACATTGTAAATGCTTATAACAAGTCAAAGTTG
>Ga0209952_1003688_pt1 | contig 10436 bp, 7 predicted proteins | sample ThiBiot_750_biof_2_FD_183951 | JGI IMG/M metagenome (GOLD analysis project Ga0209952, IMG submission 183951) | Wastewater bioreactor microbial communities from Cape Town, South Africa - Thiocy_cont_750_biof (SPAdes) | ecosystem: Engineered > Bioreactor > Thiocyanate-remediating >...
TCCCCGCCGATATCGCCCGTGCGGGCGAAGCCGTGCGGCATGCGAAGCGCGGTCGCATCCACACCTTCGTCTCGACCTCGCCGATTCATCTGGCGCACCAGATGCGCAAGAGCGAGGAGGATGTGCTCGACATCATCACCGCGACGGTGGCGCAGGCGCGCAATCTGGTGGAAGACGTCGAATGGTCGGCGATGGATTCGACCCGCACGCCGATCGAGTATCTGTGCCGCTGCGTCGAGACCGCGATCAAGGCCGGTGCAACCACGATCAACCTGCCGGACACGGTGGGCTACGCGGTGCCCGAAGAGTATCGCCGCATGTTCAAGACCATCCGCGAGCGGGTGCCGAACGCGGACAAGGCGGTGTTCTCGGTGCATTGCCATGACGATCTGGGCTTGGCGGTGGCGAACTCACTGGCGGGCGTCGAGGGCGGCGCGCGGCAGATCGAGTGCACCATCAACGGCATCGGCGAGCGCGCCGGCAACGCCGCGCTGGAAGAAGTCGTGATGGCGATCAAGACACGCGGCGACGTGATGCCTTACTGGTGCAACGTCGAGTCGACGTCACTGACCCGCGCCTCGAAGGTGGTGTCGGCTGCGACCTCGTTCCCGGTGCAGTACAACAAGGCCATCGTCGGCCGTAACGCCTTCGCGCATGAGAGCGGCATTCATCAGGACGGCGTTTTGAAGAACGCGCAGACCTACGAGATCATGACGCCCGAAAGCGTCGGCGTGAAGCAGACCTCGCTGGTGATGGGCAAGCACTCCGGCCGCCACGCCTTCCAGCACAAGCTGAAGGAACTGGGTTACGAACTGGCCGACAATCAGTTGCAGGATGCCTTCGTGCGCTTCAAGGCGCTCGCCGACCGCAAGAAGGACATCTACGACGAGGACATCGAGGCGCTGGTCGATCAGGAACTGGCGCAGTCGCATGATCGTCTGCGTCTGGTGTCGCTGACGGTGATCGCGGGGACCAACGGTCCGCAGCGCGCCACCATGAAGGTCGAGGCCGAAGGCAAGGTGCGTATCGACGAGGCCGAGGGCAACGGCCCGGTGGATGCGGTGTTCAACGCCGTGAAGGCGCTGGTGCCGCACGAAGCCAAGCTGGAATTGTATCAGGTCCACGCCGTCACGGCTGGAACCGATGCGCAGGCAGAGGTGTCGGTCCGGCTGTCTCAGGATGGCCGTTCGGTGACGGCGCGCAGTTCCGATCCCGATACGCTGGTGGCTTCGGCGAAGGCTTATCTGAGCGCGCTCAACAAGATTATATCGCGCCGTCAACGCGAGGTGCCGGCAGCTGCGGCAAGCTGACACACCCCTTTCGCCAATGCAAAAAAGCGGCGCTGTGCGCCGCTTTTTTTTATGTCGTATTGCTGCGAACGATCAATAGGCTTGACCGTCCTGATCTGCGATGGTCCGGTGCGACCCGCTTACCGTTACAGGCGGGTTTTGGAATTTGTATGGGCTTGGGAGGAAAAAAGTCTATGAAGAAAATCACTATTGCCGCTGCGTCCCTTGCGGCTGCTTTCATGGTTGGTCCGGCGAATGCGCAGACGCCGCCGATCGTCATCAAGTTCAGCCACGTCGTTGCCCCCGAGACCCCGAAGGGCAAGGGCGCCGAGAAGTTCAAGGAGCTTGCCGAGAAGTACACCAACGGCAAGGTCAAGGTCGAAGTCTATCCGAACTCGCAGCTCTATAAGGACAAGGAAGAAGTCGAGGCGCTGCAGCTCGGCGCGGTGCAGATGCTGGCGCCTTCGCTGGCGAAATTCGGCCCGCTCGGTGTGAAGGAATTCGAGGTTTTCGACATTCCCTACATCATGCCGGACAAGGCGGCGCTCAATCGCGTCACGCATGGCGAGGTCGGCAAGAAGCTGCTCGCGAAACTCGAGCCGAAGGGCATCAAGGGCCTCGCCTACTGGGACAACGGCTTCAAGATCATGAGCGCCAACAAGCCGCTGCATAAGCCGGAAGACTTTCGCGGCCTGAAGATGCGTATTCAGTCCTCGAAGGTGCTCGAAGCGCAGATGCGCGCGCTGGGTGCGATCCCGCAGGTCATGGCGTTCTCGGAAGTCTATCAGGCGCTGCAGACCGGCGTTGTCGACGGCACCGAAAATCCGCCATCGAACATGTACACCCAGAAGATGAACGAGGTGCAGAAGCACGCCACGCTCTCGAACCACGGCTATCTCGGCTACGCCGTGATCGTGAACAAGAAGTTCTGGGACGGACTGCCGGCGGATGCTCGCGGCCAGCTCGAAAAGGCGATGGCGGAAGCCACCACTTACGCCAACGACATCGCCCAGAAGGAAAACGACGATGCGTTGGCGGCGATGAAGAAGGCCGGTACCACCACCTTCTACACGCTCACGCCGGAAGAGACGGCGGCTTGGCGCAAGGCGCTTGATCCGGTTGCGGACGAAGTCGGCACCCGTGTCGGCAAGGATCTGATCGCCGAATTCCGCAAGGAAGCGGCTGCATCCGCAAAATGATGTGAAAAGCCTGACGGCCCGGCGGCAAGCCGGGCCGTTTACGGCTTGCCAGCGGACGATAAATCATATCGTGCTGTGATGGACCGGCCAGAGGCCGGATTTTCGGTACCGGGGGGCTGCCGTGAGGCTGTTTTTGAAGATCCTCGATCAACTCGAGGAAATCCTCATCACCTTTTTGATCGCAGGTGCGACCGTCATCATCTTCGTGGCGGTCCTGCACCGCTATGGCTCGGGCGTCTCGTTCCTCTATCCGTATCTGCACCAGATCCACATGTCCTGGGCACAGGAACTGTGCATCTACATGTTTGTGTGGATGGCGAAGTTCGGCGCGGCCTACGGCGTGCGCACCGGCATCCATGTCGGCGTCGACGTGTTGGTGCTGAAGCTGCCGCCGAAATCTCGTAAGGCCACGATCCTGTTTGGCCTTCTGTGCGGCGCGCTGTTCACCGGCGTGGTCGGCACGATGGGTGCGAAGTTCGTCTATGGCCTCAGCCTGACCGATCAGACCACGCCGGATCTCGAATGGCCGAGCTGGATCGTCTATCTGTGCGTGCCGCTCGGTTCCTATCTGATGTGCTTCCGTTTTCTGCAGGTCGCCTTTGCCTATTTCCGGACAGGAGAGCTGCCGCATCACGATCATTCGCATGTCGAGGGAATCGATGTCGATAATGCGATTGGCCCAACGCCGGAGGGCCAGCGATGACCACTCTTTTCATCTTCCTTCTTCTCATCGCTTTGATGCTGACCGGCATGCCGATTTCGATCGCGCTCGGTCTCACCGTGCTGACGTTCCTGTTCGTGATGACGCAGGTGCCGATCGAGTCGGTGGCGCTGAAGCTGTTCACGGGCATCGAGAACTTCGAGATCATGGCGATCCCGTTCTTCATTCTCGCGGGCAATTTCCTCACACATGGCGGCGTCGCCAGACGCATGATCAGGTTCGCGACTTCGATGGTCGGCCATTGGTATGGCGGCCTCGGCCTCGCGGGCGTGATGGCGTGCGCGCTATTCGCGGCGATCTCCGGCTCATCGCCGGCGACCGTGATCGCGATCGGCTCGATCCTGCTGCCCGCGATGGTGGAGCAGGGATATCCGAAGCGCTTCGGCGCGGGCGTCATCACGACGTCGGGCGCGCTCGGCATCCTGATCCCGCCCTCGATCGTGATGGTGATCTACTCGGTCGCGACCGGCGGCAGCGTCGCGCTTGGCCCGAACGGCGAGCGCGTGCTGTCGGCGTCCGTCGGGCAATTGTTCATTGCCGGCGTCATCCCCGGCATCATGCTGGCGACCTTGCTGGGCGTGACCACGTTCTATCGCGCCTGGAAGAACGACTACCCGCGGCTTCCCCGCGCGGGCTGGGCCGAGCGCATCAAGACGTTCCGTGAATGCATCTGGGGCCTGCTTCTGATCGTGATCGTACTCGGCGGCATCTATGCCGGCTGGTTCACGCCGACCGAAGCGGCGGCGATGAGCGCAGTCTATGCGTTCTTCATCGCGGTGTTCGTCTACAAGGACATGACGCTGAAAGACGTGCCGCGCGTGCTGCTTGGCTCCGCCAACATGAGCGCGATGATTCTCTACATCATCACCAACGCGGTGCTGTTCTCGTTCCTGATGACGAGCGAGCAGATTCCGCAGCAGTTGACGTCGTGGATGATCGGTAATGGCGTGAACTGGGTGACGTTCCTGATCTTCGTCAACGTGCTGTTGCTGGTTGCAGGCAACGTCATGGAGGCGAGCTCGATCGTGCTGATCACCGCGCCGTTGCTGTTTCCGATCGCGGTGAAGCTCGGCATCCATCCGGTGCATCTCGGCATCCTGATGGTGGTGAACATGGAAGTGGGCATGTGTCACCCGCCGGTTGGCCTCAACCTCTATGTCGCGTCGGGCATCGCCAAGATGGGCATCACCGAACTGACCATCGCGGTCTGGCCGTGGCTGCTGACGATGCTGATGTTCCTTCTGGCGGTGACGTTCATTCCCGAAATATCGCTGTGGCTGCCGCGTATGCTCGGCATGCTCTGACGAGTTGCATTAAACCCCGGTAAGGTTGAACACCTTACCGGGGTTTAAGTTGAACGCAGGTGCAACGCTCTCCATGTTGGCTCTCCACCTTACGGAGAGTGCCCATGAAGAAAATCGCCCTCGCTGCCGTTGCCGCCCTTGCGATCGCAGGTTCCGGCGCAGCCTATGCCCAGCATCGTTCCCACCATCATCATCCGCATTTCAGTGCGCAGGATAAGATCGCGTTTGTCGATGCGCGTATTGCGGCCGTGAAGGCGGGACTCAAGTTGACGCCGGATCAGGAAAAGAACTGGCCTGCGGTCGAGAGCGCGGTGCGCGATTTCGCCAAGCAGCGGATCGATCGTACCGAGGCGCGCCGCACCGAGCGCCAGGCTCGCCGGGCCGAACAGGAAGGCAAATCCGCCGAGCAGCGCGTGCCTGCCGATCCGGTGGCGAGGTTGCAGAAGCGCGCCGACAACATGGCCGCGACGGCAGCCGGTCTGAAGCGCATCGCGGACGCAGCCGATCCGCTCTACAAGAGCCTCGATGACGGACAGAAGCGCCGCCTCGCGGTGCTCACGCATACCGACCGTCGTCACGGCTGGATGCAGCATCGTTTCGAACGCGAGGAGGGCGGCCCGCGTCGCCATTTCGAGCGCGGTGAACGCGGCGGCGACGGCGAGACCGGCAATCTTTGAGCAGGGCCACGAGGACAAGAGGAAAAGCCGCCGGAATCGGCGGCTTTTTGCGTCCGGGGATCGCGGTTGCCGTTGACCGCCGCCCGTCATCCACAGTCCGGCCGAAGACATGATTTTGCGGACAAAATCATGGTCACCTTTGCTGGACATCGGGGGAGGCCTTTGCTAAACGACGGCCTCTTCCACGGACATTTAATCCGGTCGGAACCGGGCGATTAGCTCAGTTGGTAGAGCAGCTGACTCTTAATCAGCGGGTCGTAGGTTCGAGCCCTACATCGCCCACCAAATCATCAATATATTCAATGTGTTATGATGAGGTGGCTCGTCCGAAGGACGAGTCTTCTTGCTGCCGGATCTGATGCGGGAAAGATGTGAAGTAAGTTCCCTCCGATCCGCCGCGGTACTTAATTCGCATTTAACTAAAACCCGCATTAATGGGCCATCGCGACGTCATGTGGGAATCCCTGCAGATTCAGGGTTGCCGTCATGACAAATCCGCATTTGAATGGCCTATCGGCATGTGTGCACCGCATGCACGATGGGGGCCCGGGGGACGTAGTGCATACCACGAGGCAGATGAAATCACGCCCACGCAGGCCGGTTGATGCGCGCGCGGCTGAGCGCGAAGCGCGCTCGCGCAAAGCCATCCGGCAGACATTCGTTGGCGGCATCCTGCTGGCAGGTGGCGGGCTATCCTGCCTCTGGATCCTGAACGCGAGCCTCGGCAAGGCTGCCATTCCCGCCCAATCGCTCCCACAGTTCGATATCGCGACCACCGTTCCCGCCCCGAGCGCCGATCCGAAACAATTCGCCGCCTTGCTCGACACCACGTCCTCGCTTGGACCGTCGACGTCCTTTAGCCGGCCTTATGCGTTCGAGGAGCGCTGGGCCGGAATAGCCTTCGAGGATCGCTGGGCGGCGGTTGCACCCGCGCCCGCACCGGAGCAGGCCAAGGTCAACGTTGCCACGACCAGCCCCGTCACGCCGCCCGATGATGTGGTGCAGGAGGTCGCGGAAGCCGTACCGATGCCGATGCCGCGTCCTTCTGTTGACATCGCCAAGAACGGACCCTCACGTCAGGATACGGCGCAGGAGAACAAGGACGTTGCGCTTGCGGAGCCTGCCAAGGAGCCGTCGCTCTTTGAACGCCTGTTCGGCAAGCTGCGCCCGGCCAACACGACGCTGGCCTATGCTTCGCCGGATGGCGGCATTCTCAGCAACGGCGCCAGCCGCACCGGCGGACGTTACGACCCCTATACCGCCGTCTACGATATTTCGGCGCGGACTGTTTACATGCCGGATGGCACCAAGCTTGAGGCGCATTCCGGCCTTGGCAGCCGGCTCGACGATCCGCGCTACGTGAACGAGCGCATGCGGGGTGCCACGCCGCCCGCGACGTATGAACTAAAGCTGCGTGAATCGCTGTTCCATGGCGTTGAGGCCATTCGCCTGACGCCGGTCGACAGCAGCGTCTATGGACGCACCGGGCTCCTTGCGCACACCTACATGCTTGGACCGAACGGCGACTCCAACGGCTGCGTGTCGTTCAAGAACTACAATGCCTTCCTGCAGGCCTATAAGAAGCAGCACGTGAAGCGGCTCGTTGTCGTCGCCCGCCTCGATACCTGATCTCTTTCTTTTGATCTCTTTCCGGCGCGGAGAAGGCCTCGCATGTCATGCAGGGCCTTGCCAAAGCGTGCCGATCCGCGCGATGCACTGACACGATATATTGCGTCGGCCGGTAATCGCGGCCGCCTTCCAAAGGTGTAGCGACTGAAATGGAATTCGATTCCCCGCGCGATATTTTGCGTCATCGGCCATTTCAGTTTTTCTTTGTCACGCGCAGCTTTTCCCGTTTCGCCAGCCAGATTTCGACGGTCGCGATCGGCTGGCAGATCTACGATCTGACCGGCAGCGCGCTGTATCTCGGTCTCGCCGGCCTCACGCAGTTTTTGCCCACGGCGATCCTGGTGTTCGTGGCGGGTCACGTGGCGGATCGCTACGACCGTCGCCGTGTGCTGCAGGCCTGCCAGAGCGTGGAAGGCCTGACGGCGGTGGCGCTGGCACTCGGAAATTTCCTGGGCATTCTCACTGTGCCGTGGATTTTCGCAGCCCTTGCGGTGCTCGGTACAGCGACCGCGTTCGAAAGCCCGGCGACAGCGGCGATCCTGCCGGCGGTCGCGCCGCCGGGGCGCCTGCAGCAGGCGACCGCGTTGTCGACCGGTGGTAACCAGATGGCGACCATTGTCGGCCCGGCACTCGGCGGCTTCGTTTATGCGATCTCGCCCGGCGTGCCGTACGCGCTGATGACCGTGTTGTGGTTCCTCGCCTCGATCCTGACGCGCTTCATTCATTTCGAGCGGCCCGCGCAACCGAAGGAGATGCCGACCCTGAGTGCGCTGTTCGGTGGGGTGCGGTTCGTGCGTGACAACCCGACCATCCTCGGCGTGATCTCGCTCGATCTGTTCGCGGTGCTGTTCGGCGGCGCGACGGCGCTGCTGCCGATCTACGCGCGCGACATTCTGCAGACCGGGCCATGGGGTCTCGGCCTGCTGCGGGCAGGGCCTGCGGTCGGTGCGCTTGCGATGACGGTTGTACTCGCGCATCTGTCGATCAACCGGCGTGTCGGCCTGCGGATGTTTCAGGCTGTGATCGCGTTCGGGGTGGCGACCATCATCTTCGCGCTGTCGACAAAAATCTGGCTGTCGCTGCTCGCGCTCGCGGCGATGGGGGCGGTCGATACCGTCAGCGTGGTGATCCGCTTTTCGCTGGTGCAGCTCTCGACGCCCGACGACATGCGCGGACGCGTGGGTGCGGTGAACTATCTGTTCGTCAACGCTTCGAACCAGCTCGGTGAATTCGAGAGCGGCGTGGTGGCGGCCTGGCTCGGCGCGGTTCCGGCGGCGTTGCTCGGCGGCGTTGCCACGATCCTGATCGCGCTGACGTGGATGCGGCTGTTTCCTACCCTGCGCAAGGTCGAGCGATTGGAATGAAGTCGTCTTGACCGCCCGGTACGACGCCTGAACAATCGTGGCCAAACCGAGCGGGGTGCCGCCATGCGGGGCTTTACGTTTCAATCGACAAAATCGTTGCTGATGGAGCCGGGTGCGTCGGCGCGCATTGGCGAACTCGCAAAGGCGCTCGGCTGCAGTTCGGTGCTGCTCGTTACCGATCCGGGGGTCATGGCCGCAGGCTTGCTGCAGGCCGGATTGAAGGGGCTGGTGCAGGCCGGCATTGCCGTCGCGATTTTTTCCGAAGTGGAAGCCGATCCGCCGGTGCATGTCATCGAGCGCGCCGTTGCGATGGCGCGCTCGGCGAAGGCCGATGGCATTGTCGCCATCGGCGGCGGCAGTTCGATGGACGTCGCCAAGCTGGTCGCGCTCTTGGCGCTGAGCGACGAGAAGCTCACGGATATCTACGGCGTCGGCATGGTGAAGGGACGGCGTCTGCCGCTCGTTCTGGCGCCGACGACGGCAGGCACCGGATCGGAGGTAACGCCGATCTCGATCGTCACCACCGGCGAGAACGAGAAGAAGGGCGTGGTCTCTCCCGTGCTGCTGCCGGACTGGGCGGTGCTCGATGCAGAACTGACGCTCGGTCTGCCCGCGCACGTCACCGCAGCGACCGGCATCGACGCAATGGTTCACGCCATCGAGGCCTACACCAGCAAGCGGCTGAAGAACCCGATGTCGGATGCCTTGGCGCGGGAGGCGCTGCGGCTGCTCGGCGGCAACATTCGCACCGTCTGCCGTGACGGCGCCAATCTCGAAGCACGCCACAACATGCTGTTCGGGTCGATGCTTGCGGGCATGGCGTTTGCGAATGCGCCGGTCGCTGCCGTGCATGCGCTGGCCTATCCGGTCGGTGCGCGCTTTCATGTCGCGCATGGCCTGTCCAACTCGCTGGTGCTGCCGCAGGTGCTGCAATTCAACGCGACGGCCGCCGAAGCGCATTATGCCGAGATCGCCGACATTCTTGTGCCGGGCAGGGGAAATGATGCGGCATCGCGCGCCGCGGAGCTGGTGAAATGGCTGGCGCAATTGCCAGGCGAACTGGGCCTGCCGACGCGGCTACGCGATGTCGGGATCGCGGAATCCGATCTCGATGCGCTGGCCGAGGATGCGATGAAACAGACCCGGCTGCTCGTCAACAATCCGCGTGAACTGACGCAGGCCGATGCGCTTGGCATCTATCGTGCGGCGCTGTGATGTGGCAAGGATTGCGCCGTTCCCGGCGTGAGACGTGATGGACACGATTATCCTGCAATTCGGCGATGACGAGACGCCAGCGCGCGAGGCTGCGTCTGATGGGCTGCCATCGCTCGACAACGCCGCCAATCTTGGTCTCGCGTTCTTCGATATCGCGCGGGTGCGTGGCGATCATCCCGCCATCGAGACGGAGAAGGGCACCTTCACTTATGGCTGGCTGCTGCGCGCCGCCGAGAGCGTGCGCCGTTATCTTTGCAACCGCCCAGATTTTAAGCCGGGCGCGCGCGTCGCGCTCAAGCTCGCCAATTCACCCGACTACGTCGCGGCCTATTACGGTACGTTGCTTGCGGACGGCGTGGTGGTGCCGTTGCCGGTTGCGCTCGAGCCAATGCGGCTGAAGCAAATCGAGGACGCGTGTAGCCCCGGCATTCTGATCGCGCCGAAAAATCTCGCGGGCGAGGCGGCTGCGGCGGTGACGCTGATCGCGGAACATCCCGGCGACATTGCGCGCCCCACGCCGCAACGCGGGCGTGACGATCTGGCGATGTTGTTGTTCACGTCGGGCTCGACAGGTTTGCCCAAGGGCGTGATGCTGAGCCACGGCAATATCCTGTCCAACGCGCAATCGATCCTGCACGACCTGCCGATCACCGGAGATGAGCGTGCGCTGGTGCTGCTGCCGTTCTGCCATGCGTTCGGCAATTCGATCCTGCAGACGCACATGCTGGCGGGCGCGACCATGATATTCGCCGGCGCGCTGATGTTTCCGGCGACGATTCCGCAGGCCATCGCCAAGTTCAACGCCACGAGTTTTTCGGCAGTGCCGGAAGTCTACGGCATGCTGATGAAGTATGGCCGTCTCGACGAACAGAAGATGCCACGGCTGCGCTACATGTCGGTCGCGGGCGGCGGCTTGCGCCACGATCTCTCGGTGCAGATGGCGGAGCTGATTGCGCCTGCCGACTTCTACGTGATGTACGGGCAGTCGGAAGCAAGCGCACGGCTTGCCGTGTTGCCGCCGGATCAGCTTACGGTTCG
>Ga0209952_1003690_pt1 | contig 10435 bp, 10 predicted proteins | sample ThiBiot_750_biof_2_FD_183951 | JGI IMG/M metagenome (GOLD analysis project Ga0209952, IMG submission 183951) | Wastewater bioreactor microbial communities from Cape Town, South Africa - Thiocy_cont_750_biof (SPAdes) | ecosystem: Engineered > Bioreactor > Thiocyanate-remediating >...
CGCGCGCAATGTGCTGCACGGTATCGACCTGGACGTCGAGGAGCGGCAGATTCAGGTGGTGCTCGGTGCCAACGGCGCCGGCAAGACTACGCTGTTACGCGCGATTTCCGGCACCATCGCCCGCGAAGGCACGATCCTGTTCGATGGGGCGCGTATCGATCGCCTGTCGGCGCGCAAGATCGTCGCGGCTGGCGTCGCGCATGTGCCGCAAGGACGCGGCACCTTCGCCGATCTGACGGTGGACGAAAATATCCGGCTCGGCGCTTATCTACGCACGGGCGCGGAAGCGCGGCAGGATCGCGAGCGCTGGCTGACATTCTTTCCGCGTCTGCGCGAGCGGCTGTCGCAGCAAGCCGGCAGCCTCTCCGGCGGTGAGCAACAGATGCTGGCGATCACCCGCGCGCTGATGCTGCGGCCGCGATTGCTTTTGCTCGACGAGCCGTCGCTTGGTTTGGCGCCGATCATCACGCAGGGGCTGTTCAAGACCCTCGCCGCCATTCGCGAAGAAACCGGCATGACCATGCTGATCGTCGAACAAAGTGCCAATCTGGCGCTCGATGTGGCGGATTCCGGCGTGGTTCTCGAAAGCGGGGAGATTGTGCTGCGGGATTCCGCGCAGAATCTTGCGGGCAATGACGAGGTTCGCCGCATCTATTTGGGGTACGAATGAATCTTTTCGCCAGCCAGATTATCGATGGTCTCGCGGATGGCGCGATCTACGCGTCGCTCGCGCTTGCGCTCGTCTTCAGTTATCGCTCGACCGGTATCGTCAATTTCGCGCAAGGCGAAATGGCGATGCTGTCCGCTTACCTTGTCTGGCAGTTGATGGCGTGGGGAATGCCACTGGTGCCGGCGGCGCTCGTCAGTATCGTCATTTCCTTCATTGCAGGCGCGCTGTTGTATGCCACCATCGTCAAGCCGCTGTCCCATGCGAGCCTGCTCACGGTCGTCAGCGTGTTGATCGGCTTGTATCTCGCGCTCAACAGTCTCGCTGGCTTCCTCTGGACCTACACTATCAAGGCGCTGCCGAGCCTGTTTCCGAAAGCGCACTTGCAATTCGGCTCGTTCACCGTGTCCGCGGAGACGGTAGGGATCATCGCAGTTGTCGGCATCGTGCTGTTGCTGCTCTATCTCCTGTTCGAGACCACCAAGGTGGGGCTGGCAATGCGTGGCGCGGCTTCGACGCCGGATTCCGCCATTCTGGTCGGTGTCTCGGTTCCTGTGATGCTGCTGATCGGTTGGGGTATCGCAGCAGCGCTCGGCGCACTGTCCGGCATTCTTGTGGCACCGCGCGTTTTTCTGAATCCAACGATGATGTTCGGCGTCATCATCTACGCCTTCGCCGCGGCGACGCTCGGCGGTTTCGACAGCGTGGTCGGCGCGGTTGTTGGCGGTCTCCTGGTCGGCGTCGTCGAGAATCTGGTCGGCACCTACATTCCGTGGATCGGGCCTGATCTCAAGATCATCGTCGCGTTGGTTCTGATCTTCGGGACATTGCTGATCAAGCCGGATGGATTGTTCGGGCGAAAGAAGGTTGTGCGGCTATGAGCATCGTCGTCAAACCGAAGTTGCCGGTCGCTGTCCGCGTTGCGGTAGCGACGGTGCTCGCCGTGGTCTTTCTCTATGTCATCCCGTTCGTCGTCCCGAGCTATCTGGTCAGCCAGTACGCCACGGTGCTGGCGTTCGCCATCGCTATCGTCGGTATCAATCTGGTGACCGGATTCGGCGGCGCCATCACGCTCGGCCATGCAGCCTTTGTCGCGCTCGGCGCTTACACCACGGCGATTCTGGTGGTGCGCTACGGCTGGAATCCTTATGCGACGATCCCGGTCTCGGCAGCGTTGAGCTGGATCGCCGGCTGGTGCCTTGGTTTTCCGGCGCTGCGATTGCAGGGACTTTATCTGGCGCTCGGCACGCTGGTACTGTCGATCACGGTGCCGCCGATATTGAAGCGGTTCGATGGATTCACCGGCGGCGTGCAGGGGCTCAATGTCGGAAATCCCGAAGCGCCGGCCTTTCTGCCGCTCGATGACTCGCAATGGATCTATTTTGTCTGCCTCGTGATCGCGGCGGCGCTTTACGTGGTCGCGCGTCGCATCTTGTCCGGGCCGTTGCGACGGGCGCTGATCGCGGCACGCGACAACCAGCTTGTCGGAGCGGTGATGGGCGTGGATCGCGCGACGCTGACCACTGCGACCTTCGCAATGAGCAGCCTTTACGCTGGCGTTGCCGGATCGCTCTACGCCATGATCGTTGGCTTCGTGTCGCCGGACACCTTCAACGTCATGATGAGTCTTAGCCTGTTTGTTGGTGCGGTAGTGGGCGGGATCACCTCGCTCAATGGCGCCATCATCGGTGCAATGTTCATCCAGTTCGTGCCGATCTGGGCCAGCGACATCGATGTTTCGCTTGGCGGGTTGGTGTTCGGCGGTGCGCTGATCATCACGCTGGTGGTGATTCCGGCCGGCATTGGCGGGTTGGGCGAGCGTGTCTTTCTTTGGCTTTGCACCAGGCTTGGCTGGGTGGAGGGCGCCGGCCCCGTGCGTGCCGAAGCGGAGGCGATGGGGAGTGCGCAGAATGAGCCCGCATAACATCGACCACATTCTGACCGGCAAGGTCATCACGCTGGATGCCGCCGGGAGCATAGCGGAGGCGGTCGCCGTCGCCGGCGATCGCATTGTTGCTGTGGGCGAACGGCGCGAGATTCTGGAATTGAAGGGACCGCAGACGCGTGTGACCGAAACCAGCGGCACCATCATTCCAGGGTTCAACGATGCGCACGCCCATATGGATACCGAGGGATTGCGCGATCGCTTCCCTTCTCTCGGCCATGTGCGTAGCATCGCCGATGTGCTGGCGCGGATTTCCGAGCTTGCCAGGGCGACGCCGCGCGGCGGATGGATCATCACCATGCCTGTCGGCGATGCGCCGTTCTATTTCGGCGGCCCGATTGTCTTGCGCGAACGCCGGATGCCGACCCGCGAGGAACTGGATCGCGCCGCGCCGGATCATCCGGTCTGTATTCTGCCGCCGTCAGGCTACTGGAGCCTGGTGCCGTGCTACACCGCGCTGAATTCGCTGGCGCTGAAGTTGAACGGGCTGAATCGTGCGTCGATGTCGTCGGTGGAAGGCGTCGAACTGGAACGTGATGCCGCGGGCGATCTCACCGGCGTTATCGTCGAACACAACTATCCGGATTCGGCGCAGATCGCACTGCTGCCGGCGGTGCCGCGCTTTTCGCCGCAGGATCGCCGCGACGGCATCCTGCGCTCGGTGCGGGCGTATCACACCGTCGGCACCACCAGCGTCTATGAAGGGCACGGCTGCGCGCCCGAAGTGATCGGCGCCTATCGCGATCTGTGGCAGGCCGGTGATCTGACGATGCGGATGCATCTCGTCGTCAGCCCGACATGGGCCACCGGCGACGAGGCCGAACTGATGATGCGCGATTGGCTCTCGCACGCGCGCGGTGCCGGGATCGGCGATGCGACGCTGCGCATCGGCGGCATTTTCGTCGGCTACGGTGGGGAACCGACGGCGGCGCGCGCTGCGCGGATCGATCCTGCGGATCTGGGCTGGTCTTGCTATATCAAGCACGCCAACGAACCGGCGGATTTCGAAAAGCTGTGTATGCTCGCGGCCGCGCACGATCTGCGCATCCATACGATTGCCGTGGACAAACTGTACGAACTGCTGCCGATCTTTGAACGCGTACATGCGGTTCATGACATCTCACGCCGCCGCTGGGTGGTGGAACACATGAGTCATGCATCGACATCCGATCTCGTGCGTCTCAAGTCGCTCGGCATCGGTGTCACCCTGATCCCGGATTATCACGTCTGGAAAGTCGGAACGCGCTTTTTCCCGCTGTCGGAAGCCGATCGCGAACTGGTGTCGCCGACTGCGCAACTCGACGCGCTCGGGGTACCGGTGGCGTGCGGCACCGACAACAGCCCGTTCAATCCGCTGGCCACCATGCGGGCGATGCGTACCCGCCGCGAGCGCACTACGGGCGAAGTGCTGGGTGCGGGCGGGCGAACGTCCGCCGAACTGGCGCTGCGCGCGATGACACAAAATGGCGCGTGGTTCTCTTTCGAGGAGAACGTCAAGGGGCGGATCGTGCCGGGTTACTTCGCCGATCTCGCGGTGCTCAGCGGATGTCCACTCGCCACGCCGGGTGAGGAACTGGAGACGCTGTCCTGCCTCGCTACCGTGGTGGGCGGGCGTTTCGTTCACGGCGGCGTCTAATTCGTTCTGTTCCAGTCAGGATACTCAGTCCATGGCCATCGATCCGCAGCTTGTTCCGTTCATCGCAAAACTCGAGGAGGCGTGGCCGGAGCCGGCTCTGTCGTTGCCGGTCGATGTCTGGCGCGAGCGCGTCGAGCGGCTGTCGGCCGCGGCACGTGCGCCGTATCCTGAGGGCCTTGATGTTGAGACCCGCATCATCGACGGCCCGCGGCCGGTGCGCGTGCGCATCTATCGTCCGCGCGCGTCGCAGCCGCTCCCCGCATTGGTCTACATGCACGGCGGCGGCTGGGTGATCGGCAGCATCGACAGCCACGACTCGATCACCGCCGCGATCGCTGCGGACGCGCCTTGCGTGGTCGTTAGCGTGGATTATGCCCGTGCACCGGAGCATCCGTTTCCCGCGCCGATGGAGGATTGTCGCACGGTTGTCGCCTGGACTTTCGCCAATGCAGCTGCGATCGGCGTTGACCCCACCGCGATTTTCGTCGGTGGCGATTCCGCCGGAGGCAATCTTGCGGCCGCGATGACGATCGCGTTTCGCGACAGTCCTGTGCGGTTGCGCGGGCAGTTGTTGCTTTATCCGTGCGTCGATGTCGATTTCCAGCGCTCGTCCTATATCAGCAAGGCTCAGGCACCTTACCTGAAAGCGGCGGAGATGATCTGGTTCTGGAACCAGTACTGCCCTGACGCACAGCAGCGCGAAAATCCGCTCGCCGTTCCGATGCGGTGCGAGGATCTGTCGGGATTGCCCGCCGCCTTCGTGGTGGTGGCCGAGCATGACCCGCTACGCGACGATGGCCTCGCTTATGCGGAGCGGCTGAAAGCCGCCGGCGTTCCCGTGATGTTTCGGCCCGGGTTGGGTCTCATTCACGGCTTTGTGCGCGCAAGAGCGGTGTGCGAGGCGGCACAGGCCGAGCATGAGGCGATGACGCAGTGGCTGCGGACCACGGCGCGGTGATATAATTGCCGTGTGGCGTCGGCCGCGATCGTCGTTCGGCCTCGTTCAAGGAGTGACGGGATGTCCCAGTCTCAGGCTGCGCTATCTCCTGCGGTGCGTCCGGGCGTCAGCGAGACCTTGCGTGTGCCGCAGGCGATGCTGGCCTATCTTCTTGGTGTCGCGCCGGCGTTGGTACGCCGCAAGTTCGCCAAGGGGCGGGCGCTCTACCGGCAAGATGAGGTGAGCGATCAAGTCTTTGTCGTGGTGTCGGGCCGCGTCGGCATCACTATGCTTCGTCCTGATGGGCAGGAACTGTTGATCGATATCGTCGGCTCCGGCGCGCTCTGCGGCGAGGGTGCGGCGTTCGACGGCTTGGCGCGCTTCTCCAGCGCCAGCGTCCTCGAGGATTGCGAAGTGCTGGTGATCCAGGCTGCGGATTTCTGCAAGCTGATGTCTACCCATGCCGCGCTCTCGCCGCTGGTGGTGCAGACGATCGCGCTGAAGCAACGGATGCTGGCGACGCGACTTGCGCAGGTGACGCAGGCATCCCCGGAAGTCCGTATCACTGAACTTCTGTCGCAGATCACGACACCGGATTCTCCGGCTATCGTCCTGACGCATCAGCAGATCGCCAATTTGATCGGCGCCTCGCGCATCACCGTAACGCGCGCGATGCAGAAATTGCGGCGCGACGGCGCGGTGCGCTGCCAGCGCGGCCAATACGAACTGGTGCGGTCGCAACTCGCGGACGCAATGATTGGCGAGCGCGCACAGGCCTAGTGAGACCCTCGCGACCTGTGTACCGCGATACGACATTCCCCGATGCGATCTGCCATGCTCCGGTCGATGCAATGACCGGGATAATCGCGCATGACCGATGCTGCTGCCGTGACGTTTCGTCGCCTGATGGGCCGCTTCGCCACCGGTGTCGCGGTGGTGCTGACGGCCGGAGAGCAGGGACCGATCGGATTGACGGTGAATTCGCTCACCTCTCTCAGTCTCGATCCGCCGCTGCTGTTGTTTTGCGCGCGTAATGAAAGTCGGGCGGGGCGCGCGGTGATTACCCGTGGCTCGTTTTCAGTCAACATTTTGTCGGACGCGCAGCGGCATATCTCCGGTTACTTCGCCGGCCAGACCGCAGCCTGGAATATAAATGCATGTCGGCGGCATCTTGAATGGTTCACGATTCCGGATTGCAATGCGGCAATGTTCTGCGAGGTCGCGAGCACCCATCCCGGCGGCGATCATACGATCATCGTCGGCGCCGTCCGTGAGATCGTCGGCCCGCCGACCGCGAAGCAGCCGCTGCTCTATCATGAGGGACGTTATAGCGTCATGCATCCGCATCCGCTTGGTGCGTGCGGATAGGACGACGCTTCAACCGGCATGAGGTCGGCGTTTGAGCAGGATATGACCGTCGACGATGTCGATGCGGTTTTGCTCGCGCAGCCGCTGCAAGGTACGCGTCACAGTCACGCGTGACGTGCCGGTCATGGTCGCGATCTGCTCATGCGTGACGTGAGTGACCAATAGCCGCCCTTTCGGGTGATCGATCGCGAACATTTCCTCGAGCCGCGTCAGTAACTCCATGATGCGGTCTTGCGGCTCGCGTGACGCGAGATGTTTCAAGCGGATCGCGACGACGCGCTGTTTCAGGCTGGTGACGCGCAGCAGCGAAGTCGCGAACTCCGGATGAGCGCGGAAAATCTCGGTCATCTTCGAGGTATCGAACTCGATCGCCTCGGTATCCTCGATGGCGGCGGCGCTGGAAAAGCGCGGCAGCCCGTCAAAGGCCGAGCCCTCGCCGCAAACGGTTTCTGGTCCCATCAACTCCAACACAACCTCGGAGCCGTCGGCGCGAAAAATCGAGATCTGCACCAATCCCTTGAGTACGAAATAGAACCGCGTCGAGACTTCACCCTGCTCATAGAGCATGGCGTTTTTCTTGAACTTGCGGCGGCGGCCAAAGGCGGCGTGTCGGCTGATCTGTTCGACGAGCTGCCGATCGATGCGCCAAGTCCCGAGTTTCTTTTTCGTCATGGAATGGGTGGTCCGGGGCATGTTCCCAGATTGAACGGAAAAGATGCGCCATCTCGTATAGGGCGATACAGCCCGGAAGAAATCGGCCGGGCTAACCTTGCGTCATCAGTTTTTCGGATGGAGCCGATGGCGTCAATGGCACTTGCGCAAGCGGAAAACCGGCCAGCGGAAGAAGGCAGCGTCAGCGCCGCCGCCGTGGTGGCCAATGCGGCCGGGATGCGGGACTGGTTACAAGGCAAGGCTGCCGAGGTCGAACAGCGCCGCAGCCTTTTGCCGGAAGTGGTGGAGCGGCTGGTGGCGAACGATCTGTTCCGCATTACCCAGCCGAGCGCCTATGGCGGTCTCGGGCTCGATCCGCGCGCCGCATGGGAAGCGACCTACGAGATCGCGCGTGGCTGTTCGTCCACCGCCTGGATTCTCGGCCTTTCCAGCGCCAACGTGGTGATGATCGGAAAATTCTCAGCGGAAGCCCAGTGCGATGTCTTTCTCTCCGGCAAGCCGACCATCGTGTCTCTTCTGACCGGCGGCGTCGGACAGGACCTGGTGGCGGAGTCCGTGGAGGGCGGCATATTGCTCAGCGGTCGCTGGCGTTATGCGTCCGGCATCGATGTCGCGACCTGGGCGGGCCTTCTGGTGCCGATTCCGGTCGACGGGCAGATGGTGCCGCATGTGGTGCTGGTGCCGGCGGATGCTTTCGCCGTCGATCAGGCAAGCTGGAACGTGCTGGGCATGCGCGGCACGGGCAGCAAGGATATCTCGCTGACAAAAACGTTCGTGCCCGCGCATCGCTGGATGAGCTGGCAGATGCTGCAAGACGGCGGCTGTCACCCGACCTGTCCGCAACATGGCGCCATCACCGCCGCGCCGCTCAATCCCATCAATGCGATGTCGACGCTGGCGCCGACATTGGGTGTTGCCTCGGCCGTAGTGGAGGAGTTTCGCGCCATCGCCAAAGCAAAAGTCAGCCCGGCGGCACAGAAGGCACTGGTGGAAGATCGTGTGGCGCAGATCGAGGCAGCGACTAGCGAAGCGACATTAGCCATCTTGCGCCGTTCGTTGCTCGACGATGCCGATGACATTCTCGACGCCGCGCGGGCCGGCCATGTCAGCCTGATCCAGCGCGCTGCCATGCGCACCCGCTTTGCTGTCGCTTCGCGGCTCGCCTTGCAGACCACGCAGCGGTTGTTCGCCGCGCTCGGCGGCTCGGTGTTGCCGAGCGGGACCCGAATCGAGCGCCTGTTCCGCGACGTCCACGCCATGAGCAGCCACATGCTGCTGCAACCCGACGCTATCGGCGAGCCTTATGGCCGCCTGTTGCTCGACCTGCCGCTGCCGCCGACCGCGCGCATCTGATTTCGACCACCGGAGACCACAATGAAGAAACAAGCCATCAACTCCATCAATCCGATCTTCGCCACGCCGGACGGATCGACGATCTTCAAGAAGTTCGGCTATTCGCCGGCGGTGCGCGCGGGCGATTTCCTTTACGTCGCCGGCCAGATTGGCCTCAATCCGGATGGCTCGATGCCGGCCAATGACGAGGGCCAGATCGTCAACGCCTTCGACCGGCTCAAGATCGTGATCGAGGAAGCCGGTGCCTCGCTCGACGATATCGTCGAACTGGTCAGCTACCACGTCGGGTTGCAGAACCATCTGGGCAAGTTCGTCGAGATCAAGAGCCGCTACATCCGTGAGCCGTATCCGACCTGGACCATCCTCGAAATCGCCGGCCTAGCGCGGCCGGGCCTCATCATCGAGATCAAGGCGGTGGCCTACGCGCCGAAATAGCGCCCGGGCAGGAAGGTTGGCTGCGGCAAAGAATATCGGCGCTTGGTAGCGGCTGATACAGACGTGCCCCGGCCGCCCGCTAACCTGCCGGCCAGTATCGCCGCCGAAATGAGCAAGGGGATGACCGTGAGCACTGGCCGCATCAAGGATATCGCCAATATTCAGAAGTTGGGACATATCGAGTTCCGCACCACCGATCTCGAGCGGGCGCGCGACTTCTATGTCAACCTTGTCGGACTGCACGAGACTGCCCGCGACGACAACCGCATCTATCTGCGTTGTACCGAGGACAAGCAGCATCATACCTTCGTGCTGCGCAAGGCGGACTCAGCCGGCGTCGGCCACATCGGCTTCGTGGTGAGCGAGGAAGGCGACCTCGACCGCATGAAGGCCCGCTTCGAGGAATTGGGCCTGCCGACGCGTTGGGCCGGCAACGACATGCTGGGGCAGGGCCGCACCCTGCGCACGCAGGACCCGTTCGGCTTCATCATTGATTACTACGCCGAGATCGCGCAGGTGCCGTGGCTGGTGCAGCAATATCATTTGCACAAGGGCGCTTCGCCGACCCGCATCGATCATGCCAACGTGCTGACACCGGACGCGCAGGCGGGCTACGACTGGTACACACAGGAGTTGGGCTTCGGCTGTGCCGAACTGACCGAATCCGATCCGCCGGAAAAGCGCATCTGGGCAAGCTGGCTGTTCCGCAAATCGACCGTGCACGACATCGCCGTGATGACCGGCGCCGGCCCAGCCGCGCATCACGTCGGGTTCTCGCTGCCCGATACGCTCTCGATCATCCGTGCTTGCGACATGCTCGCCGGGGCCGGCTATGCCGACAGCCTTGAGCGAGGGCCCGCGCGCCACGGTATCTCCAACGCGCTGTTCGTTTACGTGCGCGATCCCGACGGCAACCGCTTCGAGCTTTACACCGGCGATTATCTCACCGGGAACACCGCGGCGGAGCCGATCCGCTGGAATCTTAATAACCCAGTGCGGCAGACGTTGTGGGGTGCGCCGCCGCCGCGTCGCTGGTTTGAGGAATCCATGGCGGTGGAGACCTTCGACGGCACCGCGATGCAGGAAACCAAGCCGCCGCTGCTGCCGGCGATCCCGACTTACGTTCTCGACTGAAGCGCCCGGAGAAGACGCGACCATCAACGTTCGACCGAGGCGGCCCGCATACTCGCGCGCCACCTTTGCTGCAAATCTTGCTCTGTTGATCTTATTGGGGAGTGAAACATGAAAATCCTTTCAGTCGCTGCGGCCGTGGCGGCATTGACGATCTCGGTGTCAGCGCATGCCGCCGACAAGCCCGAACTGCGTATCGGTTCGGTGGTGGCGATGACCGGCCCGGCCTCGGCGCTGGGTCTGCCGGAGAAGAATGCGCTGGAACTGCTGCAGGAGCAGCTTGCAAAGGAC
>Ga0209952_1003706_pt1 | contig 10400 bp, 10 predicted proteins | sample ThiBiot_750_biof_2_FD_183951 | JGI IMG/M metagenome (GOLD analysis project Ga0209952, IMG submission 183951) | Wastewater bioreactor microbial communities from Cape Town, South Africa - Thiocy_cont_750_biof (SPAdes) | ecosystem: Engineered > Bioreactor > Thiocyanate-remediating >...
ATCTTGACCATACTGTTAATATATTACCAAGCGAAAAGAGAAAAAGAAGAGGAGAAAGAAAAAAGAGAATGTTTTCAGAATATTCTTTCTTCTCTTCTCTTTAAGATCTTCATCTGTTTTGGTTTCATAGTGACATCAATTCGTAAAATGACAAGAACGTTTTCTTTTAGCAAGTCTTCAACGGCTGGTCAAAAAACAGGAAGAAAGAAAGCAAGAAAAAAAGTCTGAAAAAAAAAGAAAAAGAAATATTTCCTTTTTTTAGTTTCTTTCCTTTTTGGAATAACGAACAACAGCATTCTCTATTCTTGCCGCAAAACACGCTCGTTTGACTTCGAATATATGTGCGTGCGTTCGTTCAATTTTCAGCTAATATTGAAGTCTAAATTTTTCTTCTATTTTTATGTCATACTACTAATAGTTATTCTTCTCTCTCTGCCTCTCTCCCGCTTTGCCGTACTGTCTTTCTTAATAATCGCTGACAACTCTCCCTGTTTTTCTTACTGCTGTGCGTGCAAGACACGAGTTAGTTAGTTTGTTTCTCTCTCTCTCTCTCTCTCTCTATCTATCTCTTGTTCTATTTTTCTTCTATCTATTCATTTAGTAATGTTGACTGAAACTACATTACATCCTGCTGTTCATTATGTCGAATGCACGATGTTAGTCTAATGATGAACTAGTTGATTCGTTCTTTTTTTCTTCTCTCTCATGCATAGAGATCAGTTTTAGTTCATCGACATTTGATTAGATCGGAACTAACTAGAAGCTCTTTCTCATTGACGCAATACTTGACACACGTTTATATAAACATTTTTCAGAGTTTGATAATTAACGGAAGAGATCAGTAAACCTAAACAGGAAAACACACATATTTAAGTCTAGTCAATAAAAATCACATGAGAATTATTCAAATATGCACAAGCAAATCGATCGCTAACTCAAACAAAAACCAGACACAAGTGATATGTTCTCATTTGTTATTTCAAAACAAAAAGACATGCGAACACTATTAAATGTCAAAATTGACCATGATTTGTGTGAAGAAATAATTATTTATTTTTAATTTGACATTGTATATTTTTAAAAATAAAAGACAGACTATTTTGATATATTTGAAGTGGAAAATCACATTAATCGAAACAAGAGATTCATCTAAGCAAATCCATTTGTTTTTCAAAACAAAAGAAATGAAATCAAGCAACGAGGAAATTGAAAATATATTAACAAAACAAAACAAAATCTCTATTGAGACTGATGGCATTAATGAACAACAAGCAAAAGAAGTCATGACTTAAATATTAGCTATTAGTAGTTCAAGAAAGAGAGACTATTTTCAATTAAGTTCGGTTCTTTGCTGCATACAATTGATCGTATTCGGTTTGTCAACAGAATTTTTGAAATTATTTTTAGAAAGAATAATTACATTTGTTAGAAAACTACTTTTTTTTCATGTCTTAATCGAGTGAAATACTCATTGTTCGTCGCCTACTCGAACTTCTCTTCTCTCTTTTTGTATTCTGTTTGGATCCGATCAATGTCATTTGTATTTCCGTCCGGAATAACATGCTTGCATGCGTATGCTCTAGCCTTGATAATTCTTTTTTTTCCTATCTATGCGTCTCTTTTCAACTTCGCTCCTTGAACAAAAGCAACTCTTATCGAGTTGTGTCTTTCTCTATTTGAAAAATGACTACTATTTCCTGTCGTTAATCATGTTCTGTCTGTGTTTCTTTATCAAGCAAAAAAAAAAGCAAACAAAATTTCAATTAATTGAATACGAAATATTCAAATTTTTTTCTGTAAGGTATTTAGTTTTCTTTTTGTTTTATATATCTGACGACAGCAAGAAAAAAAGAAACAAAAATTGTTTTTGAGCAAAACATAAGGAAGATCCGCTCGGATGATATAGCACACAAAAGAAAGAGAGAGGGAAAAGTTTTCTAACGAAAAAAGAAAAAAAAAGAAGGCACACATAGAGTTTTTATGGAATGAATGAATGAATGCATCAATCATGGAAAATAAATAGCACAATACAAACATACATATCATACGTTCAGATGACTAGGTAAATGAAGAGACAACAATAATAATAATAATAATAATAGGAACAACAGAAAATCATCTAAGGTATTGCTTATCCGTGCGTCTTGGGAAGGCCACACGTGTAAACAATGAGAAGAAGAAAAACGCGAACAACGCACATAAATACGACTGCTCATCGCCATGGAACAAACAACTACAACAACAACAATAATAACAACAAAGAGAGAAGAAGAGAGGGAGGGAAAAGTAAAAAAGCGGTAAACGTGACTGAATACAACAACCACAGAGAGGCATAATCTAACATACGGTTACAGAATATAAAAAAAAAGTATCACATAAGTTGTTGTTGCTGTGGTTGTTGTGGTTGTGATTGCTGTTGTTGTTGTTGTTGTTGTTGTTGAAGACTAGATAATACTAAAGCATATGCATGCATAAGCATAAAATGTGGATTATCAGCGAATGTTGTTGAATATTTCGCGAAATAGTTTTGTGCCAATAAAAGATTATATGGATTGGAAAGAAATTTGGCAATTAATTGCTGAGATTCGAGTGCAGCTGCAACAGCCATTTCAGCACTATTCGTGTTGTTATTATTATTATTATTCGTAGTATTTGTATTATTGTTGTTTTCTTCGTTGAATGTTGCTGAAGATGTTGACGAATATTTTCGTAGTTTTTGACTATTTTGACTTTCGCTAGTTGACAATTGTGAATAAGATGATGACGAACAACAAGACGATGGACTTGGCGTCGGTAAACAATCGACATTAATCGATAGCGGACGTTTTTTCGGCGGTAAACTATTCCATCCATTGTTTGTTGTTGATAAATTAACCGGTGATGATGATTTACAATCCATATGAAGTTCTGTTTTGATTAATTTAGTGGCTTGAGTACGTTGCCCACGTTGTCGATGACGATACAACGTTGATTTAACTGATGAAAATGATGGCAATTGAGAACGAATATCAGCCGAATGTTCATCAACAGATCGTGCTAATTCTTCGTCATAAATTCTCGGTATTGTGACTGTATCTTCGGCTGCACGTTTTTTCAAACGTGAGAGAAATTCTTGTTGAGGATCGACACGTAATGTACGTCCATGTAAATGATCGTCATTTCGACGTACAACTCGGTCACCAAATGTTCGAACACTTGCGCTACACAATTCACTTGAAATACGAAGACAAGTAGATCATTGATCTTTCGTTGTTCAATAACTTACTGTGTGCATGTCCAAGACATGGAACCGTCGAGATTGTCACGACGATGTTTGTATCGATGACCATCGAGTAAAATACATGGTTTGCCTTTTTGTGTAGTTTTCAGAACAAAGCTTGGCGATAATGAAAGATTCGAATTTTCATTGGTTGATGTTGTTGTTCCTTCACTTTTGAGACTAGAATTTAGTGATGATGAGATTGATGTTGATAATGACTGATTGGTCTCATCGAATGATGCATCCAATTCTTGTTTTATCGATGACTCGTTAACAATCGGCTTTTGACTCGACGCTAATTCAGCGAGAACATCGAGCCTAAAATTAAACAAAAAAAATCAAATTATTTCTTTTTTCTTGTTTGATTTCATTCTCACTTATTCATATCAAATGTGTGTTATTCAAATCAAGATACAATCGATTTATCTATCTATGACTATAGGAATGTAAAACGAGAGAAACAAAAAACTAAGAATGATCTCTTATTTATACACTATGTTTATATATATATATGTAAACTTCGAGAACAAAACAGTGTATGTACATATGTATATATCATCGTGTCGTGTGATTATACAAATCATCCATGTGCGTTCCGAAAAAACAATAACACATCGATATATGTACGTATTTAAGTGAGAGGATACAAAAACAGAATATCAAGGGTTTATGATGGAGAAACAAAGAAAAACAGACGTACTTGCTGAAATGAATTGGGTTTAAATTTTCATTTGTTTGTTGTTCTATCATGATGTTAACCAGGACAAAAAATCTTGAATAAAAGAATCAATGTTCGAAATATGTCTGCTATATCATTAAGCATAGAGTCCACTTCCTATTCATTTTCTCTCTTTCTCTCTTTTTCTCTATATGTTTCTGTCTTTTTCTGTTCCCACTAAAGCGTTACGTATGCTTGGACAAATACATTCGTTCTTCTCTTCTTCTTTTTTTTTCATTTTCTCGTCGTCGTCGACGACGTCGTCTGCAACAACAAAAACAGGGAAAACACGGCGGCAGATGGTCAGCACGCGCTCTCTTTTGTCCATTCATTCATTCAAGAGAGGTGGCATACACGCACGCTCAATGCACAATGATAGGACAAAGGGAACACAAAAAAAAACGAGAGACGTTAATTTAAGACACACATATATAAAAAAAACGAAGAAAAAGAAAAAGGAATGATGAGAATCTTCTGCAGACGGGAAGCGGCAGCGCGCATTATATGCCCGGACGTTGACCTTCGTCGTCTATAGGAAAAGTGCGACGCGTGTCTCATCTTGATGTGTGTTCTGTGTTGTTCCGAGTGAACCTTCTGCTGACCACAAATTAAAAAATAATTTCACTAGCACTCAGACGATGAATATGAAAAAGAAGAAAAAGAAAAAGGAAGAAGACAATAGGAAACGTGTGTGCACTCTCATTTCTTTTTTAACATCAATGTCTTCATTCTTCCTCCTGTCTAAAATGATGTGTGAGACAGTTGTCCACCTGTTCAAGAAATTCAATCTTCATCTGCGTGCATTTACCGCGAGTTTAATGTGAACAATTTCTTTTCAACGTATAGATCATCTTTTTGTTTTAAAAAGAACACTATTTGTAATGACAGGTTTCACTGTCAAATAAATATATTTAACTTATTTTTGACAAGCCTTTCAAGTGTACATACGCGTATAGAGATCGATATATATCTTTCATTCACACACTTCAATGTAACCATATGCTCAACGAATAAAGAGCAGGTGTTGGCGAATCAATAAAAACAAGAGAGTGTAAACTTGTCGTTCGGGATAATCTCGTTCATGAGTAAACAAATTTTATTATTTAAAAATTGCAAGAAGAAGAAAGAAAAGAATGCAGTCGAAATTATTCGAATATTAGATTTTTGTTTAACGACAACATCTAGTTAATCGTTTTTTCCATGATGTTTCCGATCGCATTCGACGTCTTAATTCATCGGGATCGGTTTGACTTCGTGCAAAATTCAAAAATACTTGTTCTAAAGTCGTTTGACTAACTGAATAATGTTCAATTGAATACGTTTGTTTTGATGATTCGATAATACGGAATAACAATGCTAACGATAGATTAGGCTCATCAATGTGAATATGTACAAAACCTTCATAAGCTTCTTTCAATTCGCTATGAGGAAAAGAATCTCGAATTGTAGAGAAAAATCCATCAACACGATTGTCATCGAAAACTTTCAATTTAGCCATTAATGTGTAACCTATAAATACAAACAAAAGAATAATCATTTTCATATGGACAAAAATTCTGAATTTACCAGCTCCAAATTTCGATTTTAAATGTTGAATACTACCCAAACATTTAAATTTTCCATTGACCATAATAGCTAAACGTGTACAAAGAGCTTCACATTCTTCCATTGAATGACTTGTTAAAACAATTGGCTTTCCACGATCTCGAATTTGTGCAATAGCATTCCAAAAATGTCGTCGTGCTTTCGGATCCATGCCCGTCGTTGGCTCGTCCAAAAGAACAATAGCCGGATCACCGATAAGCGCAACAGCAGCTGATAATTTCCGTTTATTACCTCCACTATATGCATAAACAGGTTTTCGCGCATGTTTTCTTAAATTCATCAGTTCAATTAACGCGTTAACTATCGGAGGAATTAAATGTTCTCGTACACCACGTAAACGAGCAAACATATAGAGTGTTTCTTCACCGGTTAATAAATCAATTAAGGCATCAAATTGTGGACAATAACCCATTCGTCTTTGTGCTTTTCGCATGTGCGTTGCTAAATCAATTGAATCGAGGATAATTTCACCGGAATCAATCGTTTCATCGCCAGTTATCATTCGAAATGTTGTTGTTTTACCACTGATAAATAAAAAAAAACAAAACTCAGTTAAAAGCATTTCGTTTCGACTTACGCTCCATTGACACCTAACAATCCGAAACATTCTTTCTTTCGAACTCCGACAGATATTTGATCGACAGCATGAAACATTCCATTGAAAACTTTTTCGACTTGATTCAAAACAAGTACATCCGTACGCATTAATTCCGCCGGTGAACTCGTTCGTATACGTTCGTTTTCATTGATCACATCATTATCTTCCGTAGTTCGACTCGTTCCATGAGTTGTAATATGTTCAGTTGTAACGAGTGATGAAATAGTGCTGTTCGTTCGAAGATAATCATCACGACGTTTTGGGCGGATCAATGAATATAGATAACGGATTTTTGTATGAAGTTGAAAATCAATAGCAAGAAGAGTGGCAAATGCAACACACGATTGAATAGCCATGAACACGAGAAAACGTCCGAGACCAGGTTTGTGCCAACTGAGAAAATCGGTTGTCCAACTGACACATCCATTTGGTCCGCAATCACCTATTCAGATAAGAAACTTTCGTATTAACAGAAGAATGCAGATTCAAAATACCTGATTCTGTATTTCCACAACATATATTTGGTGTTTTATCACATATTGATGTCAACTTCGGACAAATCTCATTATAAATCGAATTGACGAAGAGATTGTTCAAACCTTGACCGAGACTGTAGTTCGGAAATAAAATAATGAATATCCACTCGACGATATCCGCTGTACTGATTAAATCAAGTTGAGGAATCGAAAGAATGACAATGGCTAGTAGCGTTGCTTGACCTAAAATAATCGAATATCGATTGGCATTTTTCGTTTGTCTTCTTACTTGTTATGATATTAAAAATTGTTATCCAAGCAAAACCACTTGCTGGAATCGAAAATAAATATGTCATCAAATATGTCAACGGTATTTGCGAGAAACCGTACATTATATATAACAACACGGTGTATCCCATACGATGATCAGTTAAGAAAACTTCAAGATTGTCTTTCAATGCGTCAGTATGATAGAATATTGTCCAAATAATAAATATGAGAAATACAGAAACAGTATAATAGACTGCATCCCAGAGAAATGTACTAGCCCAAAAAATGATGCCATCAGCTCCACTTAAGAATTGTAAATGCTTAGCTTTTGACATACGTTCTTTGATTAAAAAGACAGAAAATGCAGCCATCATAAAACCAAGACCGAAGACAACACTCGATGCCATACGAAAGCCGAAAAATTGTTGACTTTCAAAATCACTGACTTGTTCTATGAGCGATCTCGGTAACGGATGATTAATAACACTGATTGTTCGATTGTTTGCTACTGAATATTGTCTTAATAGAGCATTTGATATCATATTCAAAGATAATGGTGGAATATGATACGGTTGATTATTGAAAAATCCAGTTATTGTCGTAAGATTTCCTGTATCATTTTCTTTTGAATCAACAGCAATCAAATGACGATCATTTAAATCCATTAAACTTCGTTCACCGATACAAGTCAAATAGCTGAGTATGTCTGTTGGTCGTCCATTGACACAAGTATCAGTCAAATTTGATGATAAATCGCGTATATGTGCAACAGTCTTCGACTGTTGAAGAAAATAATCATAGTTCTTAGTAAATTCAGTTGAACGAATTTCATTGTAAGCTTGAGTATACGGTACAGTGATTGTTCGATATCGATCTAGTGAAATTAATAATGCTGGACTATCTTGTGGTTTAGGTATTTGCTGTTCGATAATTAATGAAACAACAACGAATAGAACAGGCAGGGCAGCAGCGACTAATGCGAGATAGTTTCTCATTGAATTCAAAATACGTTTCATTAATAAAGCATAGAATTGTTGAATGATCAACTTGAAACCGTGATTCTTTTCAACGTGTGTATCAAATATACCTGAAGAAAAAAAAGAATTCGAATTTATCAATAAAAATAAGTCGATTCAATTGATATTACTCATTGGTACTTCAACATCTCGTTGATATAATTGTGTATCATCTCGATCATCATAATCACCATCTTCATTACTATTATTTGAAACAAAATTTTCTGCTGTTACTATTTGATCTGGCTCATCGGCTTCAACACTAATCAAACAAAATATTTTCATTCAAGTCTCTCGTTTTTTTTTGTTTTCCTACATTTTCATAAAAACTTCTTCCATCGATGTTTCCGATAGACCAATACTGAATATACTCAATTGTTCCTTATTTCGTTCGATATCTTCGAATAGAATTGGAAATTTCTCGGATGAATTGTGCGGTAATAAGATTTTGCATTCAGCACTAATTGCCGATTCTAATTGTGCTCCTCGAATATTTCGTTGGACTAATTGAAAAATTTGGTTCGGATCCGATTTTGCATCTTTAGTTAGAATTAAATGATAGCCAACACCTTCGATAAGAAGAATTCATGTTGATTTCGAGAAATTCATAGGAAAAAAAACTCGTTTACCGTATTTATTTTTGAGGAAAAATGGTGAACCAAAACAACGAACACGTCCATCGCCCATGATTGCAATCTAGAAGAATTGAAATGAGATTTGACCTTTTTCGATAGAGAACTTACTCGATCGCCTAAGACATCAGCTTCGTCCATGAAATGTGTTGTGAAAAGAATCGTTCGATCTAAACGAAAACGTTGAAGCATTTCCCAAGTCGAACGTCGTGCAGCTGGATCCATTCCTGTAACATAAAATTCGATTTTTTCTGAATAAAATTCTCTTTTTTTGGTCTTACCACTAGTTGGTTCATCAAGAATAACAACTTTTGAATTAGCAATCAATGCAATACCAACACTTAATTTACGTTTCATACCTGAGATACAATAAAACACAAACAAGCAATGATTTTGATTCGAAAACGTTTGTGAGAAATGCCTTACCACCAGATAAAGCACTTGAAAGTGTGTCCAATTTATCGGCAAGCATTAAATCTTCGACCATTTTCTGTATTTCATTATCAATATCATTTGATGGATGTCCTTTAAGCTAAATTACAATTTCTAAATCGAATACGACGATAAAATTCATCTCATTCACTTACTGTTGCAAATAATCGTAAATGTTCTCGTACAGTTAAATGATCGAAAAGAATATTATATTGCGGACATAGACCGAGAATATCACGAACATCGTCCATTGATGTTGCAATATCATAACCATTGACAATAATCTGACCACTTGTCGGTGGTATTAAACCGGTAATCATCGCAATTGTTGTACTTTTACCTGCACCATTATGTCCAAGCAATGCAGTTAATTGACCACTGTAAATATTCAAACTAAGATCACGCACTGCATTGACTGGTGGACGACTTTTCATTAAAAATGTGTAAGTCTACCAATGAAATCAAACAAATCTTTAGTAAGTCGTATATGCTGAGATTTACTTTTGACACATGATTAATTTGAACACCTAATGGTTTGTCAGTTGGCTCTTTTTCAAAAGCATCATTACTATTCACTGAATTTTGATTATATGTTCCGTATGTTGTTGTATTCGATTGTGGTTGACGCACTTTTCTCATCGATCCGCACCAATAACTCGGTTGAAATGGATAAAAAAATCGCCTAGAAATTTCAGAATTTAATTCGACTTTCGACGAATCTAGACGATCCTACTTTGGAATGCCGTATTCTCCCGGCCAAATATTTTCAATATATAAAGCCAGTACAAGATACACAACAGTATCAACATAGAACATAATAATAACATGAGCCATGCTAAGATTATCATCGATAGAAGCTGGTTGATTGAAATCAGCCCATTGAAGACCAGTACCTAATTGAAATCTGTGAATCCAACAAGTCAGTTTACTTTGAACTCAAAATCTACCTTTTCCTTCGTACATTCCAATCAGTTGAGCACCAAATGCAAGGCCAATATTGTGTAATAAACTTGAACCTAATTTTGCACCTCGAGTCATTGTCTCGTAACGCGGTTGAATAAACGCATATGGTAAATAGCAAAGAAACCAGACAGCTCCTGTACCAGCTGCTGCACTGTTTGCTAAACAAAGTATTTCAATATGAGTAAAATTTTGTTTAGCTCTAAACAATGATTTACCTTTATCGAAAAGTGTACTGATGAGAAACATCATTGCTATCGATGCGACCGAATAAGAAAATAAGAAAAAGAAAACTAAAGTTATATCTGATTCTCCAATAACTGAACCAGAGCCTCCTCCTTTCAATGGAACTTTGATAATATAACAAGCTGCAATAAGTATATCAGCTATGAATAAAAAGATAATCGATCGTGTGAACCACGCTGTCCAATGGA
>Ga0209952_1003714_pt1 | contig 10381 bp, 11 predicted proteins | sample ThiBiot_750_biof_2_FD_183951 | JGI IMG/M metagenome (GOLD analysis project Ga0209952, IMG submission 183951) | Wastewater bioreactor microbial communities from Cape Town, South Africa - Thiocy_cont_750_biof (SPAdes) | ecosystem: Engineered > Bioreactor > Thiocyanate-remediating >...
AGAAGGATAAAACGAAAAAAGAGTTTCGCTAATATGAGTTTGTATACGTTCGAGAAGTGACTGATTTATTGTGAGATACACCCAATTTCCGTCGTCGAAGCGTTCGATTTCGATTAATTCATTTTGCAATGTTCGTCCGAGAGTTCGATTCGAATAATCCAATCGTTCATTGTAAATCGAATGTAAACAAATGAGTAAACGTTCATAGAATCCAATTGGAAGAAAATGCGAAGATTTATTGAAAATTTTCAGTCGTATTAACGGACTATTTTGATTGATAATCTGAGATTCTGGAATAGCTATTTGATCACTTGATGGGAGTTCTTGAACGAGATTGGAATCGAAGAGATTCTTAGGCAGATTTTCCTGTTCGTCCATGCCGAACCATAATTGTTGTTGTTTAAGTTTGCGCATATTTTCCGTTCGGAGATTTTCATAGGTTCGTTTTTGTTCGAGTTCGCGAAAATATTCGTTGAAATCCATAGTCGATGTTTGTTTTTCGTTTAATAACCACGGACAAACGAAATACGGATTGGTAAATTCTCGATCTAAAACGAAAAACGTTGAAGAGAAATTCTTTTTCGTTACTCAACTTACAGTTGAGATTTGCTGGATGAATAAAACCGAGTGATAAATGTTCCATAATTTCGCAATAATAGAGAATATGTTTGTCGATTAAACATCGATCGGAATTGTTCTGTTCGAAAAAGAGAACGTTCAACATATTCCATGTGAATTCACCTCGATTCAGCAACCGTTCTCGATCGATTTCGAATAGTTCGATCGTTGGATAGTAGCCTGTGAAACGAAAGAGTAAATTTTCATCATAATTCAACCACCGATCGATATCTGGTCGAAAGATTGTTCGAGAAAGAACGTTATTGAAGAGAAAATACGGTTTAACAAGGATCGATCGTTGAGGAAAATAGAGAATATCGCCGAGTAGTTTGAGATATTCAAGACATTGATCGAATGTCATTTGAATATTGAACGTAGATTTCATTTCTTCGAACGATTTCAAACAAGTTTCATAGTCGATGAAGATTGTATTCTCTCGAAAGAATCGTAGATTTTGTTTGAGAATTGAATTGAGTTGTTTCGGATATTTTAAATTCCATTTTTGTGCGATTAATTCGAATTTTTCGATTAGATCTTTTGAAATTTGTTCATTATCAAAATAGATCGGCTCAGGAAAATAATCCGAATACAAACGAATATTTTTTCGTTGATAATCATCGTTCGTTAAGAACATATTTACTCTCGAATGAATTTCATCGAGAAGTTGCTGATGATACTCATTCGAACCGTTCAATTGACAACTCGAAATCAAACCAACGACTGCAATCGATGCTTGCTGACAATGATCAGCTATCGATTCGATATAACGAAATATGTAGAAATATAACCAATCGAGTGTCAATAAACTTTCGTAATCGATGATTGAGATTGTATCTTCGCTACTACAAAACTCGTTTGAGAATAGGAAATGAAAAGACAAAAGTCTTACGAATCTAAACTCGTTGCTGCATTGATGATATTCAAAAGAACGGTTAGATTAACGGGCAGAATGAAGAGTGCATTTGTATCGTAGATTAATGGATAGAGAATTTCGAAACTTGGCTCACTTGTAATGTCAAAAATCGTACAATAGAGATTGTTTTTCGTTGTTAGAATTGTTTTTTGTATGAAGTAATCGAGAATTTCATTTTGTCGATAGGTTTTCAAGGGTGGTGGGAAGATTCGTTTGACTTTCGATGAACGTTGAAGAAAATATTCGCCATTCATCGAAATTCGACTTTCGATCCATTGATCGGTGAGAATCGATGATGATTTATCGCTTATTCGTGGTAGATTTTCGGAAATGATTTGTTTTTCTTGAAGAGCCAACATATATTGGTCGAGAGGTTTTCGACCGTGAGCAGTTAATTTCGAAACTAACGTTGACTTTCCGCAACTTTTCGGACCGAGGAAAATCAATTTCAAATGTGTGTAGGAATTCGAGAGCTTTTTTTCTTTGGTTTCGATATAATCGAATAGCGTTTGAATGGATGTTGATTTCCAAATGTAACTCGGCGGATCGACAAGTGGATTGCCGAGAAGATGAAGGCCTGACCGTTGAAAATCATCATCGAATGTGTTCATTGATTTGATATTTTTCATTTGTTGAAATGCAAGTGGAAGATATTCGATTTGATTGTAGCGTAGATCGAGCGTTTCCAGTTGTTTGAGATGACATAAATGTTCGGGAAGAATTTTCAGCTGATTATAAGCGAGATCGAGTGATAATAATGACGGACTTTGCGAGAATTCTTCGTCGATAGATTCGATACGATTACGATTGATGATAAGATTTGCTAATGTTTGAATTCGTGAGAGATTTGCTGGGAGAATTGTCAGTTGATTCGATGATAGATTTAAGATTTTCAATTGTTTTATTTGTATGAAATGATCGGGAATAGTTTGGAGACAATTATTTGACATGTCGAGAATTTTTAAGTTATTCATCGAACTGATCGATTCGGGTATTTGATGAAATGAATTATTCGATAGATATAATTCATTGAGACGAGTTAATGTATGATCATTGGGTATATAATTGAGTTTCGTTTGATTGAGATCAAGTATGTCGAGACTTTCGAGTTCGAAAATAACATGAGGAATATGTTCTGAACGAATTTTCCCTTCATCAATCAATTGAAACATATAATCATCGAGAAATTTAAAGAAATTTCGATAATTTATTTTAATTTCAGTTAAATCTCGACATTCAACAAGTGTTTCCGGTAGATTATCGATGGGATTACCGGTTAAATCGATTGTTTGCAGTTTATCACAAAAGCCGATCTCCGGCGGAAGTGCATCGAGATCCATTTGAGATAGACGAAGATTTTGAATGTCAACTAAATTTCCAATCTCACTGACAATGTAGCCGACTTTATTTCGGCTGATGTCTAACGTACGGAGACTAATCATTGTCCAAACAACAGCTGGAATATATTTAAGTGAACATTCAGCCATGATTAACGTGTGTAGATTACGTAGATAACGAAATTCACGTGGCAGACATGAGTAATCATCGACACCGTTTTTCACACGGAGAGGATTTCGTGATAGATCGAGATATTCAAGATTGACGAGTTCACGAATATTTAATGGTATACCAGCGAGATTATTATTCGAGAGAATCAATCGACGAAGTGTAACCACTGCAGCAAAAAGAAACAAAAGAAGAAGCTCAATTTGAAAGGAAATTTACTGATTTACAATTGAAGACTTCTGTTGGAACAACAGATAGACCTCGTGCTGAAAGATCTTGTCTTTGAGCATCATTTTGTGGTTCTTCTTGTTTACTGTCGGTATCGTGGAGACTAGTTGTTGATTTTTTTTTCTTCGAGTGTTTTTTATCCTTGGATGAAGCTGATTTGGATTTGGATTTTTGTCGTCTCGATTTGCTTGACTTTGGTGATGATTGACTATTTGAACTTGGCGAACGTTTTGTTTGCTTCGAGTGTTTTCGAGATTTATGCGATGATGCTCGACGAGTTTGAGATGATGAACGACTTCTTATTTGTTTTCGTTCACTTGGAGACAGACTCGCACGACGATTTTTACTCGACATTGTTGATTAATCAAAAAAAGTAAAAAAAAAAGAAAATGAGAAACGACTGTCAAAATTGCCGTTCTCTGTTTTTTTTGTTTGCTCTGTCAACATTGTTTTATGAGAGTAAGAGGATTCGTTCTTTTTTTTCTTCTTTTCTAACAAAAAAAAACGTTAATAAATTTATTTATTCGGATAAAGACTATTTTTGATACACATAAAAACATGATTTTAGATTACTAATACCGAAAGATTCTCAATGACAGCACATTATTCTGGTCAAGGCCAAGTCGCTCATCCAGAAATGAGTCTTAGAACTATGTTCGAGGACTTTAGTAAAATATTATCTAATCAAAATAAGGATAGAAGTCAACAGATTGAAAATTGGCGTCAAAGTCAAATTAAAATAATTGATGAACATGCAAAGGAACAACTGCGTTTGCTTAACCGTGAATTCAATGACCAAGTACAAGAGATTAATGGAATATATAATCAATATTTAACAGCAATAAAATCATATAAAGCGAAGAATAATCACAATGAAATAAATCAACTTCTTCAACAGTGTCGAGGCTTGAAATTCGAATTACTTCAACTTGCTCCTTCTTCAAGTAACACGTATTTTGCTAATTTCGTGACACAAAAACAGTTAGATGAAAAAAGACGACAAGACAATCAAATGAATACCAGTGATTTTGATTCTTCTGGTATCAACGGAAATAATGCAAATTCAAGTGCGAGTGCTTCGTCATCAATGCAGTAAGTACACTATGAAAAGTAAAATCATCCTTTCAATAAATTATTCTAGTCCAGCAATCAATTCAAACGATCTTGTTTTTGATGACAATAAACCCATTAAAAAATGTCAAAAGTGTTTCATGATCTTTTCGCGAACTATGTCAGATATCGATCAAGCAAAACATATTAGTGAACATGATAATTCTTGAACTAAAAATAAGTTACATCAAATCTTCAAAAATAATCCAGAGACCTTTCTATTTTCATTCAGTGCCTGTTTCATGACTATGTGAAACATCGTTGATTATTTTATCTTCTTCTGTTTGTTTTGTTTATTATCATTATCTTCTTTTCAGTTTTTCTAACAAAAATAACTCATTTTTACAAAGAAATAAAGCATTTTTTTAAAATATAATTTGTATGCTTTGATATATCTATGACAATGAATTCTAGATAATAATTATTATTAAGTGATCAATCAATGGCCAGAGCGTCCTTTCTTGGTTTTACTTTACCTTGGAACGAAAGTTCCACAAAAATAATAAACAAAACATTTCAAAAGTATGAAACAAAACTAGATGCACAGAAACGATCGATGACTGATGAAATCAGAGAATGGGGAGCTGCACTTACACAGAGCATAGACAATTATGTATACAGACAAATAGGGATTATCGAACGTAGACACGCAGCACAAGCAGCACGCCTTGAAGAAGCACGAAAACAATGTTATGCAGAACTAAAAATTCATCAAGATACGGAAAATACCGAACGGATTAATGAATTAATCGAAAGGTGTAAAGAATTAAAATTTGAAATACCCGCATTTGAAACTGACGTACAGTCCATCCCATTCCAATCAATTCCGCGTAAACAACAAAAAACAACGAGACAAGATAGTAATAGAAGTACAGTCGAATTACAAAATAGTTCATTTGATGATAATGCACAATTGGATAATGATGATCAGGACGAATATAGATTTTCATTCGATTATCAAAACTCATCGCGTCGTAGCATTAATAACTCTGGGTAAATAATTTCATGTTTTAATTTTAATAGGATAATCATATTTTTCTTTTTCAAAAGGTCACAATTAGAAAGCGATGAAGATGAACATTCGAATCCGAATGATAGCACACAATCGCGTGACAAGAACAATAAGGATCTCATCGAGAAATGTCCACATTGTTTAATGATATTCTCGGCGAAAATGGATCGACAACAACGAAAACAACATATTAAGGAGCATGAGTCCTATGACTAATAAGGATTATTTTCCAAAATGAGATCAATGAACATTTACTTCAATGCTACTTTTCATATTCTCGATTAACAAATATAATAATTTGTTCGTTTTCTTATTTTGTTTTCATTGTGAAAATAAAAATTACAAAAAAAAAACGATTCGTTTGTGTTTCATTTAAATCTCGAAAATTCTGCAATGACAACTAGGTTTTTGCCCAATAAGTAAATATCTTTCACAGAAGACGAATGTTAAACTCGCGCTTACTCATTCGACGCTTATCAACACATCATTTGACTGACGAAACTTCTTTTCGTTCCTTTTCTCTATCGTATATAAACAGTAAACGATGAATCAGATTGCACCCACCGTTAAAATATATATTACTCGCAAAGACTCGTTTTATAATCATTGTTTTTTAGAATAATGGCATCTATTATCAATGAAGATTATTTACTTGTTGAAACATCAAATTTAACACAATCAGAAAGAGATATTCATCATGCAATTAATCGTCAGATTAGTTTACTCTATGGTAGAAAATGGGAAATACTTGATGAAATTACCGGATGGGGCAAGAAAAATATTGCTGATATTGAACAGCATGTTGAACTACAAAAAGAGATTGTTGAAAAACAATATGCTATCAAGATAAACGAACTCAATACAATGCGTAGTCATATGCTTAAACAAGTCGTTGGTCTTGAAGAGAAACAAGATACCGAACAAATACAACAACTAATACGACAATGTCAGAATTTGAAAGAAGAATTAGTCAAAGTAACAAATCCTGTGTTCCCTCTATCGAAAATACTAGTGTCAACAAATGCAGAGATATCAGAATCAGAAGAACAACAATGTCAACATGAGTCGACTCCGGAGAACACCGTTCCTGATAGCATCTCAATTGAAAATTCTTCCTCAGATGAACTGAATCAATTGCATGAATTTGCTTCGAACGATTTGCCACCACCGACACCTGCAACACCAAATGTTGAATCATTCGTACAGTTTGACGACAATCGATCTTCAATGGAGAATCCGATCATTGATAAATGCCCATTGTGTCTAATGATTTTCTCTCCGAATATGAATATCAATCAACGAGGTGTACATATCAATGAACATTACAATGATTGATGAAAAATGCTAAAGACCATTCAGTTACTATTCTGTTTTTTTTTGTGTGTCGCCTATTGAAACGAATGTATAAAAATAAAATAGTTCGAAACGAATTTTTATTTGTCACGTGTAGAGGAAAAAAAATCTCTGCTCTTCTCAAGGTAATCGTACATTTACTCGATGTAAAAGAGGAGAAGTAATAGAATAATAATGTTTGCGTCAGCTCGCGCGTGTCGATCAGAAACTGAAATTAGCAATCTATTTGAACGTCATATGAAAATATTAATCGATGAAAAACAAAGAATAATCAATGAACTAATCGAATGGGAAAAGAATCTTATTCATCAAGTGCAAGACAATGTTCGTCAACAAAAACATCTACTCGAACAACAATGCAGATATCAATTTGAAATGTTAAAAGTTAAACGACAGGAATATTTAGATACAGCGTTGATTTATGAACAACGGCAGGATAGAGAAGAAGTCCGAAGATTATTAGAGCAATGTCATCATTTGAAATTGCAATTAATTTCATTTGAATATCCGGAAAAAATTATTCCATTTATTCAAATACAAAAAATAATCAAAAATGAAAATGTACATTCGACAGAAAAACAACAAGATCTGATAAAGTGAGTTTATTAATTTACATTTTCGAATGTTGTCAACATCTTTTTTTGTAGTAAAAAATGTTTATCTAAGGTTGAGAATGATAATGCAATGGACAAATGTCCGGCTTGCTCTGTTATTTTTCCATCGACTATGAAACTTGAACAACGAATGAAACATGTTAACCAACATTTTGGTGACTAAAGTATAATGAATACATCGTAACTTATTTTTTCATCTAATCCACTATAATAATAACAAATAGAGAAAAACATAAATTTTCATTCTTTATTTTGTTGTTTTTCTCTTAAGAAAAGAAAAGAAAGGAAGAAGATTGCGTATGCTATTATTCATGTTTCTTTTGGTTTCTTCCAACCATTTTATGTCAATATATTGTCGAAGTTAGACACGTTTTTTTTCTATTTGCCTATTGGGTTATTTCTTTTTTGGGAATATAAATGCGTCTTATTAAGATTTATTTGATTTTTAGATATTTTAGATTTCTGTTTTACATGGCATTTTCAAATTGGAGTTCGAGTTGGTCCTCTGGGTTGCCACCATCTCGATCTAGCGAAGTTTGGAATATAGTTTCGAACCATCAAAGTAAATTATCGGACTTAAAACGGGATGCATATAATGAAATCGATAAATGGGCTAGAGATCTTACAGATGAAATAAACGAACATGCACGGTCGCAAAAAGGCATTGTTACATACGCATATGAACAACATAATAAACGTCTTAATGAGATACAAAAACAGCACTACGATCTAGTTCGACGCTACGAAGAACAGACAAAATATGACGAAGTTACTCAACTTATCGAAAAACTCAAACGTATTCGAATAGAATTAGTTGAGAAAAAATCGTCTTCAATCAGCAAAAATTTTATTGAAGTTGAAGCAATTCAAAGTTCCAAAGAAATGGACATTGACACTTCAACTTCAACTACAAACAGCAATAGTTCATCTGCAACTCGATCAACAACCGGTGGAGCTGAGTCTGCGTCTAAATTTGCTGACTCCGGTTCGATAAATACTACTGCGCATAACAGATCAACATCGAATTTAATTGGTAGCAACACCGTGAATGAGACATGTTCAATATGCTGTATGATTTTTCCGCCACATATGGGAGATTTTGAGAAAACGTTACATATAAGCGAACACCAGAAGTGAACATGAAAGGAAAGTATAAGACGTTCGATTTCAATGGCGTTTTTTCTTTCTTGTATCCATATTAATAAAATTGCAGCTCATAATAACATAAGTGATTTTTCTATCAGTTTCGTTTTTATTTTTCTAATAAACACTTGACATGTTTTGTATAAATCTTCTTTTTTTTCTTTCCGTTGAAAATTTCATTCTTGGTTCGAATAAAAAAGTGTAGTTCTTTTTCAGATTTCAATTAGTGTGATCATATAACATGACCAAACTAGCAGACGTACAATCTGTATTTGATCGGAAAATTAAAGAATTAACAGAACGAAAAGATTATATAATCGGTCGTTTTGTTTCCTGGGAACAAGAACGTATTGAAGAAATAAAAAAGTATGCTACTGAACAAAAAACAATTCTCGACAAAAGATTCGAAGATTATAAACATGACTTGGAAAATGAATGCAAAAATAAGATAGCAGCTGGAAAAGATCTCGAGAAAACAAATGATAATGAGCAACTTGAACGATTGCTTGCTGAATGTCATGTTTTAAAACGAAATTTACTAATGATCTCTAAGCAAGACAGAACAGTGTCATATTTAGAAATATTGCTTGAAACTCCATCAGAACAGAAAAATAGTGGTGGCGATGATCATCGTAGTAGAAGATCTTCTATTCAACCACAAGCTGTACAAAGCAATGACCCTGATATTGCTAATGAAATGTTAGAGAAATGTCCACTATGTTTTATGATATTTTCAAAAGCGATGTCGAAAAATGATCGATCAGTACACATCAATGAACATTATTCTGATTGAACTTCAATTCAGATCGGAACATATTTGAATTGTAATCACTTCCGCTGATTTTTTCACGGTTAAATGATCGAAAAGTAACTTTTCCACTAATTTCATTGAAAATATTGTTCCTTCCTTATTTCCACAATAAGTCTGAAAGAATACTTTTTATATTGCATCACAGGATGAAATTTATCGAAGTTATCTTTTATTATATTTTCTACCATGTGGAGAAAAGGTGTTTCATGTTGTTTTTTTTTGTAAGAAAGTGATAACATGCAAGTCTTTCAAAAGGAGTTTTGAATTGATGCTTATGATTTGGTAATTTTAGATCTTTGTATTAACTTATGGCTAAAGCGTCCTTTCTTGGCGTACCTTTACCTTGGAACGAAAGTTCCACAAAAACAATAAGCAAAATATTTGAAAAATATGAAACAAAACTAGATGCACAGAAACTATCGATGGCTGATGAAATCAAAGAATGGAGAGCTGCACTTACACAGAGCATAGAAAATTATGTATACAGACAAATAGGGATTATCGAACGTAGACATGCAGAACAAGCAATGCGTCTTGAGGAAGCACGGAAACAATGTTATGCAGAACTAAAAATTCATCGAGATACGGAAAATACCGAACGGATTAATGAATTAATCGAAAGGTGTGAACAATTGAAATTTGAAATACCAGCATTCGAAACTGTCGTACAGACCATCCCATTCAAATCAATGCCGCGTAAACAACAAAAAGCAACGAGACAAGATAGTAATAGAAGTACAGTCGAATTACAAAATAATTCATTTGATAATATTACACAATTGGATAATGATGATCAAGACGAATATAGATTTTCATTCGATTATAGAAGCTCATCGCGTCGTAGCATTAATAATTCTGAGTAAATAATTTCATGTTTTAATTTTAATAGGAAAATCATATTTTTCTTTTTCAAAAGGTCACAATTAGAAAGCGATGAAAATGAACGTTCGAATCCGAATGATGCACCTAAAGAATGTCCTACATGTTTTATGCTTTTTGGAACAAGAGTGACATCGAAAGCTCGTTGGCTACATATCAATAGTCATTCTAATATGGGTTAAAAATATGAACTG